>Ga0209024_1000998_pt1 | contig 31283 bp, 31 predicted proteins | sample AutmiccommunBRH5_FD_187380 | JGI IMG/M metagenome (GOLD analysis project Ga0209024, IMG submission 187380) | Deep subsurface microbial communities from Mt. Terri, Switzerland - Autotrophic microbial communities BRH/5 (SPAdes) (version 2) | ecosystem: Environmental > Aquatic > Deep subsurface >...
CGAACGTCGACGACGCGAACCGCGAGATCGGCATCTGGTTCGAGGGCGTCGACCCGATCGAGTGGAAGCGCGCCACCGACGCCTGGGTCTTCGAGGGGTAGTTCCTCGATCGGTTGAGCCTGCGACGGGCGCCCGCGAGGGCGCCCGTTTCGTATGCGGAGCGGTGGCCTCGGGGGCTAGCGGAGCTGGTCCCATCCTCGACGGGTGGGCTCGTAGGGCGTGCCGTCGTCGGTGAAGACGATGACTTCGCCTGGGTGGTCGGCGACGACCCGCCCGACGAGGGAGACCGGGGTGCCGCCCGTAGCGGCCTGATCGAGGCGCTTCAGGTCGTCGGCGGCGCCGGTGAGGATGAGCTCGAAGTCCTCGCCGCCGCCGAGCGCGAAGTCGAGGGCTGCCTCCGCACCGAGCAGATCGACGGCGGCCTGCTCGAGGGGGACGGTGTTCGCGTCGACCTCGATACCAACATTGGAGGCGGCGGCGATGTGTCCGAGGTCCTGCATCAGGCCGTCCGAGATGTCCATCCCACAGGCGATGCCGGCGCGGACGGCGGCTGGTCCCAGCGGCACGCGCGCGCGAGGGCGGCGGTGGGCGCGCGTGAGTACCTCGGCGCCCGGTTCGCGCTCGCGCAGCGCTTCGATGATCGCGAGGCCGGCGGCGGACGCGCCCAGGCTGCCCGAGACGGCGACGCGGTCGCCGGGCTGTGCGCGGTTGCGACGGAGGAAGGGGGCGCGCACCTCGGCGAGTGGGAGCGAGTGACCGTACGCGGCGATCGAGATCGTGGTCGTGTTGCTGCGGACGATGTCACCACCGGCGATGCGGACGTGGTGCGCGAGGCACGCCTCGAGCATCCCCTCGGCGAGGTCATCCACCTCGTCCAGTGTGACGTCGATCCCGAGACCGAGGCCGACGAGGAGGTAGTCCGGGATCGCGCCCATCGCTACGAGGTCGGACACGTTCGCGGCGACGGCGCGCCATCCGGCGTCACCGAGCGTCATCGTGTCGAGCCGCCAGTGGGTGCCCTCGGTGAGCACGTCGATCGTCGCGACGGCGGCGCAGCCTTCCTCGACGCGCCACGCGGCGGCATCGTCGCCCGGTGGCACGAGGATGTTGCGCGCGGCGGCGACGCCGAGGCGCTGCACGATGCGGTCAATGAGTGAGAACTCGCCGAGTTCCTGGAGGGACGTGGGCATGCGGCGATTCTAGGTGTCTGTCCCCGTACACGCGTTTCCGGACGTTCACGGATCGATATCGCCTCGGATACACCGATCGTCAACGTGGCCACCATAGCGTTTCGACTGGCGAAGTCCGCCGGAGGATGTGTGAACGGGCGCCTGACGCTCAGCGGGATCGCGGATGGGCTGCGGGAGAGCCTCTGGTTCATCCCGGCGATTGCCCTCGTCCTTGCCGTGCTCGTGGCGGAGCTGTCACCCATCTTCGACGACGTGCTCGTGGCGCCGCCGTGGTACTCGACGGATGCCGAGAGCGCCCGTGCGCTCCTCGGAGCGATCGCGACGGCGACCCTCACGCTCACCGGCCTTGTCTTTTCGATCACGATGCTCGTGCTGCAACTGACGAGCAGTCAGCTCTCACCGCGAGTGATGGGGCGCTTCCTGCGGGACCGCCACAACCAGGTCGTCCTGGCGCTGTTCATCTCGACCTTCGCATACGCGCTCCTCGCGCTGCGCAGTGTGGAGGAGGAGGAGGTCCGGACGTTCAGCGTGTGGGTCGGCTTCGCGATGGCGATGGTGAGCGTCGTCGCGTTCATCCACTACATCGACCACATGGCGAAGTCGATCCGCGCTTCGACGGTCATCGCCGAGATCGCGACGGAGACGCGAGGCACCATCGAGCGCATGTATCCCGACCCGGTCGAATCAGATCGGGAGGAGTCGGGCGATTGGCTGGACGACCCTGACACCCAGGTCGCCTGGACAGGCAAAGCGGGCGTGGTGACGGACGTCGATATCGAGGCGATGCGAGAGATCGCCCGCCGTCGAGGAGTGCGGCTCGCACTCATTCCGATGGTCGGCGACTTCGTCCCCTCGGGCGCGCCAGTGTTCAACGTCTGGGGTGCGCTGGGCGAGGAAGACGCGGACGACCTCCAGTCGACCGCCCGCCTAGCGCGAGAGCGGACGCCCGTCCGCGACGTTGGCTTCGGCTTCCGGCAACTCGTCGACATAGCCGAGCGTGCGCTGTCACCGGGCGTGAACGACCCCACCACCGCGGTGCAGGCGATCGACCAGATCCATGACCTGCTGCGGAGGCTCGCGACCCGCGAACTGGGGCCCGAGGTGCGTCGCGACGACGAGGGCGAGGCGGTCGCGATCGTGCGCCACCCGGGATGGGACGCCTTCGTCGGCCTCGCGGTCGACGAGATCCGGATCTCCGGACAGGGATCGTTGCAGACGAACCGCCGGCTGCGCTTCCTGTTGGAGGACGTCATGACCGTGGCGCCCCCGCGCCGGCAGAATGCGCTGCGCATTCAGCTCACGCTGCTCGACGAGGGGCTCCAGCGAGGCTTCGACCTCGCGTTGGACCGTGACGCCGCCTCGCGCGCGAGCGCCCGCGGGCACGGCGACTAGGGCGGGACTAGGCCCGGCCACAGGGGCGACCTAGCGGACGGTGAGCGTGCCCTCCATGCGCTCGTGCCCCGGCACATCACAGATGAAGCGGTACTCACCCGCCGGGAGATCGATTTGGACGCGGCGATCCTTGCCGCCGGGCATCTCGACCTTCACGTCCTGGTCTTCGATGACGAAGGTGTGGCGGAAGAGGTCCTTGTTCTCCAGGTGGAGCCACGTGCCGGAAGCCACCTCGACTGACTCCGGGAACTCCGCGCCATCCGCGGCGATCGAGACGTCCCCCGCCTCGGCCGTCTCGTTCGATGCGGTGAGCGACAGCGCGACGGTCGCGAGGACGAGCACGACGCCGAGGCCTGCGGCACCCATCGAGAAGCTGCGAGTGCCCTCGGCGGGCGCGTTGCGGTAGGCCATCACGGCAGCGCCGACGGCGGTGACGGCGCCGACGACCATGATGGCGGCCGGGCCGAACGACCCCCAGGTCTCCGGGTGTGCCAGATCCTCCATGAGGAACGGCGCGTTGCCCGCGAGTCCAAGCACGACGAGGACCGCGCCTGCGATCGAGACCCAGCGGTTCTGCGCGAGGCGCCAGACAGCCCCCGCGATGACGAGGTAGAGCACCCCGAAGATGAGCACGGGGGGAATCAACTCCTGCGAGAGCGCCAGGACGCTGAGCAGCGATAGCGAGATCGCGAGCGTCCCGGCTGCCTGGACGTTTCGCCAGGCGACGACTGCGCCTGAGTTGGAGGCTTCTTCGGACACGGTGGGCTCCCTTCGCGGATAGCAGTAGTGACGGCATGATGGCCGATTACAGCCGTGTTCGCTATCTCGCGGCGCGCTGGCAAGGGTACGATCGCCTCATGCGAACGAACCCCATCAACCCGGACGCGACCGCGCGCGTCGAGATCGAGTACTGCGCGCGCTGTGGGTTCTTGCCCCGCGCAACATGGCTCGCGCAGGAGTTGCTGAACACCTTCAGCCTCGAACTCCGCGAACTCGCGCTGGTCCCCGGGCAGGGCGGCATCCTCGAGGTGCGCGTGAACGACGAGGTCGTCTACAACCGCAAGGATGACGAAGGGTTCGTGGACCCGAAGGTCGTGAAGCAGGCGATCCGCGACCGCATCGCCCCCGAGCGCTCGCTGGGCCACTCCGACAAGGGTCGCAGCGACCACTAGCGGCTGTCATTAGTAGTGTCCCCAGCCGCTATGCTCCCGCCTCCACGAGTGGTGCGGGAGGCAGGTAGCGATGCGACAGGACGAGGGACGCTTCACGGGTGAGCGCGGGCTCAGCATCTACTGGCAGTGCTGGCTGCCCGACGAGGATCCTCGTGCGGTGCTCATGCTCGCGCACGGCTATGCCGAGCACTCCGGCCGCTACGCCAACCTCGTCGACTACTTTGTGCCGAAGGGGTTCGCGATCTACGCGCTCGACCACCGCGGGCACGGTAAGTCCGAGGGCAACCGCGTCGAGATCCTGGACTACGACGACTACCTGCGTGACCTGAGGACGTTCCAGGACCTGATCCGGGAGCGGCAGAGCGAGCCACTGTTCCTCGTCGGGCACTCGATGGGCGGCGGCATCGCCATCGCGTACGCGATCAAGCACCAGGCGGAGCTCGACGGCCTCGTGATCTCCGGGAGCGGGATCCAGCTCCCGGACCGCCCGAGGATGCAGCGCCCCGCCAACCTCGAGCTGGCCGACACGCTCAGCCGCGACCCGCAGGTCGCCGAGGACTATCGCAACGACCCGCTGGTCTACCTCGGGCCGCGGCCGCAGACGACACTGGACGCGATGCAGGGCGTCGCGGAGCGCACCGCCGAGGGCGCGAAGACCCTCACGCTGCCGTTGCTCGTGATGGTGGGCGACGCGTCACCCCTCGGCGAGGGGCCGCGCGGCCAGGACCTGCACGACACCGCCGCGAGCGAGGTGAAGCGCATCCACCACTACCCGGACCTCCTGCACGAGATCTTCAACGAGCCCGAGCACCGCGAGGTGATGGCGGACATGGAGCGCTGGCTGGAGGAACGCCTCGCGGGCTAGCGCCGTCGTCGCGTCTCGCGTCGTCGCTCCGCGCGCGTTGCGGGCTGTCGTTCCGTCGAAGGCGTCGAGTCGCCCTCGACGATGGGGTCACGCGCCTCTAGTCGGTAGGCGAGGATCGCCACCCCGATGAGGCCGATGGCGATCGCGGTCAGCTGCGCCTGCGCGAGGCCGAACGCGACGTCCGGGTTGATCCGCCAGAAGAAGATCACGAACTGCGTGACGCTGTAGCCAATGAGATACGTGCCGAAGGTGACGCCGGTGTACCTCCAGCGCCGGTAGGCGAGGTACAGCACGCCGAGGAGCACGACGTTCGCGAGGATCGAGTAGGCGGCGGCCGGGTGGTACGACACGCCGAGCTCCGGGACGAACGAGTCCGCATGCGTGTAGACCGTGCCCCACGGGAGGCTTGTCGGCCCACCGATGACGTCGCCGTTCACGATGTTCCCGACGCGGCCGAACATCTGCCCGATGACGGCGAAGACGGAGATCACGTCGAACATGGGCCAGGGCGAGAGGCCTCGGACGCGCGCGAACACGAGGATCGTCGCGACCACGGCGATGATCGCGCCGAAGAAGGCCATGCCGCCGTCCCACAGCGCGAAGATCTCGGCGGGGTTGCGCAGGTAGTAGCCGAAGTCGTTCTGGACGACGTAGTAGAGGCGACCCCCGGCGAGGCCCGTGAAGAGCGCGATGGGGAACAGGTCCCAGAGGGCATCGACGTCCGTGCCCATGCGGGGGGCGATGCGCGTGACGACCCACGCCGCGAAGCTGATGCCGACGACGTACATGATCCCGTACCAGTGCACCTCGACGCCCCCGATCGAGAACGCGACCGGGTCGAGGCCGATCGTGATCGAGAGCAGGCCGAGGTTGGCGAGGGCGAGCAGATCCACGGGCTACGCAGCGGCCTCGCGACGGCCCTAGCCGCGCGGGAGGCCGAGGCCCTTCTGGGCGATCAGGTTGCGCTGGACCTCGGAGGTGCCGGCGGAGACGGTGGCCGCGGTCGCCTGCAGGTAGAGGCGGCTGAACGCGCCGCCCATCTTCGCGTAGGGCGACCCGGCGTCGAGCTGGCCCGCAGCGCCGAGGAGGTGCATGCCGGTGCCGGCGATCCGCTGCGTGAGTTCGGAGCCGTAGAGCTTGCTCACGCTCGCCTCGTGGTTGGGGGTGAGGCCGTCCTGCTGGAGCAACGGGACGCGGTAGGCGACGTTGTAGCCGACCTGCATCTCGATCCAGCGGTCCGCGAGTTCGTACCGGGCGGTGGGGTTCCTCGAGATCAGCGAGCCCTCATCGCGCGCGGCAGCGACGAGCCGCTCAAGGTTGCGCTTGCCCGCGGCCATCGGGCCGATACCGGACCGTTCGAGGTCGAGCGTCTCGGCGACCTGGTACCAGCCGCGGTTCTCCGCGCCGACCAGGTTTCGGACGGGGATGCGGACGTTCTCCAGCGAGACCTCGTTGAGGTTGCCCGAGCCCGCCATGTCTTCGAGCGGGCGGACGGTGACGCCTGGCGAGTCCATGGGGAGGACGAAGGTCGAGATGCCTCGATGCTTCGGGGCGGACGGATCGGTACGGGCGGCGAGCCAGCCGAGGTTCGCGTCCTGCGCGCCGGCGGCGAAGATCTTCGTGCCGTTGATGACGTACTCGTCGCCCTGTCGCTCGGCTCGCGTCTGGATGCTCGCGAGGTCGGAGCCGGCGCCCGGCTCGGTGTACAGCGTGCACCAGGTGTCTTCGCCCTGCGCGATGCGAGGCAGCCAGAGCTTCTGCTGATCCTGCGAACCGAACTGCTGGATGGCTGGGCCGACCCACGCCACACCCTGACCACCGCCACCCGGCATGCGGGCGTACGTGCTCTCCTCGTTGAACAGCGCCTGCTGCAGCGGGCCAGCGCCGAGGCCGCCGTGCTCTTCCTTCCACGGGAGCGCCAGCCAGCGTCGCTCGGCAAGGCCGCGGTTCACGAATCGAGCGAGCTCCGCGCGCTCTTCCTTGTCGACCTCGCCGACAAAGTCGCGGAAGTCCCAGTCTTCCGGCAACTGCCCGGCGAGGAACGCCTTGAGGTCCTCGCGGAAACGTTCTTCATCGGGGGTGAAGGTGAAGTCCATGGTGCTGTCCTGAGGTGCGCGGTGGGCGCTCCGGCGCTTCTCGTGCCTGCTGTGACCCTCGGCGGGCACTCTCAGTCAGGCCGTTTGCGCACGGGTCGTCGCGTAGTCGAAGTGTAACAAGCGGCGGTCTTCAGCGACTCGGGAACGTATCCGGGGGCGGGAGCGTCACGGCTACATGAGATCTCTGCACAGCCCTCGCCGCCCCGCCGTCCTCGCCCTCGCGGCCGCCGTCGCCGCTCTACTCGTGAGCGGATGTACCGAGGAAGCGGACGCACCCGCCGACCCGATCACGCCGACCGCGACGAACGAGGGCGTCCCCACCGCGAGCCCCTTCCCCACCGGCACCGGGGCGCCCTCGGGCAGCCCGACGGGCACCGCGACCACGCCAACCACTGAGGGCACACCAACCGCCCAGGCGACCACGACACCCGCTGAGTCCTCGGGCGAAGCAACCGCCGAGGATGCCGTCGCCGTCCTCGACCGGTACTTCTCGGCGATCGGGACGGGCGACTACGAGACGGCGTACTCGCTGTGGCGGAACGACGGCGAGGCGAGCGGTCAGACATTCGAGGAGTTCGTCGCGGGGTTCGATGTGACCGCCTCAGTGTCATGGGACATTGGCGAGCCGGGCCGCATCGAGCCGGGGGCCGGGCAGCGCTACATCGAGATTCCCGTCAGCATCACCGCCCGCACGAGCGACGGCGAGTCCCAGCGGTTCGAGGGCACGTACGTCCTCCACCACACCGCCGACATCCCGGGCGCGACCGAGGAGCAGTTGTTGTGGCGGATCGACTCCGCGGATGTCTCAAGGGCCGAGTAAACTGGACTAGAAAAGCCAGCCTCGATTAACGGAATTCAGTAGAACCGCATCGTCAGGATGCCGTACCTTCGGTAGGCGTAGGGCGTCCCCGCGGTGCTGCTGGTTGGCAGCGGACTGCGAGTCGTACGCCAATCGTTCAGCGGCGGGTAGCACGGCTGACCCTCGGGTCGCCTCAGAACGGTGGTTGTGGTGTCGCAGCCCTCCGCGCGCCTGCGCGCGCTCCTTTCGTCCGGATCATCCACATCGTTCGACCCCTCCGTCACCGCCCGCGCGCGGTCCTCGTCGCTGTCGCGCCGCCGGCTGCTCGCCGGCATGGGCGCGCTCGCGGGGGCGGCGCTCGTCGCGCCTCGATCGATGATGGACTCGGCAGCGGGCAGCGCGTCGCCGTGGACGAAGGGCCGAGTGCTGCCGCTCGCCGGATCGGCGCCGAAGCACCTGGTGTGGGTGTGGCAGTTCCGGCATGACGGCGACCCCACGGAGATCCGCGACCGACTCGCGGCGAACGGCCTCGGCGTCATCTTGAAGACCCACGACGGCGCCGACTGGATGTCCGAGTTCGACGACACCGCTACCGCTGTCTACGGCCCGCAGGCCGTCTCCGAGTTCGCACGCTTCTTCGAGGATGGCGGCGTCCCCTTCCACGCGTGGGCGCTGGTCAAGGGCCGAGAGCCCCAGGTGGAAGCGCAGATGGCCGCGGACGTGCTGAGCGCCGGGGCGCGCAGCATCTACCTGGACCTGGAGGCGCACGAGGGCTTCTGGGAGGGCACAGACGTGGCGGCGGGCATCTTCGGCGAGCAGTTGCGCCTGAAGCAGCCGAACGCGCGGATCTCGACATCGATCGACCCGCGTCCTTGGGAGATCGACCGCATCCCGCTCCAGATCTTCTCGGAGTTCTCGGACGAGCTCTCGCCGCAGGCGTACTGGGGATTCTTTAACGACGTCCACAACGCGCGCAAGTACCGGTCGTCGGGCTCGATCGTCCCGGACACGGGCATCAGCCCGTCGTTCGTCGTGAGCACGATGATGGAGCGACTCGCCGAGTTCGGACGCCCGGTGCACCCCGTCGGGGACGGTACCGTGACCGACATCGAGGGCTGGCGAGAGTTCATCGAGCACTCGTACCAGACCGCCGGAGCGGAGACCGTCTCGCTGTGGCGCTATGGCGTGGCCACGGACGAGATGCTCGCGCTGCTCCGCGACACACCCCCTCGCGTGACCTCGTACGTCGTCCAGCCGGGCGACACGCTCGGCCTGATCGCCGGGAAGTTCGGCACCACGATCAGTGCACTCGCCGAGACGAACGGCATCGGCAACGTCAACACGATCACGGTCGGTCAGCGGCTCGTGTTGCCGTCGGGCGCGAATGTCCCGGCGAACGTGCCGATCTCCTCGGGCGGAGCGCCTGCGCCGGAGACGGGCGGCACGGTCCGCACCTTCCCGCCGGCGCCCTCGTGGACTCGCGCGACGGCTTCTCCTGCTTCCGCGACGTACGAGGTGGAACCGGGCGACTCACTGGGCGGGATCGCGTTCCGCCACGGGCGGAGCCTCGAGGAGTTGATGCAGGCAAACGGCATTTCGAACCCGAACCTCATCCGCATCGGCCAGCGGCTGGTCATCCCCTAGCGTTCTCCCCGCTTTCGCGCCCCTAGCTCGCCGCCGGGTCGCGCTCGGTGACGAACGGGCGCACCTCGGCGGTGCAGAACGCACAGCGGCGCGCGCGTCGAGGGATATCGCTCAGGCATTCCGGGCAACTGCGCAGGGTCGGGTCGCCGGGCTGGGAGTGGTGCGCGTTCATCGCGAGGGCGTTCGCGATCAGCACCACGATGTAGACCGCAGCGGCGATGAACATGAACGAGAGCGTGGCGTTGATCACCGTGCCGTACGGGAAGATCGTGTCGCGGATCGTGAAGTTCAGGCCCTCGATGGTGGACCGCCGGACGGCGAGGGCGATCAGCGGCGTGATCGTGTTTCCGACGACCGTCCGCACGAGGTTGGCGAATTCGCCGGCGATCGCGAACGCCACCATGAACTCGAACACGTTCCCGCGCAGCATGAACTGCCGAAAGTTCCCCACGAACCGCCCGAACATCTAGACCTCCCACTGACTCCCTGGCCTGCCGCGCATCCACCGTAGCGACGGGGATCGGGCTGTTATTCCGCCGCTTCGCCGGAAACCCGCAATCCAACTGCAATCGAGGCGAAGGAGCGGCAACACGCCCTCGACGGCTACGCCTGCACCATGTGTCGGATACGTATCGACGCTTGAGGAGGCAGGCCCATGCCGAGGCAGACCAGCACGAGATCGAAGGCACCAGCGAAGGGCGCAGCAAAGGCTCCTGCGAGAAACGCTGCGAAGGCCCCGGCCAGGAGCGCGGCGAGGTCTCCCGCGAAAGGTGCGGCGAAGCCCGCCGTCAAGGACGCCGTTGAGCGGCCTGCGCGGACCACGGTGAAGGCGCCTTCCGCGAGCGCTGCGAAGGCGCAGTCGAAGTCGGCGAAGGCGTCTGCCTCCAAGACGTCGAAGACCTCCGAGGCTTCGACGACGAAGCGGACGCCGCAGACCGACACGAGCAAGAACCAGGCTCGTCCCAGCAACCGCAAGCCCGGTATCCACCAGCGCACGGCCGCGAAGCGTGAGACGACGCGCGAGTCGCGCTCGGCGCAGAGCAAGCTCACCTCGACCGGGTCGCCCTCAGCGCGTGCCGCCGCCTCCGCGAGCCAGGGCGAGGAAGCCACGCGCGACCAGCTCTATCAGCGGGCCGCGGCCCTCGGGATCAACGGTCGGAGCCGGATGACGAAGTCCGAGCTGACGAGCGCGATCAAGGACCACGGCGGCTAGCGAGTACGCATGTCCCCGCTGAGCGCACGGCCGCCGGTCGAGGTCGAACCGGCGCCGCGCGAGCCGCCACCGCCGCTCGAATCGCCGCCATGGCACGAGCGTCTGAGCGCGACGCTCGACATCGTCCTGTCCGTCCTCGCGGTCGTGATGCTGATCCTGCTCGTGATCGAGCTGGGCGATCTGGCACCGGACGGGTGGCAGCCGCGCGTCATCCAGGCGAGCACGGCGATCTGGGTGGTGTTCGTCGCGGCATTCTTCTTCGAACTCGCCGTCGCGCCCTCGAAGCTCGGGTATCTGCGCGGTCACTGGCTGTCGGCGCTGTCGTTGGCGATCCCGTTCCTGCGGGTCTTCCGCGTCGCGCGCGCCGTGCGCGTGTTGCGCGCGGGTCGAGTCCTCCGAGGTCTGACGCTGGGCCGCACCTTCGGCGCGATCAACCGCGCGAGGAAGGTGCTCATCTCCTTCGCGGCAGTGAGCCAGCTCGCGTACGTCACCGCCCTCGCCGTGGCGATGACGACAGCCAGCGCCGCCGTGGTGTTCGCCCTCGAGCGTGGCGCGGAGGAAAGCCAGATCAACTCGTTCCCGGACGCGTTGTGGTGGGGCGTGACCGTCGTGACGGCCGGCGGAGGCGCGATCGAGACGACGACGCTGGAGGCACGTCTCGTCTCGGTGCTCCTGCGCATCTTCGGCGTCGGGGTCGTCGGCTACCTCACGGCGAGGATCGCGGTGTTCTTCCTCGGCCAGAGCGCACGCGCCGAGGAAGAACGTGCGGAGTTCACCGGCCTCGCGGCGCAGCACCTCCGGGAGCAGCGCGAGGAGCTTCGGGCGGTGCGCGATGAGATCCGGTCGCTGCGGGCGGAGCTGCGAGGGCGGGAGCAGGAGTCGCGCGGCTCGGGACGGACGGGGCGCTCGGGCCGCTCGGCTGGTTGAGTGGGGCCGGGTTTGAGCGAGGGACGTCCCCCACCCCAACCCTCCCCCGCGAGGGGGGAGGGGGTCAGAGGCGGAGGGTGGGAGTAGAGGGGGGGCGAGTGGTGCTGGGCGCTACTCGCGCCAGTCGATGACTGGCGGTGTGCGTCGCGGTTCGACGGGCTCGTTGGCGTCGGGGATGCCGAGGTAGACGAGGGCGACGATGCGGTCGGTCTCGGGGAGTCCGAGGTGGGCGAAGGCGGCGCGTGAGGTCGCCATCTCGCCGGTGCTCCATTTTGCCGCGAGGCCCTCGGCGTGGGCGGCGACGAGGAGGTTCTGGACGGCCGCGCACGTCGCGCCGTAGTCCTCGAGGTCGAGTTCGCTGTTCTCGGGTGTTCCCGCGGGGCGGTGCTGGCTGACGACGATCAGGATTGGCGCGCGCACCACCTTGGTGCGGAGCGTCTCGACGGCCTTCGGCGAGTCGAGTTCCTCGGCCAGTGCTTCTCCGAAGGCGACGCGGGCGTCGCCTTGCAGCACCGCGAAGCGCCATGGCTCAGTCGTCCGGTGGTTCGGCGCCCACGTCGCTGCCGCGATGATGCGTTCGAGCACCTCTCGCGAGGGGGCGCGGCCGCCGAAGTTCTTGGCGGAGCGGCGGAAGCGGAGCGCGTCGTAGACGTCCATGGGGGCGGGATCCTCGTGCGGTGGGGAGAGCGGTTCGCGTCGCTAGTTCTCGCGGAACGCGGCGTCGACGTCTTTGATCGCCTGCTCGATGTGCTCGTCCTCAATGAAGGAGGACTCGCTCTGGTCGCGGAGCATCGCGGCCCGCTGCAGGACCAGCGCGCGCGGCATGCCTCGTGGGGGCTCGACGCCCCAGGCGGTGAGGGTGATGAGCACGCCATTCGGGTCTTCGAGGAACACGAGGCGCTCGAAGCCGCGCTTGATCTCCTCGGAGCCCTGGACACCCGCGGAGGACATCTCGTGCCACATCTGCTGCATCTGCTCTAGTGAGACCGTGAACGAGAGGTACTGCATCGACCCGATGCCGGGCGAGGCATCCGCGATGCTGACTGTCCCCGGCTTCAGCGGGCCGACGAGCTGAACGAAGGTGTCGTTACCGCCGCAGTAGAGCATCGCGGTGATCGACTCGGGATCGTCGCGGTTCGGCTCAACGTAGAGGGGCTTGAGGCCCAGCCGCTCGTAGAAGCGGATGGAGTCCTCCATGTCCCGCACGATGATGGCGGGGTAGTTCAGTCCCATCGCCTGGAGCATGCCTCGACCCTTCCGTCGCAGCGCACGTCACCGATTGAGGCACGCGCGGTCAGCGTGCGGAGGGTACACCGAGGCAGGGGCAGCGGCTGAACGGCTGTTGCGGCGACTGTTGAAACGAGCCTCCTGTCCGAGGGGTTATGCCTACGGGCAAATCTCGGAGTTCCCGAATGGCAGTTACGTAAGCGCATTGCTACGTTCGTTAAAGTGATCGTCAGGATGGACTGCGTCTGACGGGGCTCCGCCATGCGACAGATCGGACACCATCTGATGCCCCCATTCGGCTCGCCCCGGCGCCAGGCGCCGGCGCTCCCCTTCGATCTGCTCGCGCAGCGACTCTCCGTCCCCATGTTCGTCTCTGACGCCGAGGGATGGAACCTCTTCGTTAACGAGGCATATACGAGGCTTGTGCGGCGCCCCGCCGAGGAGTTGCTGGGGGATGGCTGGAAAGCCCTCATCCCCGACGACCAGTTGCGTGACTACATGCAGGCGATGCGCGAGGGCGTGAAGTCCGCGAGCGAGTTCTCCCTGACGCTCAGTACGCCGGGCCCCTCGAACCGGGTGTGGCGATACGAGATCCGGCTCGCGCCGCTCGATACCGACGGCGAGGTTCACTGGATGGGCGTCGTCCACAACGTCACGCGCCAGCACGAAGCCGAGGAGCAGGCTGCCGTGCTCTCCGCCCGCTACCGCAACATCATCAGCGCGTCGCCGGTGGTCTTCATCAGCGCGGACCGTCACGGTCGCGTCAACCTCGTCGATGCGTCCGATCAGAATGCTGCCATCCGCAGCTGGGTCGGCCGCACGTTCCACGAACTGACCGAGGGCGAACCGTTGGCGCGCGAGGGCCTGCGACTCGTCATGGAGGACGGCCAGCCGGCGACTCGACGCGTTGAGGACGGCGGCCGGATCTACCAGGTGAACTGGTATCCACTCTTCGACCTCGATGGAACGCCGCGTGGTGTGGACGCGGTGGCCTCTGACGTCACAGAGCGGGTGCGCTTTGATGAGCAACTCCGGATCGCCTTCGACGGCATCATCGGCGTACTGACTCAACTTACGGCTGTCGCCGACCCGTACACGCGAGGACACGAGGAGAGCGTCGCCGACATCGCTGAGGCGATCGCCCGCGAACTTGACATCGAGGAGATCTCGATCGAGGGGCTGCGCGTCGCTGCGCGGCTCCACGACACCGGTAAGATCGCCGTCCCCGGCGTGCTTCTCGCCCGCCCCGGTGCGCTGAACGATGCCGAGTTCAACCTGATCAAGACGCACGTCGACAACGCGCGGCGCATCTTCGAGAACATCGATTTCCCGTGGCCGGAGATCGAGGCGATCTACGAGCACCACGAGCGCCTCGATGGGTCGGGCTACCCGCTGGGCCTGAAGGGCGACGAGATCGGCTACGCGGGGCGCATCCTGATGGTGGCCGACGTCTGCGATGCGATGACCTCGCACCGCCCATACCGTCCGGCGCGGAGCAGGGCTGAACTCGTCACCGAACTCAAGCGAGCCCGAGGCACCGAGTTCGACGAGCGCGTGGTGGACATCACGATCGAACTCATCGAGTCGGGGCGGATGCCGTTCCGGCAGTCGCTCGGCTCGGACCGCCACGGCGAGGTGCTGCCGCACTCGGCCGACCGCCGCTAACGCGTTCTCGGCGAACCGCTAACCCTCGGCGAGGGCGTCCGCGGACGCCTGCACGACTAGCGCGCGTAGCCCCTCGTACACCTCGCGGGTGCCAGCGCAGACCACCACGTGGCCGTTGCCATCGGCGCGCGTCGGCACTTCGGGTGGTTCGACGCGCTCGGCTATGCCGCCAGCCTCGCGGATGATCACGACCCCGGCCATCGCGTCCCAGCCGTTGATGCCCTGCTCGAAGAACGCGTCCAACCGCCCGCAGGCGACGCCGCAGAGTTCGAGGGCTGCCGAACCGCCTCGACGGAGGTCACGCACGCGGCCGATGATGCGAGCGAGGACCTTCCCCTGGAAGATGCGATAGAGCGGGTCGTAGCCGAAGCCGCTTCCGGTGAGCGCCATGCCGAGCTCGGTGACCTCGCTCACGCGGATCGGCTGGCCGTTCAGCCACGCGCCCTGCCCGCGGATTGCGGAGAACATCTCGCCCGCACTCGAGTCGAACACGACGCCCACCGAGGGCACCCCGTCCACCTCGATGCCGATCGAGACGCTGAAGTCGTGCCGCCGATAGACGTAGTTCACGGTCCCATCCAGTGGGTCGATGTACCACTTCACGCCCGACCCGCCGATGCGGTCCGCCCCCTCCTCGCCCACGATCGAGTCATCCGGCCGCGCCTCGACGATCCGCGCGACGATGAGCTCCTCGCAGGCCCGGTCCACCTCAGTCACCGCGTCCGACGGCGACGACTTCGCCTCGACGGTGCGCTCGAAGTGCAGCCGGTCCTGGTGGATGCGCCCCGCCGCTTCCGCCGCAGCGATAGCGATGTCGTAGATCTCGCGGAGGTTGGGTGAGGGCATGTCGGCTCCCGGTGGTGGTGATGGCCCTCGGAGGATCGCACGCGGAGTGTTTGCATGCTGTTGAGGGCCGTGGCTGGGGCCGTGCCCTCGGCGAAGGTAACGGCGGCGTGACGGGTGCCGGAGGAGTGTGGGTCACGTATCCGCACGGGTGCCGTCGCCTCGCCCGAGGCAGGCCCGGCGGCTGTGAGGCTGATCATGAACTCCGCGACACCGTCCTACGCCGGGGCGATTCCCGTTCGCAAGGCGCGAGTGCGCCGACCCTACGACTCCGAGCTCCCGACGGGATGCGCTGCGAGGGGCGAGCGCACCTTTGCGCACGATGCTGCTCGAGGGCGCGCCCGGGCTGCCTCGACGCGGGGCGTTGCCGACCACTGCTCGGCGACGGACGAGTAGCGCGCCGCCAGCCCAGCCACCTGCCTATGTGAGGAGAGCCTGATGTCCGACAAGCGCACGGGGATGAAGCCCAAGAAGGTCGCGGCGAAGCCGGAGACCACGGAGGTGGTGGCGGTTCCTGGGAAGGACGCCGGGCGTCGGAGTGGGCGGTAGGCCTAAGAGGGTCGAGGCCAGGGAGTCAGTTGTGCTCGTCTCCTCTCGCCCACCGACTAGATGACGGCGAGGGCCGCAACGGCCCGCCGATAGCAGTGAGACCGAAGCCCGCGAACACTCGCCGACCCCTCGGATGGCTGTCGAGCAGGCAGCGGATGGGGTGGTCGCGGTGTGGTCTAACTCACCCCAACTCCGCCAGTGATGCGCGCAACCCTTCGAGGCGTCCCTGCTCGGTCTCGAGGCGCTCGCGCTCCTTGGCGACGACAGCCTCGGGGGCCTTCGAGGTGAACGCCTCGTTGGAGAGCTTGGCTTCCTGGCGCGCGATAGCGGCTTCGGCTTCGGCGATCTGCTTCTGGAGGCGTTCGCGCTCGGCGTCCTGGTCGAAGAGGCCGGCCATTGGGAGCACGACCTGGCCGACGGCGAGGACGGCGGTGACGACGCCCTCGGTGGGGGCCTCCGCCGTCGAGGCGACGACGTGGAGCGGGCGCACGCGGCCGAGCATCTCGATCGACGGCGCGAGGGCGCGCGCGGTCTCCGAGGCATCACCGCCGACGATGTAGCACTCGACCCAGCGGCCGGCGTCCACCTTCTTCTCGGCGCGGACGTTGCGGATTGCGCGGACGAACTCCTGCACGGCGGTGAGCTGGCGTTCAGCCTCGGGATCCTTGCGGATGCCCTCGGGGGTCGGGTACGCCGCGACCATGAGGGCGGGGGCGCCGTCCGGATCGGGGCGGAGGACGTTGAGGCGCTGCCAGATCTCCTCGGTCACGAACGGCATGAACGGGTGGAGCAGCCGCAGGATCGAGTCGAGCGTGCGGACGAGCACCGGAATCGCGGAGCGGTCGTCGGCGCGGACGCGCACCTTCGACAGCTCGATGTACCAGTCCGCGAACTCGTCCCAGAAGAAGTCGCGCACCTGGCGGACGGCCTCGGACAGCTCGAACGCGCGCATCAGGCGGTCGACGTCCTCGGTGACCGTGTCGAGGCGGCTGAGGATCCAGCGATCCTCGATCGCACCGGTCCCCGGCTGCGGCAGCGTGAGGTCGTCGCCCGGCTCGACCATCTGCAGGACGAAGCGGGAGGCGTTCCAGAGCTTGTTGGCCAGGTTGCGGGACGCCTCGACGCGGTCGTCGGTGATCCGCTGGTCGTTGCCCGGGGAGTTGCCCGAGAGCAGCGCGAAGCGGAGGGCGTCCGTGCCGTACTTCTCCGAGATCGTGAGCGGGTCGACGACGTTGCCCTTGGACTTCGACATCTTCTGGCCGTCGGGCGCCCTCACGAGGCCGTGGAGGTAGACCGTCTCGAATGGGACGCGGCCGTCCATGTTGTAGAGCGAGAGCATCACCATCCGGGCGACCCAGAAGAAGATGATGTCGTACCCGGTCTCCATGACCTGCGTCGGGTAGAACCTCGCGAGTTCGGGCGTCTCCTTCGGCCAACCCAGCGTCGAGTGCGGCCACAGGCCCGAGGAGAACCACGTGTCGAGGGTGTCCTCGTCCTGGCGGATCTCGGCGGAGTCGCAGGCCTCGCACGTCGTCGGCGTCTCGATGGCGACCGTGACGTGCTCGCAGGCGTCGCAGTACCAGACGGGAATGCGGTGCCCCCACCAGATCTGGCGGGAGATGCACCAGTCGCGGATGTTCTCCATCCAGTGGAGGTAGACGCGCTCGAAGCGTTCCGGGACGAACTTGATGTCGCCGCTCGTGACTGCCTCGATCGAGGGCTTCGCCAGGGTCTTCGCGTCCACCCACCACTGCATCGAGATCAGCGGCTCGACGATCGTGCCGCTGCGCTGGCAGTGGCCGACCGGGTGCGTGTACGGCTCTTCCTTCTCGAGGCGGCCCGCCTCGATGAGGTCCGCGACGACCTGCTTGCGCGCGTCGAAGCGGTCGAGGCCCGCGTACTGCCCGGACAGCTCGTTCATCGTGCCGTCGAGGTTGATGATCGAGATGATCTCGAGGTCGTGGCGCTCGCCGATCTCGAAGTCGACCGGGTCGTGCCCGGGCGTGACCTTGAGGGCGCCCGAGCCGCCTTCGATCTGGACGGCGGTGTCGGTGATGATCGGGACGAGGCGCCCGTTCGTCGGGACGGTCGCGCGCAGCCCGACGAGGTGGCGGTAGCGGTCGTCTTCGGGGTTCACGGCGATCGCCGTGTCGGCCGGGATCGTCTCCGGCCGGGTCGTGGCGATGATGATGTCCTCGCCGGTCGGGTTGCCCTCGGCGTCGACGACCGCGTAGCGGACGTGCCAGAACGCGCCGGGCTCGTCCTCGTAGTCGACCTCGATGTCCGAGATCGCGGAGCCGCAGTCGACGCACCAGTTGATGAGGCGCTCGGCGCGGTAGATCAGGCCGTCGTCGTAGAGGTGCTTGAACGTGGTGCGGACGGAGAGTTCGCGCTCCTCGTCCATCGTGAACGCCTCGCGCGACCAGTCCGCCGAGGCGCCCAGCCGCCGGTGCTGCAGCGCGATGCGGCTGCGGCTCTTGCCGACGAACTCCCACGTGCGTTCCAGGAACGCGTCGCGGCCGATGTCGTGCCTCGAGGTCCCCTCGCGGGCGAGGTCGCGTTCGATGATCGCGTTCACGGCGATGGCGGCGTGGTCGACGCCGGGCTGCCAGAGCGTGTCGTCGCCGAGCATGCGGTGCCAGCGCGTGAGGGAGTCCTCTATCGCCGTCGTGAGCGCGTGGCCCATGTGCAACTCACCGGTGAGGTTCGGCGGCGGCATGATGATGCAGAACGGCGGCGAGTCCGCCGTCCGCCCGCCCGAGGGCTTGAAGAAGCCGTTAGCCTCCCACCACTCGTAGAGGGGGATCTCGACAGCCTGGGGCTCGTAGGCGGACGCCATGTCCGCGGGGTTGAGCTCGGCAGGCGTTCGGGGTTCGGTGCTGGTCATGTCGATCCTCGTTCAGTGGTGGCCAACAAAAACGCCCCGGTGTCCGGGGCGGTTCGCGGCAGGGCGTGAGCGCAACCTCGCTAGAGGGCGCCGTCCTGCCGCATGGTTACTACTACGACGGTGGTGTGGGTCATCGGACTGATCTTACTGCGCGCCGTACACCGAGGGGTAGCGAGGCGCGTCTGCTGCCGCGTCGTGGCACCGCGACCGCCTCCCCTCACCCCAACCCTCTCCCCCAAGGGGCGAGGGGGCCGGAGGTCTCGGTACGTGCGCGTCGGTGCTGGGGACTCGCGAGTTGGCCGCAAAGTCTATCCTCCTCGGCATGGCCGAACCCACCATCCGCGCGCTGCTCTTCGATGTCTTCGGCACCGTGGTCGACTGGCGCTCGGGCGTGGCCCGCGAGGTGGAGGCGCTGGCCTCGAGGCGCGGCGTGAGCGTCGACGGGGGCGAGTTCGGCGACCGGTGGCGGGCGCGGTACCAGCCGGCGATGGAGGAAGTGCGCGCGGGACGGCGGCCGTTCGTGCCGCTCGATGTGCTGCACCGCGAGAACCTCGAGGGCGTCGTGAGCGACCTCGGGCTGTCCGGCCTCGATGCGAACGACCTCAACGAGCTGAACCTGGCGTGGCACCGGCTGGACCCGTGGCCGGACAGCGTCGAGGGGCTGACGCGGCTGAAGCCGCGGTTCATCCTCGGGACGCAGAGCAACGGGAATGTGTCGCTGATGGTGAACATGGCGAAGCGCGCCGGACTGCCGTGGGATGTGATCCTCGGCGCCGAGGTGACCGGGCACTACAAGCCGAGCCCGCAGTCGTACTCGGAGGCGTGCCGCCTGCTCGGGTTGATGCCGGCCGAGTGCATGCTCGTGGCGGCGCACAACGCCGATCTCGTCGCCGCGCGCGAGGCGTGCGGGATGCGGACCGCCTTCGTTTCGCGCCCCGACGAGTACGGTGCGCACCGCCCTCGCCCCGCCGAGGCGCAACCGAGCGCCGAGTACGACCACGTCGCCAGCGACTTCCTCGACCTCGCGACGCAGTTGGGCTGCTGACGGCTGCGTCGCAAGGCAACTGCTGTCCTCCCACAGTCGGCCTGGGATGTGCCGGGGTTAGTCTGCTCAGGTGTAGGTGCGCCGTTCACCGATGGCGGTGCAGTAAGGAACATGGGCATGACGCTTGAAGTTGATCAGATCGCGACGTTCCGGAGCGAGTTCGGCGGACTCGTCGTAGAGCCGCACGAGGACGGGTACGACCTCCAACGAGCCGTGCACAACGGGATGATCGACCGCCGTCCCGCCCTCATCGCCTGCTGTCGTGGTACCTCGGACATCGTCGCCGCCGTGCAACTGGCGCGGGCCTCCGGGCTGGAAATCGCGGCGCGCGGTGGTGGGCACAACGTGGCGGGGCGAGGCGTCTGCGACGACGGCCTGCTGATCGACCTGTCGCAGATGAAGGGCATCTTCGTCGACCCGCAGCGCCGGACGGCCCGGGTGCAGGGTGGGGTGACCTGGGCAGAGTTCAACCGAGAGACCCAGTTGCACGGGCTCGCGGTGACCGGCGGCGTGATCTCCTCGACTGGCGTTGCAGGGCTGACGCTGGGCGGCGGCTTCGGCTGGCTGATGGGGCTACACGGGATGACCGTGGACAGCCTGATCGGCGCCGAGGTGGTGACTGCCTCGGGCGAGGTGCTCCACGCCTCCGAATCCGAGCACCCCGACCTCTTCTGGGCGCTTCGCGGCGGTGGCGGCAACTTCGGCATCGTCTCCTCGTTCGAGTTCCAGCTCCACCCTGTCGGCCCCGAGGTGATGGGCGGCCTGGTTGCGCACCCGTTCACCGAGGCGCGCGACGTGCTCCGCTTCTACCGCGAGACGACGACCGATGTGGCCGATGAGCTCACCCTGTTCGCCGGCCTGGTGCACGCGCCGGACGGCTCCGGCGCCCGCCTCGCGGCACTCGTCGGCTGCTACCTCGGGTCGATGGGCGAGGCGGACGAGGCGGTGCGACCGATCAAGGAGTTCGGCAGCCCTGCCGTCGACGCCTTCGAGCGCACGACCTACTCGGCGATGAACTCGGTCCTCGACGGGGCGTTCCCGCGGGGTGCCCTGAACTACTGGAAGTCGGGCTTCCTCGGAGCACTCACGGACGAGGCGTTCGACGCGATGGTCGAGTGCTTCGAGCGGTGCCCGTCGCCGATGAGCAGCATCATGCTGGAGCACTTCCACGGCGCTGTGACGCGACGGCCTGTGTCGGAGACGGCGTATCCGCACCGCCGCGAGGGCTACAACCTGCTCATCGCGGGTGAGTGGCTCGACGCGGCGGACACTGATCGGAACGTGGCGTGGGTGCGTGAGACCTACGAGACGATGCAGCCGTTCATGTCGGCTGACCGGTACGCGAACTACTCGGGCGAGGACGAGGTTGGCGATGCAGCCGCGGCGGCGTACGGCGAGAACTACCCGCGCCTCCAGCGGGTGAAGGCGCAGTACGACCCGGAGAACGTCTTCCACCTGAACCAGAACATCGCGCCCGCGAAGTAGGCGCCTGCTCGGCTTCAGTCCTGAGGGTTCGCTACATCCTCGGCGAGTCGTTCCCGCCGAGGAGCCACGCGCGCAGTTTCCACGCGCCCGGCAGCAGGCCGGACGCGAGGGCGATCTTCGCCGCTGCGCCGGCGAGGAACGGCTGCACACCCGCGGCCCACACTGCGTCCCACCCGACGAAGTCCGCGAGGCGGACGACGCCTGCGATGTAGATCGCGACGTTGCCGATGACCATCGCGAGGGCGGTGAGCAGGACATGGCGGTCCCAGCCGCGCTCGCAGAGCCAGCCGGTGACGAAGGCGCCGGCGACGAAGCCGACGAGGTACCCGCCGGTGGGGCCGGCGGCGAAGTAGGCCCAGCCGGAGTTGCCGCCTGAGAAGACCGGCAGCCCCGCGATGCCCTCGGCGAGGTAGAGCAGCACGGCGGCCGCGCCGAGTCGGGAGCCGAGCGCCGCGCCGACGAGGAGCACTGAGAGCGTCTGGCCGGTGATCGGCACGGGGCCGATCCGGAGCTCCATGTACGCCTGCGCCGTGAGGGCGATGAATCCGCTCGCGAGGGCGAGCGCGACGAGCGTCGCGACCCGCGGGGACGCGGACTCCATCGGCGCGACGAGCGGCCTCGAACGCTGCATTCGGAGGCCAGGGTTCAGCATCGACATCGATCAGTCCGTTCGCTCCTCGACCTCGTCGAGGGGTCGTGTGAGGTGGTGTACGTGCAGATCGATATCCGGTCACGGGTCTAGGTTCTACAAGTCCCTATTCATCTCGTGATATCTCACTGACTCGTGATATCTCTCCTGCCCTCGTGAATGATGATGATGAGTAGCAGCGACTCAGCTCACAGCCCCATCCCCGGAACCGAATGCCGATTGATTTCGTTCTGATCGTGGCGCCGACGTTTCTCGTGCTCGACGCCGACGTGCAATTCGGCACTCAGATCTGCCTAGAGGGAACACAGGAAATGAAGTTCGGATCGATTCGCTCCGTGGCCGTGGTCGGCGCGATCGTGCTCGCCAGCCTCGGCGCCGCCTGTAGCGACGATGAGGCGTCGGAGGACGCGACCGACACCACCGCCACCGCGACCGCCACTGCTACCGAGGCCGCCACGCAAGAGGGCACCGCCACCGGGACGGCAACCGGCGACGCGACGCAGGCGCCGCAGGGCGAGGGCAGCCTGGCGGCCTACTCCAGCCTCGTGGAGCAGGTCACGGCGGAATTTCCGGATGTGACGCTCATCGAGGACACCGGCAGCTTCGAGGTAGGCGGCGTGGCCGGCGACGGTCGCCGCGTGCTGGTCTTCGGCTCGGCCGCTGAGTTGCCCTCGTTCGTGGAGATCGAGCAGACGCTCCGCGGGATCCTCGAAGAGGATGGCTGGACCGAGGACACGTCGCTCGCGGCTGACGGTCCGGCCGCCACGCTGAGCGTGTGGAACAAGGGCGAAGACACCGCCGTCCTCGGGGCTGGAGCGTCGCCGCAGGATCCCTCGGCGTGCCCGGCGGATCAGATCATCGGCGAATGCCTGGCGTCGCTCGAGCCGAGAGAGATCAACGTCCAGGGTTCGATCACGGTGGCTGACCGCTAGCCGAGTAGCCTCGTCGACTTCTGGAACACCCGTCTTCACTTATGCGGAGGCGGGTGTTCCGTACTGTTCCGTATCGGGGGCTCGGGTACCCTGAGAGGCGGGGAACGCCCCAAGTCCCGTTCGTTGACGCTGTCTAGACCTACTGATAGGTTCCGAAACCGGACGGGATCTGACCGCTTGTGCGGCTGGTCACGCATGCCCGCAACGCCCTCTCGACGGCTCGAGAGCGCTTGATCGAGGAGTCCCGGTGCCCCAGGCAGACGCCCTCTACGCGAATTACGTCCCGGTCCTCCTGGCAACGATCACCGGCTTCATGTTGGTCCTCACGGCGATCATCGCGTCGCGCCTCCTGGCGCCGTTCTCGCAAGAGCGAGAAAAGGGCACAACCTACGAATGCGGCATGCTGCCCATCCGCCGCGCGTCCACTAACGTGGGAATGCGCTTCTACCTCTACGCAATCCTCTTCGTCGTCTTTGATGTTGAGGCCGTATTCATCTTCCCCTGGGCATTGGCCTTCGTCGGCGTGGGACAGTTCGCTTACTGGCTGATGGTGATCTTCGTTGCCATCCTCGCGCTGGGCCTGGGCTACGCCTGGAAGAAGGGGGCCCTCCAATGGCGGTAACTCCTGACACCGAGACCGGCGCCACCGGCGCTGTCGCGACGACTGACGCTCCCGACATCCCGTCCAGCCCGCCGGTCGTCGAGCCTGACCTCGAGCCGGTCCAGCCGAACATCCCGGTCGTCCCGGGCGAGCACCCGAACGAGGCGCCTCGCCTCACCCCGGTCGAGCTCGTCCCCGGCAAGGCGCTCTACAAGCAGGCGCTGCCGGGCGTGATGCAGGTCCCGCTGGACCTCGTGCTCGCCGCTTCTCGCAAGTCGTCTCTGTGGCCGATGACGTTCGGCCTCGCCTGCTGCGCGATCGAGATGATCGGCACGTACATGGCGCACTACGACCTCGACCGCTTCGGCATTGTGCCGTGGCCGTCGCCGCGTCAGTCGGATGTGATGATCGTGGCCGGGACGGTGACCAAGAAGATGGCGCCGGCCGTGAAGCTGCTCTACGAACAGATGCCGAACCCCAAGTGGGTCATCTCCATGGGTGCCTGCGCGACCAACGGCGGCCCCTACACCCGCTACGACCGCGTGCTCCAGGGCGTCGACAAGATCATCCCGGTGGACGTGTACGTGCCCGGCTGCCCGCCGCGGCCGGAGGCGCTCATCGACTCCTTCATCGCCCTCCAGGAGATCATCATGGAAGAGCGGAAGACCACCGGCGCATGACGAACGAGAACACCGAAGCGGCAGCGCCCGAGGAACTCGACCTCTCCGGCACCATCTGGGCCGAGGTGGACCGCGTGCTGTCCGGCGTGACGGCGCGACCCGAGCCGGGCGCCCTCGACCTCATCGTCCATATCCCACCGGACGAGGTCATCATGGGCTTGCGCCGCCTCAAGACGGACGAGGCGTTGGACTTCAACTACCTCCGCAGCCTCACGGCCGTCGACCTCGAGGAAGACGGCATGGATGTCGTCTACCACCTGTTCTCGACGAACACGAAGCAGAACCTGACCGTGAAGACCCGCCTGGACAATGACAACCTCGCGGTCGACACGGCCACGACGGTGTGGCGAGCGGCGAACTGGCTGGAGCGCGAGACCGCGGAGATGTTCGGCATCCGCTTCAACGGCCACCCGGATCCTCGGACGCTGCTGATGCCCGAGGACATGACGGACACCTTCCCGCTCCGCAAGGCTCACCCCCTCGCTGAGATCGAGATCCTGCAGGGTGAGGGCATGGGCTACCCCGAGGAGGGCGAATAATGGTCGCGACGCCCGAGGTCGGTCCTCCCGGAGTGGGTCACCCCGAAGCCGAGTTCCAGACGCAGGACCTCCTGCTGAACGTCGGCCCCCAGCACCCGAGCACGCACGGCGTGTTCCGGATGGTGCTGCAGGTCGACGGCGAGGTCGTGCGCGACGTCATCCCCTACATCGGATACCTCCACCGCGGTGCTGAGAAGCTCTGCGAGACGATGGACTACCGCCAGGGCATCGGGTTCATGGACCGCACGGAGTACCTCGCCGCGTTTAACGCGGAGCTCTCCTACGTCATGGCCGTCGAGAAGCTCGCGGAGATCGAGGTGCCGGAGCGCGCGCAGTGGATCCGGATGATCCTCTGCGAGATGAACCGGCTGTCCTCGCACTTCATGTTCATGGGCGCGTTCGGCATCGACGTCGGCGTGTTCGCGACCCCCTTCATCTACGCCTGGAAGGAACGCGAGCAGCTCATCGACCTGTTCGAGGAAGTCTCAGGCGACCGGATGATGTACGCCTACTTCCGTCCGGGCGGCCTGGCGTGGGATGTCCCGGCTAACTTCAAGCAGCGCGTCCGCGAAGTGCTGGAGTCGACGAAGGTCGGCATCAAGGACTTCGACGGCCTACTCACGACGAACGAGATCTTCCGCGCCCGCACGCAGGGTGTCGGCTACATCTCCGCCGAGGACGCGATCGACTGGGGTATGAGTGGCCCCTCGATCCGCGCTTCGGGCGTGAACATCGATGTCCGCAAGGACGAGCCGTACATGTTCTACGACCAGATCGACTTCAACGTGCCGACGCGCACCGAGGGCGACGTGTACGCGCGCTACGCCTGCCGCATGGACGAGATGTGGGAGTCGGTTCGGATCATCGAGCAGTGCCTGGAGAAGATGCCGGACTACGGGCCGATCATGCCCGAGAAGATGCCCCGCATGCTCCGCACCCCTCCCGGCGAGGTCTACCTCCGCACCGAGGCACCGCGCGGCGAGTACGGCATCTACCTGGTGAGTGAGGGCGGCAACCGCCCGTATCGCCTGAAGGTCCGCTCGGCCTGCCTCTCCAACCTGCAGGCGCTGAAGGACATGTCCGTCGGCCACTACATGGCTGACGCCATCATCGTGCTGGGCTCGATCGACATTGTGCTGAGTGAGGTCGACCGCTAAATGAACGTTGACCTCTTCGGCGGTTCCGTGAATGTCTGGCTGGACGCGTTTATCCGCCTTCAGTTGATCGTCTTGCTCATGACCGTGGTGGTCATGGGCTACACGTACCTGGAGCGGAAGATCGTTGCGCGGTTCAACCAGCGCGTCGGCCCTCAGAAGACCGGCCCGTTCGGCCTCCTGCAGGCGGTCGCGGACGCCCTGAAGCTCGTCGGCAAGGAAGACCTCCGCCCGAGGTCTGCCGACCCGTGGACGTTCGAGCTCGGCCCGTACTTCGTCTTCATCCCTGTGCTGATGGGGTTCGTGATCGTCCCGTTCATGGCGGACTGGAACATCCGTCTGCTGGAACTGGGCCTCATCTACTTCGTCGCCGTCTCCGGCCTGAGCATCATCGGCTGGGTGATGGCTGGCTGGGGCTCGGACAACCGCTACGCGCTCCTCGGCGCCCTCCGCGCCGTCGCCCAGGGCATCTCCTACGAGTTGCCGCTGGTGCTGAGCGTGATTGCCCTCGCGATGTTCGCCGGGACGTACAACCTCGGCCTGATCGTGGAGCAGCAGGACCAGGTGCCGTACATCGTGTGGCAGCCGATGACCGCGATGATCTTCTTCATCGCCGCGCTCGCCGAGCTGAACCGCGCGCCGTTCGACATCCCGGTCGGTGAGTCCGAGGTGGCCGGCGGCCCGTTCATCGAGTACTCCGGCATCCGCTGGTCGATGTTCCAGCTCGCCGAGTACGCCGCGATCTTCGTGATGTCGATTGTGTTCTCCTCCATCTTCCTCGGCGGCTACATCTGGCCGTTCGGGGAGGAGTTGGGCGTGGGCTTCCAGCTGCTGCTGACGGGAGCCAAGGCCCTGCTCTTCTTCTTCGTAATTGTCTGGATTCGCGTTTCGGTGCCGCGCCTTCGCATCGACCAGCTCATGGCCTACTCGTGGAAGGTCCTCCTTCCGCTGACGCTGGCCCAGGTGATGGTGAATGGCCTGGTGTTGGTCAACGGCTGGAGCGAGGTTGTACTCCTCGTGACCGGTCTCATCGGATGTGCCGCGCTGGTGATGATCACCAGCCGGGCGGTGGTGCGACCTCGCATGCCCGCGATGCGCACGGCTCCCGCGATGCAGGGAGAGGCTGCCTGATATGAATGGCATTGCCCGTAGTTTGATGACGACGTTCTCGACGTTCCTTCGGAAGCCCGTGACCCGGGACTACCCGAACGTCCACAAGCCATTGCCCAAGACCGACCGTGCGTTCCCGCTTCTGCTCTGGGACCACGACGTGGACGAGCCCTTCTGCACGGGCTGCCACGCCTGTGAGCGCGCCTGTCCGGTCGAGTGCATGACGGTCCTCATGAAGGACAACCCCAACCACAAGTCGCTGGGTGGGGACTCCTCGCGCCGCAAGATCATCGACAAGTTCTGGATCGACTACGCACGCTGCATGCGCTGCAACATCTGCGTCGAGGTCTGTAACTTCGAGGCGATCTCGATGAACAACACCTGGACCGGTCACGAGACTTCGGTCTACGACCGCCGGGATCTGACGATGGACCTGCAGCAGCTGCTGTCGCAGTCGCGGGCCGGCCAGATCGATGAGTGGGTGCCCGTGATTGGGCAGGCGAACGAGGATCCCGCCGCGGCAGCCAAGGCTGAGTAGTCGCGGTCGTCACCCAGTGGGGAAGCGCGTAAGTCGCGAACCCGCTAACACATACGAGGCCCGGAACGCCCGAGGGCGTTTCGGGACAGGAGAACGGGTCGCGCGCCCTTCGGTTCGCGGCCCGGGTTTGTGGAGAGCAGACGGAACAGAAGAGGGGCAACCCTCGCTGCGCTGACTGAACTGAGGGCATCCGCGTGTTCGACCGACTACCGCTCCCGTCGCAGTTCGACCGCGTCATCATCGCTGGCGGCACCGTGGCCGCCATCGTTGCGACGCCGGTGCTCGTCGTCCTCCTCGGCCTGCTGCTGTCCGACGTGATCTCCGGTCCTGAGTTCGTCTTCTACCTCGCCGCGATCGTCGTGGTCGCCGGCGCGCTCGGCGCCGTCCTCATGCCGAACGTCGTCCACGCCGCGCTCTGCCTGGTCGCGACGCTGCTGGGCGTCGCGGGGATCTACCTGCTGCTGCTGACCGAGTTCATCGCCCTCGTGCAGGTGCTGGTCTACGGCGGTGGCGTCGTCATCCTCCTGCTCTTCGGTCTGATGATGACCAATGCGGTCGACGACCCGGTCGTCACCGACGGGTCGCAGAAGCCCTTCGCCTTCCTGGTCGCTGCCGTCATGGGTGGCCTGTTCGTTGCAGTGATGGTGGACGCGCGGTGGGGCGACCCCACCGCGAGCGTTGTCCCCTTCGTCGACTTCGGCACGCGCATCTTCCGTGACTTCTCGGTCCCGGTGATCGTCGTCGCCATCCTCCTGGACATCGCGCTCACGGGTGCCTTCATCAACGCGCGCCGGGCCGAAGAGGCGCCGCTCGAGCGCGCCGAGGAGGCCGCCCGATGATCCCGATCGAGAACTTCCTCATCCTCTCCGCGATCCTGTTCGCGATCGGCTTCTACGGCGTGCTCGCACGCCGGAGCGCGATCCTCATCCTGATGGCCGTGGAGCTCATGCTCGCGGGCGTGGCGATCAACTTCATCGCCTTCGCGACCTACCTCGATGCAGACGCCTTCAGCGGTCTCGTCTTCGCGCTGTTCGTGATTACCGTCGCCGCGGCCGAGGTCGGCCTGGCGCTGGGTGTGGTGCTGCGGCTCTTCCGCGAGCGCCGCACCGCCAACGTGGACGAGGCCAACAGCCTCAAGTGGTAGCCACCTGGCCGGACGCGTCGTTGCCGACTTCAGCAGCGCGCACTGGCCAGGCGTAAGGGGAGGGCCCGCATGGGCATGGAACAGGCATGGGTGCTGCCGGCGATCCCGGCGTCACTCTTCGTGCTGATCGCCCTGTTCAACGGCCTCATGCCTCGGCGTGGGGACTTCCTCGCGATCCTCGGCATGCTCACCGTCGTCGCCCTCGTCTTCGTGATCATGGTGGACTTCACCCAGTCGTTCGAGGGCGGCCTGTTCTCCCCCGGCACGGCGAACGCCTACGCCTTCGACTGGATCAACATCGGCGAGGGCTTCTTCTTCATCGAGTTCTCGACGTACGTCGACGCGATCACGATGGTCATGCTGCCGGTGGTCACGATCGTGGCGCTCATGGTGCTCGTGTACTCGACGGGCTACATGCACGGCGAGCCGCGCTACGGCTGGTACTTCGCGGTGCTGTCGCTCTTCGTCGCCGCGATGCTCACGCTCGTCATCTCCGGCAACCTCATCCAGCTCTACCTCGCCTGGGAGGGCGTGGGCCTCGCGTCCTACCTCCTCATCGGCTTCTACTGGGAGCGCCAGTCCGCGGCCGAGGCTGCGAAGAAGGCGTTCATCACCACCCGAGTCGGTGACGTCGGCCTGCTCATCGGCATCATCCTGCTGTGGCGGGCGACCGGGACCTTCGACATCCAGGAGATCATTGCCGCCGCCACGACCGGCCAGATCGGCGAGACCTACCTCACCGTGGCGATGATCTTCCTGTTCGGTGGTGCCATCGGTAAGTCCGCGCAGTTCCCGCTGCACGTGTGGCTGCCCGACGCCATGGAGGGCCCGACGCCGGTGTCCGCCCTCATCCACGCCGCGACGATGGTCGTGGCCGGCGTCTACCTCGTCGCACGGTTCTCGCCCGTGTACGCCGAGGTGCTCATCGCCCGGGACGTCATCCTCTACATCGGCCTCATCACTGCCTTCATGGCAGCCACGCAGGGCCTCGTGGCGAACGACATCAAGCGCGTCCTCGCGTATTCCACGGTGTCGCAGCTGGGATTCATGTTCGTGGCGCTCGGCGTCGGCGCCGTGGGCGCCGCGATGTTCCACCTGTTCACGCACGCCTTCTTTAAGGCGCTCCTCTTCCTCGGCTCAGGCTCCGTGATCCACGCGACCCACCACCAGGAGGTCGAGGGCCTCGGCGGACTGCGCCACAAGATGCCGATCACCACCGTGACGTTCATCATCGGGAGCCTCGCGCTGGCCGGTATCCCGATCTTCGCGGGCTTCTGGTCGAAGGACGAGATCCTGCACTACGTCTCGGACGACAACGCGTTCGTCTACGTCGCGCTCGCCGCCACCGCCCTGCTCACCGCGATCTACACGACGCGCCTCGTGCTGCTGACGTTCTTCGGCGAGCCGAAGGATCACCACGCCTACGACCACGCGCACGAGTCCGGCCCGGCGATGGCGATTCCGCTGCTGATCCTCGCGGTCCTCGCGACGGTGGCTGGCTTCTTCGTCTTCGACCAGGTCGGCGAGGCGCTCGGCTTCGCGGGCGGCATCGGCTATCTCGTCTACATCGACCACCCGCACGAGTTCACGACCGTGGACTGGGCGTTCGCCGGCACCGCCGCCGGGACATCGCTCATCGGGCTGATCATCGGCTGGGCGTACTGGCACGGTGACGCCGAGCGCGCTCGACGCGCCCGCCTCTGGGCGCCGGACATGCACGCGTTCCTCGTGAACCGCTGGTACATGGACAACATGTACCAGGCGATCATCAACCGCGTGATCCTCGGCCTCGCCGGTGCGGTCGCCTGGTTCGACAAGAAGATCGTCAACGAGACCGGCGTCGATGGCGGCGCGCAGACCGTGGGCTACTTCGGGTACCGCCTGAAGTTCCTGCAGACCGGCAAGATTCCGAACTACGCCCTCGGCATGGCCGTCGGCATCGTCGCGCTCACAGTGGTCGCCATCAGCGGCTAGCGATCCACGGCCCGCCATGCGCCCTCGTCGAGGGCTGACGAACGGCCGAGGGATGACGGAGAACGAGAAGGCAGGATAGGGACCGATGACCGAATCCGACGGCTACGTCCTACTCGCACTCTTCCTGGTACCGCTCGGCACGTCCGTGCTGCTGCTGGCCGTGCCCTCGCGCGAGCGTTCGCTCATCATCGGTCTGACCGCGCTCTCCAGCGCGGCGATGTTCGTCATGTCCGTGTACGTCTTCATGGCGTACTCCTTCAACGACGGCACGCAGTTCGAGGGTGTCCTCGCCTTCGATTGGATGGAGAACGTCGGGCTCCTCGGTGAGAACGGCATCCAGATGAAGGTCGGGATCGACGGGATCACCGCCTCGCTCGTGCTGCTCACCGGCATCGTGGTGCTTCCCGGCACGTGGGTGTCGTGGAAGGTGCAGCACCGGCTGAAGGACTTCTTCATCCTGCTGTACCTGGTCACCGCCGGCGTCTTCGGCGTGTTCGTCCTCCTGGACCTCTTCTTCTGGTTCCTCGCCTACGAGGTCGCCCTCCTGCCGATGTACCAGCTCATTGTGGTGTGGGGCTCCACCCGCAAGGAGTACGGCGGCATGAAGCTGATGATGATGCTGATGGCCGGGTCCATCTTCATCTTCACGGTCATCTTCGCCCTCTACACCGAGGTCGGCGCGGGCACCTTCGACATGGAAGTGCTGCTGAACGCCGAGAAGAGCCGCGAGTTCCAGCTCGTGATGTTCCCGCTCGTCGCCATCGGATGTGGCGTCCTGGGCGCGATGTTCCCGTTCCACTCCTGGTCGCCGGACGGTCACGCCTCGGCGCCGACGGCGGTCTCGATGCTCCACGCGGGCGTGCTGATGAAGGTCGGCGCGTTCGGCGTGCTGCGGCTCGGGTTCCAGATGCTGCCCGAGGGCGGCGAGTTCTGGGGCCCCGCGCTGGTGGTCCTCGGCATCAC
>Ga0209024_1001001_pt1 | contig 31144 bp, 33 predicted proteins | sample AutmiccommunBRH5_FD_187380 | JGI IMG/M metagenome (GOLD analysis project Ga0209024, IMG submission 187380) | Deep subsurface microbial communities from Mt. Terri, Switzerland - Autotrophic microbial communities BRH/5 (SPAdes) (version 2) | ecosystem: Environmental > Aquatic > Deep subsurface >...
CATCTGATTTCATGGATGATTCTGGTAGTTGGATACCAAAACTATACCGTTAATCAACACGAATTGCTAACACAGCTCATTCATCAGCCAATAAATTCCTTGATGACATTCCAGAAAAGATTATCTATTTATCTTCAGAGCTGCTATGAGGATTTTATTTTTGAAAAGAAAAGACGAAAAAATCCTGCACACGGTTTTCTATCCGATAGAAATATACATACAAATGCGATTAGGCATATAAAATCTGAATGGGTTCTTAATATTGATTTACAGGATTTTTTCGGCTCAATAAATTTTGGACGTATCCGAGGGTTTTTGAGCTCCAAAAATGGACTAAATCTCACTCTTGAAGTTTCAACTACAATAGCCCAACTCGTATGTTTCAGGGGAGTCCTTCCACAAGGGGCTCCGACTTCTCCAATTCTGTCAAATTTTATTGCCTATAGTCTTGATAAGACTTTAATTAAGTTAAGTTCAAAACATAGATTGAGTTACACGCGATACGCTGACGATCTTTCATTTTCTTCTAGGGTACCTCGACCACCAGAAGAAATTTTCTTATTAGGCTCGGATGAGAGAGGTGTTTCCCCCATCTTAGAAAATCATATAAAAGATCATGGATTTAAGATAAACGATAAGAAAACCCGAATTCAGTTTAAGCATCAGAGACAGGTTGTAACTGGCTTGGTGGTAAACCAGAAAGTGGGCGCCTCGCGGGAGTATAAGAAAACTGTGAGGGCTATGCTTCATAATTATGTGACTATTCAAAAAATAAATATTGTTGAAGGAAATCAGATAAAAGAGTATTTTGGGAAAGATGCCGTTAAAAGACTCTCTGGATATCTTAGTTTCCTTCACTGGCTCAATAAATCATCTGGCAAGTCGCAAATCTCAGATGTGTATAAAGAGTTTCTGATTTATCAAAAGTTTTTTGTGAATAAAAATCCAATAATATTGTGTGAAGGAGAAACGGATGTTATATACTATAAAGAAGCGTTGAAACATTTTATTTATAAATATCCTTCGTTGGGGAAGGTCGAAGAAGATAAGGTGATTCTGAATGTATCGTTTTACTCTTACAGGAACAAAGAGACGACGAAGCTATTAGGTTTAGGTGGTTGTCCTAGTTTGAGAAATTTTCTTGAATCAATTGAAAAACTATCAAAGAAGTTTCGTAGAAAGTCTAATTCTCATCCTGTAATTATATTGGTTGATAAAGACCCTGAGGGTAACTCAGTCATTATGAAGTATAACTCGATCACCTCTAAGCTTGGCGACGCTTACAGTAAAGACAGATTTAACGTTAAAGTGCTCCAAATTCAATCTGATGCACCAGTTGCCGTTGTTGAGGATTTGTTACCAGAGTCAATTATCAAGATGACGCTTGGGGATCGAGTTTTTAGCGCTGGTGATGGTACGGACAATGATGTTTATTATGGAAAAGTTACTCTCGCTGAGGAAGTTTTTCTTAAGAACAAGGCGCTTTGGTGTTTTGATAAATTTGAACAAACGATTAAAATGTTAGCTGAACAAATTCACCATTAACTTTTGAATTGTTAGTGTGGTTTTTGTATATTGGGGAAACTAGCAAGTTATATTGAGACGAGTCCACTCCACGCCGCCATCGCCAGCGCAGCACGCTGCTCAACCACCTTCGCCACATCGGATACCTGGTCCAGCCCTGCAGTCAGCCAGGTGCCGCCCACAGCTTGTACTGCCTTGATTTCACGCCATTGCGGCATGTTTTCCAGTGTTACGCCGCCCGTGGGCACAATGCGTGCTGCGGCCAAGGGCGCTGTAATGCCAGCGAGTGCTTTCGGGCCGCCTGCCGCCATGGCCGGGAAAAACTTCAACAACTCGAACCCCAGTTCAAGGCCGCGCATCATCTCCGATGCAGTGGCTGCACCGGGCACCCATGCATAGCCTTTCTTTAAGGCGTGTTCGGCAAGTGTTTCAGTAAGGCCAGGTGAAATGAACAGCGTTGCGCCAAGGTCAGCGGTTTGGTCAAATTGGGTGGGCGTTAATACCGTTCCGGCAGACAATCGCATGTCGGGAAAGCGCTTGGCGATTTCGCCCATTGCTTGCAGTGCTTCTGGGGTACGCAAGGTAATTTCAATTTGCGTAATGCCGCCTGCGCAAAGGCCTTCGGCAATTTCCAAACCCTGCTTTGGCGTGTTGATTACCACCACGGGTAACACGCCCTGTTGCAGCCAGCTTCGAGTGCGTTCAGTGCGGGTGTCTGGGGTGTGTTGCGTGCTCATGGAAATTCCTTTGTTCATTGCGGAAACAGGTTGCTTGCGCCTTCTTCGGCGCTGCTTACTGTGTTGCGCCACACCTGAAAGTAGCCGCGCCCATGGCTTACGGCCTGCGCTGGTGTAGGCATCGGTTCGCGGGTGCTTAGGTCGGCGGTGGTGTGCAGCACGCCTTCATTGGCATCTACGCGCACCACGTCGCCGTCGCGCAGCCGCGCAATGGGGCCATCGGCCTTGGCCTCGGGGCACACATGAATGGCAGACAACACTTTGCCCGAAGCACCGCTCATGCGGCCATCGGTGACAAGCGCAACAGGCAAACCCTGGTCTTGCAGAATGCCAAGAATGGGTGTGAGTTTGTGCAGTTCAGGCATGCCGTTGGCGCGCGGGCCCTGGTGGGCCAGTACCACCACCACAGCGTCGGTGAATTCACCATTGTTGAAAGCGTCGATCACTTGCAGTTGGTCTGTAAACACGCGGCAAGGCGCTTCCACAAACCGGTGTTCTTGTTTCACGGCCGATACCTTGCACACGCCCCGGCCCAGGTTGCCTTTCATCAGGCGAATACCGCCGTCGGGCTGGAAGGGGTCGGTGTGTGGGCGCAGTACTTCCAGGTTGCGCGATGCACCCGGTTTGCGTGTTGAAAATGCTTGTGCAGTGGGCAGCACTTCACCCACGGTGTTGGCCATGGTGGTGCCCCACACGGTGGGTGCTTCGCCATCGACAAAGCCGCCGTCTATCAATGTGGCCAGCAAGCCGGCGGTGCCGCCTGCCGCTTGAAATGCATTCACGTCTTCGGTGCCGTTGGGGTACACGCGGGTTAGCAGTGGGGTGACGCTGGAAATGATTTCAAGGTCGGTCCAGTCGATCAAATAGCCAGCGGCGCGTGCCACGCTGACCCAGTGAATGGTGTGGTTGGTGGATCCACCGGAAGCCATCAAGCCCACCAGTGCATTCATCAGGCAGCGGGAATCGACCAGTGTGCCCAGCTTCAGCGCCGGGTTGCGTGTGGCGCTTTCAAGGGCGCGTACGCTTTCGCCGATCAAGGCTTTGCGTTGTGGGCTGCTGGGCAATTCAAACGCACCGCCGGGAAACTGCAGGCCCATGAAATCGAGCATCAACTGGTTGGAATTTGCCGTGCCGTAAAAAGTACAGGTGCCGGGGCTGTGGTAGGCTTTTTCTTCAGATTGCAACAGGTCTTCGCGGGTGGCTTTGCCTTGCGCGGCCAACTGGCGGGTTTTGGCTTTTTCGGAATTGGACAAACCCGTTTCCATGGGGCCGGCGGGAATGAACACAAATGGCAGGTGGCCAAAGCCTAAAGCGCCGATCAACAGGCCGGGGGCAATTTTGTCGCACACGCCCAGCAATATGGCACCGTCGAATACATCGTGTGAAAGGCCCACGCAAGCCGACAAGGCGATAACGTCGCGCGAGAACAGCGACAATTCCATGCCCTCTCGGCCTTGGGTTACACCGTCGCACATGGCGGGAGTACCGCCTGCAACTTGTGTGGTGGCACCCAGTGCCCGGGCGTGTCGGGTAATCAATTCCGGATATGCCACAAACGGTTGGTGTGCGGACAACATGTCGTTGTAAGCGGTCACAATGCCCAGGTGTGGCGATTTGTGCAGTGAAATAACGCGTTTGGTGCTGCTGGGGTAAATTGCGGTGGTGTGGGCCAGGTTGGCACAGCCCACGGCCGTGCGGTTTTGCGGGCCTTGTGGCAAGCTGTTCAAATAGGCTGCGCGCGTGGCTTTGGAACGTTGTTCAATGCGTTCGCGAAGCGCCTGCAGGGTGGGGTGTAGTGTGGTTGCCATTGCACGAATCTCGATAAGATTACTTGTGGATATGTATTGTTTGTAACATAATTACAAAAAACTAGCAATTAATGTAACTAATTCGATCAATCAAGCTGGAACTCAAAATGACCGACAATTCCCCCCTGCCTGTTGGCACGTTCACCTTTGTGTTGCACGGCGCGGGTGGCGATTTGGCCAAGCGCAAAATTATTCCGGCGCTGGCGCACTTGGCCAAATCGGGCTATTTTGCGGCTGAATCAAGAATCATTTTTGCACAACGTGAAGCCTTAAGCCCCGCGCAGGCTTTGGCGCAAGTGGATTCCTTTTTACAGGCCGCTGGCGATGAGGCGGCCCGTGAATCCATTCCCGCTTTGCTGCCTTACCTGCACACTTTGCAGGTTGTGCTGGGCACCGCAGATGCCTGCAAGGCCATGGCAATTGCCGTGGAAGGAAGCCCGGAACCGGTGGTGCATTATGCAGCCCTGCCTTCTTCACGATTTATCGATTTAATCAATTGCATACCCACGGTACGCGACCCCGAGAAACTGCGCCTTGTGCTGGAAAAGCCATTGGGCTTTAACGCCAAAGAATCGGCCTTGATTGAAGAAGCGGTGGCCGCCAAGCTGGATGAATCGCAGGTTTATCGAATCGATCATTATTTGGGCAAACAGGCTGTGCAAAATTTGCTGGCCTTGCGCTTGGGCAACCGAATATTTGAACCGTTATTAACGCGTGAACACGTGGCCTATGTACAAATTACCGTGGCCGAAGATTTGGGGGTGGAAGACCGTGCCGGTTTTTACGAGCATGCCGGTGCACTGCGCGACATGGTGCAAAGCCACATGTTGCAATTGTTGGCCACAGTGGCGATGGAGCCGCCGGTAAGCCTTGAAGCCAATTCATTGCGCGACGAAAAACTGAAAGTATTGCGTTCACTGAAAGTGCCGCAGGTTACCGGCATTCCCGAAATTGTGGTGGGCCAGTATGGCGAAGGGTATGTGAAAGGTCAGCCTGTTCAAAAGTACCGCAACGAAAAGGGTGTTGCCGCCAATTCCACCACAGAAACTTATGTGTCTTTCCGTACCGAAGTGCAAACCTGGCGTTGGGCAGGCGTGCCATTTTTGGTGCGCACCGGCAAGCGCATGCCCCGCCGCTTTGCGGAAATCGTGATTCAGTTTCGTGATGTACCCAAGCCCTTGTTTGAACCTGTGGGCGGGCAATGGGTGGGCAACCAGTTGGTAATTCACCTGCAGCCTGAAGACAAACTTGAATTGAAGTTGCTGGCCAAAACACCGGGTGAGCGTGAGCGGTTAAAACCTGTTTCGCTTGATCTGGATTTTTTCAACACCTGGCGCATTCCGGTGCGCGATGCTTACGAGCGTTTGATTACCGACATTTTGCGTGGCCGCCTTGGTTTGTTTTTGCGTCGCGACGAGGTACAAACCCAGTGGCAATTTATAGACCGTATACTGAATGACTTGAAAAGCCACGGCATGGAACCAGTGCCTTACACCAGCGGTACTTATGGCCCCTCGTCGGCCACAGCCATGGCTATGCGGGCTGGTGCATTGTGGTCGGAGGACGGCTTGTGATCGATGACAAAGATTCCCGGTTGCGCGAAGACATTCGCTTGCTGGGTGCCTTGCTGGGTGAAATCATCGCCGAGCAACAAGGCTTGCCTGTGTTTACCGCCATTGAGGAAGTGCGCCAATTGTCGGTGCAGTACCGCCGGTTTGACGACAATGCAGCACGCGCTGAACTGGAAGCGCGGCTTGAGGCACTGACGCAAGATGAAACCATTTCACTGATACGCTCGTTCTCGATTTTCTCGATGTTGAGCAACATCGCCGAAGACTGCCATTTGATTCGCCGCAATCGCCAGCATGAACTGGCGGGCATGCCGCCGCGCGAAGCAAGCCTGGATTACACCATTGCCGAATTACAGCGCGTGGGTGTGAACCGCGATGTGCTGCTTGCCCGCTTGAAGCAAACTGAATCGGTGCCGGTGTTGACAGCGCACCCCACCGAGGTGCAACGCAAAAGCGTGCTGGATGCGCAGCAAAGCATTATTGCGCTGATACGCCAGCGCGATGAAATTCAGTTAACGCTAGAAGAAACCAATGCGTGGCGCGATGAACTGAAAGCAGCCGTGCAGCGCCTGTTTCAAACCCGCTTGCTGCGCCGAAACAAGTTGAGCGTAATCGATGAAGTGAACAACGCACTGGCGTATTTTGATGCCACGTTTTTTGCCCAGGTGCCGCAGGTGTACCGCAAGCTGCAAAGCTTGTTGAACCTGCCCAGTACCGATAATTTTTTGCCTGTGGATGAAGACCCGCTGGGCAAGGTGCTTACTGTGGGTTCGTGGATTGGCGGCGACCGCGATGGCAACCCCTTTGTGACGGCACAGGTGCTGGACACCACCCTGACGATTCAAAGCCGCAAAGCGCTGGAGCATTACCTTGCCGAGGTGAGTTGCCTGATTCGCGAATTCAGCGTGACCGATTATTTCCTGAAACCCAACCCGCCCTTGACCGCACTGGCCAATACCTCGGGTGAAGACTCTGCACACCGGCAAGATGAAACCCTGCGCCGTGCCTGTGTGGCCATTCGCAACCGTGTGCAGGCCACGCTGGAACAAAGCCAGCAAGGCCAAGTTGTTGCCATGGCTTATGGAACACCCGGCGAATTGCTTGAAGACCTGAATGTGATGTACAAAGCCTTGAATGACAATGGCATGCAGCGCATTGCCGAAGGGCGACTGGCACTGCTGGCGCGCAAGGTGAAGGTGTTTGGTTTCTCGCTGATGGCCCTTGACCTGCGGCAAAACAGCGATGTGTTTGAAGAAGTGGTGGCCGACCTGTTCAAGCAATCAAGCCTGGGCCAAATTGATTACCTGGCTTGTAGCGAAGTTGAACGTGTTGAACTGTTGTGCGCCGAGCTGCGCACACCCCGTTTGTTGTTCAGCGATTCTTTGCAATACAACGAGCGCACCCATTCGGAAATGGCAATTTTCCGCAAGGCCAAACTGGCGCATCAAATACTGGGCGCATCGGCCATTCAAAACTGCATTATTTCCAAAACCGCATCGGTCAGCGATTTGCTGGAACTGGCGGTGCTGTTGAAAGAAGCGCATTTGCTCAATGTGGCCAAAGGCGACATTGCGGTGAATGTGGTGCCGCTGTTTGAAACCATTGGCGATTTGCAAGCCGCACCCGCCATTATGAATGCGCTGTTCAGCATTCCTGAATACCGTGCGCTTGTCGCTTCACGCGGGCATGTGCAGGAAGTGATGCTGGGTTATTCCGACAGCAACAAAGACGGTGGTTTTGTGACTTCGGGTTGGAGTTTGTACCAAGCCGAAATTGGCTTGGTGGATGTGTTTGCCAGGTATGACGTGAAAATTCGCCTGTTCCACGGCCGAGGTGGTTCCGTGGGCCGAGGTGGTGGTTCCAGTTACCACGCCATTTTGGGCCAACCCCCCGGCGCGGTGGATGGCCGCATTCGCTTGACTGAGCAAGGCGAGGTGATTGCCGCCAAGTACGGCATTGAATCGCTGGGCAGGCGCAACCTGGAGGTGCTCGTGTCGGCCAACCTGATGGTTTCCGAGCACACGGAATTAACCCGTGAAGTGCCTGCCAGGTTTCTGGAATTGATGGCGAAGTTGTCGAACCACGCCTTCAATGCTTACCGGGATTTGGTCTACAACACCGACGGTTTTCTGGAATATTTCAAACAGTCCACTGTCATTTCCGAAATTGCGAGTTTGAACATTGGCAGCCGCCCTGCTTCGCGCAAAGCGAACTGGACCATTGAAGATTTGCGTGCCATTCCGTGGGTGTTCAGTTGGGCGCAAAGCCGGGTGATGTTGCCGGGCTGGTATGGTTTTGGTACTGCAGTGGCCACACTGCGTGACAGTTTGAATGAAGCCGAGTTGCTTGATCTTCAAGCCATGGCAAAGCAGTGGCCGTTTTTCAACACCATGTTGTCTACGTTGAACATGGTGCTGGCCAAGGCCGACATGGCCATTGCCTCGCGCTATGCCGCCATGGTGGAAAATGCAGCGCTGCGCGGCAAAGTATTTGGCCGTATTGCAGCTGAGCATGCGCGTGCGGTGGAAGGCTTGTTGTGGTTGACCGGGCAAAGTGAACTGCTGGCCGACAACCCCTTGCTGAAACGTTCCATCGAGGCACGTTTTCCGTATGTAGACCCCTTGAACCACGTGCAGGTGGAGCTGTTGCGCAGGCACCGCCAAGGCGAGCGGGATGAGCGGGTGGCGCGTGGTGTGCACTTGTCGATCAATGGCATTGCCACGGGGTTAAGGAATAGTGGGTAAACACGGCGACTAAATTCAAGGGGGTCAATTCTGGAAACCATACACATTGCCGACTGGAACGAGTTTGTGGCCTTAACCACCGAATGCGATGGCTGGGCCTTTCGCGGCCTGCAAGATGCAGACTGGCCTTTGCTGAGTTCGCTGTCGCGGTACTTGCAAAATTATGTGCCCGATAAATCGTCGTGGCGGTTGCGTGAAGAACGTGCCTTTCGAATTTTCCGACGCAAAGCACACAACTATTTGCCCGATGCCAGCGTGCTGGACGACGACATTCGCTGCCTTGCATTGATGCAGCACCATGGTGCACCCACGCGCATGCTCGACTTCACGAAGTCGCCTTTTGTGGCGGCATTTTTTGCACTCGAACGGGCCGTTAAAAATTCAGCGGTGTTTGCGCTGGACACGCCGCGCCTGTGGATGGCCACGCCAATCAACAACGCAACCCTTCATCGCGACATGATCGACCCGCGGATCGAGGGCAATTTCGAGCGTTATTTTGCATCGAATGCCAACGACATCATGTGGGTGGGCGAACCTGACCAAATGGACAGGCGGTTGGTGGCGCAGTCGGGTACTTTCGTGGTACCGGGCGTGCTGGACAAACCAATTGATGAAATTATTCAGCACTACGAAACCGGCCCGGCCATGATTCGAAAATTTATTTTGCCGGCCAGCATTCGCAAGGAAGCCATGTTGGCGCTGTACCGGATGAACATTACCCACGCCACCCTGTTTCCAGATTTGGATGGCTTGTCCCGTTCAATTTCCTACGAGCTTGAGATTACCTGGCCGGGCCATGCCACGGCTGCATCCAAAGGTTATTGAGCCTCAGTGCGATTCTGCTGTCGGTATTCTTCAAGCTTGTTGCCCCGGTACACCTGCTTGAAGAAGATTGGCGTGAGGAAGGTGGTCACAATGCCCATCAACACCAGCGTTGAGAACATGGTGGGGCCGATGAAACCATTCTGGTAGGCAATGCCCGCCACCACCAGTTCCATCACGCCCCGACCGTTCAATACCGCGCCCAGGCCCAATGCCTCGCGGTGCTGCATCCCGATAATTCGGCCGCCCAGCCAACCGGCAAACAACTTTGTGGCAACGGAAACCAAAATCACGATCAGCGGAAATTCCCAGTTGCTCAGGCTGATCAGTTGCAATTCCAGCCCCAGGTAAGCAAAGAAAATGGGTGCCAGAAACCCGTTGGTGATCGAACCGAGTGTGCCTTGCAGGTCTTTGTAGCGCGATGCGATGAAGTGTTTTTTGTCCAGAAACAGTGCGCCAAAAAACGCGCCAATGACGAAGTGAAAACCCAGGGCTTCACTGATGGTGCCAAACACCAGCACAAACACAATTACGATGCCAAACAGGGCTTCCGGGCCGAAAACGCGGATCATGGTTTCGGGAAAAGCCTGCACATTCACATTGCGTTTTTCCAGCCAGTTCAACAGGTGGTTCAAGCCCACCACCACCAAACCAAGCACCAGTAGTTTGAGGGTGGCAATGCCCACCGCACTGCCTGTATCGGCCAGTGTCATGCTTTTGGGCAGGTTCAACACAATGCCCAGGATAAACAGGGCCACCACGTCGTTGACCACGGCAGTGGCCAGGGAAAACTTTGCAATTGGGGTGTGCAGAATACCCAGGTTGTCCATCAATTTGACAGCCACTGGCAACGCGGTGATCGAGATGCACAAGCCCAGGAAAATCATTCGCATAAGGTCTTGGCCAAAAGCCGCAGCGATCATCAAGCCGCCAAGGAAGGGGATGAAAAAGCTGAGCACGGCGAGAATCAGGCCACGGCCCTTCATGGCCCCGAAAATATCGGAGAACCGCATTTCCAGGCCCGCATTCAGAATGATCAGGAACACGGCCAGTTCAGTGACACCGGCCAAGCCGTCGTTCGGCGCGATCAAACCCAGAATGGCAGGCCCAAGCAGCACGCCCGCCATAATTTCACCGATCATTTCTGGTTGGTTGTAGCGCGCAAACAGGCGCCCGAACAGGCGGGCCACCACAATGAGTAAAAGCAGGCTGGACAGCAGCGACATGAGGAAATTCACAGAGAAATGGCGATTGAGTTTACCACTGGCAAGGCAAAGGTTAACGGGCTTAATCCAATGTGTTCAAATGTGCGGGTCAATTCATTTTATGTCGCATTTATGTCCAATTCTGAAAAGCACCTGGAAGAAACCTGCATCACCAGCACTCGCGTGTTTGATGGCCATTTGATGAAAGTGAACCAGGACACGGTGCGCCTGCCAAATGGCGAGGAATCGGTGCGCGAATACACCGTGCACCCCGGGGCGGTGGCCGTTGTTCCCATACTGGACGATGGCCGGTTTGTGATGGAGCGGCAGTTTCGCTACCCCCTGCATCGGGTGTTTCTGGAATTTCCAGCCGGCAAAATTGACCCCGGCGAAGACCCTGTGGCCACAGCCCACCGCGAACTGTTGGAAGAAACCGGTTATGTTGCGCAGTCGCTGGAGTACCTCACCACCATTCACCCGGTTATTTCGTATTCCACTGAAAAAATTGTGTTGTACGTTGCGCGTGGTTTGAAGCTGCAAGAGCGCAAGCTGGATCACAACGAGTTTCTGGATGTGGTGCTGGTGGAGCCTGTCGAGTTGATGCGGCAGATCAAGGCTGGGGAAGTGACGGATGTGAAAACAATCATTGGCGCGCTTTGGGTGGCACAAGCCATTTAAAGCTGAAGGTCACGCACCTAAGAACGGTGTCGCCACCGGGTTCGCGGTGTACCTGCTGATTCGATTGAATCAGGAAAAAGCAGGCGCTTGAGGCTACACCAGCAGCGGGCGGTCGGCCATGTCATGATTCACGTCGGCATGGCCTTGTTCGTCATTTCTCACGGCAATGACTACATCGCGCAACTTCGCGTCGGGTGCTAATTTGTAATAGTCGATCGCAATTTTCGGTGCGGCAATGTTTTCAATTCGGCCTGCATCAATTTCCGCCAGGTAGTCGGTGTAGCTGACCACTGCCTGGTTTTCGAAATACCCCACCATGCGGTGCGCTGTTTTCGGAAAGAACACGTACAAGATGAAATAGAAGTGCCAAAACACCAGCTGGGCAAACAACACCAACAAGCGCTCACCCACGCTGGGTTTTGCAATCTCGATGAAAATCATCAAGTGCATGCGTTCGTTTTCTGCTTCTTCAAGCAGGGTGCGAATGGTGGGGCCGTAGCCCGTTTTCATCTTCCGCAGGCTTTTCAAGTGAATCCACATGCCAGCGACCATGCCGGGTACCCCAGCCACCGTTTCAAGAATGACAGCCCTGTGCCCGTAGCGTTTGGCAAAGAATGTATCGGCGAACCATCGAAAAAACATGGTGAGGGATTTGGCAAACTTGTCTGAGAAGTCCTTGGGTGTGGGTTCTTGAGGCATTGCTTCCATGTGCTCTACTCCCTGCGGTGCGATGACAATGTGGTTTTGTTTGTCCTGGGTCAGTCTACGCTTGTTGGGGTGTGTGGGCTAGCCCAGTGAATTCTCAGGCTGGACCTCATTTTTGCCTTTGATGGGGACTTCTGTACACAGCTGAAGAGGGCACGATCAGACATGGAAGCTTACGGCTGCACATCAAACAGTGTCTCCTCACGCGGCGATTTTTCAGCATGATAATCATAAAATTGACATAGTGTAAACTTTTGATTAAAGTTTCACTGATCGTGCACTTGCACCCCCGTGAATTGAGGTTCCCATGTTGCTCAAACTGATTGTTTCGCTGGTATTGGTTTTTTTGCTCGCGGCGCTGGTGTACCGTTTTTTGCCGCAATTGTTGGGCGTGTTGGGCTTGCACCCCCAACGCCATTTTCTGCCCAAGGCCATGGCGGGGCATCGAGCATTGGTGATCACGACCAGCCACGGAGTGTTGGGCGACACGGGTAAGAAAACAGGGGTGTTCGCCTCGGAAATGACGGTGCCGTATTACGCGTTTCTGGATTCAGGCATGCGGGTGGATGTGGCCAGCATTCAGGGCGGCGTGGTGCCCATTGAGCCCATTTCCGTGAAATGGCCCTTGGCCACACCCGAGGACCAGCGCTTTTTGAAAGACGCCGACTTTCAGGCCAAGTTGCACCACAGCGTGCCGGTGCGCGACATCAACCCGCAACACTACGACCTGTTTTTTCTGGCGGGTGGTTGGGGCGCAGCCTATGACTTGGGGCAATCTGCCGTGTTGGGCGAAAAGTTGTCGGCGGCTTACCAGGCGGGTAAGGTGCTGGGTGGTGTATGCCACGGGCCTTTGGGTTTGATTCAGGTGAAAAACACGCATGGTGAGTTGGCCATTGCGGGCAAACGTCTGACCGCGGTCACCAACAAGCAACTCCAGGAGTTGAAGGTGACTTTGACCCCCCTGCACCCGGAAACCGAATTGCGCAAGCGTGGCGTGCTGTATGAATCGATGACACGCTTGCGAGATATTTTTGCCAGCAAGGTGGTGCAAGACGATCAGTTTGTCACCGGTCAGAATCAAAACGACGGTGCCGAGGTGGCGCACCGCATGATGAGCATGGTGAGTGGCGCCCCTCTTACTGCTGTATCACCCACTTCTTGTACTGCCTCGTCCTGAAAAACGTGGCTACCTGCTGGTTAGCCAATGCAAATGCTGGGCTTACTTTCGCATTGGGGTTGCGCCCTTTGCTTACCCTGTTCAACTGGTGTTTCACCATGGCCATGTAAGCCAGCGAGGCCAGTACTTTGTTGTTCCAGGCAATGGGTCGCAACTCGGGCACGCTGGGTTGGCCTTGTTTCCATTCGTCGGGCAAGTTGGGGTTCAGTGCCAGTGCGGTGGCAATGCCCACCAAACCAATGCCCGCGGTGGTCACCACTTGTTCGGCCACGGCTTTTCTGCGAATGCCGCCAGTCACCATGATGGGCACGGTGGCCACGGTGGCAATGTCTTTGGCAAATTCGAGAAAATACGCTTCGCGCGCCAGGGTACGCCCGTCACGTGCGTTGCCTTGCATGGCAGGTGCTTCGTAGCTGCCGCCTGAAAGCTCGATCAAGTCCAGCCCCAAGGGGTTGAGCATTTGCACCACGGCTTTGGCATCGTCTTCACTGAAACCGCCGCGCTGAAAGTCGGCAGAGTTTATTTTCACAGCCACGGCGAATGGTCGCCCCACGGCTTCGCGAATGCCCTTCACTACTTCTATCAACAGGCGTGCGCGGTTTTCAACGGAGCCGCCCCATTCGTCTTTTCGTTTGTTGGAAATTGGCGATAAAAACTGGCTGAGCAGGTAACCATGGGCGGCATGAATTTGCACGCCGTTGAAGCCAAACTTTTCTGCCAGCACTGCGGCGTTGATAAAGCGGTTTTTGATGTCGCCAATTTCAGCGGCAGTCAGTTCACGCGGGAGGGTGAACTGTTTGGAAAAATTGCCCAGGTCCATGGCCACTTCTGAAGGGGCCACGGTGGGCTGCCCTAGATTGGCCGGCATTTGGCGGCCGGGGTGGTTGATCTGCATCCACACCTGCGCACCACCCGATTTGGCAGCTTTGGCCAAGCGTTTAAACTGCGCAGCTTGTGAGTCGGTCTCTAGCACCACGCCGCCGGGGCCTGTCATGGCGCGGCGGTCAATCATCACGTTGCCGGTAATTATTAAACCCACACCGCCTGCCGCCCAGGCGCCGTAAAGGCGAATTAGTTGCTCAGAAGGTGCCTGGTCGGCATTGGCCAGGTTTTCTTCCATGGCGGCTTTGGCCAGGCGGTTGGGAAGCTGGCTGCCGTTGGGCAGCGTGAAGGTGTTGAAGAGGCTCATGTGGTTTTCCATGGTTGCAATGGAGCAAACAATAAGCTTAAAGTGAACTTGAGGGTCAATAGAGGAATACATCATTATGAAAATTGGCGAGTTGGCCAAGCGCAGCGGTTTGTCGGCGGCCACCATTCGGTTTTACGAATCCAAGGGTTTGATCACAGCGGTAAGCAGAAAATCCAATGGCTATCGCGAGTACCCTTTGGAGGCCGTGGCGGTGTTGTCGATTATTGCCAGTGCGCAGCAAACCGGTTTTACGCTGGATGAAATTCGGCAAGTGATGCCCGGAAGTTTGAGCAACTGGAAGCACGAGGAACTGGTGGGCATGTTGAAGAAAAAAGTGGCCGATATCGAAGCCATGGAACTGAAGTTGGCCCAAGGCAAGTCGCAGTTGCAAAACATGATCAAGCTAATCGAAGGCAAGCCAGAAGACATGGATTGCGACGACAACGCCAACCGCATTTTGAAGGAAATGGGGATTTTGAAATCTGGTTAGTCTTTTAATTTGGCTTGGGTCGCGCCGCAATGTATAAAAACTGGTGACGTTGAATTGCGGTGCTGGTCCTCAAGAAAAGTATTCGTGCAGAATATTGTTGAACCCACCACTTTATTCAGTTAAATCCATGTTGATCAAAAGCGCTGATGATCGAGAAAGCGACATCAAGATTCTTGAAAGCCTGTTGAACCATCCTTCCGCATCTGCGTTGACGAAACGCAATATTGAAAAAGAGATTAAAGCGATCAGGTCGGGTGTAAAGGGTGAGAAGGATGCTGCCTATCAAATTGAGTACTACTACGGCAATGGAAAAAACTGGGCAGTCATTCACGACTTGCGAATTGAACACAAGGGCCGGGTTGCGCAAATTGACCACTTGCTGATTAATCGGCTGATGGAAATTTGGGTATGCGAAAGCAAACACTTTAATCAAGGAGTTTCAATTAACGAGCAAGGCGAATTTGTTTCGTTTTTTGGCGCCAAGGCCTTTGGGATACCCTCGCCGTTGGAGCAAAACCGCAGGCATTGTTTGCTGCTTCAAGAAGCATTTGATGACGGCGCTGTGGAGTTGGAGAGGCGTTTGGGCTTTGCGATCAAGCCCGTGATCAAAAGCCTGGTACTGGTATCCAGTAAAGTGCGAATTACCCGCCCATCGTTATCATTTCCCGGGCTTGATGAGATTGTCAAAGTTGACCAAATCAAGGCGATACTTGATAAGGCAATGGACAATGACAATAACCCACTGAGCCTTGCAAAGCTGGTCAGCAGCGAAACATTAAAAGCGTTTGCTGAAAGGTTGGTAGCGCTGCACAAACCACATCAATTTAACTGGCCCGGAAAGTTTGGCTTGCCTGTGCGCCTTGATGAAGAGGCTGCAGTTGAGGCTGTTGAGAATGTTGAGCCAGAGCCTAAGAAATCAAAATTAGCGTGCACTACCTGTGGAACAGTTGTGGCTTACAACGTTGCGAGGTTTTGCTGGTTTAACAAACCTCGTTTTGGGGGGCAGGTTTACTGCTATGAGTGTCAGAAGAATGTGTAGGTGGGTGGATAGTTATGTTTTCTGCCGCGTTGCACTGTCGCATTTGTCTCACTGACTCAAGTAAATCATCTTGAAATTTTTTCATTTCAGGGTCTATCTTCATCTCCCTTGTTCAATTCGCCTAAAAAGGCGGTTGGAGGTTTATCGAACTTTCCAACCGTCACCGCTTTCCGAGTTACGTCACCAGCTTCTGGGTTATTGGCAATCCATAGGTAGAGTTAAGGGCGGTATTTCGGCCGGAGCAGCCATTAGGACTGATAGCTGGGACGTCTAAGTTATTCGCAAAAGCAGACTTCGGAACTTTGGCAGTTATCGTTGATGGGTCTGACCTTCGAAATCGAGTTCCAGACTCAACATTTGGTGGTGAATAACCAAGGTTTATTTTTCATCCTGTTCATGCGATGCTTTGTAAATATTTGAAATAGTTGATTTAAAAAATCATTTGCGATGTGCGGATAAATGGATATCGCCGTTATTGTTCGATAAATCAAGTTATATTCAATCAGGTAGTCAGTCATGAGCATCGAAATTTTTGGTTTCATAGAGCCTACAGAAGAAAATCGATACTGCGTATTTGACGCACAGCTAGAAGACGACGAGAACGTATTTTTCCACATGACTCATGCCTCAAATAAGCAAGCCATTATTGCCATCGGCTTTAAGTCCGCTAAAGAGCTGGGTGTAGGAGAATTGGAGTCAGTCTCATATGCCAAAAGGAGTTCCGGGTGCTTTGCAAACTTGGGCACTCATCTACAAGAGGAGCACGTCATTTTCGCAGTGAGGTTTACGCCAGAGGAGCTCAAAGAGGTGGCTGTAAACCCTTCAGATATCCATGTATATAAAAAGCACCTTCAGCCAGAGAAGTTGGGTATCGTACACCTGCCGAAAGGGCTTCGGCTGTCGTGAATATAACAAGTCAATCAACTTCGCGCCTTCGGCGCCGGACGCAGCAAAGCTGCGCCGGTTATTGAGTCGTTATGTCGCAAACAGGAGGGAGTGCAAATGAGCAAAATTAGGACAACAGTTAGCCACCCCGATGGCTTCCATGGTCTGCCGTGGTTCGAGATCAAGAACGGAAAGATCTACACCACAGTGAGTCATCCTGACGGATATCACGGACTACCATGGTATGAAATCAAGGGGGACAAGGTCTACACTACTGTAAGCCATCCCGATGGCTATCATGGGCTTCCATGGTTTGAAATTCGGGGCAACAAAATCAACACGACAGTTAGCCATCCTCAGGGGTACCACGGTCTGCCTTGGTTCGAGATTGTCTGATGCCACATAACTCCTTGCTGCAGCGGACAGCTTCGCTGGCCGCTGAGCGCGAACGTTATGCCTTAACCACAGGATACTTTTATGGCAGATAAAAAAGTCATTTTTGTTGCCTTTGCAATTGAAGATGTTCGCATCCGGGACATGATCAAAGGGCAGTCTTTGCATACCGACTCGCCCTTCGAGTACGTCGACATGTCGGTCAAAGAAGCCTACGACGACGAGTGGAAGAAGAAGGTGCGGACTCGCATTCTTCGATCCGATGGCGTCCTTGTAATTGTCAGCAAGAACTCTCTTAACTCCAGTGGGCAGAAGTGGGAGATTCAGTGTGCCAAGGAAGAGAAGAAAAAAATACGAGGCATCTGGGCATACAAGGGAGACCGCCCTAATTTAGTCGGTGTGAATACGATGGTCTGGACTTGGGACAACATCGCTGATTGGATTGATGGCCTATGATGCGCAAAGCACTCGTCGTCGGCATCGACCACTACACTAACGTTTCGCCGCTCTGTGGTTGCGTGAACGATTCGTTTGCGGTTAAAGCCATGCTTGATCGGCACGCTGATGGGTCAGTGAATTTTGGTGTGAAGCATTTAACCGCGATGGGACCAACTGATCCCGTTGGGCGCGACGCGCTTCGGCAGGCTATCGAAAGCCTCTTTGCGGGTGACGGAGAAGTTTCGCTCTTGTACTTTGCCGGGCATGGTCATATCGAAGCAACGGGCGGCTACCTGTGCTCTTCCGACGTGAAGACCGGAAATGACGGCGTGCCTTTGGCTGAGATCATGATCTTGGCCAATCAGTCGAAAATTCAAAACCGCGTAATCATTCTCGATAGCTGTTACAGCGGCGTCGCTGGTGGAAGCGCGTTGCAGCAGAAGGTGACCGAGATCAGCGATGGGGTGACCATCCTCACCGCATCTACTGAGGATCAGTATGCAACCGAAGAAGATGGCGCTGGTGTCTTTACCAGCTTGCTAGTCGATGCGCTCGGTGGTGCTGCCGCAAACTTAGTTGGAGATGTGACACCCGGCGGTGTGTATGCACACGTAGACCAGTCGCTAGGACCATGGGCGCAGCGGCCTGTATTCAAGACTAACGTTAAGCGGTTCGTTTCCCTGCGAAAGGTACAACCGCCCTTCGAGCTTGCTGAACTTCGCCGGATTTCAGAGTTTTTCCCGACTCCCGGCTTTCAGTTCCAACTCGACCCTACATATGAGCCGGAACGACACGAAACGTGGGCCACGAATCCGCAAGGCGTTCCAGCCCCAGACCCCGATCACAATGCAATTTTCAAAATCCTACAAAAATACAATCGCTTTGGGCTTCTTGTACCTGACGGCGCGCCACACATGTGGCACGCCGCTATGGAGAGCAAGGCCACTCGCCTCACGGCTCTCGGCGAGCACTATCGGCGGTTAGCAGCAAAAGGGCTTATATGAGCAGTCGCTTATTTTTCGGCAATCTGAGCGGGAATTGGCATAACAAGTCGTTCCAGCGGATCGTCAAAAGGCTGTGCTTTTCGCTGGCCGCTGAACTTCAACATTAGCCAGCATGCCGTCTATACCTGACTTCTGGGAAGGTGGTCCTCATGATCCTGTTGACGTTGAGGCGACATGGAGAGAGTTCGTTCGACTCGTCGGGGGCCAAGTGGTCGAAGATTTGGTGCCCGAGCCCAGGGGCTTCGAGAATGCCGATTTCCTATTTCCTGCAGTTCCTGCGGTAGCGGAGCTAAAAGAAATCGAGACTGAGTTCGATAGGTCTCCTGCAGTTCGCGAGGGCTTCCTTGCCTTGGTTCGTCGTGTGATGGAAGAAGACCCAGGCTGGCGCCCTCTACTGCTTGGTGGGTCCGGCAGATACCCTGACTGGTTCTCAAGGGAGTTCGTGCGCCTGTTCCGTCCTGCGCTCTCGCGGGTGCTAAAGAAGGCGAATCGACAGCTCAGAGCTACAAAGGATCACTTTAAGATCACCGCCGCGACTGGGATATTGGTGTTCGTTAACGATGGATTCACTGGGCTCGAGCCGCACTTCGTTAGAGCACTCGCATCTGACCTGCTGGTCAACTCGTATTCGTCAATCGACTGCTTCCTGTACATAACTCTAAATCGGTATGTCGAGGTCGCTGGCAGCGACGTTCCTCGTCTACTGTGGATGCCGTCGTACAGCGACCGTGCACCGGATTCCTTGGTGCCCTTTGTGGATGACCTTGGCAGAAAATGGTTCGACTTCCTAGAGACGAGGATAGGTCCATTCACCATTCCCCGCGAAGAAATGCCTCAGGCCAATGAAAACACCGGACCAATCCTGTCGAGAGCGATCGTTCTCCCAGGAGAGAAGAGGTGATGTTACGTATTGCTGGCTAACATGGCAGTCGACGCGGACGTCCTATCGGTCGGCGTTCGCCAGCCTCCAGCCCGCTGGGGTCACTTTCACGTTATTCAACGTCGGTTCATGATCACTTTGGAGACGTTCTAAGTCGAAAGTCTTACGGCCGCTTCGGCCGAAAAGCGGTCAACAATCTAAATCCGATTCGCCTCCAATAGCACTCCATACCAAACTAACCACAGCCTATTTTCCGTGGTCAGAAGGTGCCTAACCGTCATTTCCCCTTCACAATCCATACTCAAAACACTCGTGTTCTCTGGCAGCTTGGCATTCGTATCCAGCGAATAAAACTGAAGAAACTCTGAAAGACTTTGTTTATTTGACTCTACTAGGCTGTAATCACAAGTTTGGTTCTGAAACTGAATTGTTTTAGCGCTTATGGATAGTTTGTCGCCAATTAGTCCAGCAGTTTCCTCATCGCTGATCCCAACAATGGGTGCGGCTGCTAGTTCTTTATGGATAGCCCATTCACCTTGTATGGCTTGGAGTTCTGAATTATTCGAGCAAGCAGCAAGTGCTATAAAAAGTATGCAAGTAAATTTACGCATGTTGTTGTTCTCACAGATTTGGTGGTTCAAGGTTTAATTTGAAAAGGAACGACTTCTCGCTTGCGGCGATTCGCAAGTCCGTTCGAGAATTTCTTTTTACTGGGTTTTCCGTCTTTGCCTTTTTCTGTGATGTAAACAAACCGGTTCATTTCGTTTTCAACTTTTTGGTACTCGCCTTTGTTGGCAAATGCCAGCACATCTTTCGCATTTCTAGCTCCCCACGGTGCAATTACCTGCAATGTCATTGTAGGGAATCGCGGAGAAGCCTTCGTCCTTTGAAATATGTTCAATCCCTGACTTGGAAATGACCATTGTTGAGTTCAGTGGTTTTTGTAGGGCTACGTTGGACATGAGATTGCCTCAGGGAAAGAGTTTTTCAATCTCACGAGTCTAGGGGCTGTTCTCACGTCCATCAAACTTGTACCCTGTTCAGGGTAACTACCGCACTGTTCGAAAAAGCCCACCAACTAATTATTTGCATAACAGGTAATTGTAATTTAACTGAAAATCAGATAAATTAAATTTACTCGTAATTCAGGTATTTCGCGATGCAAAATCAAAAGCATATTCTCAACACCAGTGGCCAGCTTGGGCAAATTTTGCAGGCCTCCCGCAAAGCAAACAAATGGTCGCAAGCCAAGCTGGCAAAAAAGCTGGGTCTTAGCCAATCTCGCGTGTCTCATCTTGAATTACACCCTGAGGAGCTTAGCTTTGCCCAGTTGATGAGTTGGTGCGCTGTACTGGGGCTTGAGTTGTCAATTGGAATGCGTGAAGTTCGGCCAAGTCAATCATCAAAAACGGATTGGTAATATGGGCCGCAAATCGCACAGTCAAAGTTTATCCATTTGGTCCAACGGCCAGCGTGTGGGCCTTTGGGCCATACCTGCACGCGGCGACATGCAGCTTCAGTATGACCCTGCTTGGCAGGTCTCTGAACTTGGAAGACCCTTGTCTTTGTCCTTGCCGTTCAACCTCCAGAACCAGCCAATCAAAGGCGACAAGGTTTTAAATTACTTTGATAATTTATTGCCCGACAGCGAAGCAATTCGAAAACGGGTTGCTGAACGATTTAAAACCGGATCAACGGATACTTTCGATTTGCTGAAGGCGATTGGTCGCGATTGTGTGGGGGCTGTTCAACTGCTGGGCGAGCATGAGGAGCCCGAGAACATTGAGACTGTGCAGGGTAAGCCGGTGATGAAAAAAGACATTGAACGTCTTTTGATTGACACGGTGTCGCCTGGCGGCTTTGGCAAGAAAATCAATGCGCATGCAGACTTGCGCATTTCGATTGCGGGTGCCCAAGAGAAAACAGCCTTGTTGCGCTGGAAGGGCAAGTGGTGCGTGCCGCAGGGATCAACCCCCACCACGCACATACTTAAATTGCCATTGGGCCTAATGGGGGGGCGGCGGGCTGATTTCACTACCTCGGTAGACAATGAATGGCTTTGCATGACCTTGTTGAAGGCCTATGGTTTGCCTGTGGCAAATGTCGGTATTGAAACGTTTGGCACACAGCGGGTACTGGTGGTTGAGCGGTTTGATCGAAAAGTTGCACCGAATGGTGAATGGATTATGCGCCTGCCTCAGGAGGACTTTTGTCAGGTGACCAGTGTTCCTCCAATGCTTAAATACGAAAGCGATGGCGGCCCTGGATTAAAAGTATTGTTCGACACACTTCGGCGATCCGAGAACTCGGCTGCCGATCTTCGCACCTTGATGGCCAGCCAGGTGTTGTTCTGGATGCTCTGTGCACCCGATGGACATGCAAAGAATTTCAGTATTCAACTGTTGCCAGGTGGGCGATTCCGCTTGGCCCCGCTTTACGATGTCATGTCTGCGTACCCCGTGTTGGGCAAAGGCCCAAATCAGTGGTCGCCGCAGCAGCTCAAGTTGTCCATGGCATTGCTTGGGAAAAACCGGCATTACACCATGCATTCAATTGCCCGGCGACATTTTAATAGCACAGCGCAACAATTGGGCTATGAGGAAAACATGGAGCCTTTGATTGAAGATTTGCTGGCACGCACACCCTCTGTGATAGAGCGGGTTAAACGGCAGCTGCCCGATGGCTTTTCCAGCCATGTCGCTGAAACTGTATTGGGCGGATTAGAGAAAGCAGCCAACAAACTAAGCGGCAAATCCAGCTTATGAAAACCCTGCTCATCATCTACCACTCCACAACAGGCGGCAGCAAAGCCATGGCCCATGCTGTGGCTGAAGGCGCTGCAACTGAAGCAGAGATACGCACCCTGCTGCTTCACGCTTGTGAAGCGAATGCCGAACATGTTTTACACGCCGATGGCTATGTGTTTGTTACCCCCGAAACTTTGGGCAGCATGGCAGGCTTGATGAAAGACTTTTTTGACCGCACTTATTACGCGGTGCTGGACCAAATCAATGGTCGACCCTACACCGCCCTGGTTTGCGCAGGCAGCGATGGCCACGGTGCGCTGAAGCAAATACAGCGCATTGCCACAGGCTGGCGTTTAAACGAAATGGCACCGCCGCATATTGTGTGTACGCATGCGCAAACCACTGATGAAATTCTTGCCCCCAAAACCATCAACCCTGAAGATTTACAACGCTGCCGCGATTTGGGCGCGGCCTTTGCAAGTGGCTTGGCCATGGGCCTCTTCTAGATTCTAGCTTCTCCACGCCGGAATCCGCACGTCCTTCCACACCGCAAATGCGCGCAAGCCCACTGTGATCACCACACAACCCAGCATGTTCACATAGGCGGGGTTGTCCAGTTCACGCAGGCCAATGTAGGCCCAGCCGCCGAAGAAGGCGCAAATGGCATAGGGGCGGTGGTCTTTGAATGCTTGCGGAATTTCATTGCACACAATGTCGCGCAGCACACCACCAAACACGCCAGTAATTACGCCCATGAACACCGCCACCAAGCTGGGCATGCCTGCCTGAATGGCTGCGAAAACACCCGCCGCGGTAAACAGGCCCAGCCCCAAGGTGTCGGGCCACAGAATGGCTTTTTCCGTGAACTTGAAGTGCCGCTGCCGCATGAACAGCATGGCAATGATGCACAACACAAACACGGCCCACAGCAGTTCAATGTAGCGCACCCAGAAGAATGGCCGCACATCGAGCAGCAAATCGCGCAGCGTGCCGCCGCCAAACGCGGCCAGAAATGCCACCACGCACACGCCCACAGCATCGAGCCGCTTGCGCGCACCCGCCAAAATACCACTGAGCGCGAAGGCCAGTGTGGCCACCACTTCAATGCCCAATTGAATGTTCTGGCTGAATTCGCCGGGGTTCAGGTTTGGCATGTCAGCTCCATCTGTCGTGGGTTGTTTTGGCTCAATGTGGATGCGCCCCATTGTATTACCAGCGGCTTATGCAAGCCCATATTTTCCACCCGGTGTAGAATCTAGCCACGTTCCGCTAGAGGTTTCATTGTGTCCACTGTTTTCCGTGTGTTGTCCTTCATCCCGCCGATGACGCAGCTCAACACGCCTTATCCGTCCACTGCCTACATCACCGGCTTTCTGCGCAAGCAGGGCATGGATGCTGTACAGGCTGACATTGCACTGGGCTTGGTGCTCAAGCTGTTCTCGCCCGAGGGCCTGGATAGAATTGCAGCGGAAATTGAGCAGTACGAGGAAGTCACCGAGCGCGTGGCCTTGTTCATGGACCAGTTCAGCCGTTACCGCGCCACCATTGCCCCCACCATTCGTTTTTTGCAGGGCGGCGATTCCACCCTGGCCCACCGCATCAATGGCCGTGGTTTTTTGCCCGAAGGCCCACGGTTTGAATCGCTCAATGTGTATGTAGACGACGAGGGCGGCGACCCGCTGGCTTGGGCATTTGGGGCGCTGGGCGCACAAGACAAAGCCCGCCACCTGGCTACTTTGTACCTGAATGATTTGGCCGATGTCATTGCCGATGCAATTGACGAGCGCTTTGAGTTTGTACGCTACGCTGAATCGCTGGCGGGCAGCCAGCCCAGTTTTGATCCGCTGGCCCATGCCTTGCAACAGCCTTTTACCTTGATCGATGAAATTCTGGTGGAACTGACGCTGGAAGAATTCAAGCGTCAGCAACCCCAACTGGTGTTACTTTCCGTGCCCTTTCCCGGCGCGGTGTACGCTGCCTTGCGCATGGCACAGGCCATCAAGGCCGAGAACCCGGACGTAAAAATTGCATTGGGCGGCGGTTATGTAAACACCGAACTGCGCGAATTGGCCGAGCCACGTTTGTTTGATTTCGTGGACTTTGTAACCCTTGATTCCGGCGAACGCCCCCTGCTTTGCCTGATTGAACACTTGCAAGGCAAGCGCGGCCCGCAGCGTTTGGTGCGCACCTTCACCCGCAATCTGGAAGGCAAGGTTCAATACACCAACTGGGCAGAACCCGATGTGCCGTTTGGCGATGTGGGCACCCCCACTTGGGACGGCCTGCCCCTGAACAGCTACCTAAGCCTGCTCGACATGCTCAACCCCATGCACCGGCTGTGGAGCGACGGGCGCTGGAACAAGCTGACGGTGGCACACGGTTGTTACTGGAAAAAATGCAGCTTTTGCGATGTGTCGCTCGACTACATTTCCCGCTATGAAAATGCCACGGCCACCGAACTGGTGAACCGCATTGAAACCATTGTGAATGAGACCGGCCAAACCGGGTTTCATTTTGTAGATGAGGCTGCGCCACCCAAGGCGCTGAAGGCCTTGGCGCTGGAGTTGATTGAACGGCAAGTGTCCATTTCATGGTGGGGCAATATACGGTTCGAAAAATCCTTCACGCCTGAGTTGTGCCAATTGCTGGCCGACAGTGGATGTATTGCCATTAGCGGTGGGCTGGAAGTGGCCTCTGATCGCCTTCTGACCTTGATGAAGAAAGGTGTTTCAGTAGAACAAGTTGCGCGTGTTACCAAGGGCTTTACCGATGCTGGCGTGCTGGTGCATGCGTATTTGATGTACGGTTTCCCCACCCAAACTGTGCAAGACACGGTGGACGCACTGGAATACGTGCGCCAGTTGTTCGCAGAAGGTTGTATTCAATCGGGCTACTTTCACCGCTTCGCCTGCACCGTGCATTCGCCCGTCGGCAAGAATCCGGAAGAATATGGCATTCAGTTAAAGCCCCTGCCCCAGGGCACGTTTGCGAAAAACGACATTGGTTTTGTTGACCCCACGGGCGTGGACCACGCCGCATTGGGCGAGGGCCTGAACCGCGCACTGTACAACTACATGCACGGCATTGGGCTGGAGCAAAACGTGCGCAGCTGGTTTGATCAAAAAGTACCCCGCCCCACGGTGCAAAAAAACTTTATTGAACAAGCCTTGTGTGGAAAACAAGTCAAAACAGATTAATATTGACAGCATGTAAATTTCAAAGGCGGCACCATGAGTTTGAAAACCCTGCTGATGCCCATGATCACCCAGCACCGCTTTGCGCGCAGCACCTTGCTGGCCAAGCGGGCAGAAGCGGAACGAAACAGGCTGGCGTCTGGCCGCCCGCACCGGGTTTACTACTTTCACCAAATCGACGACCCCTACAGCCATTTGGTGGCCCAAGTGCTGCCGCGTTTGCTGTCTCGATACAACATTGAACTGACGCCGCATGTGGTCAGCCCGCCCCCCAGTTCAGCAGCACCTGAACGGGACAAGCTGGTGGCCTTCAGCCGGGTGGATGCAGCCTTGCTTGCGCAGCGCCATGGCTTGAATTTCACGGATCACCGCAAACAACCCGCAGAGGAGCGAACACTTCAAGCCAACCACACGTTGGTAGCCGCGCTTGAGGCTGGGCAATTTGTCGAACATGCTGCTGCGGTTGGCCAGTGGTTGTGGGCTGCTGATGAAACACAAACACCGCCCGAGCAACTCAATTCATTGAACGCAGTTTCCAATGAAGTGGTACAGGCGCACATTGCCCAAGCCGACGCCCTGCGTGAAAAACGGGGCCACTACCTGGGCGGCATGTTGTATTACGAAGGCGAGTGGTATTGGGGCATTGATCGCCTGTACCACCTGGAGCAACGCTTGCAGGAAGTGGGTGCGCAACGCAGCGGTGTGTTTGGCTTGTTGTTTCCGGCCGATGACGGTTTAACCCATGCCAAGCCGCTTGAAAACCCGCCTCCCATCGATTTTTTCTTTTCGTTTCGAAGCCCCTATTCCGCCATTGTGGCCCCGCGCATTTTCGAGCTGGGCCGTCTGACGGGCGCAACAATAAACCTGCGTTTCGTACTGCCCATGGTGATGCGGGGCTTGCCTGTTCCCAAGGTAAAGCGTGAATATATTGTTCATGACACCGCCCGTGAAGCCCATGTGCGGGGCGTTCCGTTCGGGCGTTTGAACGACCCCGTGGGCAAGCCCACCGAGCGCGGCCTGGCCCTGGTTCCGTTTGCCGAGCAGCACGGAAAGGGGCAGGAATTTGTGCTCGCATTCATGCAGGGTGTGTGGGCCGAGGGCATTGATGCGGGCAGCGACAAAGGCTTGCGAAAAATTGTGGAACGGGCTGGCTTGCCCTGGAATGGCGCGCAAGCCGCACTGCAGGACGACATATGGTGGGACACCGCCCAAACCAATCGCGAAGAATTGTTTGCGCTCGGGCTGTGGGGCGTGCCTTCGTTCAAGGTAGGCAATACCGTGCTGTGGGGGCAAGACCGGCTGTGGGCAGTACACAATGCATTGCGCCCGCAATCGGCCTGATTTGCCCAATGTGCGTTTTTGGGGTATCAATAACCTTTAATCGCCCCAAGCTTGAATGCCATGAAAATCAGTGATGTTGCCAAGCGACTTGGCTTGAACCCCAAGACCATTCGATTCTATGAAGATCAGGGCTTGATTGCGCCGAAGCGGGCAGATTCGGAATCGTGGTTTTCCGCAGGTAAAAACCGCGTGTTTGGGCAGGAAGACCTGTCCAGGCTTGATTTCGTCAAGAAGGCCCGCGAACTGGATTTTTCGATCAAGGAAATCCAGTCGGTGCTTGATTTCTATGACCAGGGCCCAGCCTGTGGCTGTGGTTCCAGAAACAAAGTGGATGAGTTGCTTGAACGCAAACTTGTTGAGGTTCGGCAACTGAAGCAAAGCCTGCAGGGGCTGGAAAAGAAGTTGATCGACATCCGGGCGAACAATGCCGCGATTGCTTCCCGGATGGCCCAAACCCCCAATGAACCGGAAGGCGAGTTTTTGATTGCAGACTACATTTTGCCTGCCAGCAACAAATCCGAAAAATAGGGCTTGACCTTCCAGTTGGTGGAACATTCACCATGAAATTCGGGAATGTTCCCACATGCTTTTTAAGGAGATTTTCTATGAAAGTTAAATTGTTCGCTGCTGCCGTTGGCGTGTTTGGGCTTGTAAGTGTGGCCTTGGCTGTATGCCCGCTTTGCGCATAAAGCGGTAAAAGCTTCGGGCCCTTGCGGGCCCGGGTTTTGATGCGTGGCTTGTGCAGGGCTTATGGCCCTAACAACATGATTTGTTTTGTTGAATGGGCGGGCATTTCACCGACCCATACGAGCAAAAAACACAGCAGTCGCCCGGCTTGGGTTTTAGCAATGCACTGCAGTGCGCACACTGGAAAAAAAATTGGCATGCGTCTGTGGGCATGATGCATGGCGTGCTTGTCCCGCAGCTTGGGCAGGTCAAAATCGATTCAAGTACAACGTCAGTCATGGCACTTTCCCCTTGTTTTTACATGAACCATGGCACAGCCAGCATGAGAATTGAAAGCACGGCGATGACCCAGAAAACCAGTTTCTGGCCACGGCTGCAGCTTTCACAGTCCGCCTTGCGCCAGAACATTTTGTAATAGGCCAGTGCCAGCAAGCCGAGCGTGATGGCGATAAAAACGGGCCGATAGGGTTCCAGGGCAGTGAACATGCCCAGCGAAGAACTGCCCCCCACGCCCACCGCAAGCAGCAAAAGCGGGCCAAGGCAACAAATGGAAGCCCCGAATGCCGCCAGCGCACTTGCGATCAGGGTGCCGGTATTTTGAAGTGGTTTCATGATGAGTTCTCTGAATGCAGTGTGAAAATGGTATTGTGAAAGCCGTACCCAAGTACGGAGTCAACAGGCATGATCCAGAAACACATATTGACCATTGGCGGGCTGGCCCAGGCAGCAGGCGTAAACGTTGAAACAATTCGCTACTACCAACGCGTGGGCATGTTGGCACAACCTGCCAAACCCCTGCAGGGTGCCCGCAGGTACGGGGCCGGGGACATCAAGCAGATTCGCTTCATCAAGCGCGCACAGGCCTTGGGTTTTACCTTGTCTGAGGTGGCAGAACTGCTGGCGCTTGGCAGCGCAAGTTCCTGCCGTGAAACGCAGGTTCTGGCCGAAATCAAGCTGGAATCCATTGGCGCCCGAATCAACGATCTGATAAGAATGCAGAATACTTTGTTGCAGCTTGTGGCGCGGTGCAATGCAACAGACCAATCGACCAGTTGCCCTATTATTGATGCACTGGTGGGTGATGAATAGCTTGACCTTGCCACACTGTCAGGGTTTCTAATACAGTGGTTATACCCTATTTATTTGCCCACTAACTTTTACCCGCCAAGCAAGGAAATTTCATGCCCGGTTGTAACCATTGCCCCGCTGACGAGGCTGCCAAATCCACCGCAGTTGATGCTGGTTTTCGCAAAGTGTTGTGGATCGCGTTGATTTCGAATGCGGCCATGTTCTTTGTTGAAGTGGGCGCCAGCTGGCAAGCAGGGTCGGTTTCACTGTTGGCTGATTCACTCGATTTCGGCGGTGATGCAGCCAATTATGCCTTGTCGCTTTTTGTGTTGGGCATGGCCATTCAAACCCGTGCCAAGGCAGCCCTTCTCAAGGGCGTGTGCATGGGCTTGTACGGCGTGGGTGTGCTGGGTTTTGCGCTGTATGCAGCATTTCAGGGCAATGTACCGGCGTATGCCACCATGGGTGTGGTCGCAGTGCTGGCCTTGGCTGTGAACGTGGGGGTGGCTGCCATCCAGTACCGCTACCGCAACGGCGATTCCAATATGCGGTCGGTGTGGCTGTGCAGCCGAAACGACGCCATCGGCAACATTGCGGTGTTGTGTGCTGCCGTGCTGGTGGGCCTTACACAAACCGCGTGGCCCGACCTTCTTGTTGCGGCCCTGATGGCTTCACTGGGTTTGTCATCTTCGGTCAGCGTGATCAGGCAGGCGCGTTCGGAAATCAGGCCATAGAACCCATGTCGACCCGTCACCATGTGTATTTGTTGTGCGCAGAATGGTGCGGTGTTTGCCGTGCCTTTGAAATTCCATTCAATGAAGCCGTACAAACATTAACTTCGGTTCAGGCACACTGGGTCGACATCGAAGACTTTCCGGAATGGGAAGACAAGGTAGACATTGAATCGTTTCCAACGCTGCACGTAGAATCCGCCGACGGGCGGGTGGTGTTTTCTGGCAGTATCGAGCCCGATGCAGACCAGTTGCTGCGTTTACTTGAATGGCTGAATTAGCAGCCTGTGCAAAGCAGAATCGGATTCGTTGCGAAACAGTTCAATGCCAATGGGCATTGTTTGCGGGTTGGCTTTGGGCTTTGCCACGTAAGTGCCAAACAGGCGATCCCACCAGGGAAAGTTAAAACCGTAATTGGAATTTGTTTCCTCCGGGCGAATGGAGTGGTGAACCCGGTGCATGTCGGGTGTCACCACGAACCAGCGCATCACTCGCTCCAGCCGCGCCGGAATTGAAAAATTCGCGTGGTTGAACAAGGCGGTGCCATTGAGCACTATTTCAAACACCAGAACCACGACCGGGTGTATGCCCAAGGCCCACACCAGCGCAATTTTATAGACCATGGAGCCAACAATCTCGATGGGATGAAAGCGCAGTGCCGTGGACACATCGAAGTCCAGGTCAGCATGGTGCATGCGGTGAAGCCGCCACAGCAGCGGTACATTGTGCGACGCCCAGTGCTGCGCATAAATGGCCAAGTCCAGCAGAAGGAAACCAAGGGGGGCGGCCAGCCACAAGGGCATGTTCAGCCAGCCAAGCAAACCGCCTTGCTGGGAATAGACATGTTCAGCCACGCTCACGGCCAGCACTGGCAGCACAATGCGCAGTGCCAGTGAATCAACCACCACCAGCCCCATGTTGTTGAGCCAGCGGAACCCCTTGCGGCAAGCCAGCTGCCGAAATGGATACTTCCATTCCAGAAAACCGACCAACACAAAGATGGACGCAAATGAAATCAATCGAACGAGAAATTCTGACATCATTTTCTCAATATATGATTGGCAAATCATATATAAAAAAGCAAAGTTCGTCCATGTAGGGCGTGGTGAAAAGCCAGCCATGGTTTGCAAAGGTACAATTTGCCCACAAGAAAAGCATGGTGGCGTTTTCTAAATGGAATCGATCAGGATCAACACAATGTTGCGCAAAATTTTAAGTCCCCTGAATTGCTGGGTCACAGGCGTGTCGATTTTCATCATGGCTTTTGCCAATGGTAGTTTTGTCACCCGGCTTGTGCAGGTTTATCCGCCAGGCGAGGGCAATGTGCTTTTTCTTGGGTCGGTGTACATGCTGTTTGCCATGGCCACCACCCTGATGCTGCTTTGGCTTTGTTATGGGCGAGCGGCCAAGTGGGTGTTGGCTTCGTACCTGGTGGCCTCCAGCTTGGCGGCGTATTTCATGTCGGCCTACGGCACGGTGATTGATCAAACCATGCTGGAAAACACCTTGCAAACCAACGCGGCCGAAGCAGGCGACCTGTTTTCAGTGTCCATGCTGTTGTACTTGCTGGGGCTTGGGCTGTTGCCGGCATGGTGGGTATTGCGCCGCATGCCCAAGGCAGAAGGCTTGCTCACTGAAATGCGTTCCAAAACCTTGTTCAGTTTGTGTTTGCTACTTGCCATGGTGTTACTCATCGTGCCTTTTGCATCTCAGTACGCCTCATTTTTCCGTGAACACAAAAGCCTGCGCTTTTACGCAAACCCCACCTATTTCACCTACTCTGCCATTCGCCTGGCCAGCAGCAAACTGAAAGGCAGCGTGGCACCCACTGTTGTTCAAGCTGTGGCGCAAGACGCCCTTCTGAATGACGGGCCTGCGCAAGACCCCAAGGAACTGATTATTCTGGTGGTGGGCGAAACCGCCCGGGCTGATCGTTTCTCGCTCAACGGATACGGAAAAACCACCAACCCGGAACTTGCCAAAGAAGATGTGGTGTCGCTGACCAATGTCACATCCTGCGGTACATCGACAGCAGTGTCGGTGCCCTGCATGTTTTCTTTGTCCGGGCGTGAGGGGTTTGATGGCGA
>Ga0209024_1001002_pt1 | contig 31113 bp, 35 predicted proteins | sample AutmiccommunBRH5_FD_187380 | JGI IMG/M metagenome (GOLD analysis project Ga0209024, IMG submission 187380) | Deep subsurface microbial communities from Mt. Terri, Switzerland - Autotrophic microbial communities BRH/5 (SPAdes) (version 2) | ecosystem: Environmental > Aquatic > Deep subsurface >...
GGACGGGCCCCTAATGGGCCCGGCCAGCGCCCGCCCTCCCGGCCCGGCCACGGGCCGGGCGTTCTTCGCGGAAATCATCCACTGGATGATTTCTGATCGCTCATCACCCCCCGGCGGGCGCTTCTCGCCCGCCAGGTCGGGCGCTGTCCTCATACGGTCTCGTGCGGCCGTCGGCTCCAGTGGCCACGGTTCCGCACGGGCGGGGTCGAGGCAGTGCCTCGCCCTGTCCCGCCCGAACTCAGCGTTCCTCAGCAGCCGCCCCAAACGCCAACAGGCCCGCCCCATCGGGCAGGCCTGCGTCATTCATCTCAAGGAATAATGGTGGGTGATAAGGGATTTGAACCCCTGACATCTTCGATGTGAACGAAGCGCTCTACCACTGAGCTAATCACCCGGTGGCGGGGGTAATAGCGTCACTCCGCCGTGTCTGCAAGAGCCTCTTTGCCGGTTTCTTCACCCTCGGCGCCGGGTTTCTTCGCCCCTGCCCGGCGCAGGCGCACGGTCATGGTCGACCCGCCCGAGGGGGTGTCCTTCTCGCGGGTCTTGTGCGCATTGCCGAAGGGCGGCAGCACCAGCTGCTCACCGGCCGCCAGCGCCTCCCCCAGCACCTGCAGGGTGGCCTCGACGATGTCCTTGGCGATCTTCTTCTTGGCACCCGAGGCGGCGACCACGCGCTCCACCAGTTCCTTCTTGCGCAGGGTGCGGGTCACGGCGACATCCGCGGCTTCAGTCTCGGTGTCGGCACCCGTGTCGATGTCCGCCTCGACCGCAAGGGCCTTGGTGCTGGCGGAGGAGTCTGCCTTGGCGCTGGCCGCAGCTGCGGCGCGGGCGCCTGCCGGTTTGGCGGCGGGTTTGGCGACTGCCTTGGGGGCAGCTTTGGTCGGCGTCTTGGTCATCTGGGCATCCGCCTGTGATCGAGGGTGATTTTGACGTTTAGCCTAGCGCAAATCCTTGCCCCGCGCCAGAAAATCCCTTCGGTTTGGGATTTTTCGCCCCGAGGGAGAGTTTGCGGCTTGCCGGCCGCCTGCCTGACAAAAGCGCTTGGCGCAGTTCGGGCGGGATCAGGCGAGGCACTGCCTCGCCCCCGACCGCTGCGGGACGGTTCATCCGGAGCCGTCGGCAGCGCGAAACCGAATGAGGGCAGCGCCCGACCTGGCGGGCGAGAAGCGCCCGCCGAGGGCGGGGCGGGCGCTGGCCGGGCCTTTGAGGCCCGTCCGGTGCAAGTTGCGGGGTCACTGCGTGGCGAAGGCGATGGCCTTCGCCAAGGCATGCGAGCCCCCAAAGAAAAAGACGCGCCCCGCAAGGGACGCGCCTTTCTTCACATGCTCACGCGCTCAGTGCGCGATCTGCGCCGGGTCCGCAGGCCGGGCCGCAGCCCGCGCCGCCGCGGCGGCCTCTTCAGCCACCTCGTCCCACTCCACCGGCTCGGGCTGGCGCACCAGCGCCTTTGCCAGAACTTCCCGCACATGGCTGACCGGGATGATCTCCAGCCCCGCCTTCACGTTGTCCGGGATCTCGGGCAGATCCTTGGCGTTCTCGATCGGGATGAACACCGTCTTGATGCCGCCCCGCAGCGCCGCCAGAAGCTTCTCCTTCAGCCCGCCGATGGGCAGCGCATTGCCCCGCAGCGTGACCTCGCCGGTCATGGCGATGTCCTTGCGCACCGGGATCTGCGTCAGCACCGACACGATGGAGGTGACCATCGCGAGGCCGGCGCTCGGCCCGTCCTTGGGGGTCGCCCCTTCGGGAACGTGGACGTGGATGTCGATCGTGTCGAACTTCGGCGGCTTGACCCCGATCTGCGGCGCGATGGAGCGCACGTAGCTGGAGGCGGCCTCGATGGACTCCTTCATCACATCGCCGAGTTTCCCCGTCGTCTTCATCCGGCCCTTGCCCGGCAGTTTCAGCGCCTCGATCTGCAGCAGCTCGCCGCCGACGCTGGTCCAGGCAAGCCCGGTGACCACGCCGATCTGGTCCTCCTTCTCGGCCAGGCCATGACGGAAGCGCTTGACGCCGAGGTAGCTTTCTACCTGCTCCGGCCCCATCTCCACCGTCTTGATCTTGCCCTTCAGGATGTCGGTCACCGCCTTGCGGGCCAGCTTGGCGATCTCGCGTTCCAAGTTCCGCACCCCGGCCTCGCGGGTATAGCTGCGGATGACCTCGGTCAGGCCCTCGTCGGTGATCGAGAACTCGCCCTTCTTCAGGCCGTGGTTCTTGACCTGCTTGGACACCAGATGCTGCTTGGCGATCTCGCGCTTCTCGTCCTCGGTATAGCCGGCCAGGCTGATGATCTCCATCCGGTCCAGCAGCGGGCCCGGCATGTTGTAGCTGTTGGCCGTGGTCAGGAACATCACGTTCGACAGGTCATATTCCACCTCGAGATAGTGGTCCATGAAGGTCGCGTTCTGTTCGGGGTCCAGCACCTCGAGCATCGCCGAGGCCGGATCACCGCGGAAGTCCTGGCCCATCTTGTCGATCTCGTCGAGCAGGATCAGCGGGTTGGTGGTCTTGGCCTTCTTCAGCGCCTGGATGATCTTGCCGGGCATCGAGCCGATATAGGTCCGACGGTGGCCACGGATTTCGGACTCGTCCCGGACGCCGCCGAGCGAGATGCGGATGAACTCGCGCCCCGTGGCCTTCGCCACCGACCGCCCCAGCGAGGTCTTGCCCACGCCCGGAGGCCCGACGAGGCACAGGATCGGCCCCTTCAGCTTGGCGCTGCGCGCCTGCACCGCCAGATATTCGACGATGCGTTCCTTGACCTTTTCCAGCCCGTAATGGTCGGCATCGAGAACCTTCTCGGCCGCCACCAGGTCCTTCTTGACCTTGGACTTCACGCCCCAGGGCAGGCTCAGCAGCCAATCGAGGTAGTTGCGCACCACCGTCGCCTCGGCCGACATCGGCGACATCGACTTCAGCTTCTTCAGCTCGCCCTGCGCCTTGTCACGCGCCTCTTTCGAGAACTTGGTGGCCGCGATCCGCTCCTCGAGCTCGTTCAGCTCGTTTTGCGAGTCGTCGCCGTCCCCCAGCTCGCGCTGGATCGCCTTCATCTGCTCGTTGAGGTAATATTCGCGCTGCGTGCGTTCCATCTGCGATTTCACGCGGGTCTTGATCTTCTTCTCGACCTGCAGCACCGACATCTCGCCCTGCATCAGGCCATAGACCTTCTCCAGCCGCGCGGCCACGTCGAGCGTTTCCAGCAGGTCCTGCTTCTGCGCGACGTCGATGCCGAGGTGGCCCGAGGCAACGTCGGCCAGCTTCGCCGGTTCGCGGCTTTCGGCCACGGCGGCCATCGCCTCTTCGGGGATGTTCTTCTTGATCTTGGCGTAGCGCTCGAATTCCTGCGCGACCGAGCGCACCAGCGCTGTCACGCTGTCGGCGTCGCCGGGGGTCTCGGTCAGCCGCTCGGCGGTCGCCTCGAAGAAGTTCTCGTTCTCGACAAAGCCGGTGATCCGCACCCGGGCCCGGCCCTCGACCAGCACCTTCACGGTGCCGTCGGGCAACTTCAGAAGTTGCAGCACCGAGGCCAGAACGCCGGTGCGGTAGATGCCATCGGCGGTGGGGTCGTCGACCGAGGGGTCCATCTGGCTGGACAGCAGGATCTGCTTGTCGTCAGCCATCACCTCCTCCAGCGCGCGGACCGATTTTTCGCGCCCCACGAACAGCGGGACGATCATATGGGGGAACACCACGATGTCGCGGAGCGGCAGCACGGGGTAGCTGGAGGCAAGGGGTTCGTTCATGCTCTATCCTCTTCTCGGCAGGAGGGCGCTGGCCCCTGTATTGGCAGCGCTTGGCCCTCCCCGCGTCTCAGTCCCAATATCTGGGGGCCGTGGCGGGATGTTTCAAGCGGGGCTCCTGCGGTGGTTCTTGCAAGAATGACGGGTGCGGGCCTTCGGTTCAAGCAAGATCGCAAGGCGCGGAGGCCCCGCGCGGGCAAAACCGCGCGAGGTTTGGTTAATACGCGGCCACCACTGCGCCGTATCAAGCGCAGCAGCAGGCGGGTCAGACCTTGGCGACTTTCAGCGCGGGGTAGTCGGTATAGCCTTCCGCGCCGCCGCCGTAATAGGTGGCAGAGTTGCCCTCGTTCAGCGGCGCGTTCAGGCGCAGCCGTTCCACCAGATCGGGGTTGGAGATGAACGGCTTGCCGAAGGCCACCGCATCCGCGCGGCCCGTCGCCACCGCCTCGATCGCCATCTCGCGGTCATAGCCGTTGTTGGCGATATAGGGCCCGTCGAACAGCGCGCGCAGCGCGTCGATGCTGCAGCCCTCGGGCAGATCGCGGCTGCCGCCGGTCTGGCCCTCGACCAGATGCAGGAAGGCAAGGCCGAAGCGGTTCAGCCCCTTCACCGCATGGCTGAACAGCGGCATCGGATCGCTGTCGGTCAGCCCGTTGGCATTGGAGAAGGGCGAGAGCCGCAGCCCCACCCGCCCGCCGCCAAGCACGCCCGTCACCGCCTCCAGCACCTCGAACAGGAAGCGGGTGCGGTTCTCGATGATGCCGCCATAGCCGTCGGTGCGCTTGTTGGCCCCGTCGCGCAGGAACTGATCGATCAGGTAACCATTGGCGCCGTGGATCTCGACCCCGTCAAAGCCCGCCGCATCGGCGGCGATGGCCGCCTTGCGGTAATCGTCCACCACGCGGGCGATCTCGTCCTCGCCCAAGGCGCGGGGGGTGGAGGTCTCGACAAAGCCCTTGCCGTCAAAGGTGCGGCTGCCCGCCGCCACCGCCGAAGGCGCGACCGGGTCGGCGCCGTCCAGCAAGGACGTATGCGACACCCGCCCCACATGCCACAGCTGCACCACGATCTTGCCGCCCTTGGCATGGACCGCGTCCGTCACCTTCTTCCAGCCCGCGATCTGCTCGGGGCTGTAGATCCCCGGCGTCCAGGCATAGCCCTTGCCCTCGGCCGAGATCTGGCTGCCCTCGGTCACGATCAGCCCGGCCCCGGCACGCTGGCTGTAATAGGTCACATGCAACTCATGCGGGGCATGGGTGTCGTGGGTGGCACGGTTGCGAGTCAGCGGGGCCATCACCACGCGGTTGGCAAGCTGGATGTCGCCAAGGGCAACAGGGGTGAACAGGGCTTCGGTCATCTCTTCGGTCCTTTCGGGAACGCAATCTATGCCCGTCAGATAGGCGGCCATGCTGCCGCAGCAAAGCCCGCGCCGCAGCGCGGCAAGTCCCTGCCCCCGCGCGCTGCCCCTGTCTTTCAAGGCCGATCTGCGGCATCCTTCCCGGCGCGCACAGCCCCTGTGCAGGCCGGCCCACCTTCCGCCCGCCCCGGCGGAACCCCTTGCCGCCACCGGCCGTTGGCAGGGTGCGCCAAAGCGGCTGAAGGAGACAGCATGACCGACGACACCAAGGCCAGCGCCGATGACTCTGCCCAGGGGCCAGACGAGGCCCCCGACTCGCTTGGCGAGGTGATCCGCGAGGCCCGCAGCGAGTTGGGCGAGGAGGAGGTCGAGGTCGAGCATGTGATCGCGGCGATGGGCAGCGCCTCCTTCGCGCCGGTGATGCTGCTGCCGGCGCTGCTGGTGCTGTCGCCGGCCAGCGGCATCCCGATCCTGCCATCGATCTGCGGCATCACCATCGCGCTGATCGGCGCGCAGATGCTGTTCGGACGCAAGCATCTGTGGCTTCCCGGCTGGATCCTGCGCCGCAAGCTCAACGGTCCCAAGACCGAAAAGGCCCTCGCCACGCTGGAAAAACCCGCGCGCTGGATCGACAAGCATACCGGCCGCCGCCTGCCCTTCCTGACCCGCGCGCCCTTCGACAAGCTGGTGATCCTCGCCTGCATCCTGTCGGGCGGGGTGATGCCGGCGCTGGAGCTGCTGCCCTTCACCTCCTCGATCCTCGGCGCCGCGATCTCGGTGATGACGCTGGGGCTGCTGGTCCGCGACGGGCTGCTGGTGCTGATCGGCCTCGGCTTCATCGGCGCCGCCGTGTCGCTGGGGGTCGGGTTGCTGGGGGGCTAGATCGGCTCGATATCGCCCTCGGCCCGCTGCGCGTGGAACGCGGCGACAAATCCCGCAAGCTTCCCTTCGGAAATCGCGCCCCGCAGCCCCGCCATCAGCTCCTGATAGTAATGCAGGTTGTGCCAGGTCAGCAGCATCGAGGCGATGATCTCCTGGCTGCGCAGCACATGGTGCAGGTAGGCGCGGCTATAGCTGCGGCAGGCGGGACAGGTGCAATGCTCATCCAGCGGACGGGGGTCATCCATGTGCCGCGCGTTGCGCATGTTGACGACGCCCCGGCGCGTGAAGGCCTGCCCGGTGCGGCCGGAACGGGAGGGCAGCACGCAATCCATCATGTCGACGCCGCGTTCCACCGCGCCGACGATATCATCGGGCTTGCCCACCCCCATCAGGTAGCGCGGCTTGTCCGCAGGCAGCATCCCTGGCGCATAGTCGAGGACGCCGAACATCGCCTCCTGCCCCTCGCCCACTGCCAGCCCGCCGATGGCATAACCGTCGAAGCCGATGGCGCGCAGGGCCACCGCGCTTTCCTCGCGCAGATCGCGCGTCACGCCGCCCTGCTGGATGCCGAACAGCGCATGGCCCGGACGGCTCCCGAAGGCATCGCGGGACCGCTGTGCCCACCGCATCGACAGCGCCATCGACTTCGCCACCTCGGCATCGGTCGCGGGCAGCGCCGGGCATTCATCGAAGCACATCACGATGTCGGACCCCAGCAGCCGCTGGATCTCCATGCTGCGCTCGGGCGTCAGGAAATGGCTGGACCCGTCGATGTGGGATTTGAAGCGCACACCTTCCTCGGTCAGCTTGCGCAGCGCGGCGAGGCTCATCACCTGGAAGCCGCCGGAATCGGTCAGGATCGGCCGGTCCCAGTTCATGAAGCGGTGCAGCCCGCCAAGCCGGTCGATGCGTTCCGCCGTGGGGCGCAGCATCAGGTGATAGGTGTTGCCCAGCAAGATGTCGGCCCCGGTCTCGCGCACGCTTTCCGGCAGCATCGCCTTCACCGTGGCGGCGGTGCCCACCGGCATGAAGGCGGGGGTGCGGATCTCGCCCCGCTTGGTGCGGATCGCGCCGGTCCTTGCGGCCCCGTCGGTGGCTGTCACATGGAAGTCGAACTTCTGCGTCATCTGGGGCCTCATCCGCCCCGCATTGGCCGGGGCGCCCCCTGATAGACGATTCTGGGGGGAATCCAAGCAGACAGGCGGGATGAGGACATGAAGGACATGCGAGAGCCCGGCGACAAGGCCCCCTTCCTTCTGGGATGGGAGGAATGGGTGGCGCTGCCGGGCCTCGGCCTGCCGGCGCTGAAGGCCAAGGTCGATACCGGCGCGCGCACCTCGGCGCTGCACGCCTTCGACATCGAGCCGTTCGGGCCGATCAACGCCCCCAAGGTCCGCTTCGCCATCCACCCGATCCCCGGGCGCAACGACGTGACCATCCCCTGCTCGGCCCGTGCCATCGACCGGCGCGAGGTGATCTCGTCCAATGGCGAGATGGAGTATCGCTACGTGATCCGCACCGAGCTGCAGATCGGCGCGCGGCGCTGGCCGGTGGAGGTGACGCTGACCGATCGCGGCTCGATGGCCTACCGGATGCTGATCGGCCGCCAGGCACTGGGCGAGGATGTGACGGTGCGCCCGCAGGACAGCTTCGTGCAGCCAGAGCTGGGATATGAGGTCTATCACTCCGCCGCGATGAAGACCGCCGCCCCGCCCCGCACCCTGCGCATCGCCGTGCTGTCGCGCGAGGGCGGTGCCTATTCCACCCGGCGGCTGGTGACGGAAGGCGAGGCGCGCGGCCATGTGGTCGAGGTGCTGGACACCACCCGCTGCTACCTCGCGATCAACGCCGCCGAACCCGCCGTGTGGTATGACGGCCAGCGCCTGCCCCGCTATGACGCCGTGGTGCCGCGGATCGGCGTGTCCGTCACCGCCTACGGCGCCGCGATCCTGCGCCAGTTCGAGGCGGCAGGGACCTTCGTCGTCAACCCCTCGGACGGGATCCTCGCCAGCCGCGACAAGCTGATGGCGCATCAGGTGCTCGCCCGCCACCGGGTGCCGATGCCGGTGACGGCCATCGCGTCGTCCCCCAAGGATACCGGCAACCTGATCGACCTGGTGGGCCAGGCGCCGCTGGTGCTGAAGCTGCTGGAATCCACCCAGGGCCGCGGCGTGGTGCTGGCCGAGACCCGCAAGGCCGCGCAATCGGTGATTTCCGCCTTCCGCGGGCTGAAGGCGGATTTCCTGGTGCAGCAATTCGTGCGCGAGGCTGGGGGCGAGGATGTGCGCGCGCTGGTGATCGGCGGGCGGATTGCGGCGGCCATGCGCCGGGTGGCGGCGCCGGGCGAGTTCCGGTCCAACCTGCACCAGGGCGGGCGCGCCGAGCCGGTGAAGCTCACTCGCGAGGAACGCGACGTCGCGCTGCGCGCCGCCCGCGCCTTCCGGCTGGGGCTGGCGGGGGTGGACCTGCTGCGCTCGGATGACGGGCCGAAGGTGCTGGAGGTCAATTCCTCGCCGGGCTTCGAGGGCGTGGAAAGCGCCTCGGGCCGCAATGTGGCGCAGATCCTGTATGAGGAGATCGAGCGGCGGGTGCGGCCTGCGCCGGCGCGGAAGCGGCGCGAGGCTGGGGCGTAGCGCTTGTGGCTGGCGCCGGGGGGCCTTCTGCCCCCCGGACCCCCCGAGGATATTTGGAAAAGGCAAAGGAGAAGGAGGGCGCAGGCAGTGGTCTTGTCGGCGGCACTGGACCGGGGCGCGGGTATTCCCTATATAATCCCTCAACAACCCGAGTGAGAGTGCCATGAACGCCGAAGCCGCCAACCCGATTGCCGATCCGCTTGAAGGCACGCCGCTGATCAAGCCGTCCAGCACCGACCATCCGCTTTATGACAATGTGGTGGACGCCTGCCGCACCGTCTTCGACCCCGAGATCCCGGTGAACATCTATGATCTGGGGCTGGTCTACACCATCGAGATCAGCCCAGAGAACGAGGTCGATGTGATCATGACCCTGACCGCGCCGGGCTGTCCGGTGGCGGGCGAGATGCCGGGCTGGGTTGCCGAGGCGATCGAGCCGCTGGACGGGGTGAAGATGGTCAACGTGCAGCTGACCTGGGAGCCGCAATGGGGCATGGACATGATGTCTGATGAGGCGCGGCTGGAGCTCGGGTTCATGTAGGTCGCCTTGTATCAAGCCTGTGGGCTTGAGAGGAGGGATATCAATGGTGAGGGATTGATGTGGGTGGTATCAAGCCTCAGAGCTTGATAAGCTTGGATCAAGCCGTTAAGTTTGATACATGACCAAGACCGCCGCCATCTTGACCGGAGACCTGATCGGCTCCACCGACGCCCCCGAGGCTCTGGAGCCGACGATGGCGCGGCTTGCCATTGCGGCGGAAGAGATCGCCCGCTGGCAAGGCAGCAGCGCCCGCTTCACCCGGTTTCGCGGGGATGGCTGGCAGATGCGCACCGATCCCGAACTTGCGCTGCGCGCTTCGGTCTTCATTCACGCCTGCCTGCGCGCCGCCGAGGGCCTGCTGGCCACCCGGATCGCCGTCGGCCTTGGACCGGTGGACAGCCCTGGCAGCGCCGATCTGTCGGATGCGCAGGGCCCCGCATTGACCGCCTCGGGCCACGCGCTGGACAAGATGCGCCGCACGCGCCGCTTTGCGATTGCCGGACCGGATCTCGACAAGCGGGACGAGATCATCGTGCAGGTGATCGAGGTGCTTGTCCTGGGCTGGACGCGGCCCCAGGCAGCCGCCGCCGCATTGGCGCTGAAGCTGCCCGCCCCGACCATGGAAGAGGCCGGGCGCCGGCTGGGCATCACCCCGCAGGCTGTCAGCAACCGCCTGTCATCCGGCAATGTGCAGAGCCTGCGCGACGCCATCCATGAGTGGGAAAAGCTCCGGGAGGCCCCGTGACCCAGACCTTCGCCGCCCTGCTCATCGCCCATATCCTCGCCGATTTCGTGCTGCAGACGCGCTGGATGGTCACGCACAAGCGCCGCCCCGGGGTGCTGCTGCTGCACAGCGCGCTCGTGCTGGCCACGGCGCAGGGCGTGACCGGGCAGGTCGCCGCGCCCGGGCTCTTGGCGCTGGCGGGCGCGCATCTGCTGATCGACGCGGTGAAGCTGCGCCTGCCGCCGGGGCTGGGGGCGTTCCTCGGCGATCAGGCGGCGCATCTGGGAACCTTGGCGCTGGCGGCGGTGCTGATGCCGGACCTCTGGGCGGGCGGCTATTGGGCCTCGCTGCCCGAGGCCGGCACCCTGCTTACCGCCCTTCTGTGGCTGGCCGGCCTGATCCTCGCCACCCGCGCCGGGGGCTTTGCGGTGGGGCTGCTGATGGCGGGCCTTGCCGACAGCCGCCCGCCCGAGGGGCTGCCGAAGGGCGGGCAGGTCATCGGCATCCTGGAGCGCGGGCTGATCTTCGTGCTGATGACCGCCGGCCAGCCCGAGGCCATCGGCTTCCTGATCGCGGCCAAGTCGATCCTGCGCTTCGGCACCGTCACCGCCTCGGAAGACCGGGCGGTTTCGGAATATGTCATCATCGGCACGCTGGCGAGTTTCGGCTGGGCGATCCTTGCCGCGCTGGCCACCACCCGGCTTCTGGCCGCGCTGGCTTGAGATTTCCGCATCTGCGCCCTATGTTGGGGGCAACCCCAGAAGGACCATCCCCATGTTCGGCATCCCCGGCCAACCTCCCGTCTCCATCACCCCCGCCGCCGCCGCCCAGATCGCGCGTCTGATGGCGAAGGACGGCGCGCATGGCCTGCGCATCGGCGTCAAGAAGGGCGGCTGCGCGGGGATGGAATACACGATGGAGATCGCCGCCGAACCCGGCCCGATGGACGAGGTGGTGGAACAGGCCGGCGCCCGGGTGATGATCGCGCCGATGGCGCAGATGTTCCTGTTCGGCACCGAGATCGACTATGAAACCTCGCTGCTGGAGCAGGGCTTCAAGTTCAACAACCCCAATGTGGCCGAGGCCTGCGGCTGCGGCGAGTCGATCCGCTTCAAGGACGAACCAGCCGCCTGAATTGGGGCCTGATCTCGCTGCGGCCATTTCGCCATTTCCAACCCTGCCCGGCTTGCCTAGTCTGTGCCGGACCCGGAACAGAGGAGTGTGGCGATGCGGCGGAAACTGGCGGCTGGCAACTGGAAGATGAATGGCACTGCAGCGTCCTTGGCCGAGTTCGATGCTCTGGTGGCGGCGTTCCCCGCGCCCGGCTGCGAGGTGCTGATCTGTCCGCCCGCCACGCTGATCGCCCGCATGGCCGCTCGGCCCGGCGCAGGCTCGGTGGCCGTCGGGGGGCAGGATTGCCATGCCAAGGCGTCAGGCGCGCATACCGGTGACATTTCGGCGGCGATGCTGGCCGATGCCGGGGCCAGCCATGTGATCCTGGGCCATTCCGAGCGCCGCGCCGACCATGCCGAGACCGATGCGATGGTGCGGGCGAAGGCCGCGGCCGCCCATGCTGCGGGGCTGGTAGCGGTGGTCTGCGTCGGCGAGACGGAAGCGGAGCGCGATGCGGGCAGCACGCTGGCGGTGATCGGCGGGCAACTGGCGGGCTCCGTGCCGGATGGGGCGACGGGCGCGACCACGGTCATCGCCTATGAGCCGGTCTGGGCCATCGGCACCGGCCGCACCCCCACCAATGACCAGATCGCCGAGGTGCATGGCTTCCTGCGCGCCGGACTGGTGGCGCGGTTCGGGGCCGAGGGCGAGGCCTTCCGGCTGCTTTATGGCGGCTCGGTCAAGCCCTCGAACGCGGCCGAGATTTTTGCGATTGCCGATGTCGATGGCGCTCTGGTCGGGGGCGCCTCGCTGAAGGCGGTGGATTTCGGCGCCATCGTCACCGCGCTGGAGACGGCCTGATTTCAACGGCTTGCGGGGCGATCTTCATGCAGGTTCTGAAGCAATCCCCCACCGATCCGGCCTTCGTGCAGAACCCCTATCCGTTCTATGACCGCCTCCGCGCCGCGGGGCCGGTGGTGATGTGGGAGGACTATGGCCTGCCCGTCTCGGCCAGTGCCACGACGATCGGCATGATCCTGCGCGACCGGCGGCTGGGGCGGGCGCCGCCGCAGGAGTTTGCGCCGGTGATCCCGCCGCACCTCGCGCCCTTCTACGCCATCGAGGCGCATTCGATGCTGGAGCTGGACCCGCCGCGGCAGACACGGCTCAGGGCGCAGGTGCTGCGCGCCTTCACCTCGCGGCAGATCGCGGGGCTGGCCCCCGGGGTCGCGGCGCTGACCCACCAGCTGATCGACGCGCTGCCCGAGGGGCCCTTCGACCTGCTGCCCGCCTTCGCCCGGCAGCTTCCGGTGATCGTCATCGCCCGCCTGCTGGGGGTGCCGGAAGACCGCGCGCCGGACCTTGTGGCTTGGTCGAACGCCATGGTCGGCATGTATCAGGCCCGCCGCGACCGGGCCACGGAAGAGGCCGCCGTGGCCGCCGCCATCGCCTTTTCGGACTATCTGCGCGGGCTGGTCGCGGACCGGACACGCCGGCCCGGCGATGACCTGATCAGCCATCTGGTCTTGGCGGGGGATGCGCTGACCCCCGAGGAGCTGATCTCGACCTGCATCCTGCTGCTCAATGCCGGGCATGAGGCGACAGTGCATACGCTTGGCAATGGGATCAAGAGCTTGCTGGAGGCGAAGACCCCGGCGGAGGCGCTGGCCCCCGACCGGGTGGAGGCCACGGTCGAGGAGATCCTGCGCTTCGATCCGCCGCTGCACCTGTTCTGGCGGTGGGTGCAGGAGGATATGGAGATCGCCGGCCACCCCTTCCCCCGCGGCAGCCGCATCGGCTGCCTGCTGGCGGGCGGCAACCGCGATCCGCAGGGGTGGGAGCGTCCGGGGAAGTTCCTCCCCGACCGGCTGGTGAGGCCCAACCTCGCCTTCGGCGGCGGCGCGCATTTCTGCATCGGCGCGCCGCTGGCGCGGCTGGAGTTGCAGGTGGCGCTGCCGATCCTGTTCGCGCGGCTGCCGGGGCTGCGGCTGAAGGGCAAGCCGCGCTATGCGGACCTCTACCACTTTCACGGGCTGGACCGGCTGGTGGTGACGCGCTAGCGGGCGGGCATCAGTGCCAGCAGCCGGTCCTCCAGCTCTGCCAGCAGGCGGCCGTTGTCGAACCGCTCCACCGCCAGCGCGCGCGCCCGTTCGGCCATGCCCTGCACAGGCAAGGTGCCGTCCAGCACGCCGCGGATCAGTGCGGCAAAGCCCGTTTCGTCACGCTCGGCGACCAGATAGCCGGTCTGCCCCTCCACCACCGCCTCGGGGATGCCGGCATGGCGGGTGGAGAGCACGATGCAGCCCGAGGCCAGCGCCTCCTGGATCGAGGTCGGCAGCCCCTCGGTATTGCCCTTCGCATCGGTCAGCGAGTGCTGGACGAAGACCTGCGCCGGCGCCAGCATCTCGCGCACCCGGTCATGCGGCAGCGCGCCGTGCAGGGTGACACGGGCCGCAAGGCCCGAGGCGGCGACGATGGCGCGCAAGGGCTCCAGCATCGGGCCATCGCCGACGATATCGAGCCGCGCCTGGGGGTGGTCCGCCGCACCGGCCAGAAAGGCGCGCAGGGTGATGTCGGGGGCCTTCTTGTCGATCAGGCGCCCCACGGCGAGGAAGCTGCCGGGGTGCTTGTCGCCGGGCAGGAACCGCCCCGTCGCCACGCCCGAGGGGATGACATGGCTGCGGGGGTGCGAAATCCCGTGCCGCGCGAGGTTGTCCAGCAGGAAGTGCGAGACCGCGAACACCCCCGCCAGCCGCGGCATGGTGCGGCGCAGGGCCGTGACGTTGCGGGGCTTGCGCAGGTCCTTCGACGCATCATAGCCGCGGAAATAGCTGAAGATCGGCAGGTTCAGGGCGTTTGCGACGGGGGCCAGCGCCACCGCCTCGGGGCCGAACTCGCACAGGATCGCCTGCACCCGCTCCGCCCGCAGGAAATCCTCCAGCGCGCGGCGGGTCTGCCCGTAGGGCACCGAGGCCGCGCCGTGGCGCCACTTGCCCAAGGCGAGGCCGAGCGGCCCTTGCCACAGATCCACCGGGCGGAAACCGCTGCGCGAGCGGCGGATCGTCGGCCGGCCATAGGGGTTGCTGCCGTTCAGCTTGTTGGCAATCACCACCGTATCGCCGCCGAACAGATGCTCGATATGGCGGTTCACGAAGGTCTGGCCCGGATTGTGATAGCCGCCGGTGGCGATGGCGATGCGCATCAGGGCTGCCCGGGCTGCAGGTGCCCGTCGACGCCCACCTCGGTCCACACCTTACCCGACCGGCGGGCCTCCTGAATCTTGGCCCGGTGGGCGCGGATCTTCTCGGCGTCCTTGTAGCCGCGCGGGTGGTCGAGATGGACCAGCGGCGCGGTGAAGCGGATGTGGCGGCCCTTCACGCCGGAGTTTTCAAGGCGAATGCCGAACTCCTTGTCGCCGCCGCCGTATTTCATCGTCTCGTCGAGCCCGTTCACCCTGAGGATCGCGGCGCGGTAGGCCGAGCTATTGGCGCCGCACCAGTTGCGGCCCACGGGGTAGATGGCCTCCAGCAGGTGGCCGGCGGGTTTGGGGAGCAGGCCGGCCTTCAGGCGGGTGCTAAAGCGGCCAAAGGTGCCGCTGCGGGCGAGCCAGGCGCGGTCGAAGACGCGCCCCTCAAGCACGTCGTCCTCGGTCACCGCCTCGGTCGTCGGGGTGTCGAGCCGGATCAGGCTGCCGGAGAGGAAGCGGTCCGGGCGGGCAAGCTCCAGATGGCGGGCAATGAAGCCGGGGTGGATCAGGCAATCGCCGTCGATGAAAACGAGGTATTCGGCCTGCGAGCTGGCGATGGCCTTGTTGAGGATCACGTTCTTCTCGAAGCCGCGATCCTCGTGCCAGACATGGCGGATCGGCAGGTCCGGGAAGCGCGCCTGCACGCCGGCGATGGCCGCCGCAGTCTCAGGCCCCGAGCCGTCATCGGCGACGCACACCGAGTCGGGCCGCCTTGTCTGCCACGCCACCGAGAGCAGCGTCAGCACCAGCGCGCGGGGGCTGTTATAGGTGGAGAGGATCAGTTCGGTGTTCATGGGCGTCTTTCCGGGTGTTGCGCCTATGTGGTCCTACGTTGCGCCCGGTGCAAGCGCCGGGGGCTGCCTGCCCCCGGACCCCCGGGGATATTTAGACAAAGAAGAGGGGAAAGAGGGGTCAGAGCGGCAGGAGGGTGGTGGACTTGATCTCTTCCATCGAGAGGAGCGCGGTGACGTTGTGGATCTTCACCTCGGAGATCAGCGCCTGGTAGAACTGGTCATAGGCGCGGGCATTCTTCACCCGGACCTTGAGGATGTAGTCGATGTCGCCGGCAAGGCGGTGCGCCTCCAGCACTTCGGGGCGGGCGCGCAGGGTGCCGAGAAAGCGGCGCTGCCAGTCGGCCTCATGCTCGCTGGTGCGGATCAGCACGAAGAAGCAGGCCTCGAGGCCGAGCGCCTCGGCATCGAGGATCATGGTCTGGCGGCCGATCACTCCGGCCTCGCGCAGCTTGCGGATGCGGTTCCAGACAGGCGTCTTGGAAGAGCCGACCTTGCGGGCGATCTCGTCCAGCGACTGGCCGGCATCCTCCTGCAGCTCGGCAAGGATTTTCCGATCCATCTCGTCTATGCGGACTGACATTCGCCTTTTCCCCGTTCTGCAAGACATGCGGTCTTCTGCGGCGCAGTATCGGAACAAATGTCCTTATCAGCAAGGGTGTATGGCGCTGCGGAGGGATTTTTTCCTATATTGGGGGCAGATCACAAGGGGCCCGCCATGACCATGACCGTCCGCCATTCGCCTGTCTCCGAGCCCTCGGTACTGTTCGTTGGGGCCGGCCCCGGCGATCCGGAGCTGCTGACGCTGAAGGCGGCGCGGGCGCTGGCAGAGGCCGACATCGTGCTGCATGACCGGCTGGTGGGCGCGGGTGTGCTGGCGTTGGCCGGCCCCGGCGCCACGCTGATCGACATCGGCAAGGAGGGCTTCGGCCCCTCCACCCCGCAGACCGAGATTACCGCGCTGATCGTGGCCTTTGCGCGAGCGGGTCGCCGGGTGCTGCGGCTGAAGGCCGGGGATTGCGGCATCTTCGGGCGGCTGGACGAGGAGGCGGATGCGCTGGAGGCGGCGGGCATCGGCTTTGCCGTGGTGCCGGGGATCACGGCTTCCGTCGCGGCGGCGGCGAGCCTGGGGCAGAGCCTGACCCGGCGCGGGCGCAATTCGGATCTGCGGATCCTGACCGGGCATGATACGCGCGGCTTTGCCGATCAGGACTGGCGGGCGCTGGCGGCGCCGGGATCGGTCGCGGCGATCTACATGGGCAAGAAGGCGGCGCGCTTCGTGCAGGGGCGGCTGATCATGCATGGCGCCCCGCCCCAGACGCCCGTCAGCATCGTCGAGAATGTCAGCCGTCCCGATCAGCGGGTTATTGCCGCGAGCCTCGCCACCCTGCCCGCCTGTCTTGAGGATGTTACTGGCCCCGCCGTTCTTCTGCTCGGCCTCGCCCCCCGCGCGGCCCGTGCCACCCTGCCGACACTGAAGGAGGCCCTGCAATGAGCCGCCGTTTCACCCCCAAAGTCGTCACCGCCAATGATCTGCTGGAGGGCGACGTGATCTACCTGACCGCCGATGACCGCTGGACGCGCGACCATCACGCGGCCGAGCTGATCGAGGACGAGGCCCATGCGCAGCTGCGGCTGCTGTTCGCCAGCGGCCAGCCCGCCCGCGTCGTCGGCCCCTATCTGGCCGAGGCCAAGCCCGGCCCGAACGGCCCCGAGCCCACCCATTTCCGCGAGGCGTTCCGCACCCGCGGCCCGTCCAACTATCCGCACGGCAAGCAGGAGGCCGCCAATGTATGATTACAACGCCTTCGACCGCGCCTTCCTGGCCGAACGCAATGCCCAGTTCCGCAAACAGGTGGAACGGCGCATCGACGGCAGCCTGACCGAGGAGGAGTTCCGCCCGCTGCGGCTGATGAACGGGCTCTACCTGCAGCTGCACGCCTACATGCTGCGGATCTGCATTCCCTATGGCACGCTGAACCCGGGCCAGATGCGCCGCTTTGCCGAGGTCGCCGACCGCTGGGACAAGGGCTATGGCCATTTCACCACGCGGCAGAACATCCAGTTGAACTGGCCGAAGCTGAAGGATGTGCCGGACATTCTCGACAGCCTTGGCGAGGTCGGCATCCATGCGATCCAGACCAGCGGCAACACCATCCGCAACACCACTGCGGACCATTTCGCCGGCGCTGCGGCGGATGAGATCGAAGACCCGCGCCCGGTGGCAGAGCTGATCCGGCAATGGTCCACCGACCATGCCGAGTTCCAGTTCCTGCCGCGCAAGTTCAAGATCGCCATCACCGGCAGCCCCAATGACCGCGCGGTGACCCGCGCCCATGATATCGGGCTGCGGATGGTGCGGCGTGGCTCCGAAGTGGGGTTCGAGGTGCTGGTGGGCGGCGGGCTTGGCCGCACCCCGATGCTGGGCGCGGTGATCCGCGACTTCCTGCCCAAGGCGGACCTGCTGCCCTATCTCGAGGCCATCGTCAGCACCTATAACGTGATGGGCCGGCGCGACAACAAGTACAAGGCGCGCATCAAGATCACGGTGTTCGAGAACGGGATCGACGTGTTCAAGGCGGCGGTCGAGGAGCGGTTCGTGGAGACGCGGGCGCAGTTCAGCGGCGTCGACCAGCAGATCCTGAAGGGGATCGAGGCGCAGTTCACGCCGCCCGCATTTCGCAATGCGCCGACGGAGGCCTTCGACGCGGCGCTCGCCGATCCGGTGTTCCGGGCCTGGGCCGACACCAACCTCGCCGAGCACCGCGCCCCCGGCTATGCCATCGTCACCGTCAGCCTGAAGGCACATGGCGAGACGCCCGGCGATGCCTCCTCGGCGCAGATGCGACTGCTGGCCGATCTGGCCGAACGCTACGGGCATGGCGAGCTGCGCATCAGCCATGAGCAGAACGTGATCCTGCCGCATGTCCACAAGTCGGACCTGCCGGCGGTTCATGCTGCCTTGCGCGGCGAGGAGCTGGCCACCGCCAATGTCGGGCTGATCTCCGACATCATCGCCTGCCCGGGGATGGATTACTGCGCGCTGGCCACCGCCCGCTCGATCCCGGTGGCGCAGGAGATTGCCACCCATTTCCAGGCCATCGGGCTGGAGCAGGAAATCGGCGCGCTGAAGATCAAGATCTCGGGCTGCATCAACGCCTGCGGGCACCACCATGTCGGGCATATCGGCATCCTCGGGCTCGACCGGGCGGGGGTAGAGAATTACCAGATCACCCTTGGCGGCGATCACACCGAAACCGCTGCCATCGGCGAGCGGGCGGGACCCGGTTTTGCCTATGACCAGGTGGTGCCGGCGATCGAGCGGCTGCTGCGCGCCTACCTGGCGCAGCGGGTGGAGCCCTCGGAGACCTTCATCGACGCCTTCCGTCGCCTCGGCCCCGCGCCGTTCAAGGCTGCGCTCTACCCCGAAGAGGCCCGCGATGCCGCCTAGCGCGCTGCGCGCCCTCGCGCCCGAGCTGGACCCCATCGCAGAGCGGGTCGTGCGGCTCAATGACCGCTACCGCCATCACGGCGCGGTGGCGGTGCTGGACCATGCGCTGCGCGATGCCGATCTGGGGCGGATCTCACTGGTGTCATCCTTCGGCGCCGAATCGGTGGTGCTGCTGCATTTGATCTCGGTCATGGCACCGTCCTTGCCGGTGCTGTTCATTGATACCCAGATGCTGTTCCCCGAGACGCTGGAGTATCAGACCTTGCTGGCAGAGCGCCTGAACCTGACCGATATTCGCACCATCCGGGCCGCAGATGCCGCGGTGGCACTGGACGATCCCGATGGCACCTTGCACCAGTTCAGCACCGATGCCTGCTGCGCCCTGCGCAAGACGGTGCCGCTGGAAAACGCCCTGTCGCAGTTCGATGCCTGGATCACCGGGCGCAAGCGCTATCAGGGCCAGACCCGCGCCGCGATCGACTTCTTCGAGGAAGAAGACAACGGCCGCCGCATCAAGATCAACCCGCTGGCCCATTGGGGCCGCGAGGATCTGGAAGACTACATGACCGAGAACCGCCTGCCCCGGCATCCGCTGGTGGCGAAGGGCTACCCGTCGATCGGCTGCGCACCCTGCACCAGCCCGGTGAAACCGGGCGAGGACCCGCGGGCGGGCCGCTGGCGCGGGTCCGACAAGTCCGAATGCGGGATCCATTTCATCGGCGGGCGCATGGTGCGCGGGCCGGTTGCTGCTGAGAAGGAGGACGTGAAATGAGCGTGATCGTCCGTGACGACGGTTTCCACCCCGACGACTGGTCCGGCGCCCCGGCGCTCGACCTGGCGCCTGACACCTGCCTGTCGACCATCGAGGACCGCCTGCACGGCGCACAACTGGTGCGGGTGGAGTTTCCCAGCTTTTCCGACGGCCGCGGCTTCACCATCGCGCGCCGCCTGCGCAGCCTCGGCTATTCGGGGCGGCTGCGGGCCCGCGGGCATGTGCTGGCCGACCAGTACACCATGGCCCGCCGCGCCGGGTTCGACGAGGTGGAAATCTCGGCAGACCTCGCCACCCGCCAGCCTGCCGAGCACTGGCAGTTCCGCGCCGACTGGCGTGCCCATGACTATCAGTCGCGGCTGCGCGGCTGACAGCGGGGCTTTTCCTTGGCCCGATTTACACCTTAGAAGGAGATGCGTGCGACAGCTGCCGTCCTCGCGCCTGCCCCCCACATGACAGAGATCGCCTTGACCCAGAACTCCCCCGCTGCCGCAGCCATCCCCGCCCCCAAGCACCTGCCTGATGCGCAGACGGTAACGGCCGTCACCCATTGGACCGACGCGCTGTTCTCCTTCCGCGTGTCGCGGCCGCAATCCTTGCGCTTCCGCTCGGGCGAGTTCGTGATGATCGGGTTGATGGGCGACAATGGCAAACCGCTGCTGCGCGCCTATTCCATCGCCTCGCCCAGCTGGGATGACGAGCTGGAGTTCTACTCGATCAAGGTGCCCGATGGCCCGCTGACCTCGAAGCTGCAGCATATCAAGGTCGGGGACGAGATCATCTTGCGCCCCAAGCCCGTCGGCACGCTGGTGCATGACGCGCTGTTGCCCGGCAAGCGGGTGTGGTTCCTGGCCACCGGCACCGGCATCGCGCCCTTTGCCAGCCTGATGCGCGACCCCGAGACCTATGAGAAATACGACCAGGTCATCATGATGCACACCTGCCGCACGGCGGCGGAGCTGGAATACGGCCGCCAGCTGGTCGAGGGCCTGAAGAATGACGAGCTGATCGGCGAGATGGTGGAGGGCAAGCTGCTCTATTACCCCACCACCACCCGCGAGCCATCGGGCCATATGGGGCGCATCACCGACAACCTGACCTCGGGCAAGGTCTTCGCCGATCTGGGGATCGAGCCGATGACCGCCGCCGATGACCGCGCCATGGTCTGCGGCAGCCTGGCGTTCAACAAGGACGTGATGGCGGTGCTGGAAGGCTTCGGCCTGCGCGAGGGCGCCAATTCCGAACCGCGGGAATATGTGGTGGAGAAGGCCTTCGTCGGCGAGGGCGTCTGAGCTGCCGGCAGAGCTACGACTGAGCATCATCCGAAACGCAAACCGCCGCCCGAGGAGCCCTCGCGCGGCGGTTTTCTTTAAAGGGCCAGTCGCCTGCCCTTACATGCCAAGCGCGTCGCGCACCCGGGCGATGGTCTCATCGGCCAGCGCGGGGTTGGAGGCGGCGGCATCGACGGCCTGTTTCAGCGCGTCGCGGATCGGCGCCGACAGGTTCGAATTGTCGAGCGCGGCCTTCAGCTGCTCGGCCTCGAAGGTCTGCGCGGTCATGTCGGCCACATCGGCGACGGCATCCCCGGCTTCCGTCGCAGCTTCGGTGGCAGCAGCGGTGGCCTGGTCGGTGACGGTCTCCACAGCGGCAGCAGCCTCGGCAGCGGCAGCCTCGGCGGCTTCGGCAGCCGCGGCGGCAGCCTGCGCGGCTTCGGTCGCGGCGGCTTCCACAGCGGCAGCAGCCTCGGCGGCAGCAGCGGCGGCGGCCTCTTCGGCAGCCTTGGCAGCGGCCTCTTCGGCGGCCTTCTGTTCGGCGGCAGCAGCCTCGGCGGCGGCGGCCTCGGCGGCAGCATCGGCCGCGGCCTGTGCGGCGGCAGCCTCTTCGGCGGCGCGCTGCTGTTCGGCATAGTAATACCAGCCGCCGGCAAGGGCGGCGATCACAGCCACGATGACCAGGAACTTTTTCATGGTGCTCTCCTTCGGGGCCGCGGGGCGCGGCCGAGACTGCGCGATCTATGCCAGATCACCCCCGCAAGGGGAAGCGCCCGGGGCCGGCCCCGGTGCCGCAGGGAGGCGCCCCCGGCCCGGAACCCGGCGCCGCGCCGGGCGTTTTGGTCCCGAAGGCTCGCAAATCCGTGAAATGCCGGTTGAAGTGCCGGGCGCAGGGGACTATTTTGCGCGCCACACGATGTTGGCGATAAAAGGAATCCAACCATAGCCCGCAGACCCCACAATGCCCCGCCGCAACGCGACACGGGACCACGTATCAACGACCGCATCCGCGCGACGGAAATCCGGCTCATCGGCGCAGATGGCGAAAACGTGGGGGTCGTGACCCCGGCCCGCGCCATGCAGATGGCCGAGGAAGCCGGTCTCGATCTGGTGGAAATCTCTCCGAACGCCGTGCCGCCGGTCTGCAAGATCATGGATTTCGGCAAGTTCAAGTATGAGCAGCAGAAGCGCGAGGCCGAGGCCCGCAAGAAGCAGCACATCATCGAGATCAAGGAAATCAAGTTCCGCCCGGGCACCGACCAGCATGACTACGACGTCAAGATGCGGTCCGTGTTCAAGTTCCTGGAAGAGGGCGACAAGGTGAAGATCACCCTGCGCTTCCGCGGCCGCGAGATGGCCCACCAGGATCTGGGGATGGAGCTTTTGAACCGCGTCGCCGCCGATGTGGGCGAAAAGGGCAAGGTCGAATCGATGCCGCGCCTCGAGGGGCGGCAGATGGTGATGATGATCGGTCCGCGGTAGGCGGACTGCCCTTCCCGATATGAAGAAAGCCTCCCCGGCTGGGGAGGCTTTCTTGTTTGGGGCGTCGCTCTGGTTCGGCCGGGAAGCGGGGGGCCAGCCCCCCGCACCCCCCGGGATATTTTCGCCAGCAAGAAGGGGCAAGGGGTGCCCCTTCGGCCTTTGTCAGGCCATGCCGAGGGCGGTCTTGTAGAGCTCGAGGATGGCTTCCTCCTCCTCGAGGTCGTTCTTGTCGCGTTTGCGGATGGCGATGATCTTCTTCATCACCTTGGTGTCGTAGCCGCGGCCCTTCGCCTCGGCCATCACCTCTTTTTGCTGCTCGGCGATGTCCTTCTTCTCGGCTTCGAGATGCTCGAAGCGTTCGATGAACTGGCGCAGCTCGTCGGCGGTGACGTTGTAGGCGGCATCGGTCACAGGGGCATTCATCTGCGTCTCCTCGGATGGGGGCCGGTTGTTTTGCGGCCTTGCTAGTCGGATGGGCGCCATGCCGCAAGAGCCTGCGCAGCCAAGGCTTGCGCGGGCGGCCGGGTTCGGCCAAGAGGGCGCAAACCTGAGGAGGGCGGCATGGAGAACCTGATCTGGATCGGCGCGGCGGTGTCGGCGGCAGGGCTGGTCGGCATCGTGTGGTGCATCGTGGCGGTGTCGCGGGCGCGCGGCGCGGGGCTGGACGACGAGGCGCTGCGCCTGCGCCTGCAAAAGGCGGTGACGCTGAACCTTGCGGCGCTGATGGTGTCGATGCTGGGGCTGATGCTGGTGGTGCTGGGGATCGTGCTGGCCTAGAAGCGCCGCCCTTCGCGGATCAGCCGGTCCCAAGCTGGATCCGGCGTCCAGAAGCCCGCCATTTGCGGCGGCAGCGCCTCGGCCTGCGCCTTGAGCGCGTTGCGCATCGCCAGAAGGCCGGTGCGCCCACCGCTGGCGCCTGCCCAATGCATCGGCCCGCCGCGGGAGCGCGGGAAGCCAAGCGCGGCGCCCGCCAGCAGATCGAGCGCGCCTGCGCTGGTCACCACCCCTGCCGACAGCATGCGCGCGCCCTCATTGGCCAGCGCGGCGAGGGCGAGGCGGCAGATCTCGGCGCGGGTGATGCCGGCCTGATGCGGGGCGGGCAGGCCCTGCACCCACCGCTCCTCGGCGATCAGCGCCAGCACGTTCGGATCGTCCGTGCCCTGCTCCGCGCCCTCGGGCCAGGTCAGGAACCCGTGCCGCCGTGCCAGGCCGGTGCGCCCGGCAGCCGCCAGCTGCGCGGCGAGGCCCGGGCGCAGCCGGTCCGTCTGCCGGGGGAGCTGGTCGAGCCCCGCGCGGTCCATCGCCTCGAACGGGCCCATCGCAAGGCCGAAGCCGCGCAGGGCGGCATCCACCGCCGCGGGCGTGCCCCCCAGCAGCAGCAGATCTTCAGCCGACTGCCGCAGCGCCGCCAGCAGCCGCGCGCCCGGGAAGGCGCCGCTGCCGGGCTGGCAGGGCAGCGGCACCCGGCCCATGGCGCGCGCGAGACCAAGGCCCGCCGCCAGCGCCGCCGGCGAGCCATCGGTGGCGAGTTCCAGCAGCGGCAGCCCCTGCGGCGGCGCGTGCCGCTGCAGCCCGATCCCGGGCAGAGGCCATGCGAAACCGGCCAGCACCGCGCCCGGCGGCAGCACGCCCTCCAGCACCGCCAGCGGCTGCCCCAGACCGATCTGGCACCCGTCCAGGCTCGCGGCATCGGTGGTGGCCGACAGCCGGTCCCACGCGGCATCGCGCGCGGCCTCGGTCATCCGCCCCTCGGCCACCGCGTCCTCCTGCCGGGCGGCGATGGCTTCCAGCGTGGCGCGCAGGGCCGGCACATCCTGCCCCAGCAGCCGCACCGCCACCCCGCCCGCCAGCAGCTCCGCCGCGACCTCCGCCGCATCGCCGGTCATCGACACCGGCCCCGGCAGCGGCGCAGCGGCAGCCATCTGCCAACCCTCCGCCTCGGCCGCCGCCATCCAGCACAGCGCCTGCGCCTCGGGCGTGGCTGCCAGCGCCTCGAATACCGCCCGCTCGAAGGCCAGCCCGCCCGCTTCGGGCAACAGCAGCGCCGCCTCGACGCAATCAACGATCTGCCGGGGCGCGGGGAGCGGGCCGGACAGCCCCGCCCGCGCTGCCGCCACCGCGGCCAGAAACCCCGCCGGATCACCAATCCCCCGCTCAGGATCGCGCGCGAAGGGCACCGGCGCACCGCCCGCCCGCGCCGCCGCCAAGGCCGCCGCCGCGGCCCGCGCCGCAGGCAGCGCGGCCTCGGTCACCATCTCGATCAGCCCCGCCGCCTGCGCCTCGGCCGCCGCAAGCATCCGCCCCGCCAGCATCAGCGCCAGCGCCGGCCCTGCCCCCGCCAGCCGCGCCGCCCGCTGCGTGGCGCCCGCGCCGGGCACGAGGCCGAGCCCCACCTCTGGAAAGCCGATCTGCCCGCCGGGAGCCGCCACCCGCAGCGCCGCCGCCAGCGCCAGCGCCGCCAGCGGCCCGGCCACCGGCCCGGCGATCAGCGCCACCACCGGCTTGGGCGCAGCAGCAATGCGCGCGGCAAGGGCGGCGAACCCCGCCTCGGCCGCCAGCAGGTCGGAGGATTCTGCGCGGCAGGCCGATGCCGCCAGATCCAGCACCACCGCCTGCACCACAGGATCTGCCAGCGCCCGGTCAAGTGCCGCCTCGAGCCGCGCCAGCCCCGCCAGATCATAGAGCCGCGCCGGATCGGCGACGCTCAGCGCCGGCTGCTCGGCCGCGCCCGCCTCCCAGCCGAGATCTCCCCTCGGCCCGATCCGCACGATCCCCTCTGCCGCCATTCCGCACTCCCCCGCACCGCTTGGCACCAAGGCAGATTACGGCGCAGGGCGGCCGGCACAATGCGAAACCCGCGCCCCGGCAATCGCCCGCCGGCTACCGGCGCGGCGCGCAATCCCGGCAGAAGGGCGTCGCCGGCAGCAGCTCCAGCCGCTCGGGCGAAATCTCGGCGCCGCAGGTCACGCAGGCGCCGTATTCCCCCGCCTCGACCCGCGCCAACGCCGCCTCGATCATCCGCATCTCATGCTGCGCCGACAGGCCCATCTCCTCGAGCACCTCATCGCTCTCGCGCTCGCTGGCCAGTTCCGACCAATCCTTGGACTGGTGCGATTCCAGCTCGGTCTCGATCTCGGCAATCCGCGCCGTCAGCTGCTCCAGCCGGGTGGTCAGCGTCGTCTTCGGGTCCTGGACGGTCTGCATCTCAAGTCTCCTTTTCCTGTCCCGCCCATTTTGCAGGCATCGGCGCGCGTCACATTGATGCAGGTCAAGAGGCCGGCGCGGAGGCCGCTGCAAAATGGGAAAACCTGCACCCCACATACATATTCAATTCTTGTGGTCTGTGCGCATGCGCCTATATCCTGCGCTCAGGGAGGAAACGCGATGGAACAGGACTGGATCCACGGCCTGATCGGCGGGCTGATGATCGGCAGCGCCGCGGCGGTCTACCTGCTGGTCAATGGCCGTATCATGGGCGCGAGCGGCATCCTCGGCGGGATCGCCGATGGCAGCGCCAAAGGCCGCGCCCGGGCCGAGAAGCTGGCCTTCCTCGCCGGCCTCATCGCGGTGCCGGGGCTGCTCGTCGCCTCCAACCTCGCCCCGGCCGAAACCCATGTCACCGGCAATCTGGCGGTGCTGGTCGCCGCCGGTCTGCTGGTCGGCCTCGGCACTCGTCTTGCAGGAGGCTGCACCTCGGGCCACGGCGTCTGCGGCCTCTCGCGCCTCTCGCCGCGCGGGCTGGCGGCGAGCGCGGTCTATCTGGCGGCGGGCATCCTCACCCTCCTGCTCTTCCGCCAGGTCCTGCACATCATCTGACGAGGCCGACATGCGCATTCTCATCGCCGCCCTGACCGGCGGCCTCTTCGGGGCCGGCCTGCTGATCTCCGGCATGACCGACACCACCAGGGTCCAGGGCTTCCTCGACATCCTCGTCGCCTGGGATCCGACGCTGGCCTTCGTGCTTGGCGGCGCCATCGCCCCGATGGCAATCGCCTGGCGCATCGCCGCCCGGCAACGCCGCGCCCTGCTCGGAGACCTGCCCGAGCCCCCCGCCCAGAAGATCGACGGCGCCCTCCTCGGCGGCTCGCTGCTGTTCGGCGCCGGCTGGGGCCTCGCCGGGTTCTGCCCCGGCCCCGCCATGGCCTCGCTCAGCTTCGGCGGAACCGGCGGCGCGGTCTTCATGGCCGCCATGCTCGCCGCCATGGCCGCCACCCCCGCCCTCCGTACAAGACTCGCAAAAACCTGACCCCTTACCGCTTCTTGCTGGCGGAAATATCCCACGGGGGTCCGGGGGTGTGAAACCCCCGGCCGCCAGCCGCGGGCGCACCCCTAGCCCGTCCTCCCCCGCCACTCCGCCAGCGCCGGGTTATCATCGACCGGAGCAGCCACCGCCGAAGCCGGAGCCGCCGCCACCCCACTCCGTCCGCGGAAATAATGCGCCTCCCGCGCCCCGAAATAGAAGCTGACGATCGCCCCCAGCAGCCACCACAGCGGCTCTGGCACATATCCCAGCCCTACCATCCGCTGCGCGAAGCTGACCGGATCGATCATCGCATAGACAAACAGGCTCAGCGTCCCAAGCGCCAGCATCGGCCGCGGCATCCGGTTCAGCCCGTTGACCACCGCGTCGAAGGTGCCGGGGCGGGCGTGCTTGAACTCCTCGCCATGCTCGTCGAGCGCCGCGATGTAAGCCTCGTGCGACTTCTCCATCTTCTTCGTGGCATTGGGGGTGAAGACCTCGGCGACGGAACTCGCCGCCGCCCCCACCGCCTGCACCGCCGAAGGGTTGCCCAGCAGTGCCCCGATCACGCCCATGCCGCCACCCGTGCCTTGTGCTGCGCCTCGGTCAGATGAAAGCGCGGGCTGATGAACTCCTCGGCACGGGTAATCCACCCCCCCTTGCCGCCATCGCGGCGCCGCGCGTATTTGCGCGAGGCGGGGCGGGCATCGGCCAGAGCGTAGTAGTAATTCCGCCGCGCAATCCCGTAGGCATCCACCAGCAGCCCCGGCGCCGCCATCGCCTCGGCGGCAAAGGCGGCGCGGATCGTCTGCGGCCCGATGCCGCCATCCACCTGCAGATCCTGCCCCATCTCCACCAGCAGCCGCTGCAGCACCTTCACGGCGTTCGACCCGGCATTGACATACATGTCGAAGACCGAGGCGCGCAGCCCCTCCGGCAGCTGGTCGATCTTCGGCGCGCGGTAATAGTGGTCGAGGTAAATCTCCGCCGCCCGCTCGGGCGTCAGCTGCCGCACATCGGCGGTGGTCACCTGCCCGTCGCCGGTCAGGTCGATCCCCAGCCGCCGCATCGTGGCCAGCGTCACCCCGTGCTTGGTCGGCCCACCCGGATCGTCGGGATCGTTCACATAGCCACCCTCGCGGGCGACGATTGCGGCTGCGATTTGCTCTGCTGATTGCATCCCTGGCACCCCTGCGCCGACGGGACTGCCGCCGGCCTCTGGGGACCAGTTTCGTGAAGATCAGGTTAAGATCGGTTGACCCGACCGCGCGTTACCCGTTCGGGTCCTGATAGACGCCCTGTTCCTTCAGCGCGTCCACCACCTCGCGGGGCATGTAGCTCTCGTCATGCTTGGCCAGGATCTCGCGCGCAATGAAGGTGCCGTCCTCCATCACCCCGGTGCCGATCATGCCCTGGTTTTCCGAGAACAGGTCCGGCAGCACGCCGGTAAACCGCACCGGGATCGTCGCGCCGCCATCGGTCACGGTGAAGCTGACGGTCTCGCCCTGCCCGCGCACGATGCTGCCGCCCTCGACAAGCCCGCCAATGCGGAACACCTCCCCCGCGCGCGGCGGCTCTTCCACGACCTGGCTGGGCGAGCGGAAGAAGTTGATCCCGTCGCGCATCGCATAGCCGATCAGCGCGGTGGACAGCACCAGCGCCGCCGCCGCCAGCAGCAGCACCTGGATCCGCCGTTTCTTCTTCAGCCCCTTCATCACCCCTCCTCGGCCCGCGCCCCGTTACGGGAACAGCGGCGCCAGCATCAGCCCGGCGGTTTCCGGCTCGCCCAGCATCAGGTTCGCGTTCTGGATCGCCTGCCCCGACGATCCCTTGGTCAGGTTGTCGAGCGCACAGACCACCAGCGCCCGCCCCGGGATCCGGTCCCCGCACACGCCTATATGCACGAAGTTGGAGCCTCCGATATGCCTTGTCGAGGGGAGTGCGCCAAAGGGTAGCACCTCGAGGAACGGTTCGGGCGCATAACGCTTCGCCAGCGCCGCGTGAACCGCCTCGGGCTCGCCCCGCACATAGACGGTGGCAAGGATGCCGCGGTTCATCGGGGAAAGGTGCGGCGTGAACTGCACCAGCACCGGCCGCCCGGCTGCGCGGGTGAACTCCTGGTCGAACTCGCCCAGATGCCGGTGGGTGCCCCCCGCCGAATAGGCATGGGTGCCGCCGGAGAGTTCCGCATGCAGCAGGTTCTCCTTCAGGCTGCGCCCCGCGCCCGAGACGCCAGCCTTCAGGTCGATCACGATCTCGTCGATGTCGATCACCCCGGCCTCGATCAGCGGGCGGATGGCGAATTGCCCGGCGGCGGCATTGCAGCCCGTGCCCGCCACCAGCCGCGCCTGCGCGATCTCGTCCCGGTAGAACTCGGTCAGGCCATAGACCGCCTCGGCCTGCAACTGCGGCGCCGCATGCGGCTTGCCATACCAGCGCTCATAGGCGGCCGGGTCGCGCAGCCGAAAATCGGCGGACAGATCCACGATCTTCAGGTCCCGCGGCAGCGCCGCGATCACCGCCTGGCTGGTGGCATGGGGCAGCGCGCAAAAGCACAGATCGACCTCCGAGAAGTCCATCTCCTCGATCTTCTGCAGCACCGGCAGCGCGATATGGCGCAGATGCGGGAAGACATCGGCCATCTCCATCCCCGCCTTGCGGTCGCCCGAGAGCCCGGTCACGACCATGTTCGGATGGGTGGAAATCAGCCGCACCAGCTCCGCGCCGGTATAGCCAGAGGCTCCGAGGATGGCGATACGGTGGGTCATGGGGGCTCCTGTGCGGCGTCACGGTTACCACTGGTTATTCTTGATCGAAGACAACGACAAGCTCGCAGCTGAGGTATAACGAACAGCGATAGACAGTGTGCAGGGGCCGACCTGATGCGATATAAGTCATTCCACAACGACTTGCCGAAGCCGTGGGACGAGATCAGCACGACATATGCAAAGATGAACTCTCAGTTTGCGGAGACCGTTGACGACGTTCCGTTCTGGCACTGCGAGGTGTCAAACACAGCAATGCTGGCAAGCGCCATGTGGCAGCTGGGATTCGTCGCTGCCTGTGAGCAGCAGGTAACGAAACTGCATTACACTGGCTTGCGTGGTCGGCCTGCCGCATACGACAATGCGCGCCTTGACCTCTACTTTTCCTCAGAAACCAGAGGAGAGTGGGTCGAAGCAAAGGTCGTTCGCGTCTCACCGGGCGGCGAACCTATCAAGGCGATGATGAGGCGCGTAGAGGCCAGGGTCATCGAAGCTGAGGCCGCGCTGCGCCAGATCACGCTATTCGCGACGAAGGTCGAAGAAACTGCCTCGGCCCTCGTGATCGGTTCCGTCACATTGGGATCTGATCACTACGGTGCCGAAGGGCGGCGAGAGGCACGGAAAAGCACACTGGATTCCTTTTGCGCTGATCTGCGCAGCCTCTGCCAGGAACGTGCAGGAACGACTTCCGCGTTCTTCGCGGATATAGAGGATGATGCGATCGAGGCTGTCGACGGCTGGCGAGCGGCGGGTGTGTTTCTGATCCGCTCAGGAGATCCGACCTAGTCACGCCCCCTCAAACCGCACCCCCCGCCGCAAGAACTGCGTCGCATGGGCACTCACGCTCTCCGGCTTCCCCGTCGTCAGATACCGCGACCCCGTCCCCGCCCCGAGCATCTCCGGCCGGCGCACCAGGTAATCCGCCGTCGCCTCGGCCACCAGCCGGGGCTGCGAGAACACGCGGACGTCGGGCCCAAGCGCCGTCTGGAACACCGGCTCCATCAGCGGGTAATGGGTGCAGCCGAGGATCGCCGCCTCGGGTTTCGGCATCCGCCGCAGCAGCGCCTCGACATGGCTGCGCACCAGCGCCTCGGCCAGCATCTCGTCCCCGGCCTCGATGGCATCGACCACGCCGCCGCAGGGCTGCGCCTCGACATCCACCCCGATGGCGCGGAAGGCCAGCTCGCGCTGGAAGGCCCGGCTCGCCACCGTCGCCGGCGTCGCGAACAGCGCCACATGCTTGACCGCCACCTCGCGCGGGGCGGAGTTGTCGCCCCATTGCCGCTCGGTCAGCGCCTCGATCAGCGGCACGAACACCCCCAGCACCCGCTTGTCGCGAGGCACCCAGGTTTCCTGCATCCGCTTCAGCGCGGCCGCGCTGGCGGTGTTGCAGGCCAGGATCACCAGATCGCAGCCCTCGTCCCACAGCCGCTCCACCCCCGCGCAGGTCAGGCGGAAGATGTCATCGGCATCGCGCACGCCGTAGGGGGCGTTGGCATTGTCGCCCAGATACACGAACGGCACCGAGGGCAGCCGCGCCTGAAGCGCCGCCAGCACCGTCAGCCCGCCCAGACCGGAATCGAACACCCCAACCGCCATGACGCCCTCCAACCCGGGCGGGGCACCCTTGCGGGGCGCCTCTCAGGCCCGGTATTTCTGCTCGAACTCGAAGCCGGGATCGAATGTGTCGAAGGGCTTCGGGCTCAACTGATACGTCTCCTTGCGCAGGAAATCCATCATCCGCTTGGGGTCGCCCTTCAGCGCGTCGAGCTTGGTCGCATTCACCGGCTCGCCGATCACCACCTCCACCGGCTCGTCGATCCGCGCGCGGAATTCCTTGATCAGCAGCGCCAGCCGCAGGGTCATGTGCAGGTGGCTGGCAATCTGGAACAGGCGCGAGTTGTGCCCGGTGAAGAACACCGGCACCACCGTCGCACCGGACTTGGCGATCATCTTGGCGGTGAAGTTGCGCCACCCTGGGTCCATCGGCCGGCCAAAGGGCTTGGCGGCGGTGCTGACGGTGCCGCCCGGGAAGATGCCGATCGCCCCGCCCGCGTTCAGATAGCGCAGCGATTCCGCCCGCGTCTCCAGGTTCAGCTTCGCC
>Ga0209024_1001006_pt1 | contig 30976 bp, 30 predicted proteins | sample AutmiccommunBRH5_FD_187380 | JGI IMG/M metagenome (GOLD analysis project Ga0209024, IMG submission 187380) | Deep subsurface microbial communities from Mt. Terri, Switzerland - Autotrophic microbial communities BRH/5 (SPAdes) (version 2) | ecosystem: Environmental > Aquatic > Deep subsurface >...
GTTGTTTTTATCCATCGATCAGCCGCGAGTAAGGCTTGCTCGCGCTGAATGTGCACGCGGTCTATCGGCTCTGGCTGCCCTCCTGACGCAGCAAGGCGTCCAGTGTGTCGAGCCGGGCGCCGTCGAATGCGGCCAGCGTACCCTGTTCGAAAACCCGTCGTGCCAGGCCGGTCAGTACCGAGCCCGGGGGCAGTTCGATATGCAAGCGCACGCCGCGTTCGTAGGCGGTGCGCAGGGTGCCGTGCCAGTCGACGACGCGGCACATGTTGAAGGCCAGGTCGTCGCGCAGGCGCTCGATATCGAATATCGGGCGTGCGGACGAGCTGCTCAGATAGCGAACTTGCGGAGCGCGCAGGCTGACGTTGGCGAAGGCTTCGGCCAGCTGCCGCGCCGGCTGCTCGAGCAGCGCGCAGTGCGACGGCACGCTCATCGCCAGGCGCCGCGTGCAGGAAGCACCAAGAGCCTTGGCGCGAGCGGCAACCGCGGCCATGGCCGCATCGCTACCGGCGATGACGAGCTGGTTGTCGGCGTTGATATTGGCCAGGTAGGCAGGTTCCTCGGCTTCCGCCAGCAGGCCTTCAACTGCAGTCAGTGACAGGCCGAGGATGGCGGTCATGCCGTAGCCGTGCGGGTAGGCCCGCTGCATCAGCTCGCCACGCAGCGCAACCAGCCGCACCGCATCGCGATAGTCCAGCGCCCCAGCGACCACCGCTGCGGCATAGGCACCGATGGAAAGCCCGGCGACATAGTCCGGGCGCTGGCCATCGCGCATCAGCAGCCGCGCTCCGGCGACACCGGCGATCAGCAGGCAGAGCTGCACGGCACGGGTCGATTGCAACGCGTCGGCCGAATCGAGCAGCAGCGCATCCTCGCCGAGCACAACGCTGGCCTGCGTCAGGCATTCGTGCACTTCGGGCTCCTGCGGCAGGCGCTGGAGCATGCCGGGTTTCTGCGCGCCCTGGCCGGGAAAGGCGAATAGGCTGCTCATGCCGCACGCTCCGCTTGCCAGGGATCGCCGACCAGCCGGGGGCCGTCCGCGGTCTTGACCAGCACCCGCGCGGCGCCACCGGCCCATTCCCTGAGCGCCACACCGCCCAGCGGGGTTTCCAGCTGCAGGTCGACGCGGCAGGCGCGGCCTTCCAGCAGCTGCAACAGCGGGCGCGCTTCGCTGCGTGGCAGTGGGCGCTCGGCTCTGAGCAGCAGATCAAGATCGCTGTCCGGGTGCGCCGTCGGCAGCCCGGTGGCGAGTTGAAAACCGGCCGATCCGGTGACGCCCCAGGCGTGGCCCAGCGCATCGAGCAAGGGGCGTAGCTCGGCCAGCACGCGGAACACCGGCAGATCCTCACTGGCCTGTCGAGCGAGCAGATCTTCCGGCACCAGCCGATGACCGATCGCCTCGACCGGCATCAGCGCGGCCAGGCGTTGATCACGCATCGCACCCCGCAGCCCCACCGCGACCAGGCCGACGGCCACACGCGCACGCCGCACCACCACCGGCTGGCCAGCGGCGAGCACAGCGACCGCCCAGGCGGGCGCATCGGCCGGCAGTTGCTCGGGACGCATGCCCCAGAGCAGGTCGTGGGGGCGGGGAGTGTCGTGCATCTACAGCCTCCTCGTGATTGTTGTTGTCGAGTCGCTGATGGGTTCGGCGGATACCGCCGCTCAGGTGTTCGCTACCACTGCGCGCGCAACAGCTCGCGCACCCGCGACGACGCCTCGCGATTCGGCGCGCCGAGACGGCCGCGCAGATCGCTGCTGCCACCGATGTCCACGACGGCCTTGGCGAGACAGTCGCGCACACGCGCCAGATCATCCGCCGAGGGCTGCTCGATGCTGTCCACGGCGAGGGTTTCCCAGAGCAGGCCGAGGGTCGCGTAGTTGTCGATGTCGTAGGCCATTGGCGGCACCGATTCGGCCAGGGCTTCCAGCTCCTCGACGCTGCGCAGGGTGATGCGCGCCGCGGCGGCCTTGCCCATGGCGTGCACCATCACGCCCGGATCGCGCAGGGCGATGATCCGCTGGGCCTGGTAGCCGTGGGCGAGAAAGGCGCCGGACATGGCCTTGCCCACCAGCAGCGCGAGCACCGGGTGCCCGGCCAGCCGTGCGCGGGCATAGCCATCCACCGCACCGGCCAGCGCCTGGTGAATGCCCAGCGCCTCCTCGCGGCGGCCATAGGCCTGGCTCGGCACGTCGACCACGGCGACCAGCACACGCTTGTCGGCCTTGTCGCGATCGGCTTCGATCACCTCGTCCAGCGCCTGGCCCAGGGCCCAGCCTTCGAGCAGACCGACCTCGCCGTTGCGCGCGCGCGGGAAGGGATTCTCAGCGTCCGGCACCACGGCGATATAGCGGGCGGCGCGCTCACCGAGCGTGCCGTCGACCACCTTCACCGAGGCCGGATAGCCCGCCAGTGCCTGGCCGCCGGCCAGGGCTTGCAACCAGTTCAGTCCACGGCTCATTGGGCATCTCCTTCATAGAGGGCTCGCACGGCGGCAGCATCGAGCTGCGTGCGGGTGTCGACGTCGGCCAGGCGCTGGAGGTACCAGGCGTGGCGGCGGCTGCGCGGCTGCAGCGGCTTGCCGAGGGCGAACAGTTCGTGCAGTTGCGCGCGGATGGCGTCGGTGTCGTCGGCCACGTAGGCGTCCACTAGGCCCGAGGCGTAGCGCTGCTCGCCGCCGGTCAGGCTCCAGATGAAGGGCCGGTCGCGCGAGTCGTACTCGTCGAGCCCGGCTTCCTGCTCGATCACCTGCGGGCCATTGAGGCCGACACGGGCTTCGCGGGTGACGACCAGGTAGCTGCACAACCCGGCGGCGATGGACATGCCGCCGAAGCAGCCGACGGAGCCGGCGACCACGCCGATTACCGGCTGGTAGTCGCGCAGCTCGACGATGGCCGCCTGGATTTCGGCGATGGCTGCCAGGCCCAGGTTGGCTTCCTGCAGACGCACGCCGCCGGTTTCCAGCAAGAGCACGGCGCGGGTCGGGATGCCGTTGCGGTTGTCTTCGGCAGCCAGTTCCAGCGCGCCTGCGATCTTCGCGCCGCCGACTTCGCCCATGCTGCCGCCCTGGAAGGCGCCTTCGATGGCGGCGATCACCGCCGGCTGGCCGTCAATGGTGCCCTTGGCGACCACCACGCCGTCGTCGGCCTGGGTGACGATGCCCTGCTTCGGCAGCCAGGGCGAGGTGACGCGATCGAACGGATCGAGCAATTCGCGGAAGCTGCCCTCGTCCAGCAGTGCGCGGGCGCGCTGGCGAGCGCCAAGTTCGACGAAGCTGCGCGACTTGAGTAAACGGGCCACATTATCAGCGGACACATCAGTCATGGCCGACCTCCTCCAGTCCCTGCTCCAGGCGCAGTCGCACTACGCCCGGTGTGGCCCCAAAATCGTGAATATCAATGTTCAGTGCCGGTGGCGTCTGCTCGCGGAACATCCTTTCGAACAGGTGCCGCCAGCGTTGCTCAGCGCCGTTGACCGAGGTGACTACCTGGATCGCCAGCTTGCCGGCCTGGCCAGGTTCGAGCAGCACTTCCAGATCGCCCGAGCCAACCACGCCGACCAGGGCCTTGCCGCGGGCGGGTTGCCCGGCAGCGAATTCGAAAGACAGGGTTTCCATGATCAGTTACTCCCAGTCGGCGCCAACGAGGGCGTCAAACGGTCGAGGAATAAGGTGGCGGCGAGCAGGTCGGCAGCCCCGCCCGGCGAGGCACGCAGCGACAACATCTCGCCCTCCAGCGCGCGCAGCTGGCGGCGCCCGGCGAGGCTGGCGCAACCGCCGGAAGCCAGTACGGCACGGGCGCCCTGCTGCATGCGAGTCAGCCCTTCGAGACCTGCGCGGTGCAGCACGCAGGTGTCGCTGAGCTCGGTCATGATCGCCAGCAACGCATCGAGCCGGGCGTTCTGCTCGCCGGCCCCGCCGCGGCGACTTACCAGCAGCTGCGGCAGGCCCTGTTCGATGACGGCAGGAAAGCCATGCTGCGCCTGCTCCCGTGCACCGAGCACACCATAGGTACGGCAGACTCGGGCGCCGTGGCTGTCGGAAGTGACCGGTGCGGCCGGGTCGCTCAAACGGGCCAGTCTCGCGGCCGTTGCCGCAACGCATCGGGCGTCAGGCGCGTCGGCCTCCAGCGCCGCCGCCGCACTGAGCAGCCCCAGCGCCCAGATCGCCCCTCGATGGGTATTTACGCCACCCGTCACGCGGAGCATGTCGGCTTCGCCGTCGCGGCCGAGCTGGCCGAGGGTTTCGCGCAAGGGCTGGCCAAATTCGCCAATCTGCTGCGCCGCTTCGGCCATCGCCTTGAACGCCGGCCACAGCGCATGGGCCGAGGCGTGCATCAGACCCAGATGCAGATCGCTGTGCGCGCCACTACCGCGCCGGTCGACCAGCCCCGGCTTGGGCGACAGGTCGGCCTCGTCGATCAGCGCCTGCACCGCCGTATCCGCCAACCGCTCGGCCAGTGATGGCTGCGCCTGTCTTGCAATGAGTGCGCTCATCACCAGCTCCTGAACTTGGCGGGCGGGTTGTAGAGGCCGCCGGACCAGTCGACCAGCTCGGCGATGCTCTTGGCCGCGAGCAGCTCGCGGGTCGCGTCGTTGCGACGGATGCCGAGGTCTTCCGGCAGCGCGATCAGCCCTTCGCGGCGCATGCGCTCGGTGTCCTTCGGGTTGTGCCGCAGGCCGATGCTGGTGACGCCGGCCACCGCGGCGATCATCGCCTGGCGCTCTTCCAGCGAGCGTGCCTTGTACAGGTAGGCGATGCCTTCCTCGGTAAGCAGATGGGTGACGTCATCGCCATAGATCATGATCGGCGCCAGCGGCATGCCGCTTTTCTTCGCCACCTCGACCGCGTCGAGCTGTTCGACAAAGGTGGGTTTGCCGCCTTCCTGGAAGGTCTCGACCATCTGCACCACGAGCTTCTTGCCGCGCTCGAGCATGGTCACCGGGGCTTCGCCGCCGGGCATGGCCATGTCCAGCCAGGCCGGAGTCGGGTGGCGGCGACCGCGCGGGTCGTGGCCCATGTTCGGCGCACCGCCGAAACCGGCCAGGCGGCCGCGGGTCACGGTGGAGGAATGGCCGTCGCCATCGACCTGCAGGGTGGCGCCGATGAACAGGTCCACCGCGTACTGCCCGGCCAGCTGGCACATCATGCGATTGGAGCGCATCGAGCCGTCGCGCCCGGTGAAGAACACGTCCGGGCGCTGGGCGATGTAGTTCTCCATGCCCAGCTCGGTGCCGAAGCAATGCACGCTCTCGACCCAGCCAGTCTCGATCGCCGGGATCAGCGTCGGGTGCGGGTTGAGCGTCCAGTTGCGGCAGATCTTGCCTTTCAGGCCGAGGGATTCGCCGTAGGTCGGCAGGATCAGCTCGATGGCGGCGGTATTGAAGCCGATGCCATGGTTGAGCGACTGCACGTTGTGTTTTTCGTAGATACCGCGAATCGCCATCATCGCCATCAGCACGTGCACCGGCTTGATGTGGCGCGGGTCGCGGGTGAACAGCGGCTCGATATAGAACGGCTTGTCGGCGACCACGACGAAGTCGACCCAGCTGGCCGGGATGTCCACGCGCGGCAGCTCGTCGACGATCTCGTTGACCTGGAAGATCACGATGCCATCGCTGAACGCGGTGGGCTCGACCAGCGCCGGGGTGTCTTCCGTGCTGGGACCGGTGTAGATGTTGCCGTGGCGGTCGGCCTGGAAGCCGGCGACCAGCGCGACATTGGGGATCAGGTCCACCAACAGACGCGAATAGAGTTCGATGTAGGTGTGGATGGCGCCGACTTCCAGCAGGCCGTCCTCGAGCAGCTGGCTGATGCGCAGGCTCTGCGGGCCGGCGAAGGAAAAGTCGAGCTTGCGCGCGATCTGCCGCTCGAACAGATCCAGGTGCTCGGCGCGGCTGACGCTCGGCATGATCATGTGCAGGTCGTGCAGCTTGCCGGGGTCGGCCTTGGCCAGGGAGCGGGAGAGGAAGTCCGCCTGCTTCTGGTTGTTGCCCTCGAGCACCACCCGGTCGCCAGGGGCGATCAGCAGTTCCAGGGCCTCGACGATCCGCTCGCTGGGCAGTACCACGCCATCGGCGAGGCTCTGCACCTGATCGAGACGACGGGCTTTTTCAGCGCGACGACGCGACCACTGCGGCGGTGGGGAGATTGTTGTTGTCATGGCGACTCCACAGGTTTTCCGCTTTGTGGAGCGCACAGTAGGGAGGTGACCGAGGGGTCATCAATCAAGCTCGGAGACCTATCGTTACGTTGATCGTAACGATAGGTGCGGCGATCAGCCCATCTTTGCCAGCAGGGCGCGCTGGCGACCCGCCTGGCGACTGACTTCGTCGGCCACCTCGAAGCTTTCGTGCTGCAGCTGCAGGCTGTGCCGGGCCAGTTCCTGCAGCGCGCAGAGCTTCTGGTTGATCTCCTCGGCGGCGGCGCTCTGCTGGGTGCCCGCCTCGGCAATCTGCCCGCCGGCCTCGGCGATCTCGCCCACCAGGCCGGTGATCTCGGCCAGCGCCTGCGCGGTGGCGGCGACCTGCTCGACGCTGGCGCGCGACTGCTGCAGGCCCTGCTGCATGCTGCCGACCACCTGCCCGGTGCCCTGGCGCAGCGCTTCGATCATCTGCTGGATCTCGTCGGTGGAGGCCTGGGTGCGCTGCGCCAGCGAACGCACCTCGTCGGCCACCACGGCGAAGCCGCGGCCGTTGTCGCCGGCCCGCGCCGCCTCGATGGCGGCATTCAGCGCCAGCAGGTTGGTCTGCTCGGCGATGCTGCGGATCACTTCGAGGATGCCGCCGATGGCCTGGCTGTGGCGGCTCAGCACGGCCACCGCCTCGGCGGACTGGTCGAGGGTGCCGGCCAGGCTGCCGATGCGCTGCCCGGCCACCTCGACCCGCTGCTGGCCCTGGCTGCCAAGCGCCAGCGCCTGGCGGGTCAGCGCCGCGGCGCTGGCGGTGTTGCCGGCCACCTCGCGGATGGTGGCGCTGAGTTCCTCGACCGCGGCGCTGATGGCATCCAGCGCCTGTTGCTGCTGTTCGGCCGCGCGATTGCCGGTGCCGAGCAGTTCGCGGGTGCGCTCGGCGAGGCCGGCGACCCGGCCGCTGTTGTCGCCGACCCGCGCCAGCATCGAGGCCAGTTGCGCTTCGAGCAGGCGGTTGCCCAGTTGCAGCTGGCCGATCTCGTCGATCCGCCCGGTGTAGATCAGCTGCTTGATCGGGTGCTCGACCCGCTGGCGGCTCTGCGCCACCAGTTGCGCGAAGGGGCGCGCGTGCAGGCCGAGCAGCAGCGCGCAGGCGGCGATACCGCCGAGCAGCAGCGCCAGCCCGAGCGCCGGCGCCTGGCTCGAGGCGAGCACGCCGAGCGGCGTGAAGGCCAGGCTGGCGAGCAGGACCTGCTGGCGGCTGCGGTCCAGCCAGCGCCAGCGCAACGCCGTCGGGTGGCGGCCCTGGCTGCGCAGGCGGTAGATGGCTTCGGCGCGCGCGATGGCCGCGGCGTCCGGCAGGCGGTAGATCGCCTGGTATTCGCTGACCACGCCGTCATCGAGCACCGGGCTGATGAAGGCATCGACCCAGAACTCGCGACCATCGGCGCGACGGTTCTTCATCATGCCCATCCAGCTCTGGCCGCGGCCGAGGGTGGCCCAAAGGTCCTTGATCGGCCCGCCGGGCATGTCCGGATGGCGCAGCAGCGAAGCCGGCCTGCCCTCGAGGGTGGCCTCGGGATGGCCCAGCTGGCGGCACAGCGCCGGGCTGGCGTAGAGGATGTTGGCCTGGCTGTCGGTCAGCAGTACCAGCTGTTCGCCGGGCGCGTGGGCACCGTTGCGGTCGTTGTGCATGGCTTTTTCCTGAACCAAGTTCCTGAATCAAGGGCGGCCCGCCGGCGAGTGAACGTCGGTGGGCCGGGGAGAATGGGAAGCGGCCGCCCGGCAGGACGCCGGACGGCGAAGGCTCAGTTACCGGTGGCGCGCATGTGCTGCACGCTGAACATCTCCGGCGGGCTCAGCTTGGCGTCGACCACGCCCTTGAACTGCCCGGAGGTGCAGTGCATGGCCTGCACGTCGATCATGCTGAAGCTGTCGTCGATCGACACCCCGCTACCTTTGTTGACCGGCAAATGGTGGTCCGGATGGGCCTGGCCGATGGTGAAGGTCTTCCACAGACTGCCCTTGCGGTCGTAGGAGATGGTGCGCGGCACGGTGAAGGTTTGTGCGTCCATATAATGCACACGCTTGGCCAACGGGTGGCCGGCGTCCACCGGTGCGGCTTCCACTTCATAGACCTTGCGCAGTTGCCAGGTGATGTTGGGGAAGCAGCCGCCCTGGCCGCCGAACGCCACCACCTGGTAGCCCTCGCTGTCCTTGTGGGTTTCGCTGTCCAGGCTCAGGTCGTTGTGGTTGTAGAACGGCATCAGCATGAAACGGGTGCCCTTGTAGGTCCACTTCATGTCGGAGATGCGCCCGTTGTAGCCTTCGAAGTCCTCGATCATCAGGTCCGAGCCGAGGAAGGCGTCGGTCACCTGGCCGGTGGCCAGACGCCGCACGCGGCGCTGGAAGCCGAGGTACAGCCAGGAATTGTCGCGCTTCAAGTCATCCTGGGCGCGGTGGATCAACAGCTGGGTGTTACGCACGTCGTGCGGCTCCAGCACGTTCACGTAGATACCGCGGAACAGATCCGACGGGTTCGGCGTGATCGCCGGCATCGGGTCCTGGTTCACCCGGCCGGTGAAATTCAGGAAGTGGAAGTTGAACTTGATGGTCCGCTCCACCTTGCCCGAGTTCATGTCGCGGAATTTCCAATAGAACGGCTGGATCGCCGCACTGTCGCCCCAGTTGTAGCCGTACTTATAGTTCCAGGCGAGCTTTTCGCCGGCACGCGGATCGTTGACGTCCGGCTCCTGGGGAAACGGCCGGCCGGCGACCCAGCCCTTGATCTCGCCCGGCTTGGCGCCGAGTTGGATCTTGTCCATGCCTTGGCGGGTAGCCTCGACGTAGTTGGGGTGCAGATCGAAGGAGGTGGTTTCGCCAACCTTCAGCTCGGCCCAGCCCTTCTCGATGAAGCCATAGAAGGCCGGATCGAGGATGTCCTTGAACTGGGCAACATTGCCCTGGTTGATGGTCATGCCGGCGCTCAGCCCGGCAAAGCTCGGCTTGTCCTTGGCATAGGGCCGGAAGGACTGCTCGATCACGGTTTCGTCAGCGGCCTGGGCGCAGGCTGCGGCAGCAGCCAGCGTCAGCATGGCCAGGCGCAAAGTGTTCTTGTTGTTTTTCATGAGGCTCTTTCCTTGTGATCAGAAGCTGTAGCGCAGGGTGAGTTGCAGTTCGTCTTCCTTCTGGGCCATGCCTATGGGGCCGGCGCGGAAGCGCCCAAGTGGCTCATAGCCGCCAAGGCCAAGTGTATAGCCCTCCGGCTGGCCGGCGCTGGTGAAGGGATCCCATGGGTTGCAGCTGCGGCAATCGTCGTACTCGCGCGCGCCGCGGCCGACCTTGACGTTGGCACCGGCAATGATTCGCAGGTTGTCGTTGAACAGGTACTCGACGCTCGGAGCGATGGCGGTGGCGCGGGCCTTGAAGTCATGGGCGGCGAGCAGTTGCGGGCTGAGGCGGTCGTTCATCCACCAACCCTTGAGCAGCAAGGTGGCGATCCAGTTCTGCTCCCAGTCCGGCATGCCAGCTTTACCCCATGCCCGCTTCTCCTCTTGGTGCTCGTGGATGTGCTGGCCGAACAGCTGGCCGGAGATAAGGAACGCACGGCCTGGGTTGAGGAAGGGAATGAAGACGTTTTTGTCCGCGCCGATCACGTAGCGGGTCACGTCGGATTCGGAGAACAGCCGCGACTGCAGGGTGTTGGCGAACTCCTCGCCTGAGGTGTGCGCCACTTCGAAGCGGAACACAGTGTCGATGGCCTGCGAGTAGTAGTCCAGCGAGCCGCCGATCAGGTTGACCCGTGGGAAGTGGATATCGAAGGCAATCAGGCTTGGCCACGGCGCCACTTCGCCGGTGAAACCATTCTGCCCAGACACGCCACGCAGGGATGGCAGCTGCGAGCGGTAGGTCAACGCATTGAGGCTGAAGCCAAGGTCACCGTAGACACCTTCCAGCTTGATTCCGAACTGGGTGTTGGACAGGCTCCAGGAGGGCATATGTGCCTTGCGGATGCCGATCTGTCCGGGACCGAAGTCGGTGGCAAAACCACCAGCCGGGCTGGCACCAGCGAAGCTGGCCACGGTGCCACCGTTCTCCCAGAGGTTGTTCATGCCGCGGAAGAAACAGCCCGCATCGAGGATCGAGTTGGGCGTACCGCACTGGCCAAGGTTGTGCGGACGGAACTTGTCGAAATTCCACACGAACGACAGGTTGAGGTCGTCGAACACCTCGCCGGCGCCCATGCGCCAATCAGCCTTGGCGATCCACATCGGGATGCGAATGTCCTCCAGCTCGTCGTAGATGTTGTTGCGCGAGTAGTCTACCGGGTTGATCACGTCGAGCACGCGGAACAGGTCGGTGCGGCCCCAGATCACCTGCTGCTTGCCGACCCGCCAGCTGACCATGTCGCCGTTGGGCAGGCCGTGGTCGAAGTCCATGTACAGCTCGCGGATGAAGTCCAGCCGCTCGTTGAACTCGGGGAAGCGCAGGTCGTTGCTGTCGGCGTCCAGGTAGTCGTCGATGCAGCCGCGGCTGTCCTTGTCGCAGGGCCGTACCGGCACGCCGAAGGCGACCCCGCCACGGGTCTTGTGCAGCCTCTCGCCGAGCACCAGCATGCCTTCGTTGGGGTTGTTGGCCGGATCGAAGGTATACGGCAGCTGCAGTCCGCCACCGTGGGGCACGCTGTTGCCCGCCGCGCTGTTTTCCAGGGTAATGGCACCGCCCGCACCACTGCCGTATTCGCTGGAATTGAGGTCGTAGACCCCGTCGTAGCTGCCGCGGAAGGTGCCATGAAACTTGATGTTGCGAAATGCTCCGCGGTCATCCAGGGCACGGTCGGCGTTGAGCTGCAGCGTGTTGCGGAATTTCGACAGGCCGGCCGAGTCACGCACGTGGGTGGCGTTCTCATAGAAGCCGGTATAGCGGGTTTCCTCCTCGGCCAGCGCGCTGGCCAGCGGCATCAGGGCCACGCCGGTACCGCCGAGCATGGCGAATCCCAGGTTGCGCAGGTTTGTTTTTTTTGTTGTCTGCATGGCAGTTCCTCTTGCGATCATGGTTGAAGCCGCGCACCCGGTTCAAGCCGGATGCGTAGCCCCCTCTAGCAACCCACCCTCGACCCGTTGGGCCGGGGACAGGGATTCGGTGGGCAGGTCGTGGCCGGCATGGATGATGCCGTCTTCGTCCGCATAGGCATCGGTGATGAAGCGAGGCTTGAATACCAGCACCCAGGCGGGCACCAGCAGCATCGAGGTGAAGCCATTGAGGACGATCATCACGCACAGCAACAGCGCGGCGTCGGCCTGGAAGCGCAGGTCGGAAAGCAACACCCACATGATGATGCCGGCCATCAAAGTGATCGCCGTGAAGCTCACGGCCATGCCGGTGGTGGCGATGGCACGGTGCACGGCGCTGGCGAGACTGCCGCTCTTGACCATCTCCTCGCGTATGCGGTCCATCATGTATATCGAGTAGTCGATGCCTACACCGATACCGACAGCGATCACCGGCACCGTGTTGATGTCGATGCTCATCCCCGCCAGGCCCATGTAGGCATAGGTCAGCACGGTGGCGAAGAGCATCGCCATCAGCATCATCAGCCCGGCGTGCCAGCTGGTGTAGAAGACCATGACGAAGGCGAAGATCAGCAGGAACACCAGCGGAAGCACCAGCAGGTTGGTGTCGAAGGCCGACTCGTTCATCGCCGCGGCCACACCCAGGGTGCCGCCGGCCAGGCGGATGGACAGGCCGGGAACTTCCTCGCCGTGCTCGGCGATCCACTGTTTGGCCATATGGATGGCGCGGCGGATGGTCTCGCCCTGGCGATCCTTGTAGTAGAACACCAGGTTGGCGATGCGGTCGTCGGTGTCGTTGAACTCGTTGAGCGCGCCGGGAATCGGGCTGGAGGCCATGTAGGTGAACATCAAACCACCCACGTAATCGGCATCGTGGGGAATCTGGAACCAGCGCGGATCGTCGTTGTGCATCAGCCGGTTGACCTGCTTGACCAGGTCCGGCAACCCCTTGCTGCCGCCCACCGAGGGATCGCCGAGCATGTGCGCCTGCAGCGACTGCAGTGCCTTGAGTACCTCGGGACGCTTGATGCCGCCGGCTTCCGCATGCTCGGCGATGATGTACAGCTCTTCGGAACCGGGGAAGCGCTCGTTGATCTCCTTGGATGAGACGTTGTAATCATGCTCCGGATAGAGAATCGGCGAACCCGGCTCGGAGTCACCAATGGTCACCTTCGAGGAGGCCCAGAGTCCGGCGAGGATTGCCAGCGCGGCGATGATCAGCAGCTTGCCGGCCGCACCGGGACGCGCGACGGTCGCGGCGCAGGTTCCTCCGACATGCCGCAGGAAGGTTTCCTTGATTTCGGGATTCTTTGGCGTTGGCAGGATGGACAGCAGCAGTGGCACGCCGATCAGCACGGAGAAAATCACCGTTGTCGCCCACAGCGAGGCATAGATACCAAGCTTGGTGTTCAATGCGATGGATCCGATGGCGATCAGCGCCAGCCCGATGGCGTCCGAAGCAATGCCCAGGGTGCCCGGGCGGAACAGACTGTCGAAGGTCGCCCGCGCCGCCAACTGGCCATCGCCGAGTACACGCACTTCCGCATAGTAGCGCTCGACCAGTTGCACGCCATGGCTCATGGCTCGCGCCGCGATCAGGAAGGGGATCACCAGCCCCAGCGGATCGAGGTTGTAGCCCAGCAGGCTGATGATGCCCAGGCCCCAGACGGTCGAAATCATCACGCCGCCGAGTGGGATCAGCACGCCGTAGGCCTTGCGGAAATGGAACACCAGCAGCGCCAGCATCGCCAGCACGGTGAACAGGAAAATCTGCAGGATCTGGTCCATGTAGGTGTAGGCCCAACCCACCAGCACCGGTTGCCCGGTCGCGTAGAGGGTCACACCCTCGCGCGTCTCGGCCTGGCGCAACGCCTGCAACTGGGCGAACGTCTGCTCGTAGTCGAGCTGGCCTTCGATCAACTGCGCCTTGACCAGAGCCACCTTGAGGTCCGGTGAAACCAGAGGGCCGTAGACCCGCGGATTAGCCACCACGTCGGCCTTCATTGCGCTCAGTTGGGCCTCGTCCAGCGGGCCGAATTCGGCCTGGTAGTAAGGCTCGGAATTGATGCTGCCAACCTCGGTCAACCAGATCTTGCGCGAGTTGCGGTGGGTCAGGCTGCTGACCAGGTTGTGGTTGACCCCCGGCAGGCTGTCCACCGCCTGGGTGACACGATCGATGGTGGCCAGGTTTTCGTTGCTGAACAGATCGCCCTCGGTGAACTCGACGCCAATCACCAGTACGTTGGCGCCGCCGAAGGTGTCCTTGATGCTGTTGTGCAACTGAATATAGGGATGTTCCTGAGGCAGCAGGTCGGCGAAGTCGGTATAAATCTTCAGCGCCGGAATGCGCATCGCGAACAGCAGCGTCAGGGCAGCGATGATCATTAACACGCTACGCGGATGGCGAAACAGCCAGACCTTGACCAGATAGAAGACATGCGTGAAGTGATGCAGGGACATGGGCATTGGCCTCACTGTTCTTGGACGGCGGTCAGGGACGGACGGGTATCCAGGCTCAGCAGCAGCCCCTTACCCCCCGCGACGGTCAGACGGTGGTCGGCCGTCATCGTGGCGGCACGCAGATAAACCGGCTCGCTGGGTGTCGCCATGGCCTGCCAGCGATTGCCGACCAGGCGCAGTACGCTGCTGTGATCGCCGATGGCGAACAGACCATCGGCGTTGGCGCTGAAGGAGAAAATCGGGGCACTGACCGGAGCCTCCTGGCGCTCCCATGTCTGCCCACCATCGGCGGTGTGGTAGATGAAACCGTTGAGGCCGCCGACCCAGCCTTCGCTGAGGCTGCGGAAATGGCTGGCATGGGGATAGAACTCGTCCGGCAGGCTGCCGGCCGGATCCCAGTTCTGGCCACCGTCGGTGCTGGTGAAAACCAGCCCGAACTCGCCAGTCACCACGGCCTGCTTCTGGTTTAGGAACTGCAGAGTCGTCAGCATCGCGTCTTCGTCAAGGCTGCTCTGCGCCCAGGTCGCACCTTGGTCGCGGCTGCTCAACAGCGTGCTGTAGCTGCCGGCTACCCACCAGGCGCCATCGGGCGCACAGGCAGTGGTAAGCATCTGCTCCTCGGTCTGCAGGGCATGTTCACGCCAGCTCTGGCCGCGGTCCGCGCTGTGCCACAGTCGGTTGTCGAAGCTCAGGGCAATGAAGCTGCCGTCGGAGCAGGCATCGAGAGCGATCAGGCTGGGATGTCCGGGCAGCTGCTGGCGCTGCCAGTTGCGGCCTTGATCCTGGCTGACCAAGATCACGCCATCGTTACCGACCAGCACGCTGGTCCCGGCGTCGCTGGCGACCGCCTGGTAATAATCGGTGCGCAGGCTGGCCTGGGAGGTTGTTGCGGTAACCCCCGCCAGGTTCAGATCGGCCTCACAGCCAGCCAGCAGAACGGGCAACAGCAGGGCAACGGTGGAACGAGGCACGCGAGTCAAGGCTTTCGCGCAGGTCAGGCCCTTGCGCGGGTTGGAGATGAAGCTCATTACGGATCACCACTCGATTGTTATTGTCTTGCAGCGGTTGATGACCCTGGAGCAACGCCTGTGCCAGTCCTCGATATCCGGCCGGAGCTTGAGCTTAACCCAATGATTTAGTTGAAATTTTTATATGAGTACGTGCACCCCGTGGCCGTCCAGCAGCCATGCTTCTTCGAAGCGGGGGTTCAGCAAATAGTCAAAACCGGCGAGGGGTTGCTCATTTGGTGAAATGCCGTTTGCGGTAAGGCATCCTGCAACGCGAACGTGGCCGAACGGCGCCCTCCTCAACAACGGCATGGCAGTGCCGATCAGCACCATTTCCGTAGCTGGCAGCGAGTCATCCGCCGGTTCGGATCGATCCAGAGCGGCACCTGTGGTGTCCGTCCGAGGCAACGCCAAGGGCGAGATGTCCATGGCAAGCGCTACTGAACGACGAGCAACGGAAGCTAAGATCTTGCTGCACGGCAATGCGTACAAGCGCAGGAAACATTTCGAAGGCCGCAGCCCCTTTTCGCCAGAACTCACCTACCCTCCGCCCCCCCCCCAGAGCTGAAGGGAAGCACCTGGCCGGCCCTGACCGCTCAGCTCTCGATGCCGATTTTCCTCAGCCGATAGGCCAGCGCCGGGCGACTGAGACCGAGCAGACGCGCGGCGCCCGAGACATTTCCGTTGGCCTGCCGCATGGCTTCCTGCATCAAGCTCTGCTCGATTTCGTCAAGGCTCAGGCCGCTGCTTAGCAATTGACTTACCCAGTTGCCGCGGCCACTGCTCGGTGAAACCAATACTCCGTCCGACGATACCCGTGCGCTATCGATCGAGTGTTCCTCGGGCGGGCGGGTAAACAGGGCGGGTACGCTGATACTTTCGTTCGGATCGGTAAGGATGATGCCGCGCTCGATGATGTTTTCCAGCTCGCGGATATTGCCCGGCCAGCTGTAATGCAGGCAGGCCTCGAGCGCGCGGTCCGACAGGCCGAGGGTTATCTTGCCGTATTCCTCGTGAAAGCGCTGGATGAAATGTTCCGCCAGCAGCGGGATGTCCTCGCGACGTTCACGAAGCGCCGGGATCGCTACCGGAAAGACATTCAGCCGGTAGTACAGATCGGCGCGAAAACGTCCGGCCTTGACCGCCTCGGACAGATCTTCGTGAGTCGCCGCGATGACCCGTACGTCGATCGTGCGCGTACGGTTGTCCCCCACCCGCTCCAGCTCGCCTTCCTGCAGGACGCGCAGCAGGCTGGCCTGGGCGCGCGGACTGAGTTCGACCACTTCGTCGAGGAAGATGGTGCCTTTGTCGGCCCGCTCGAAGCGGCCCATGCGCGACTGGGTGGCGCCGGTAAACGCGCCTTTTTCAACGCCGAACAGTTCCGATTCGATCAGATCGGGCGGAATCGCCGCGCAGTTCACCGCGACGAAGGGCTCGGCGGCGCGCTTGCTGCGCAGATGCACGCTGCGCGCGATGACTTCCTTGCCGACGCCGGTTTCGCCGAGCAACAGCACCGAAACCTTACTCTGCGCGGCCTTCTCCATCATGTTGCGCACGGTCTGGTAGGCAGGCGTCTGGCCGATGCCATAGTACTGGCCTGCCTGCTTGTCGAGGTTGGTGCGTAGCGAAACCAGTTGCGACTGCAGATCGTAGAGTTCCTCGATGATCGGGTCGCTCTGGAAATAAGCCTTGAAGGCGCTGGTGTCGCCCCATTCCTCTGCGGTCTTGCCGATGATGCGGCACTTGTCGTCGCCACGGCCGCGGCAGCTGACCTCTTGGAAGATGATCTCGCGCCCCATGAACGCCGAGCTGTAGCTGCAGGCGTAGCCAATGAGCGTCCAGCAGGCCGGTTGATCCATCAGGCCCAGCTCGGTCTGGCAGATTTCCACTTCGAAGGAGTCGATCCACTCCACCTCGCAGTAAAACCTTCCGCTCGCCATGTCGATGTCCACCTCGATTGGGCGCACCTTGACCATGCCCTTGAGCGAGTGCAATTGAGGCCCCGCGAGGAACATCTCGTATTCGGTGGCATTCGGCCGCAGCTTGCGCGCCAGCTCGGCGTCCTTCAGCCCGGACTGGTAACCCATGCGTAGGAATAAACCCTTGGCCCGCTCGGTGCCCAGCGTATTGACCATCTCCCGGCGAAAATTGGCCATCGCCGAGATCTGCAACAGCAGCATGCGCTGCTCTCCCAGCCAGATCTTGCCTTCGGTGCTCTGGAAATGGATGAGATTGGTGAGGTCGTTGAAATCCGTGTACCGCAGTTGAGGTTTGTATTGGATCGACATGAGCTTCCAAATCCCCTGATTTATTGTTGTAGGGGGCCGCTGACACGACGTCGAAAACGACAGTGCAATCCGCACATTCAGCGAGCGGATCGGGCGGCTTTTTCACCGCATGGGCGCAAAGCTAGTCAACCATATTCGCTTTGTTCGACAGAAGAAAGGTGACCATATGATGTATTTCCGGGTCCCTCGGCCGTGCTGCGCTACGCCCTGCGCAACGGCTGTGAGCATTTGCTCAAGTATTGAAATTCATTTGATCAAATGCTGAAAAAAGAACCAGATGCAGCCTCCTTTCCCCTCCTTCATACCGCCCCATTCATAGACAAAAAATCCTTTAAATACAAAGACCTGAAAGGTGTATCCCTGGCTTGGCATATGCGTTGCTTTAGCCCCTTTGCCCGCAACCTGCCAGGAGCCAGCTTCGATGACAGAGCCAGACATTCCCTTCGATCAGCTACCCCGCTTTGTCCGGGTGCGCAGTGACCCCGACGCCAGATTCGTCGAGTTCGATTTCGCCATTGGTCATCCGGAGCTGTTCGTCGAGCTGGTGATGCCATGCGCAGCCTTCACCGCGTTCTGCCAGCGCCAGCGCGTCGTGCAGATGGACGCGGCAATGTGCCGGGCGGTGGATGAGGACGCGGCCAAATGGCGCTACGGCGATATCGGCCGACGCGAGGCGCACGGTCGAGAGTGAGTACGAGCGACAGCCGAATACATAACAAGAAGGTACGGTTGAAATGAGCGTAGAGATCAAGACGAATACGGCGGAAACCCTCCGCCATACCTACGGCAATTTGCAGCGTCGTTTCGGCGACAAGCCGGCCAGCCGTTATCAGGAAGCCAGCTACGACATCGAGGCGACCACCAACTTCCATTATCGGCCGCTGTGGGACCCGCAGCGCCAGCTCAACGATCCCACCCGCACGGCGATCCGCATGGCCGACTGGCATGCGGTCACCGACCCGCGCCAGTACTTCTATGGCGCCTATGTGCAAAGCCGGGCGCGGATGCAGGAAACCGCCGAGCACGCCTACGGCTTCTGCGAGAAGCGCGGCTTGATGAACCGGCTGCCCGAGGCGCTGCAGCACAAGATCCTGCGTTGCCTGGTGCCGCTGCGGCACGCCGAGATGGGCGCCAACATGAACAACAGCAGCATTGCCGGCGACTGCATCGCCGGCACCATGACGCAGCTGCATATCTACCAGGCCATGGATCGTCTGGGCATCGGCCAGTACCTGTCGCGCATCGGCCTGCTGCTTGGCGAGGGCGGTGGTGCAGCGCTGGATCAGGCCAAGGCGTACTGGATGGACGACCCGATCTGGCAGGGCCTGCGCCGTTACGTCGAAGACAGCCTGGTGATCAAGGACTGGTTCGAGCTGACGCTGGCGCAGAACCTGCTGCTCGACGGCCTGACCTACCCGCTGATGTACCAGCACCTCGACCGGCAGCTCGGGGAAGAGGGCGCCGGCGACCTGTCGATGCTGACCGAATTCATGCGCGATTTGTACGCCGAGAGTACCCGCTGGGTCGACGCCATGCTCAAGGTGGTGCTGGCTGAAAGCGACGCGAACCGCGCGCAGGTCCAGGCCTGGGTGGATGTATGGGAACCGCGTGCCTACGAGGCCTTGCTGCAGCTGGCCGAAGTGGCCACCGGCCGCGACGCCCTCGACGAAGTGCGTACCGCGCTGGCCGCACGCCTGCACAAGCTGGGGTTGCACAGCCCGGGAGTAGCGCTATGAAACAGCTCGCTTTCATCGTGTTCCAGGACAACGACAACGCCCGCTACCTGGTGGACGCCATCACCGAAGACAACCCCCGTGCCGAGGTCCAGTACCAGCCCGCGATGATCCGCATCCAGGCCGAGAAGCGCCTGGAAATCCGCCGCGAGACGGTGGAGGAAAAGATCGGCCGCGAGTGGGACGTCCAGGAGATGCTGATCGATGTAATCAGCATCGGCGGCAACGTGACAGAAGACGACGACAGCTTCGTCCTCGAGTGGAAGAACTAGGAGGCAGACCATGACAATGCAGAAGAAAAAGCTTGGCCTGAAAGACAAGTACCGCTATCTGACCCGTGACATGGCCTGGGAGCCGACCTACCAGAAGAAAGCCGACATCTTCCCTCACGAGGACTTCGAGGGCATCAAGATCACGGACTGGGACAAGTGGGAAGATCCGTTCCGCCTGACCATGGATGCCTACTGGAAGTACCAGGCCGAAAAGGAGAAGAAGCTCTACGCGATCTTCGACGCCTTTGCCCAGAACAATGGCCATCAGAACATCTCAGATGCACGCTACGTCAACGCCTTGAAACTGTTCCTCACCGGTGTGTCACCGCTGGAATACGGCGCCTTCCAGGGCTTCTCGCGGGCTGGCCGGCAGTTCAGCGGCGCCGGAGCACGGGTCGCCTGTCAGATGCAGGCAATCGACGAACTGCGTCACGTGCAGACGCAGATCCATGCGATGAGTCACTACAACAAGCACTTCAACGGCCTGCATGATTTCTCCCACATGCACGACCGGGTGTGGTTCCTCTCGGTGCCCAAGTCGTTCTTCGATGACGCGCGCTCGGCGGGGCCGTTCGAGTTCCTCACCGCCATCTCGTTCTCCTTCGAGTACGTGCTGACCAACCTGCTGTTCGTGCCGTTCATGTCCGGCGCTGCCTACAACGGCGACATGGCCACGGTCACCTTCGGCTTTTCGGCGCAGTCGGACGAAGCGCGGCATATGACCCTCGGCCTGGAAGTGATCAAGTTCATGCTCGAGCAGCACGAGGACAACGTGCCGATCATCCAGCGCTGGATCGACAAGTGGTTCTGGCGTGGTTACCGCCTGCTCAGCCTGGTCGGCATGATGATGGACTACATGCTGCCGAACAAAGTGATGTCCTGGGCCGAAGCCTGGGAGGTCTACTACGAGCAGAACGGCGGCGCGCTGTTCAAGGACCTGGAGCGCTATGGCATCCGTCCGCCGAAGTACCAGGAGCAGGCCAATATCGGCAAGCAGCACATCACCCACCAGATCTGGGCGACCTTCTACCAGTACAGCCACGCCACCAACTTCCACACCTGGATTCCCAGCGAAGACGAGCAGCAATGGCTGGCGGAAAAATACCCGGACACCTTCGACAAATACTACCGCCCACGTTTCGACCATTGGCAAGAGCAGCATGCCAACGGCCAGCGCTTCTACAACTCCATCCTGCCGCAGCTGTGCCAGGTGTGCCAGGTTCCGGCCCTGTTCACCGAGCCGGACGACCCGACCCAGCTCAGCCACCGGCAGATCGTGCATGAAGGCGAGCGTTATCACTTCTGCTCGGATGGCTGCTGCGACATCTTCCAGAACGAGCCGGAGAAATACATCCAGGCCTGGCTACCGGTGCACCAGATCTACCAGGGCAACTGCGGCGGGGGGGACGTGCAAACCGTGGTGGAGAAGTACTACCACCTGAAAAACGGCCAGGACAACCTCGAGTACGTCGGCTCGCCCGAATACCTGCGCTGGCTGGCCTGGAAGAAACTCGCCACGCCGCAAGCCCCCGCCGGCACCGGGGACAGGCGCGACGCTGCCTGACGCGTCACCCCGGTCGGGGTGGCGCCGCCACCCCGACCGCCCCTATTCCAAGAACAAGAGGGTCAGTTCATGTCTGTTAACGCCATCGGCGAATACCGCGCCAAGCCTCGCGACCTGCAAGCCAATTTCAATGGCATGCAGATGCTCTACGTCCATTGGGAAAAGCATCTGATCTTCTGCTCGCCCTTTGCCTTCCTCGTCGCCCCGGCGATGACCTTCGCCGCGTTCGTCGAGCAGTTGCTCAGCGATGCGATAAAGGCCCACCCGGACAGCGCCAGGGTCGATTTCAACGAAGCCGTCTGGACCCTTAACGGCGAGCGCTTCGTACCGGATTACGCCGCCAGCCTGGAGGCCAACGGTATCGACCATAAAAGCATGCTGCGCCTGAATACCCCAGGGTTGAATGGCGTCCAGGGTTCGTGCAGCTGAGAGGTGTGCCATGACATACAACGTCACCATCGAACCCACCGGCGAAGTGATCGAAGTAGAGGAAGGCCAGACCATCCTGCAGGCCGCGCTGCGCCAGGGCGTATGGTTGCCGTTCGCCTGTGGCCACGGCACCTGCGCCACCTGCAAGGTGCAGGTGCTCGAAGGCGAAGTGGATATCGGCGCGGCCTCGCCGTTCGCCCTGATGGACATCGAGCGCGACGAGCGCAAGATTCTGGCCTGTTGCGCCCTGCCTCAGTCCGACATGGTGATCGAGGCCGATATCGAGGCCGACCCGGATTTCCTCGGCCACCCGGTGGAAGACTACCGTGGCGCGGTCACCGCCCTGATCGATCTCTCGCCGACGATCAAGGGTCTGCATATCAAACTGGACCGGCCGATGGCCTTCCAGGCCGGGCAGTACATCAACCTGGCGCTGCCCGGCATCGACGGCACCCGCGCCTTTTCCCTGGCCAACCCGCCGAGCAAGGCCGATGAAGTCGAGCTGCATGTTCGCCTGGTCGAAGGCGGTGTCGGCACCGGCTTCATTCATAAGCAACTGAAGGTCGGCGACTCGGTGGAGCTGTCCGGCCCCTACGGGCAGTTCTTCGTTCGCGACTCCCAGGCCGGCAACCTGATCTTCATCGCCGGTGGCTCCGGCCTGTCCAGCCCGCAGTCGATGATCCTCGATCTGCTGGCGCGCGGCGATACCCGGCAGATCACCCTGTTCCAGGGCGCCCGCAACCGTGCCGAGCTATACAACCGCGAGCTGTTCGAGACGCTGGCCGCACAGTACCCGCAGTTCAACTACGTGCCGGCACTGAATCAGGCCAATGACGATCCGCAATGGCAGGGCTTCAAGGGCTTCGTGCATGACGCGGCCAAGGCGCACTTCGACGGCCGTTTCAGTGGCCAGAAGGCCTATCTCTGTGGCCCGCCACCGATGATCGACGCAGCCATCACCACCCTCATGCAGGGACGGCTGTTCGAGCGGGACATCTTCATGGAGCGCTTCTTCACCGCCGCCGATGGTGCCGGTGAGAGCACCCGTTCGGCGTTGTTCAAGCGCATCTGAGGTGAGCATGAACAGTGCCGGCTACGAGGTGTGCGAAGTGCTAAGCGGTCAGTCATTCCGCTGCGCGGAGGGCCAGTCGGTGTTGCAGGCGATGGAGGCCCAGGGCAAGCGTTGCGTGCCGGTGGGCTGCCGTGGCGGCGGTTGCGGGCTGTGCAAGGTGCGGGTGTTGGGCGGCGATTACCGCCGCGGTCGCATGAGCTGCCATCACGTGCCGCCCGGGTTGGCGAGCCAGGGCCTGGCGCTGGCATGCCAGGTATTTCCGCAATCCGATCTGAGCATCGAATGCCTTCGCCGAAATGGCGAAGGCGACAAAAACAACAAGATGAAAAAAGAGGTGCCGTCATGAAAAAAGGCGTTATGCGACCCGGCCACATCCAGCTGCGCGTACTCAATCTAGAGAGTGCCCTGGCCCATTACCGCGACCTGCTCGGCCTGATCGAAGTGGACCGTGATGACTTCGGTCGCGTCTATCTGAAGGCCTGGACCGAAGTGGACAAGTTCTCCCTGGTGCTGCGTGAAGCGGATGAGCCGGGCATGGATTTCATGGGTTTCAAGGTGGTCGACGACGAGTGCCTGGTCCGTCTGACCCAGGACCTGATCGACTACGGCTGCCTGATCGAGACCATTCCCGCCGGAGAACTCAGGGGCTGCGGGCGTCGCGTGCGCTTCCAGGCGCCGTCCGGACACTTCTTCGAGCTGTATGCCGACAAGCAATACACCGGCAAGTGGGGCGTGGAGGAAATCAACCCTGAAGCCTGGCCGCGCAATCTCCAGGGCATGCGCGTGGTGCGTTTCGACCACGCCCTCATGTATGGCGACGAATTGCCGGCGACCTATGACCTATTCACCAAGGTGCTCGGCTTCTATCTGGCCGAACAGGTGCTGGATGAGGATGGCACGCGCGTCGCCCAGTTCCTCAGCCTGTCGACCAAGGCCCACGACGTGGCCTTCATTCATCACCCTGAGAAGGGTCGCTTCCATCACGTCTCCTTCTACCTCGAAACCTGGGAAGACGTACTCCGCGCCGCCGACCTGATTTCCATGACCGACACCTCCATCGATATCGGTCCGACCCGCCATGGCCTCACTCACGGCAAGACCATCTACTTCTTCGATCCTTCTGGAAACCGCAACGAGGTGTTCTGCGGCGGCGATTACAACTACCAGGATCACAAGCCGGTGACCTGGATGGCCAAAGACCTGGGCAAGGCGATTTTCTATCACGACCGCGTGCTCAACGAACGCTTCCTCACGGTGCTCACCTGAAGGCCGGCCCGAATTTACATAGAGATTGCACACATGCAAGAAATCAAGCATTTCATTAACGGCGAGTACGTCGGCTCGGCCAGCGGCAAGCGGTTCGACAACGTCAACCCGGCCAACGGCCAGGTGATCGCCAGGGTCCATGAAGCCGGCGAGGCCGAGGTCGACGCGGCGGTCAGGGCGGCACGCGATGCGCTGAAGGGCCCCTGGGGCCGGATGACCCTGGCCGAGCGCAGCGAGATCCTGCATCGCGTCGCCGACGGCATCAATGCGCGCTTCGACGAGTTCCTCGAGGCCGAGTGCCTGGACACCGGCAAGCCGAAGTCGCTGGCCAGCCACATCGACATCCCGCGCGGCGCAGCGAACTTCAAGGTGTTCGCCGACCTGATCAGGAACGTGCCGACCGAGGCCTTCGAGATGGTCACCCCGGACGGCAGCGGCGCGATCAACTACGCGGTGCGCCGGCCCAAGGGGGTGATCGGTGTGATCAGCCCGTGGAACCTGCCGCTCTTGCTGATGACCTGGAAGGTCGGTCCGGCGCTGGCCTGCGGCAATACCGTGGTGGTCAAGCCGTCGGAGGAAACCCCCAGTACCACCGCACTGCTCGGCGAGGTGATGAACGCCGCCGGGGTGCCGCCGGGCGTCTACAACGTAGTGCACGGTTTCGGCGGCGACTCGGCCGGCGCCTTCCTCACCGCCCACCCGGACGTCGACGGCATCACCTTCACCGGGGAGACCGGCACCGGGGAGCTGATCATGCGCGCCGCGGCCAAGGGCGTGCGCCAAGTGTCGCTTGAACTGGGCGGCAAGAACGCCGGCATCGTCTTCGCCGACTGCGACCTGGACAAGGCCATCGAAGGCACCCTGCGCTCGGCCTTCGCCAACTGCGGCCAGGTCTGCCTGGGCACCGAGAGGGTCTACGTCGAGCGGCCGATCTTCGACGAATTCGTCGCCCGCCTGAAGGCCGGCGCCGAAGCGCTGAAGATCGGCGAGCCGAACGACCCGGAGGCCAACTTCGGCTCGCTGGTCAGCCACAAGCACCGCGAGAAGGTCCTTTCCTACTACCAGAGGGCCCGGGACGAAGGTGCCACCCTCGTCACCGGTGGCGGTGTGCCCGAGATGCCGGCGCACCTGGCCGGCGGCGCCTGGGTGCAGCCGACCATCTGGACCGGCCTGCCAGACGATTCGCCGGTGGTCACCGAGGAAATCTTCGGCCCCTGCTGCCACATCCGGCCGTTCGACAGCGAGGCAGAAGCCATCGAACTGGCCAACGCCCTGCCTTACGGCCTGGCCTCGGCGATCTGGACCGAGAGCGCCTCGCGGGCGCACCGCGTCGCCGGGCAGATCGAGGCTGGGATCGTCTGGGTGAACAGCTGGTTCCTGCGCGACCTGCGCACCGCCTTCGGTGGCGCCAAGCAGTCGGGTATCGGCCGCGAAGGCGGGGTGCACTCGCTGGAGTTCTACACCGAGCTGAAGAACATCTGCGTGAAACTCTGAGGACCTGACCATGAACGCACCGCAGCAAGGCCCTGAAATCGGTCGCGAAATTCTCGCCGCCGGCTACCGCACCAACCTGCATGATCAGGGCGAAGGCTTCCCGGTCCTGCTGATTCACGGCTCCGGGCCGGGCGTCACCGCCTGGGCCAACTGGCGCCTGGTGATACCCGAGCTGGCCAGGCAGCGCCGGGTGATCGCGCCGGACATGCTCGGCTTCGGCTATAGCGAGCGCCCGGCCGACGGCCAGTACCACCAGCAGCGCTGGGTCGAGCATGCCATCGGCGTGCTGGATGCGCTGGGTATCGCCCAGGCCGACATCGTCGGCAACTCCTTCGGTGGCGGCCTGGCGCTGGCGCTGGCCATCCAACATCCCGAGCGGGTGCGGCGGCTGGTGCTGATGGGCAGCGTCGGGGTGAGTTTTCCAATCACGCCGGGGCTGGATGCCGTCTGGGGCTACGAGCCGTCCTTCGCCAACATGCGCCGGCTGATGGATGTTTTCGCCTACGACCGCAGCCTGGTCACCGACGAGCTGGCCGAGCTGCGTTACCAGGCCAGTATCCGCCCCGGCTTTCAGGAATCCTTCGCCCAGATGTTCCCGGCCCCGCGCCAGCGCTGGGTCGACGGACTGGCCAGCGACGAAGCGGACATCCGCGCCTTGCCCCACGAAACACTGGTGATCCATGGCCGCGAGGACCAGGTGATTCCGCTGGCGGCCTCGCTGACCCTGGCCGAATGGATCGCCCGCGCCCAGTTGCACGTATTCGGCCAGTGCGGCCACTGGACCCAGATCGAACACGCCGAGCGTTTCGCCCGCCTGGTCGAGAATTTCCTCGCCGAGGCCGACGCCCTCCATTGCTGAGAGAGACCGATATGGACAAGACATTGATCAACGAGCTCGGCGACGAGCTCTACCAGGCGATGGTCCAGCGCGAGACCGTCACGCCGCTGACCAGCCGTGGCTTCGACATCAGCGTCGAGGACGCCTACCACATTTCCCTGCGTATGCTGGAACGGCGCTTGGCCGCCGGCGAGCGGGTGATTGGCAAGAAGATCGGCGTCACCAGCAAGGCCGTGCAGAACATGCTCGGCGTGCACCAACCGGACTTCGGCTACCTCACCGACGCCATGGTCTACAACAGCGGCGAAGCCATGCCGATCAGCGAACGGCTGATCCAGCCACGGGCCGAAGGCGAGATCGCCTTCATCCTCAAGAAGGACCTGATGGGCCCCGGCGTGACCAATGCCGACGTGCTGGCCGCCACCGAATGCGTGATCCCCTGCTTCGAGGTGGTCGATTCGCGCATCCAGGACTGGCAGATCAAGATCCAGGACACCGTGGCGGACAACGCCTCCTGCGGCCTGTTCGTGCTCGGTGATCAGGCCGTGTCGCCGCGCCAGGTCGATCTGGTCACCTGCGGCATGCTAGTGGAAAAGAACGGCCAGTTGCTCTCGACCGGTGCCGGCGCCGCGGCGCTCGGCTCGCCGGTCAACTGCGTGGCCTGGCTGGCCAACACCCTCGGCCGGTTCGGCATCGGCCTGAAGGCCGGCGAGGTGATCCTGTCCGGCTCGCTGGTTCCGCTGGAGCCGGTCAAGGCAGGCGATTTCATGCGCGTCGAGATCGGCGGCATCGGCAGCGCCAGCGTGCGCTTCACCTGATTAGAACAAGAACAGGGGAAACACCCATGAGCAAGAAACTGAAAGCCGCGATCATTGGCCCGGGCAACATCGGCACTGACCTGGTGATGAAGATGCTGCGTTCCGAGTGGATCGAGCCGGTCTGGATGGTCGGCATCGACCCCGAGTCCGACGGCTTGAAGCGCGCCCGCGAGTTCGGCCTGAAGACCACCGCAGAAGGCGTCGACGGCCTGCTGCCGCACGTGCTCGACGACGACATCCGCATCGCCTTCGATGCCACCAGCGCCTACGTGCACGCCGAGAACAGCCGCAAGCTCAACGAACTGGGCGTGCTGATGGTCGACCTGACCCCGGCCGCCATCGGCCCCTACTGTGTGCCGCCGGTGAACCTCAAGCAGCACGTCGGCACCCTGGAAATGAACGTCAACATGGTCACCTGCGGTGGCCAGGCGACCATCCCGATGGTCGCCGCGGTGTCGCGCGTGCAGCCGGTGGCCTACGGCGAGATCGTCGCCACCGTGTCCTCGCGCTCCATCGGCCCGGGCACCCGCAAGAACATCGACGAGTTCACCCGCACCACCGCCGGCGCCATCGAGCAGGTCGGCGGGGCGAAGGAAGGCAAGGCGATCATCGTGGTCAACCCGGCCGAGCCGCCCTTGATGATGCGCGACACCATCCACTGCCTGACCGAAACCGAGCCGGACCAGGACGCCATCACCGCATCGGTCCACGCCATGATCGCCGAGGTGCAGAAGTACGTGCCCGGCTACCGGCTGAAGAACGGCCCGGTATTCGACGGCAACCGCGTCTCGATCTTCATGGAAGTCGAGGGCCTGGGCGACTACCTGCCCAAGTACGCCGGCAACCTCGACATCATGACCGCCGCAGCGCTGCGTACTGGCGAGATGTTCGCCGCGGAAATCGCCAGCGGCACCATTCAACTGCCACGTCGTGAAGCGGCCCTGGCCTGAGGAGTAGCACCATGAATCTGCAAGGCAAGAACGTCACCCTGCACGACATGAGCCTGCGCGACGGCATGCACGCCAAGCGCCACCAGATCAGCCTCGAGCAGATGATCGCGGTCGCCACCGGCCTCGACGCCGCCGGCATGCCGCTGATCGAGATCACCCACGGCGACGGCCTCGGCGGTCGCTCGATCAACTACGGTTTCCCCGCGCATAGCGACGAGGAATACCTGCGTGCGGTAATCCCGCGCCTCAAGCAGGCCAAGGTATCCGCCCTGCTGCTGCCGGGCATCGGCACGGTCGACCACCTGAAGATGGCGCTCGACTGTGGCGTCTCCACCATTCGTGTGGCCACGCATTGCACCGAGGCCGACGTCTCCGAGCAGCACATCGGCATGTCGCGCAAGCTGGGCGCCGATACCGTCGGCTTCCTGATGATGGCGCACATGATCAGCGCGGAAAAAGTGCTCGAACAGGCCAGGCTGATGGAAAGCTACGGCGCCAACTGCATCTACTGCACCGACTCGGCCGGCTACATGCTGCCCGATGAGGTCAGCGAGAAGATCGGCCTGCTGCGCGCCGAGCTGAACCCCGCCACCGAGATCGGCTTCCACGGCCACCACAACATGGGCATGGCCATCGCCAACTCGCTGGCCGCCATCGAAGCTGGCGCCTCGCGTATCGACGGCTCGGTCGCCGGCCTCGGCGCCGGTGCCGGCAACACCCCGCTGGAAGTCTTCGTCGCGGTGTGCAAGCGCATGGGCGTGGAAACCGGCATCGACCTCTACAAGATCATGGATGTGGCCGAAGACATCGTCGTGCCAATGATGGACCAGCCGATCCGCGTCGACCGCGATGCGCTGACCCTGGGCTATGCCGGGGTGTACAGCTCGTTCCTGTTGTTTGCCCAGCGCGCCGAGAAGAAATACGGCGTACCGGCCCGCGACATTCTGGTCGAGCTGGGGCGCCGCGGCACCGTCGGCGGCCAGGAAGACATGATCGAAGACCTCGCCCTGGATATGTCCCGGGCCCGCCAGAACCAGAAGGTGAGTGCATGAACCGTACCCTCAACCACGAGCAGGTGCTGGCCCTGGCCGAGCACATCGAGAACGCCGAATTGCAGGCGCACGATATTCACAAGGTCACCAACGATTATCCCGAGATGACCTTCGCCGATGCCTACGACATCCAGTGGGAAATCCGCCGCCGCAAGGAGGAGCGCGGCAACAAGATCGTCGGCCTGAAGATGGGCCTGACCTCTTGGGCGAAGATGGCGCAGATGGGCGTGGAGACGCCGATCTACGGCTTTCTCGCCGACTACTTCAGCGTGCCCGATGGTGGCGTGGTGGATTGCTCCAAGCTGATCCATCCGAAGATCGAGGCGGAAATCTCGGTGGTCACCAAGGCGCCGCTGCAAGGCCCCGGTTGCCACATCGGTGACGTGATTGCAGCGATCGACTACGTGATCCCCACCGTCGAGGTGATCGACTCGCGCTACGAGAACTTCAAGTTCGACCTGATCAGCGTGGTGGCCGACAACGCCTCCTCGACCCGTTTCATCACCGGCGGCCAGATGGCCAATCTGGAGGACGTCGACCTGCGCACCCTCGGCGTGGTGATGGAGAAGAACGGTGAGGTGGTAGAACTTGGTGCCGGCGCCGCAGTGCTCGGCCATCCGCTGTCCAGCGTGGCGATGCTCGCCAACCTGCTGGCAGAGCGCGGCGAACACATACCGGCCGGCACCTTCATCATGACCGGTGGCATCACGGCGGCGGTATCGGTGGAGCCGGGCGACAACATCACCGTGCGCTATCAGGGGCTTGGCAGCGTCTCCGCGCGCTTCATCTGAGCCATTCGGCCGCCCTGCCCGGGCGGCCTCTTCTTCAGGAGACACACCATGCCCATTGCCCAGATCCATATCCTCGAAGGCCGCAGCGACGAGCAGAAGGAGACCCTCATCCGCGAAGTCAGCGAAGCCATCGCGCGCTCGCTGGATGCACCGCTGGCCAGTGTACGGGTAATCATCACTGAAATGCCGAAAGGTCATTTCGGCATCGGCGGCGAGTCAGCCAGCAAGCTCAAGCGTTGAGGCCGGCATGATCGTCTCGACACTCGAAGCGAACCTCACCTGGCAAGCGGCGCTGCAGGCTGCCCAGGCGGCGACCGATCACGCCACCGCGCTGGGCATTCGCATCCACGTCGCGGTGGTGGATCGCGCCGGCCTCAATCTGGCGTTCCTGAGCATGAACGGTGCCTTCCTGCACTCCGCAGACATCGCGCGTGACAAAGCCTACACCGCGGCCAGCTTCGGCTTTCCCACCGGCCAGTGGCTGCAGGTGCTGGGCGATAACGAACGCCTGCGCATCGGCATTCCGGTGCGCGAGCGGCTGGTAGTATTCGGCGGCGGGTTGCCCGTCCTGCTGGACGGGCAGTGCATCGGCGGGATCGGCGTTTCCGGCGGATCGGAAGAGCAGGACGAGGCCTGCGCCGAAGCGGGTCTGCGGGCAATGCTCGGCTGAGCCCGTCCGACCCCGCGAACAGGACGTGACTTATTTGTCGCGATCGATATTGAACGGCGACCAGGCCTGACGCGTCGGCATCACTTCCAGGCGGTTGATGTTGATGTGATCCGGCAGGGTGGCGACGTAGAAGATCTGCTCGGCGATGTCCTCGGCGGTCAGCGGCGTGGTGCCGCGGTAGAGCCGGTCGCTGGCGTCCTGATCGCCCTTGGTACGGACCAGGGTGAACTCGGTTTCGGCCATGCCCGGCGCGATGTCGGTGACGCGCACGCCGGTGCCGAGCAGGTCGCAGCGCAGGTTGTAGCCGAACTGCTCGACGAAGGCCTTGGTCGCGCCGTAGACGTGGCCACCCGGATACGGCCAGTGGCCGGCCACTGAGCCGATGTTGACGATGCTGGCACCCTTGCCAGTGGCGATCAGCGTCGGCAGCAAGGCATGGGTGACGTTGACCAGGCCGGTGATGTTGGTATCGATCATGGTGTGCCAATCGGCTAGATCGACTTTTTGCGCGGGCTGCGGCGCCAGCGCCAGGCCGGCGTTGTTGACCAGGCAATCGATCTGGCGGAACTCGGCGGGCAGCTGCTCGACCACCTCCGTCACCGCGCCGGCATGGCGCACGTCGAGGGTGGCGATATGCACCGGCACCTTCGCTGACAGCTCGCTCTGCAGCTCTTCCAGGCGCTCGCTGCGCCGCCCGGTGAGCACCAGCGCCCAGCCGGCCTCGGCGAAGCGACGGGCAGTGGCGCGGCCAAAGCCGGAGGTGGCGCCGGTGATGAATACGATCTTCTGTTTCATGCTCTTCCTCTTTCTCTTCAATGCCTGACGGTCGCGTAGACGACGCGCCAGCACGGGACGCAATGACGGCGTCCAGCTTAGGGGGCCGCGCCGCGAAGGCAAAGCGCCGCGTGCGCTGATCGCGCGCCAGCCGGCCGCCGCTGCGCTGACCATCGAAGCTTCACCGAATGGTCATCGCAGGTTCACGGACGCTTAGCGGGACTGCAACAGAGCCTGACTACCTTCTCGTCTAGACAAGTTGGCCGACCTCCCCGGCCGCGCAGACGAGAGGGCAAGACA
>Ga0209024_1001007_pt1 | contig 30858 bp, 27 predicted proteins | sample AutmiccommunBRH5_FD_187380 | JGI IMG/M metagenome (GOLD analysis project Ga0209024, IMG submission 187380) | Deep subsurface microbial communities from Mt. Terri, Switzerland - Autotrophic microbial communities BRH/5 (SPAdes) (version 2) | ecosystem: Environmental > Aquatic > Deep subsurface >...
GGCCGGCGGCGTCAGGCGTACCGCTCATTCCGCGACCACCTCGTTGACCAGGGTGCCGACCCCGCCAATCTCGATCTCGATGACGTCCCCGGCCTTCATCCAGACCTGCGGGTCGCGCCGCGAGCCGACGCCGCCCGGCGTGCCGGTGGCGATCACGTCGCCCGGCACCAGCTCGGTGAAGGTCGAGGCGTAGGCGATCAGCGTGGGGATGTCGAAGATCATGTCGGCGACGGTGGCGTGCTGCATGACCTCGCCGTTCAGCCGCGCCTCGACGGTGACCTGGGACAGGTCGGCGATCTCGTCCGGCGTGGCCATCCAGGGGCCGAAGCCGCCGGTGCCCATGAAGTTCTTGCCGGGCGTGAACTGCGTGGTGTGGCGCTGCCAGTCGCGCACGCTGCCGTCATTGTACGGCGCATAGCCGGCGACGTGCTCCATGGCCTGTGCCGCGGGGATGTGCCGGCCGGCCTTGCCGATGATCACCGCCAGCTCGGCCTCGTAGTCGAGCTTGTCGGAGACCTTCGGTTTGATCATCGGCTGGCGGTGGCCGATGTTGGCGTTGGCGAAGCGCACGAAGAAGGTCGGATGCGCCTGCTCTGGGTGGCCGCCCTCCTTGCGGTGGTCGTCGTAGTTCAGGCCGACGCACAGCACCTTGTCGGGGTCGGTCACCACCGGCAGGAAGCGGGTCTCCGCCACCTTCCGGTCGGCGGCGCGGCCGGCCAGGGTGCGCTTCAGCTCGCCGAGGCCGCCGGCCGCCAGCGCCGCCTTCAGCGTCGGGAACGCCCCGGTCGCATCGATCAGGCCCTCGCCGTCGGCGGTGACCACTCCCCAGGCCGGGTTTCCGTCGACGAGATAGCTCGCGACCCGCATGACGCTTCCTCCGCGTGTGGTGCTTTTTCACCGGTGAGCCCGGCGGCGCCAGCCTCGCGCCGGGCGGCGGCGCCGTCAACCGGACAGGCGCCGCACGGCACCGGACACAAAATGCCGCCATGCGGCGCGCCTCGCGTGGCGCCATGTGCTATCATAGCGCGCGGGGCGGCGACATCACCCAGCCGGAGCATGCTTGGCAAACCATCACAGTGGGCGACGCGGCGACACCCGCAGTGCGTGGAAGCGCCCACCGCTCGGCCAACGGCTGGACCAGTCCCGCCACTGGGCCGAGATCGCCCTCGCAGATCTCGTGCATCCGGCGCTGCCGGAGCTGAATGCGGCGTGGGAACGGGCCGCCGCGGCGGAGCGCCTCGTGCCGCCGAGCCGCGTCACCTTCCAGCCGACATCCGTGGTCGCCGCTCTCGGGCGGATCACCGTGCTGGAGCGCGCGACCCTCGAGGCGACGCCCGGGGGCGCCGGCGAGGGTGGCGCGGGCACCTGGCGCTATCGCCTGGTCGGGACCGCGGTGGTCGACCTGGTGCAGGAGGACTTCACCGGGCGGACCATCGAGCATTTCCACCCCGCCCTCGCCGACATGCTGCGCGCACAGCTCGGCCGCGCCGCAGAGGCCGGCCGGCCGGTGGCGTTCACGGTGCGCGCGGTCGTCGACCACCGGCCCTACGCCTACGAGCGGATCGTGCTGCCGGTGCGCAGCGCGCCGGACGTCGAGACCGACCAGATGGTGCTGGTGAGCATGCCGCTCGCGGGCGGCTGAGCCGGTCGGAGAACTTCGCGATCGCCGCGTTCGTCGTCTCGACAAAGCGGAATCGGTCCGCTATAAGGCCGCCTCTCGCGTGGATGCGCGCCGGTTCGCGGCGACATCCCCTCCGGATGGGCGCATAGCTCAGTTGGTAGAGCAGCTGACTCTTAATCAGCGGGTCGTAGGTTCGAGTCCTACTGCGCCCACCATCCGGACCCACGCGAGCGATCGGTGAGTGCACGCGACGTTTTGACCGGACCCCGTCGACGGTTGATCCGCCCCTGCCCCCCTCACGCCGCCAGCAGCACCCGGTTCCGCCCCGCCGCCTTCGCCCGGTACAGCGCCTCGTCGGCCCGTCTCAGGGCCGCCGCGACGGTGTCGCCGCCGCCGCGCCACTGCTCGACGCCGAGGCTGGCGGTGAAGCGCACCGTGTCGCCGGCGATCTCGACCGCCGTCGCCTCCAGGGCGGCGCGCAGCCGCTCGGCCAGGCGCTGCGCCACGGCGACCGGCGCGTCGGGCAGCAGCAGCGCGAACTCCTCGCCGCCGAATCGGGCGGCGACGCCCTCCGCCGTCTCGCCCACCGCCCGCACGGTGGCCGCGACCGCCTGCAGCACCCGGTCGCCGGCATCATGCCCGTAGCGGTCGTTGACCGCCTTGAAGTGGTCGATGTCGAGGATCACCACCGACAGCGGGCGATCCTCGACCGCGGCGCGCTCCAGCGCGTCGCGCGCCCGCTCCAGGAAGGCGCGCCGGTTGGCCAGCCCGGTCAGCGGATCGGTCGATGCCAGCCGCTCCAGCTCCTGGCGCAGCCGGTGCGACTCGGTGACGTCGACGATCACCCCGGTGATGCCGATCAGCCGGTTGTCGGCGTCCCACATCTTGGCCTTGTGCATCACCATGCGGCGCTGCTCGCCGATGCCGGGGAACAGCACGTCGGCCTCCGACACCTGGCGCGGCAGGTCGCCCTCGCACAGCACGTCGTCGCGGGCCTCGATGGCGGTCGCCACCGGTTCGTCGAGCAGGTCGTGGACCGTCCGGCCGACCACGTCGCCGCGGTCGCGGCCGAACAGGTCGGCATAGCGCTGGTTGACCATCCGCAGCCGGCGGTCGTCGCGGCTCTTGAAGAACACCGGCAGCGGCATCGCCTCCAGCAGGTCGGCGGCGAAGCGCTCGGCGTTGCGCGCCTCGGCGCGGGCGGCGTCGATGTCCTCGGCGATCCCCGCGAGCTCGGTCGCCTGGCCATCCAGGATCTCGTACTGGTAGGTCAGCTCGACGCGCTGGCGCTCCAGCGATTCGCTCGCCTCGACCAGTTCGGTGACGTCGGCGAAGGTGACGATCACCACCTGCCCGGCCCGCACCGCCGAGATGCGGAACACGGCGGCCCGCGGCCCGGCCCGGCGGTCGACCTCGAAGCGTTCCGGCATGCCGGTCTGCCACACCCGCCGGTACGGGCCGAAGGCCGCCTCGTCGCCGGAGAAGTGGTCGCGCAGCGCCAGCCGGCCGACGAGCGGGCCGCCGTCCGCACCGAGGATCGCCTCGGCGCGGTGGTTGGCGCGCACGAACAGCAGGTCCAGCAGGGCGCCGTCGCCGCCCAGGACCGGGCGCAGCACCACGATCCCGTCCAGGCTGGCCTCGAGCAGAGCATCGAACAGCGTGGGGTCGGGATCTGGCTGCATCGTTCGCCCTGGGATCCGGAAGCCGCGTCGGTGGCCGGCGGCGGCCATGGACCACCGTCGATTGCGCAGCCTAGCGGCGTGGTGTTAGCGAGTGGTTAACGCCGGCTTCACCACGATCAGTCCTCGTCGACCCCGGCGCGGCCGATCCGCACGTCACGATGCACCGAGACCCCGATCACCATGCCCAGGCCCATCATGATCGTCAGCATGGCGGTGCCGCCGTAGCTGATCATCGGCAGCGGCACGCCGACGACCGGGATCAGCCCCATCACCATGGCGACGTTGATGAACAGGTAGAGGAACAGCGTGGTGGTGATCCCCAGCGCCAGCAGCCGCCCGAACTGGCTGCGCGAGCGCAGCGCGATCGCGAAGCCGTAGCTGATCAGCAGGACATACAGGCCGATCAGCGCCAGCCCGCCGACCATGCCCAGCTCCTCGGCCAGCATGGTGAAGATGAAGTCGGTCTGCTTCTCCGGCAGGAAGTTCAGGTGGCTCTGGCTGCCCTGCAGGAAGCCCTTGCCGAACATGCCGCCCGACCCCAGCGCGATCTTCGATTGCAGGATGTGATAGCCGGAACCGAGGGGATCGCTCTCCGGGTTGAGGAAGGTTAGGACCCGCTGCTGCTGGTAGGTACGCATCATCTGCCAGGCGATCGGCACCGTCCCGACGGCGATCCCGATCACCGTCAGGAACTTCCAGATCCGCACCCCGGCGAGGAAGAAGGTCGCCCCGGCCCCCATGACGATCATCAGCGCCGTGCCGAGATCGGGCTGGCGCATCACCAGCACCGCCGGCATCGCCACCAGCAGCAGCGGCGGGAACAGGTTCAGCGGGTTGCCCACCTCGTCCCAGGTCAGGCCATGGAAATACCGCGCCAGCGCCAGCACGATGGCGATCTTCATCAGCTCGGACGGCTGCAGCTGGAACAGGCCGAGGTCGATCCAGCGCTGCGCGCCCATGCCGATCTCGCCCATGACCTCGACGCCGAACAGCAGCGCCAGCACGCCGGCATAGATCAGGTAGGCGGCCCGCATCCAGAACCGGATGTCGACCATGGCCACGGCCAGCAGCACGCAGAGACCGACCGAGAACCGGACCATCTGGCGGTAGGCCCAGGGCGAGAAGCTGCCATTGGCCGCCGAATACAGCATGGCGAAGCCGACGCAGGCGATGGCGATCAGCAGCAGCACCATCAGCCAGTTCACCGCCGCCAGCTTCTGGCCGAGGGTCATCTCGGGTGAGTTCAAGCCCTCGGATCCGAAGCCGCCGCCCATCCCTCACCCCCGCCCGCGGTCGCCGACGGACGGCACCACGCTCACCGGCCCGGCCGGGCCGGGATCGACCCGCAAAGTCTCGAGCAGCACGTCGGCCGCGATCGGCGCCGCCTTCGACGATCCGCCGCCGCCATGCTCCACCACCACCGCGACGGCGTAGCGCGGCGCCTCCACCGGCGCGAAGCCGACGAACAGGGCGTGGTCGCGATCGCGCCACGGCTGGTCCTCGTATTTGGCAATCCCGGCGGCACGCTGCGCCATGGTGATCCGCTTGACCTGGGAGGTCCCGGTCTTGCCGCCGATCGTCGGCTGCCCCTTGGGCGACTTGATCTTGCGGGCGGTGCCGTGGCTGCCGTTGATTACCGCGCTCATCGCCCCCACCATCAGGTCGAGGTCGCGCGGGTCGACCCCGATGGACGGGTAGCTCGACGACCGGGCGGGGGCCTCGCGGACCAGGCGCGGCATCACCGCACGCCCGCCGTTGACCATCCGCGCCGTCATCGTCGCCAGCTGCAGCGGCGTCGTCAGCACGAAACCCTGCCCGATGGCGGCGATCAGGGTCTCGCCGCGCTGCCAGGATTCGCCGCGGGTGGCCAGCTTCCATTCGCGGCTCGGGATCAGGCCGGCACGCTCGCCGGGCAGGTCGAGGTCGAGGGTGTGCCCGAGGCCCAGCCGCTTGGCCATCGCCTCGATGCGATCGATGCCGATGCGCTTGGCGATCTCGTAGAAATACACGTCGCAGCTCTGCTCGATGGCGCCGACCATGTCGAGCGAGCCGTGGCCCGGCCGCTTCCAGCAGTGGAAACGGGTGTCGCCGAGCTCGAGATGTCCCGGGCAGAAGAACCGGGTGTCCGGGCCGGCCATGCCGGATTCCAGCGCCGCCAGGCCGACCAGCATCTTGAACGTCGATCCCGGCGGGTATTGCCCGGCAATAGCCTTGTTGGTCAGCGGCGAGCGCGGGTTGGAGAGCAGTTCCTCCCAGTCCTTGGCGGACAGCCCGTGATTGAACGGGTTCGGGTCGTAACCCGGCACCGACACCAGCACCCGCACCTCGCCGGAGTGCACGTCCATGACCACCACGGAGCCGCTCTCGGCCTCGATGATGGCGCCGGTCGGACCCAGCAGCACGGTGTCGTTGGCCTCGTTGGCGGCCACCACCGCCGGAGGCGCCTTGGCGAGGGCGGCCTGCGCCCGGGGATCGTCGATCGGGATCCGCTCGCCGACGCCGCGCGACAGCCGTTCGGTCGCATAGCGCTGCAGGTTGATGTCGATGCTGAGCCGGATGTCGCGCCCCGGCTCACCCTCGTCGCCGGGCAGCTTGCGGATGATCCGCCCCAGCGCATTGACCTCCACCTGGCGCTGCCCGGCCTCGCCGCGCATCGCCAGGTCGTGGATCTTCTCGATCCCGCTCTTGCCGATGCGGAAATCCGGCAGCTCGAGCACCGGATCTCCGGTCAGCTCATTCTCCGAGACCGCGGCCACATAGCCCGTGCAATGCACCGCCAGGTCACCGAAGGGGTAGCGCCGCGAACGGCCGACCTCGATGCGCACGCCCGGCAGATACGGCGCGTTCACAGCCACCCGCGCGATCTCCTCGCGGGTCAGGTTCTCCACCACCGTAACCGGAACGAAGGCCCGCTTGCGCTTGACCTCCTTGAGGACGCGCCTGACGTCCCACTCCGGAACCTCGATGATCGAGCCGAGTGCGGCCAGGGTCCCCGGCAGGTCGTTGGTCTGCTCGCGGACGATCTCCACGCGGAAATTGTCCTGGTTGTCGGCCAGCGCCACGCCGTTCACGTCGAGGATGCGGCCGCGGACCGGCGGCAGCAGCTCGAGGTTGAACTGGTTCTCCCGCGACAGCAGGCTGTAGCGGTCCGCCTCCACCACCTGCAGGTAGTACAGCCGCGCGGTGAGCGCGCCGACGAGGCCGAGTTGGCCGGCCGCCAGCACCAGCGCCCGCCGCGTGAAGATCCGTTGGGTATCCTGCTCGCTCGCCTTAAGCATCGCCGGTCACCTGACGACATAGCGGTGGATGCGCACGAACATCCACGCCACCACCGGAAACAGCGTCACCGTCACCAGGTACTGGAACACGGCGGGCTCCGGCCCGACCGGCTGCAGCGCCAGGATCGAGACCAGCAGCCATACGCCGAACGCCGACAGCGCATGGATCAGGACGAAGCCGAGCCACGCCAGCGCGAACGGCTTGCCGAGGAACGCCCGGCGCTGCGACACCGCGAGGCCGTGGACCACCATCAGGCTCAGCGCAGTCATGCCGAGCGGCGTCGCCACCAGGATGTCCTGCAGCACCCCGACCACGAACAGCGAGAACGGCGGCTGCAGGTCGGGCCGGAACACCGCCCAGTAGAACGCCGCCATCGCGGTGTAGCCGGGCACCACCGCGGAATAGCCCGGCATGCCGATCGGCACCGCCGACAGCACCGCCAGCAGCACCGTCAGCGCGATCGGCGTCGCCTGCCGCAGCCACAGGTCGGCGCGCTGGGTGGCGGTCAGCCTCATCGCCGCCCACTCATCGGGGGCCGAGCCCGAGCAGCCGGCCCGACTGCGACCGCTCCGGCCCCATCAGCGAGAACGGCGGCGTTCCCGAGCTCGGCTTCACGACGCCGTCGAGCCCGTAGTCGAGCAGCCGGACGTATTCCAGCCGGTTCCAGTCGGCATAGGGCGTCACCTTGATCGCGCCGTCGACGATCGAGGTGACGATGCCGATCGGCAACCCGGGCGGGAACACCCCGCCATGGCCCGAGGTGACCACGCGGTCGCCCAGGATCACCTGGGCGTTCTGCGGCAGGTAGACCAGGCGCGGCAGCCGGGTGTTGTCGCCGGCCAGCACGGCCGGGTCGCGCGTCCGCTCGACCGCCACGGGGATCTGCGAGTTCAGGTCGGTGATCAGCAGGACCCGGGCGTGACGGTCGCCGACTTCGACCACACCGCCGATCAGGCCGTCGCCGGTGACCGCCGCGAGGCCGCGCCGGACCCGATGGTCGCTACCGGCATTGATCATCGCGCTGCGCACGAACGCGCCGCCGGCGTCGGCGATGACCCGGGCGGTGATGAAGCCGGCGGTCTGCTCGGGCACGAAATTCGCCAGGGCGCGCAGCGCCTTGTTCTCGGCCTCGAGGCGCCGGGCGACATGCTGCCAGCGCTCCAGCCGCTCGTTGTCGATGCGCAGGCGCTCGTTCTCGGTCCGCAGATCGTGCAGCCGGCGCATCGATGCCACCGCATCGGCAACGCTGACGGCGGGCCGCGACAGCACTTCGAGCACGGGGGACAGCACGTCGGCGACGCCGGTCCGGAACCGCTCGACCAGGAGCACGTCGGCCTTGCCGAGCAGCATCAGGGCGAAGGCGCCGGCGAGCAGCAGCGCGAACGCGAAGCGGCTCCAGAACGAGCGCACGGGCTGCGCGACGTTTGTGAAGGAGCCGGGACGCCGTGCCATGCTGGCCGCCTAACCTTCCCTTCTGCGACGGCGCGGAGCGTCAGTACGCCCCGATCAGGACGTTGCGCAGGACCTTCATCTCCTCGAGGCAGCGGCCGGTGCCGAGCGCCACGCAGGACAGCGGGTCGTCGGCGATCATCACCGGCAGGCCGGTGGCATGCCGCAGCACGAAGTCGAGGTTGCCGAGCAGCGCCCCGCCGCCGGTCAGAACGATGCCCTTGTCGACGATGTCGGCCGCCAGTTCCGGCGGTGTCTGCTCCAGCGCCACCTTGACCGCCTCGACGATCTGGCTGACCGGCTCGGCCAGGCTGTCGGCGATCTGCGACTGGTCGATGATGATCTCCTTGGGCACGCCGTTCATCAGGTCGCGGCCCTTGATCTGCATGGTCTTGCCGACGCCGTCCTCAGGCGGGTAGGCGGAGCCGATCTCCTTCTTGATCCGCTCGGCGCTGCCCTCGCCGACCAGGAGATTATGGTTGCGGCGGATGTAGGCGATGATCGCCTCGTCCATCTTGTCGCCGCCGACCCGGACCGAGCGCGAGTACACGATGCCGCCGAGCGACAGTACGGCCACCTCGGTGGTGCCGCCGCCGATGTCGACCACCATCGAGCCGGTCGGCTCGGTCACCGGCAGGTTGGCACCGATCGCCGCCGCCATCGGCTCCTCGATCAGGAACACCCGGCGGGCGCCGGCGCTCTCCGCACTCTCCTGGATCGCCCGGCGCTCGACCGCTGTCGAGCCCGACGGCACGCAGACGATGACCTGCGGGCTGGCGAAGGACCGGCGGTTGTGCACCTTGCGGATGAAATGCTTGATCATCTCCTCGGCGACTTCGAAGTCGGCGATCACGCCGTCACGAAGCGGCCGGATCGCCTGGATGTTGCCCGGCGTGCGGCCCAGCATCTGCTTGGCCTCGTCGCCGACGGCGAGCACCTGCTTCTTGCCCCGCACCGTCGCGATGGCCACCACCGAGGGCTCGTTCAGGACGATGCCACGTCCTTTCACGTAGACCAGCGTGTTGGCGGTCCCGAGGTCGATGGCCATGTCGGCCGAGAGCATTCCGAGCAAATTGGCGAAGAACATGGAATCCGATCCCGCAAGAGACTATGAGCCGGGTGCGTCCCCGCGTGCGTCCGTGTGCCTGGAATCGTCAGACGCTTCGCATCTTCCCGCGCTGCGACATGAAGATACCAGGATTCGCGGGCATCTACAAAAGCCGGTTCACCCTGTGTCGTACTTTTTCGCCGCACCCGCGACGACCCGGACGCACGATAGTCCGACATGCCTAACAAATCGTAACCATGATCGGCAAAGCGCGGACGGCGCCGTCTCGCGACGGCGCCGTCCGGCTCGCGGCCTGCGCGGCGGCCGTCAGTTCTTGGTCTTGTCGACCAGTTTGTTGGCGGCGATCCACGGCATCATGGCGCGCAGCTTCTCGCCGACCTTCTCGATGTCGTGCTCGGCGGCGCGGCGACGCATCGCCTTGAACGAGGCCTGGTTGACCCGGTTCTCCAGCATCCAGTTGCGCGCGAAGGTGCCCGACTGGATGTCGGCCAGCACGCGCTTCATCTCGGCCCGGACCTCCGGGGTGACGATCCGCGGACCCGACACGTACTCGCCGTACTCGGCGGTGTTGGAGATCGAGTAGTTCATGTTGGCGATGCCGCCCTCATAGATGAGGTCGACGATCAGCTTCACCTCGTGCAGGCACTCGAAATACGCCATCTCCGGCGCGTAGCCGGCCTCGACCAGGGTCTCGTAGCCGGCCTTGATCAGTTCGCACAGGCCGCCGCAGAGCACCACCTGCTCGCCGAACAGGTCGGTCTCGCACTCTTCCTTGAAGGTGGTCTCGATGGTGCCGGCGCGGCCGCCGCCGATCGCCGCGGAATAGCTGAGCGCGATCTCCAGCGCATTGCCCGACGGGTTCTGGTTCACCGCCACCAGGCAGGGCACGCCGCCGCCGCGCAGGTACTCGGAGCGCACGGTGTGGCCCGGGCCCTTCGGGGCGATCATGAAGACGTCGATGTCGTCGCGCGCCTCGATGAAATTGAAGTGGATGTTGAAGCCGTGCGCGAAGGCGATCGCGGCACCCGGACGGATGTTCGGGGCGATGTCCTGGCTGTAGATGTCGCCCTGCAGTTCGTCCGGCGTCAGGATCATGATGACGTCGCCCCAGGCCGCGGCCTCGGCGGGGGTCATGACCTTCAGGCCGGCGGCCTCGGCCTTCGGCGCCGACTTCGAACCCTTCTTGAGGGCGACGGCGATTTCCTTGGCGCCGCTGTCCTTCAGGTTGTTGGCGTGGGCGTGGCCCTGGCTACCGTAGCCGACGATCACGACCTTCTTGGTCTTGATCAGGTTCACGTCGGCGTCGCGATCGTAGTAGACGCGCATGGTTCCCTCCTATCGGGTCTGTCGCTTTTGCAAGTCGATGTGGCGGCTGTCGCCGCCGGTTTAGCGGGCGGATGCCCGCCGGTCCATAAGCCGGATGTGCAAAGCCGTCTGCGTCACTCGTCCCCGGCCGGGCCCTGGGGGGACTTCCGCCCGGCGGCCGGGCGGCGCACCAGCGGCATCTGCAGGCCGGCACCGCGCGCGATGGCGACGACGCCGGTACGCGACACCTCGACCTCGCCGAGCGCCGCCATCAGGTCGATGAAGGCGTCGATCTTGCCGGTGTCGCCGGTCAGCTCGAACACGAAGCTCTCCAGGGTCGAGTCGATGGCCCGCGCCCGGAAGGTGTCGGCGATGCGCAGCGCCTCGATGCGCCGCTCGCCGGTGTTCTGGATCTTGACCAGCGCCATCTCGCGGCTGACATGCGGGCCCTCAAGCGTCAGGTCGTGGACGTCGTAGACCGGCACCAGCCGCGACAGCTGTGCCTTGATCTGCTCGATCACCATCGGCGTGCCGGAGGTGACGATGGTGATGCGCGAGCGGGCGTGGACCTCGTCGACCTCGGAGACCGTCAGGCTCTCGATGTTGTAGCCGCGGCCGGAGAACAGCCCGATCACGCGGGCGAGGACGCCGGGCTCGTTGGCCACGAGCACGGCGATGGTATGCCGCTGGATCGGCATGTCGGATGGTTTCACCTGGATCTCTCCCGGGGCGCCGCACCAGGCCGGGCGCGCCCACAACGACGTTGATGTCGGCAACTGTGACGACGGCCGGCGGCGACCGGTCCCGCGACAGGCGGGACGCGGCCGCACCCGGCTCAGACGAGTACCATGCCCTCTTCGGATGTCCGGCGTTCGGCCTGGTCCTCCGGGCCGAGGAGCATCTCGTTATGGGCCGCTCCCGACGGGATCATCGGGAAGCAGTTCTCGTCCTGCTTGACCATGATGTCGGCGACCACCGTGCGCGGCGTGGCGAGCATCTCGTCGATGACGTCGTCCAGCTCCGACAGCTTGGTCGCCCGCAGCCCTACCCCGCCGAAGGCCTCGGCGACCTTGACGAAGTCGGGCAGTGCTGCCGAATAGCTCTCGGAATAGCGGCCGCCGTGGATCAGCTCCTGCCACTGGCGGACCATGCCCATCCACTGGTTGTTGATGATGAACGCCTTCACCGGCAGGTCGTACTGCCGCATCGTCGACAGCTCCTGGATGTTCATCAGGAAGCTGGCCTCGCCGGCGATGTCGATCACCAGCGCGTCCGGGTGCGCGATCTGAACGCCCATGGCCGACGGGAAGCCATAGCCCATGGTGCCGAGCCCGCCGGAGGTCATCCAGCGGTTCGGCTCCTCGAAGCCGAAATACTGGGCGGCCCACATCTGGTGCTGGCCGACCTCGGTGGTGATGTAGCAGTCCATGCCGCGGGTCTTCTCGAACAGCCGCCGGATGGCGTGCTGCGGCAGGATGATGTCGCCGCCCGGCTTGTAGGCCAGGCACTTGCGGGCCCGCCAGCCCTCGATCTTCTTCCACCACTTGCCCAGCGCCGCCTCGTCGGCCCGGTAGCCCTTGGCGTCCCAGACCGCCAGCATCTGCTCCAGTACGACGCCGGCATCGCCGACGATCGGAATGTCGACCGCCACGTTCTTGTTGATCGACGACGGGTCGATGTCGACGTGGATCTTCTTGGCGTCGGGCGCGAAGCCGGACAGCCGCCCGGTCACCCGGTCGTCGAACCGGGCGCCGATGCACACCATCACGTCGCAGTCGTGCATCGCCCAGTTGGCCTCGTAGGTTCCGTGCATGCCGAGCATGCCGAGGAACCGCTGGTCGGTGGCCGGCAGCGCACCCAGGCCCATCAGGGTCAGGGTGGCCGGGTAGCCGGTCTTGCGCACGAACTCGGTGAACAGCCTGGAGGCCTTCGGGCCGGCGTTGATCAGGCCGCCGCCGCCGTAGAACACCGGCCGCTTGGCCTTGGCGATCAGCTCGACCGCCCGCTCCACCGCATCGCTGTCGCCCTTCACCTGGGGCTTGTAGCTCTTGGTCTCGACCTGGTCGGCCTCGATATAGGGGCAGTCGGCGAACAGGATGTCCTTCGGCAGGTCGATCACGACCGGACCCGGCCGGCCGTGCGCGGCGACGTAGAACGCCTCGTGCATGACCCGGGCGAGCTGCCCCGGCTCCTTGACCAGGTAGTTGTGCTTGGTGCAGGGCCGGGTGATGCCGGTGGTGTCGGCCTCCTGGAAGGCGTCGTTGCCGATCAGGTGCGTCGGCACCTGCCCGGTCAGGCAGACAATCGGGATCGAGTCCATCAGCGCGTCGGTCAACCCGGTGACCGCGTTGGTCGCCCCGGGGCCGGAGGTGACGAGCACCACGCCGACCTTGCCGGTCGAGCGGGCATAGCCCTCGGCGGCGTGCACCGCCGCCTGCTCGTGGCGCACTAGGATGTGGCGGACCGCGTTGGTCTTGAAGAGCTCGTCGTAGATCGGCAATACCGCCCCGCCGGGATAGCCGAATACGACTTCTACGCCCTGGTCCTGCAACGCCTTGAGAATGATCGCCGCGCCCGACATCGTCATGGGCGCCGCGGGGCGACGGGGGGATGAACTACGGGGATTAGCCACCGTTCCGCTCCTTCTGTTGCGATCGGGCGTGCCGCCGGGAACTGGGCCGCGGGCGGGCCGGATCAGGTTCAAGACAGGCCCGGCGCGGGGGTCCCCCGCGCCGGCCGCCGGAACCTAGTCAGTCACTCTCCGGGCGTCAACACAAGTTCGCGAACTTTCGGAAAGATTTCTTCAAAGCCGCTTTCCGAAAATTGCGCATCGATCAGCACATCCGACGCGAACTGATGGCGAAACCAGGTGCGCTGGCGCTTGGCGTATTGCCGGGTCGCAACCACCGATGCCGCGACCGCGGCCTCGAGCCCCATGCGGCCCTCCAGGCAGGCGACCAGTTGCGGTACCCCCAGCGCCTTCATCGCCGGCAGGCCCGGATCGAGCCGGCGCGCCGCCAGCAGGCCGACCTCGTCGAGGGCGCCGGCCGCGATCATGGTCCGGAAGCGGCGCTCGATCGCCGCGGCCGATACCGGCCGCGGCGGCAGCAGCAACACCCGGCGGAACACCACCCCCGCCGCCGGCCGTACCGCCTCGGCCTGCCACGCCGACAGCGCCCGGCCGGTGGCCCGGGCCACCGCCCAGGCGCGCTGCAGACGCTGGCCGTCGCCCGGGAACAACCGCTCGGCGGCGGCCGGATCCAAGGCGCGGAGTTCCTCGCGGAAACGCTCGCCGCCGAGGGCGGCGTGTCGGGCTGCGGCCTCGGCGACGACCGTCGGCGGCACCGGCGGTATGTCGGCGATGCCGTCGAGCAGGGCGCGGAGATACAGTCCGGTCCCGCCGCACAGGATCGCCAGCCGTCCGGACGCGGCGGTGGCGGCGATCTCGGCCAGCGCGGCGTCGCGCCACCACGCGGCGGAGCCGCGCTCGGCAGCGTCGAGCACACCATACAGCCGGTGCGGCGCCCGCGCCTCGTCGACAGCCGACGGACGGTCGGTCAGAACGCGAAGATCGGCATACACCTGCATGGAATCGGCGTTGATCACGACGCCGCCCAGTTCCTCGGCCAGGCGCAGCGCCAGCGCCGACTTGCCCGACGCCGTCGGTCCGGCGACGACCAGCACCGGGAAGGCAGCGCGAGGGTTGGCGGGCGGGCTGGACATGCGGCCTGCCGCTACGCCATAAGGCGGCGCCATGCAATACGTCCTGACGCTCTCGACCGACCCCCTCGCCGGCCTGCTCGGCGCCGCGCAGGCGGCGCGCGCCGCCGAAGCCCTTCGCCGCGCCGGCGCCACCGTCGGCCCGACCGACTGGCTGGCGCCCGACGTCGCCCTCGATCTGCCGTTCGACGGGGTCGCCCCGGCGCTGGCGGTGTCCCGCGTGCGCGACGCTCTGGAGGGCCGGCCGGTCGATGCCAATGCACAGGCCGCGGCCGGACGCCGCAAGCGGCTGCTGATCGCCGACATGGACTCCACCATCATCACCTCGGAGTCCCTCGACGAGCTGGCCGAGTACGCCGGGCTCAAGGAGGTGATCTCGGCGATCACCGCGCGGGCGATGCGCGGCGAGCTCGATTTCGAGGCGGCGCTGACCGAGCGGGTGGCCATGCTCGCGGGCCTGCCGGAAGCGACCATCGGCTCGGTCCTGGAGGGCATCAGCCTGACCGCCGGTGCGGACGCGCTGGTCGCCACCATGAAGGCACATGGCGCCTATTGCGCCCTGGTCTCCGGCGGCTTCACCCCGATGACCGCAGCGATCCGTGCCCGGGTCGGCTTCGACGAGGATCGCGCCAACCGCCTGGAGATCGCCGGCGGCGCCCTGACTGGCCGCGTCATCGCGCCGATCCTCGGGCGCGAGGCGAAGCTGGCGGCGCTCCAGGAACTGGCCGCCCGCCTGGGCACCGATCCGGCCGACGCCGTCGCGGTCGGCGACGGCGCCAACGACCTCGCGATGCTGCAGGCCGCCGGCATCGGTGTCGCCTTCAGGGCCAAGCCGGCGGTCCGCGAGGCGGCGGCGTTCCGCATCGACCATGGCGACCTGACAGGCCTGCTGTATCTCCAGGGCTATCGGTCATCGGAGATCGAGAGCGCCGTCCGCGGGCGGATTTGATCCGCCGCAAATCGCAGCCTCGTTCACCGGCCTATGGTTCCCGCCGAACGAGCACCGGACAGGAACCGACATGGGCATCACCGATCGCATCGACGCCGTCACCGCGATACCGCCGTCATGCCGGGTGGCGGCACCGCCGGCACCGCGCTCGGTGAAGATCGAGCTGACCGCACGCTGCAACCTCGCCTGCAGCTTCTGCGCGCGCTCGATGATGCTGCGGCGGCAGACCGACATGGACCGGGGACTCTACGAGCGGCTGGCGCTCGAGATGCGGCAGGCCGGGGTCGAGGAACTCGGGCTGTTCTATCTCGGCGAGAGCTTCCTGCTGCCTTGGCTCGCCGAGGCGGTGGCGTTCGCCAAGACGACCGCCGGCTATCCTTACGTCTTCCTAACGACCAATGGGACCCTGGCAACGGCGATGAAGGTCGACGCCTGCATGCGGGCCGGCCTCGACAGCCTGAAGTTCTCCTTCAACTACGCCGACGCCGGCCAGTTCGAGGAGATCGCCCGGGTCAAGGGCAAGCTGTACGGTACGATCGAGGCCAACCTGGAAGCGGCCCGCGCGATCCGCGACCGGGTCCATGCCGACACCGGCCACCGCTGCGGGCTGTATGCCAGCTACATCGAGTATGACGGCGAGCAGGGCCGTCGGATGGCCGAGACCATCGAGCGGATCGCGCCGCTGGTCGACGAAGTCTACGCGCTGCCGCTGTACAGCCAGGCGGCCCTGGTCAGCGACGACGAGGTCGAGCGCGGCTGGCGGCCGACCGCCGGCAACCGCGGCAGGGCGGCGGCGCTGCGCGAGCCGCTGCCGTGCTGGTCGGTGTTCACCGAGGGTCACGTCACCTGGGATGGACGGCTGAGCGCCTGCTGCTTCGACCACGACGGGCGCTTCCACATGGGCGACCTGACGCGGGACTCGTTCCTGGACTGCTGGCAATCGCCGGCGTTCACCGCGCTCCGCGAAGCGCATCTCCGCCGCGACGTCCGCGGCACCGCGTGCGAGAGCTGCGTCGCCTTCGGCTGATCGCGGCACGCGCTGCTTCGATGCCCGAAAAGAGGAACGGCGCCGGTCCGAAGACCGGCGCCGCCTCACACTCCGCAAAAGGGCCTACGGGGGGCGGGGGGATCAGCCCTTGTTGATGCGGAGCGCAACAAAACGCATCTCGCCCTGCCGATCGATCAGCAGCAGAACCGATTTGCGACCTTTTTCCGCCGCGGCCTTGACGCCTCTATCGACGTCGGCCGGCGAGCGAACCTCGTCCTGCGCCACCTCGACGATGACATCGCCCGGGCGCAGACCTTTTTCACCGGCGGTACCGTTCGGGTCGACCTCGGTGACGACGACACCCTCGACCTGTTCGCCGATGGTGTATTCACCACGCAATTGCGGCGTCAGCGTGGCGAGTCCGAGACCCAGTGCGTCGATCCGGGCTTTCGCACCCTTCGGGTCGGCGGCCGGCGCCGACGGCTCCGGCTTGAGGCTGGCCTGCTCGGCCGCCTCGAGCTCGCCGAGCTTGGCATTGAAGTCCTGGGCCTTGCCGTCGCGCCAGACCTGCACGCTGACGGTCTTGCCGACCTCGGTCTCGGCGACGATGCGCGGCAACTCGCGCATCTCGGATACGTCCTGCCCGGCGAATTTGAGGATCACGTCACCCGCCTGGATGCCGGCATTCTTCGCCGGGCCGTCCGGCGTGACGTCGGCCACCAGGGCGCCGCGCGCCTTGTCGAGGCCCAGCGATTCGGCGATCTCGTCGGTGACCTGCTGGATCCGGACCCCCAGCCAGCCGCGCCGGGTGCGACCGAACTCGCGCAGTTGCGTGGCGACACTGGTCGCCAGCTTCGAGGAGATCGCGAAGCCGATGCCGATCGATCCGCCCGACTGCGAGAAGATCGCGGTGTTGATGCCGATCACGTCGCCGTCGAGGTTGAACAGCGGCCCGCCCGAGTTGCCGCGGTTGATCGAGGCGTCGGTCTGGATGAAGTCGTCATACGGTCCCTGCCCGATGTCGCGACCGCGCGCGGACACGATGCCGGCGGTGACGGTACCGCCGAGCCCGAACGGATTGCCGATCGCGACCACCCAGTCGCCAACCCGCAGCGCATCCGAGTTGCCGAACTTCACGAACGGGAACTGCCGGCCGTTCTTCGGCTCGATCTTCAGCACCGCCACATCGGTCTTGGGATCGGTACCAAGAAGCTTGGCCGGATACTCGCTGTCGTCGTGCAGCCGAACCGTGATCTCGTCGGCATCGGCGATGACGTGGTTGTTGGTCACGACGATGCCGTCGGACGAAATCAGGAAGCCCGAGCCGAGCGACTGCGCCCGGCGCGGCTGCTGCGGCCGGTTGCCGCCGTTACGCTCGAAGAAGTCCTTGAAGAACTCCTCGAACGGTGAGCCCGGCGGGAACTGCGGCATCTCCATGGACGGGCCGCGATCGGTCACCGTCTGCGTGGTCGCGACATTGACGACCGCCGGCAGCAGGCGTTCGGCGAGATCCGCGAAACTTGACGGCGGCATCTTGGCCTGCGCCTGAACAGTCACCGGCGCCGACAGCGTCAACGCCAGCACGGCCGCCATTCCCAATCGCGCCCCCAGGCGTGCCACCGATCGCAGCGTCGATCCGTGACCGGCCCCCTCGGCCGCGTGTCGAACCAGAACGGTCATCGAGCCTCTTCCTCTCCTCGACTCCAGACGGCGACCTTCGCGGCGACCGTCATGCGTCGGATCAAACATCAGGTGGGAAGGCGGTGCCGCCAGTCAACACGGCCGGTCACCGCGTCCCATCCTTGTCACAGGGTACCTCATTGCCCGGCGATTGCGGCGGCGATTTGGCGGTGTGTCAGCCCCTGATCGCCCACACCGCCGCCACGCCGACCGCCGCGGCCACCAGCCCGGCGGTCCGGAGCGTCGATTGCGGCAACGCCAATGCGGCGGCGATGGCCCGCCGCATGGCGTCCGGGAAGGCCGCATAGAGGACGCCCTCGATCACCAGCATCAGCGCGAGTGCCGTCAGCAGATCGCGCATCAGCCAGCGCCCCGATCACTCGGCCGGGCGCTGTTCGGGCTCCGGGCGCCCGGTCATCGAGTTGAAGTAACGGAAGAAGTCACTGTTCGGCGACAGCACCATGGTGGTCGTGTCGCTGTCGGTGATCGCCGTCCGGTAAGCCTGCATCGAGCGGTAGAACGAGAAGAACTCCGGATCCTTCCCGAATGCGTCGGCATACACCTTGATCGCATCGCCGTCGCCTTGGCCGCGCAGGGTCTCGGCCTGCTTCTGCGACTCCGCGACGATGATGACGCGCTGCTTGTCGGCATCGGCGCGAATCTTCTGCGCCTGCTCGAAGCCCTGCGCACGGAACTCCCGTGCCTCGCGCTCACGCTCCGACTTCATGCGGTTGTAGATGCTTTCCCGGGTGGCGTCGGGATAGTCGGCACGCCGGATCCGGACCTCGATGATCTCGATTCCGAGCCTCTGGGCCGGACCGTTCACCTCGGAGCGGATGTCGGCCATGATCGCGATGCGCTTCTCGGACAGTATGTTGAACAGCGTCTGGCTGCCCAGCACCCGGCGCAGTGACGAGTTGATGATCGACGACAGCCGGGCTCGCGCCTCGCGCTCGGTGCGCACCGCCTGGAAGAACAGCAGCGGGTCGACGATCCGATAGCGGGCGTAGCTGTCGACGTCGAGCCGCTTCTGGTCCGACAGGATGACCTGTTGCTTGGGCGGGTCGACGTCGAGTGCCCGGCGCTCCAGGTAGACCGCGTCCTCGATGAACGGGATCTTGAAATTGAGCCCGGGATCCTGGATCTGCCGCCGCGGCTCGCCGAGCCGTACGACCAGCGCCTGCTGGGTCTGCGAGACGACGAACAGCGAATTGACCGCGACGAAGCCGATCACGATCACGATGACGCCGATGATGGCGAGCGTGCGGTTCATCAGTTGCCCCCCTGCTGCGGCCGCGCGGCGCCCGGTGCGGGCCGGGTCACGCGCTTCTGGATCTCCGGGAGCGGCAGATACGGCACGACGCCGGTGCCCCCGGCGCTGTCGTCGATGATCACCTTGTTCACGTTCTTCAGCACTTCCTCGAGAGTCTCGAGGTAGATGCGCTGGGTGGTGACGTCCTTCGACTGCATGTAGGCCTGATAAACCGAGTCGAAGCGGTTGCCGTCGCCCTGGGCGCGGTTGACCACCTCCTGGCGGTAGGCGTCGGCCTGCTCGACGATCTGCGCCGCCTCGCCTCGGGCGCGCGGCACCACGTCGTTACGATAGGCCTCAGCCTCGTTCTTCATGCGCTCGAGGTCCTGCTTGGCGCGGGTCACCTCGTTGAAGGCATCGATCACCTGGCTGGGCGGCTCGACCTCGAGCAGCTGGACCTGACGCACCTCGATGCCGGCGCCGTAGTCGTTGAGCAGCCGCTGCAGCTGGGCCAGCGCGTCCGTCTCGATCGGGCCACGACGGTCGGTCAGGGCGTCCTGGATGCGGGTGCCGCCGACGATGTCGCGCATCACCGCCTCGGCGGCGACCTTCACGGTCTGGTCGGGGTCGCGCATGGCGAACAGATACTTGGCGGCGTCGGCGATCCGCCAGAACACCACGAAATCGATGTCGACCAGGTTCTCGTCACCGGTGATCATCTGGCTCTCTTCGGGCATGTCCCGGCTGCCGCCGCTCCGCGCGGTTCCGTCACCCGCCGACCGGAAGCCGATCTCGATCCGGTTCTCCAGGGTCACGTTCGGGAGATAGACGTCGCCGATCGGGGCCGGCCAGTTCCAATGCAGGCCCGGCTCGCTCGGCAGGCCGGTGAACCGGCCGAACACCATCTCGACGCCCTGCTGGTTCGGCTGCACGCGGTAGAACCCGCTGAGCCCCCAAATGACGAGCAGCCCCGCCACCGCCGCTACGATCAGCTTCGGGCCGCCGAAGCCGCCGGGGAACATGCCGCGGAAGCGCTGCTGGCTGCGCCGCAGCATATCCTCGATATCCTTCGGGTTCGGACCGCCACCGCCGGGGCGCCCCCAGGGCGAATTGCCACGACCGCCGCCGGACCCGCCGCCCCCCCAGGGACCCTGTCCACCGCCGCCCTGATCGCTCCACGGCATATTATTGTTCCTTTCATCCTCGCCCAGGCCGTCGGCCGGATTACCACGCGCACCACGCGTTGCAAAGCCGACCCCAAGGCTCTATGTCCCCGCTGCGGGGTCTCGTGCCCCGTCGTCGACGGGGATATCGTCGGATTCGCGGGGATTTCAAGCATGGCAACGGTAACAGAAGGCGCCATCCGCACGGTCCTCGAGGGAATCGCCGATCCCGGCGGTGCCGGCCGGCTGCGCGAGCTGGCGATCGTGTCCGGCATGGTCGTGAAGGACGGCAATGTCGGCTTCGCCCTCGAGGTCGACCCGGCACAGGGACCGCGGCTGGAGGGCCTGCGCAAGGCTGCCGAGGCGGCCGTCCTGGCGCTCGACGGCGTCACCTCGGTGACCGCGGTGCTCACCGCGCACCGCGCCGGCGGTCCCGCCAAGCCCGCCGCCGCGGCGCCGCAGGGCCATGGCCACGGCCGCCCGCACGGCTCGGTGCCGGCGCGCGCCGACGTGACCGGCATCCGCTCGATCGTCGCCGTCGCCTCCGGCAAGGGCGGCGTCGGCAAGTCGACGGTGGCGACCAATCTCGCGCTGGCGCTGGCTGCCCAGGGGCTGCGCATCGGGTTGCTCGACGCGGATGTCTACGGACCGTCGCTGCCGCGCATGATGGCGATCCGCGACAAGCCTCAGACCAAGGACGGCAAGACGCTGATCCCGCTGGTGAACCACGGCATCAAGTGCATGTCGATCGGCTTCATGGTGGCCGAGGACACCCCGACCATCTGGCGCGGCCCGATGGTGATGAGCGCGCTGGAGCAGATGCTGCGCGACGTCGAATGGGGCGAACTCGACATGCTGGTGGTCGACATGCCGCCGGGCACTGGCGACGCCCAGCTGACCATGGCCCAGCGGGTGCCGCTGGCCGGTGCCGTGATCGTGTCCACACCGCAGGACATCGCCCTGCTGGATGCCCGCAAGGGGCTGAACATGTTCCGCCGGGTCGACGTGCCGGTGCTCGGGATCGTCGAGAACATGAGCTACTTCCTGTGCCCGCATTGCGGCGAGCGCAGCGAGATCTTCGGGCATGGCGGCGCCCGCCAGGAGGCCGAGCGGCTCGGCGTGCCGTTCCTCGGCGAGGTACCGCTGCACCTGTCGATCCGGGTGGCCGGCGACGCCGGCACGCCGATCGTGGCGGCCGCCCCGGAGAGCCCACAGGCACTCGCCTTCGCCGCGGTAGCCGACAAGGTCTGGGCGGACGTGGCGAGCCGGCTGGGCGGCACCCGCCGGCAGGCGCCGAAGATCGTCTTCGAATAGTCCCGCCGCCAGCCTCTCAGTCGCCGGTCCCTCAGGCGCCCGCGCGGACGTAGTCGACGAAGGCGAAGGCCGGCCGCCCCTCGGCCGCCGGATGGTGCTCGCGCGCCACCTCGCGCCAGTCCGACCGATCGAACGCCGGGAACCGGGCGTCGCCGTGCGGCTCCGCCTCGACCCAGGTGAGGCGCAGGCGGTCGGCGAGCGGCAGGGCCTGCGCGTAAATCTCGCCGCCGCCGGCGATGACGATCTCCTCGGGACCGGTTTGCACCGCCAGCGCCAGGGCGGCCTGCAGCGAGGGCGCGGTCTCCACCCCCTCGGCGGACCAGCGGGCGTCGCGGGTGACCACGACGGTCCGCCTTCCGGGCAGCGGCCGACCGATCGACTCGAAGGTCTTGCGCCCCATGATCATTGGCTTGCCCAGGGTTATCGCCTTGAAACGCCGCATGTCGGCGGGCAGCCGCCAGGGCAGGTCGCCGGCGCTGCCGATGACGTGGTTGCGGGCGACGGCGGCGACGACGACGATCGGCGGGGACACGGGCATTTCGGAACTCCGCGCGGACACGGGACCGACTGCCTACTACAGCCCGGCCGATCTGTCGCCCCGGCCGGCGGGACCCGGCTGGGGCGTCATGACACGGAACCCCGAATCTGGTGTAATCGCCGGCGATGCCGCTGCGTCGCACGGGCATCGTGGAGGAGCCTCGGCCGATGACCGCCGCCCAGCCGGCCGCCCGTGCCCGCCGGATCGCCCCGGCGACGCTGAACCGACTGTCGACCCTGGTCATCCCGCATCTGACGCCGGGCGAGCCCGTCCTGGTCTATGTCCTGCACCAGTGGCGGCGGTTCGGTCATCTCGGGATCGAGCCGCAGATCCTCGCGACACTGCACGGCGAGGCTTACCGCAAGATCGTCGTCGTCACCGGCAACCTCGACCAGCCGGGATCCAGCCGGGCCCTGCCGCGCTGCCTGGACGAGCGGATCGTGTTCGTCGAGACCGACTGGAACGACGTGATCTCGCTCGGCACCATCGACGGTGGGCTGCTCGATTTCCGGCACTTCCACTGGCTGGCGATGTCGGCCCGGTCGCTCATCCTGGCGTTCTGGAAGGCCCTGGTCGGCGGACGCCAACCGGCCCTGCTCCGGTTGCCGGACGACCTGCGGGAGCGCGCGCAGGGCCTGCTGCGGCAACGCGGGATCGACGCTGCGGCGCCGTTCGCATTGTTCCATACCCGGACGATGAACTACCTGCCCTCGCAGACCCATCACGGCCACCGCACCGCCGCGATCGAGCGCTACGAGCCGTCGATCCGCCGGATCCTCGACGCCGGCTTCCAGGTGCTGCGCATCGGCGAACCGGGGCTGGAGACCTGGGACCGTCCGCCCGACGGCTACCTCAGCCTGACCGACGCCTTTCCGCACGACCGCTGGATCGACCTGATCGGCTGCGCCGACTGCGCCTTCATGACTGCGCAGAACTCCGGGCCGATCTGGGTGACGGCGGCGTTCGGCCGGCCGTCGCTGCGCACCAACACGCCGTTCGAGCACCTGAACCTGCCATACAACGACGATCTGTCGATGTTCAAGCGCTACCGCCGCACCGGCGGCGACCGGTTCCTGAGCTACCGGGAAATTCTCGATGCCCGCATCCCCGGCATGCTCCGCGACCCCGATTTCGCGGCCGCCGGGGTCGAGGTGATCGAGAACTCGGCCGAGGAGATCGACGCCGCCACCGCCGAGATGCTGGCGAAGCAACGCGGCGACTGGTCACCGGACCGGCCGCGGCACGAACACTTCCGGGCACTCGGACGGGCCTATGAGGAGGCGATCCGCACGGAGCCGCACTTCATCGCCGAGGACCTTGCCTTCTACGGCTATGCCCACCCGTTCGGCTGGATCGCCCGCGCAACCCTGGACGACGATGACTTCCTGGCCTGACCCGGCGCCCGACCTGGGCCGGACGCGGCCGGTGCCGGAGGACGCCGCGGCATGACGTCGGAGCACGCGCCGGCGATTGCCCGGGCCCAGCGGCTGGTCCGCGACGGCCGGGCCGAGGCGGCGGTCGCCCTGCTCGGCGGCCTGCTGCGCGCGACGCCGCAGGACCCCGACCTGCTCACCGCGCTCGGCGGCGTCAGCCGTTCGGCCGGACTGCTCGACGAGGCGGAATCGGCGTATCGAGCCGCCTTGGGACGGCGCCCGGACGCGGTGATCGCCGCCGTCGGGCTGTCCGACGTGCTGGTCGCCAAAGGCACGACGGCCCCGGCCATCCAGATCCTGTCACGTATCCTGAAGCTGGCGCCGGGGCTGGTCCCGGCCGCCCTGTCGCTGGGCGCCGCGCTGCTCGCTGCCGATCGGGCGGAGGAGGCGCTGAAGGTCTATGACGGCCTCCTCGCACAGCAGCCGGAGCTTCCGCAGCTGCACGCCAACCGGGCGGAGGCGCTGGCCCGGCTCGGCCGCTACGCCGACTCGCTGGCGGCCGCCGAGGTCGCTCACCGGCTGGCACCCGAGGACCCGCGCATCGCCTTGAACCGGGCCTTCGCCCTGATGGTGGAGCGCCGCGTCGAGGAAGGCCTGGAAGCCTACGAAGCGCGGCTCGACCCGGCGCATCCGACGGCGCCGGTGCGCAGCGGGCTCGCCCTGCCGCGCTGGGCCGGCGGGCAACCGCCCGCCGGCCCGCTGCTGATCGCCGCCGAACAGGGCCTCGGCGACGAGATCCGCTTCGCGGCGCTGGCCTGGACGCTGGCGCGCGGCGGCGTTCCGCTGGTGGTCGAGGCCGAGCCGCGGCTGTTGGCGCTGCTGCGGCGCAGCCTGCCGGACACGCAGGTCGTCGCCTACGACCGTCGGCGCAGCGGCGTGAAGCCGGTGTTCGGCTACGGCTGGGTGGCGAGGCTGTCGCCGCGGCCGGTGGCGTGGATCGAGGCCGGCAGCCTGCTGCTGCGCCTCGGATTGCCACACACCGGTCCGGCCGCTCCGTCAGGCTATCTGCGGCCGGCGGCGGAGCGGGTCGCGGCATTCCGCGACCGGCTGGAACCGCTGCGCCGCGACGGCCCGGTCGTCGGCATCGTCTGGGGCAGCGCGCGCCGGGACGCGAACCGCAGCCGCTTCTATCCGCCGCTCGATGCCTGGGCGCCGGTGCTGACCCTCCCGGGTGTGCGGTTCGTCGACCTGCAGTACACCGATGCCGCCGAGGATCGCAAAGCGTTCCGTGACCGCCTCGGCGTCGAGATCGTCCCGATCGACCACCTGGACAAGCGCAACGACCTCGACGGTGCCGCAGCACTGGCCGCGGCGCTGGATGCCGTGGTCGGCGTCTCCAGCTCGGTGGCGGCCCTCGCCGGCGCGGTCGGCACGCCGACCGTCGAGGTGATGGCCGACCGGATCTGGCTTCCGAGGATCGACGGCCGCGACGCGCTCCTCGGCCCGATCCGGTTCGCCGAGGCCGATACCCCCGGCGACTGGGAGACGGCGATGCGGCGGGCCGCCGCCACGCTGGCCGGGCTGCTGCCCGGCGCCACGCAACCCGGCGCCTCGCAGCCCGGCGGATGAGAGCAAGTCGGTCGAGGGGCCGTCAGCCGCCGTCCACCGAGCGCCGCAGCCGCTTGATGGCCCGGTCCCAGCCGCCTTCGAGATCCTGCCAATAGAGCCGCGCGCTCGGGTACCAAGGCGTGCGGTCGCGCCCGATGCCCCAGCGCGCATCGGCACCGGCATCGAGCAGAATCCGGGTGTCGGTCCCGGCCGCGGCGGCGAGATGGGCGATCAGCGAATCGATGGTCACGACCAGATCGCAGGCCGCCGCCCGGGCGGCCAGCTCATCGACATCATTGGGGTCCCAGTCCGGCTCGATGCGCACCCGGCCATCCGCGGCCGAGCGTTCCGCGTCGGTCATCCCCCGCTGCAGCGAGACCAGGACGCGGCCAGGGGCCAGGACCGCCTCCAGCAGCGAAGCGAACGGCACCGACCGCCGCACCGCCTCCACATCCGGATGGCGCCACGCCAGGCCGATGACCCGCCCGGCCCCGTCTGCCTGCCAGCGGTCGCGCCAGCGGTCGCGCCGGCTCTCGTCGACCTTCAGGTAGCCCTGCCCCACCGCCGAGTAGCTGCCGCGGAACGCCTTGAGGCGATGCGGCAGCCCACCGGTAGCGCATTGCCAGTTCAGGAACCGTCCGACCAGGGCCGCGGCCGGCGGCGTCGACCGCTCGACGACCTCCGCATCCGGGAACGAGCGGCGGAACAGATCGGCGAGCCGGCTCTCGCACTCCAGGATCAGCGGCCGCGGCCCCTGCTCCAGCAGCGCCGGCACCAGCCCGGCGAAATAGACCTCGTCGGACGGTGTGCCCTCGCCCCAGACCAGGATGGACGAATCGCCGAGCCCGCTGCCGTCCCAGCCGGGCGCCTCGAACGGTCGCGACTTGACGCCGACCCGGTGGTCGAGCGCATACGCCTCGAAGCGCGCCTCGTAAGCCACCCAGCCCTCCTCGTGACGACCCACGGCGAGCAGCGCGTGAGCCAGCACCGTGCGGGCGACCGGGTCGCCATGCGATACCGCGACGGCCCGCTCGCCGGCCGCGACCGCCTCGTCGGGGCGGCCGAGTCGCAGGCAGACCTCGGCCAGTCCGGCCAGCCCGCGCCCTGATGTCGGCAGCCGCTGGACGGTCTGCCGGTAAGCCTCCTCGGCCTCGTCGAGGCGCTCCAACGCCATCAGCACATGGCCGAGCGCCAGCCAGAGCGCCGGGGCGTCGCTGCGCCGGCCAAGCGCCCGGCGCAATTCGGAATAGGCTTCGTCGGCGCGCCGCCCCGCGACCAGCGCTTCAGCCCGCTCGGCCTGCGCCTGCGGCCACAGCGCCGAGTTCTCCGGGATTCGATCGAGACAGGTCAGCGCCTCGCGCACGGCACGCGCCCGCCACGCCACCCGCCCCATCAGCAGCAGCGCCTCGGGCGCCTCCGGGGCGATGCGCCAGGCCGCCTCGGCCCGCTCCAGGGCCCCGTCGAGCCGGCCGAGCTCTAGCAGGACGTCGGCGGCCCGGGCGCGAGCGGTGATCGGGGCGCTGTCGACCGCCCGGTCGTAAGCCGCGAGCGCGCCGCGGCGGTCACCCTGCCGGGCCAGCCTGTCTCCCTCCGCAAGCGGATCCTCGCGACCGACCATCTCCGGGTCCGCCTCAGACCGCGACGGGGGCGGCGATGTGCGGGTGCGCCTCGTAGCCGTCGATCCGGATGTCGTCGAAACGGAACGCGAACAGGTCGCTGACCTCCGGGTTCAGCCAGAGCCTGGGGAGCGCCAACGGCTCGCGGCGCAGCTGCTCGCGGGCCTGCTCCAGGTGGTTCAGGTACAGGTGGGCGTCACCGAAGGTGTGGACGAAGTCGCCGAGGCCGAGCCCGGTCACATGGGCGATCATCTGGGTGAGCAGCGCGTAGGACGCGATGTTGAACGGGACGCCGAGGAACACGTCGGCGCTGCGCTGGTACAGCTGGCAGGACAACTTGCCGTCGGCGACATGGAACTGGAACAGGCAGTGGCAGGGGGCGAGCGCCATGGCGTCGAGTTCGCCGACGTTCCAGGCGGAGACGATCAGGCGCCGCGAGTTCGGGTTGCTGCGGAGCTGTTCCAGCAGCGCCGCGATCTGGTCGACGGAGCCGCCACCCGGCGTCGGCCAGCTGCGCCACTGCTTGCCGTAGACCGGACCGAGGTCGCCGTCCGGGCCGGCCCATTCGTTCCAGATCCGCACCCCGTGGTCCTGCAGGTACCGGACATTGGTATCGCCGGCCAGGAACCAGAGCAGCTCGTGCACGATCGACTTCAGGTGGAGCCGCTTGGTGGTGACCAGCGGGAAGCCCTGCGACAGATCGAAACGCATCTGGTGCCCGAACACGCTGCGCGTGCCGGTGCCGGTGCGATCGCCCTTCAGCGTGCCTTCCACCATCACGCGTTCCATCAGGTCGAGGTACTGACGCATTCGTTCCTCCGTCACCGGCGATCATCATAACCGAGTCGCCCGGCTCGCTGTCCCCCCTTTCGCTTCGCCTCGGGACCGCCTATATGTATTCGCGTCGGCGACGGTCGACTATGGCGATAAACGGGCGACGGAATAAGCGTAGCGGACCCGGGGGCAGTACCCGGCGCCTCCACCAAATCCTCCCGGCGGTGCCGGGTTCATGGGGGCGAAACAGGATCGACGCGCGTGGTAAAGGCCGTCTTTTCGCTCGGTATGGTACCACCGTTATCGGGCTATTTTATAGTTGCGAACGACAACTATGCTGGGGAACTCCGCGCCGCTGCCTAAGCGGTAAGGAACCCCGATCAATCCGTTGCGGTTAGCGTCGTAACGTGGGGCCGCGGGCCGCCTAGCAACAGAAGGCCCGCACTTCCCTCCCCCCTGCACATCGCTGCCGCTGCATAAAATACGAAGTTTTGCCTTGAGGCGGGCAAGGCGCTGGTGTTCATTGGCAGGAAGTCCTGAGCCTAAGAGAGCCGATGGCGGAAGATCTTTTCCGGTACGACCTGATGGTCGAGAACGCGCTGCGCGGCGTCGTTCGCGATGCCCTGCTCCGTGCGCTGGCGCATGGCCTGCCCGGCAACCACCATTTCTACCTCACCTTCCGAACCCGGGCGCCCGGCGTCGAGATCCCGCCGTATCTGATTGAGCGCTATCCCGACGAGATGACGATCGTTCTGCAGTACCAGTACTGGAACCTGGAGGTCGAGGACCGCCGGTTCTCGGTGATGCTGAGCTTCAACGACGTGCGCGAGCGCCTGGTGGTGCCATTCGAGGCCCTCACCGGCTTCGCCGATCCGTCGGTCCAGTTCGGCCTGCAGTTCCAGGACAGTGGCGCCGCCGGCTCCGGCGACCGCGACCCGGACCCGACGCCGCCGGACGGCGGCGGTGACGCCCCGGCCGACGGCGGCAGCGGCGAGGTCGTCTCGCTGGATCATTTCCGCAAGAAGAAGTAAGGCGCGCGCCGGCGCTGGCCGGCGGCAGCCGGCCCATGAGAGGACACCCGATGGCGGCGTTCGACTACACCGAGATGTTCCCCCTCGGCCCTGACGCGACCGACTACCGCAAGCTGACCTCCGACCATGTGTCGGTCGCCAGTCTCGGCGGCCGCGAGGTGATATCGATCGCGCCCGAGGGCCTGACCCTGCTGGCCGAGCAGGCGTTCCGTGACATCTCGCACCTGCTGCGGCCGGGCCACCTGCAGCAGCTGCGCAACATCCTCGACGACGCCGAGGCCTCCGCCAACGACCGCTTCGTCGCCTACGACCTGCTCAAGAACGCGGTGATCGCGTCCGCTGGCGTGCTGCCGATGTGCCAGGACACCGGCACCGCCATCGTCATGGGCAAGAAGGGGCAGAACATCTTCACCGGCTACGACGACGAGGAAGCGCTGTCGCGGGGCATCTTCAACACCTACGTCAATACCAACCTGCGCTACAGCCAGCTGGCGCCGCTGGACATGTTCGCGGAGAAGAACACCGCGTCCAACCTGCCGGCGCAGATCGAGCTCTACGCCGACAAGGGCGACGCCTACAAATTCCTGTTCGTGCAGAAGGGCGGCGGCTCGGCCAACAAGACTTATCTGTACCAGGAGACCAAGGCGGTCCTCAATCCGGAGGGCTTGGCGAAGTTCCTGGATACCAGGATCCGTACTCTGGGCACCGCCGCCTGCCCGCCCTATCACCTGGCGATCGTGATCGGCGGCACCTCGGCCGAATACAACCTGAAGACCGTGAAGCTGGCCTCCACCCGCTATCTCGACGGGCTGCCGACCTCGGGCTCGGAGAGCGGTCATGCCTTCCGCGACCTGGAGTGGGAGCAGAAGATCCTGCAGATGACCCGCGAGATGGGCATCGGCGCGCAATTCGGCGGCAAGTACTTCTGCCACGATGTGCGCGTGATCCGGCTGCCGCGGCATGGCGCGAGCTGCCCGATCGGCATCGGAGTCTCCTGCTCCGCCGACCGCCAGGCGACCGCCAAGATCACCCGCGACGGCATCTACCTGGAGCGACTGGAAACCGATCCGGCCAAGTACCTGCCGGACATCGACGAGAGTGCGCTGACCGCCGACGCCGTCGAGATCGACCTGACGCGGCCGATGGAGGAGATCCGGCGGACGCTGTCGCAGTATCCGATCAAGACGCGGGTCTCGTTGACCGGACCGATGATCGTCGCCCGAGATATCGCCCACGCCAAGCTGCAGGAGCTCATCGACGCGGGCAAGCCGCTGCCGGACTACGTCAAGAACCACCCGATCTACTATGCCGGGCCGGCCAAGACGCCGGCGGGCTACGCCTCCGGCGCTTTCGGACCGACCACGGCGGGACGCATGGACAGTTACGTCGGCCCGTTCATGGCGGCCGGCGGCAGCTTCGTGACCCTGGCCAAGGGCAACCGCTCGCCGGCGGTGCGCGAAGCCTGCAAGAAGCACGGCGGCTTCTATCTCGGCTCGGTCGGCGGTGCCGCCGCCAAGCTGGCGCTGAACTCGATCCGCAAGGTCGAGGTCCAGGAGTTCCCGGAGCTCGGCATGGAGGCGGTCTGGCGCATCGAGGTCGAGAAGTTCCCCGCCTTCATCGTCGTCGACGACAAGGGCAACGACTTCTTCGCCGGCATCTGAGCCCGTGGATCCCACGCCCGACCTGCTGTTCGACGGCCCGGAAGACGCGACGGTCACCCTGGCGCTCGCCCACGGTGCCGGTGCCGCCATGGACAGCCCGTTCATGAACGGCATCGTCGCCCGGCTGGCCGCACTCGGCCATCGGGTGGCGCGCTTCGAGTTCCCCTACATGGCGGCGAGACGCGTCGATCCCCGGCGACGGCCACCGGACCGGCAACCGGTTCTGCTGGCCACATGGCGCGCGGTGGTCGCGGAACTCGGCGGTCCGGACCGGGTGGTGATGGGCGGCAAGTCGATGGGTGGCCGCATGGCATCGCTCGTCGCTGCGGAGGATGGCGCCCGCGGGCTGGTCTGCCTCGGCTATCCGTTCCACCCGCCCGGCGATGCCGAGAGCACCCGCGTCGCCCACCTCGCCGACTTGAGGATTCCCGCGCTCATCGTGCAGGGAACGCGGGATCCGTTCGGCACGACGAAACAGATTGTGAGCTATCGCCTGCCGGCTTCGATCGCGTTGGAGTGGATCGCGGACGGCGACCACGACCTCAAGCCGAGGAAGGCCAGCGGGCGCACCCAGTCGGACGGCCTCGATCAGGCAGCGGCCGCGGTCGACAATTTTCTGCGAAACCGGGTGCGCTGACGACGGTCAGCGCAGAAGGATCCGGCTGGCGTCTTCCACGCTCAGCCCGGCCGCCGTCAACTCTGCAGCGGAAACCAGTGGCATGCCGACCGAAGCTGCGGCGACGTTCGGCCGCATCCGCATCCAACCGTCATCGCCCAGTGTCGGGC
>Ga0209024_1001009_pt1 | contig 30730 bp, 31 predicted proteins | sample AutmiccommunBRH5_FD_187380 | JGI IMG/M metagenome (GOLD analysis project Ga0209024, IMG submission 187380) | Deep subsurface microbial communities from Mt. Terri, Switzerland - Autotrophic microbial communities BRH/5 (SPAdes) (version 2) | ecosystem: Environmental > Aquatic > Deep subsurface >...
AGGAAGCCGGTGTAGTTCGCCATCAGCCCGACCAGCAGGGCGCCGATGAAGCAGCCCTCGACCGAGCCGAGGCCGCCGATGATCACCACGATGAACACCAGCACCAGGATGTTCAGGCCCATCTGCGCGGTGATGATCTCGTCGTACAGCCCCCACATCACCCCGCCGAGGCCGGCCAGCGCCGAGCCGGCGACGAACACCAGCACGAACAGCCGCCGCACCCGGTAGCCGAGCGCCTCGACCATCTCGCCGTTCTCCACCCCGGCGCGGATCAGCAGGCCGAGCCTGGTGCGCACCAGGGCGAACCGCAGACCGGCGAAGATCACCGCCCCGAGCACCACCGCCAGCAGGCGGAAGCGCTCCAGGATCACGTCGCCGACCACCCAGGAGCCCTTCAACACCTCCGGGCGCGGCAGCGGGATCTGATTCGGCCCCCAGAACAGGTGGATCAGCTCCTCGGCAACGATCAGCCCGCCCATGGTCACCAGGATCTGCTTGAGGTGGGCACCGTAGACCGGTCGCACGATCACCCGCTCGAAGACCCAGCCGATCCCGCCGGTCGCGGCCATGGCGGCGGCGATCGCCAGCAGCACCGCGGCGAGGTTCAGCACCAGCGAGTCGGCACTGGTCCACCCGGTCAGCGCCAGCAGCACGCTGGCGCCGACGAAGGCGCCGATCGAGATGAAGGCGCCGTGCCCGAAGTTCAGCACGTCCATCAGCCCGAACACCAGGGTCAGGCCGGAGGCCATGATGAAGATCAGCATGCCCATGGCGAGGCCGGCGAGGGTCAGCGTGCCCCAGGACGAGAAATCGGCGATCAGCAGCAGGCCGAGCACGGCGAGGCCGGGCACCGCCCAGTACGGCAGCTGCGCTTTCAGCCGGTCGAGCAGCGGCGGCGCCGGGATCGCCGGGGAGGTCTCCGAGGCCTGGTCGGTCATTGGTGGGCTCCGAGGCTGAGGCCGAGCAGGCGAGCCTGCAGGTCCGGATCGGCCGACAGGTCGGCCATGCGGCCGGCATGCACCACCCTGCCGTCGTCCATCACCGCCACGCCGTCGCCGAGCGCCTGCGCCATGCGGAAGTTCTGCTCGACCATCAGGATGGTGGTGGCGGTGCGCTTGAGCTCCAGCATCGCCTGGATCAGCGCGTCGACGATCGCCGGCGCCAGGCCCTTGGACGGCTCGTCGATCAGGATCAGCCGGCGCGGCTCGATCATGGCGCGGGAGATCGACAGCATCTGCTTCTGCCCGCCCGACAGATTGCCGGCCGGCAGGTCCCAGAACTTCCGCAGCGCCGGGAACAGCGAGAAGATCCAGTCGAGCCGGCCCTGGTCGATGGCGCCGTCGCGGGCCGCCAGCACCATGTTCTCGCGTACCGTCAGCCCGGCGAACACGCCCATGTTCTCGGGCACGTAGCCGACGCCGAGGCAGGCGATGTCCGGAGTCTGCAGCGGCTTCAGGTCGACACCGCCGAGGACGAGGGAGCCGGCCGAGGCCCGCCACATGCCCATGACGGTGCGCAGGGTGGTGGTCTTGCCCGCACCATTGCGCCCCAGCAGCATCGTCAGCTCGCCTTCCGGCACCGCCAGATCGACGCCCTGCAGGATGTGGTACCGGCCGATGTGGGTGTGCACGCCCTCCAGGCGCAGCAGGTCAGCCATGGCCCGCCGCTCCGGAGCCGGAGGTCCCCAGATAGGCCTGCTGCACCACGTCGGAGGCGATCACCGCCTCGGGCGCACCGTCGGCCACCAGCGCGCCGTTGTGCAGCACGATGATGCGGTCGGCGAGCGAGCGCACCACGTCCATCTTGTGCTCGACCAGCAGGATGGTCTTGGCCGCGTCGGCCTTGATCCGGTGGATCAGGTCGAGCACCACCGGCACCTCATCGACGCTCATGCCGGCGGTCGGCTCGTCGAACATCAGCACCTCGCTCTCCAGCGCCAGCAGCACCGCGACCTCGAGCTTGCGCTGGTCGCCATGCGGCAGCGAGGCCGCCACCGCGTCCATCTTGTCGAGCAGCCCGGTGCGCGACAGGTGATGCTCGGCCAGCTCGATCAGCTCGCGCCGGCGGGCGGCCAGCGACCACACGTCGAAGCCGGTGTCGTGGCGGGCCTGCACGGCGATCCGGACGTTCTCCAGCACCGTCAGGTTCGGGAACAGGTTGGTCAGCTGGAACGCCCGGCCGATACCGGCGCGGGTGCGCCTGGGCGCGCTGAAGCTGGTGATGTCGCGGCCGAACAGCGTCACCCGTCCGGCGGTGCTGCGCAGCTGGCCGGAGATCAGGTTGAAATACGTGGTCTTGCCGGCGCCGTTCGGGCCGACGATCGCGGTCAGGGTGCCGCGCTCGAAGGCGCAGCTCACCCGGTCGACGGCGACATGGCCGCCGAACCGGATGGTCAGATCCTCGGTGCGCAGCACGGGTGGTTCGGTGGCAGTCATGGGACGTAGCCCCTGCTCATGGCCTCGCGCGGCGAATGGGTCCCGGGTCGGGCTGCGCCCGCCCGGGATGACGACAGGGGAGGAAGGCCTCGTCCCCTCTCGTCGTCATCCCGGAGCGGCCGCGAAGCGGGCGCATCCGGGACCCACCAAGCGACGGGAGCTACTTCTTGACGCGGACCGGGACGTCCATTTCCTCGATCTTTAGCTCGCGCACCAGCTCGGGGATGCCCCAGGCCACCGCCGGGTCGACCTTGATCTTGAAGTGGTACATCGACTGCAGGGCCTGATGGTCCTCCTTGCGGAACCGCATGGTGCCCTTCGGGGTCATGAACTCCATGCCTTCCATCGCCGAGATCAGCGCCTCGGTCTCGCCGGACGGCGCCTTCTTGAGGGCCTCGACCACGGCGATGCCGGCCGCCATGCCGCCGGCGGTGAAGAAGTCCGGCGGCGCGTTGAAACGCTTGGTGTGCTCGGCGACCAGCCAGTCGTTCACCGGGTTCTTCGGGATCTCGTAGTAGTAGTAGGTCGCGCCTTCCATGCCCGGCAGTTCCTTGTAGGCCGCCATCGCCGCCAGGATGTTGCCGCCGGAAGCAAGCTCGACGCCGCGGCTCTCCGGGCTCAGCGCCTTCAGCTTGCCGAGCGGGTTGCCCTTGCCGGCCCACACCACCCAGATGATCTTGCGCGGGCAGTCGGCCTTGCCGAGGGCGTCGAACAGCCGCTGGGCCGGCGCGGTGAAGTCGGCGGTGTCCTGCGGCGCGTATTCCTCGAACACCAGCTTGGCCTTGGTCTTGGCCAGCGCCTCCTTGAAGGCGGCGACGCCGTCACGGCCGAACGCGTAGTCCTGGGCCAGCGTGGCGACGCAGTTGCCGGCGGCGCCGAGTGCGACGGCGTTCGAGATCGCGTCCTGGGAGGAGTTGCGGCCGGTTCGGAACACGTAGCGGTTCCAGGCGGAGCCGGTAATCGAGTCGGCGACCGCCGGCTCGACCAGCAGCACCTTCTCGTACTCCAGCGCGACCGGCAGCATGGCGAGCGCCACGCCGGACGACACCGGGCCGACCGCCAGGGTCGCGTTGTCGTCGCCGAAGGCCTCGGCCAGCAGTGTCTTGCCGAGGTCCGGCTTCAGCTGGGTGTCCTTCTCGATCACCTCGATCTCGCGGCCGTTGACCGCCATCGAGCCGCCCGTCGCGTACTCGATACCCATCATCAGGCCGACGTGGCTCTGCTTGGCGTAGGCCTCGAAGGGCCCAGTCTTGCCGTAGACGTGGGCGATCTTGTAGGGCTCGGCCGCGAGTGCCGCTCCCCCCAGCAGGCCGATCCCCAGAAAGCCGATCACGGCCGCCGTGGTGGCGGCCAGGCCGATATGCCGTCTCATGTCGCGTCACTCCCTTGCTGCTCTCGTTGTCTTTGGCGCCCGACGTCCTTGACCAGGACCAGGGCACGTCCTTCGCACAGCACCTCGCCGGCGGCGTCGGTGCAGGTGGTCGCCAGGTCGACCAGATGCTTGTCCGGTCGGATCCGCCTGACCTCGACGGTCGCGGTGACCGGCTCGCCGATCAGCACCGGCCGCAGGAACCGCATCTCCTGCTTCAGGTAGTTGGTCCCGAAGCCCGGCAGCTCGCGTCCCAGCAGGCAGGAGAACAGCCCGCCGATCAGCGGCTCCGGGACGTAGCCGTCGGCGATCATCTCCAGACCCGCCAGCGCCGCCAGCCCGGCCGCGTCGCGCGCGCCGAAGACCCGGGTGAGCGTCGCGCTGTCGCCGACCTTCATGACCGGTCTCCCCCAGTCAGTCGGATCCGGGTCCGGCCGGCCAGCGTCACCTTGCCATCGGCCTCGGCGACCACCCGAACCGCCAGCTCGCGGATGTCCGCGGCCGGGCTGTCGAGCACCTCGATCTCCAGCCGCATGGGATCGCCGGCGAAGGTCGGCTCCGGGAACATCAGGTCCTGGGTCTCCTGGACGGCGCCCGGAAACTGCCGACGGATCAGCGCCCACAGGGCGGCGTACAGCAGCATGCCGTGCGCGACCGTGCGGCCGAACCGCGTGCCCGCCGCGAATGCCGGGTCGACATGGATCGGGTTGTCGTCGCCGCTGATCGCGGCGAAGCGGTCGAACTCGGACTGGGTGAACACCCGGCTCTCGCGGATCGCCGCACCGGTCACGCCGGCTCTCCCTGCCGGGCCTGCGCCGCCGCGGCGCGCAGCACGTGCTTGCGGACCTTGCCGGCCGGTGTGCGCGGCAGGTCGTCGACCACCGCCACCGATTTCGGCACCTTGTAGCCGGCCAGCCGCTCACGGCAGTACGCCTTGACCTCGGTCTCCTCGAGTCGACGGCCGGGGCGCGCCACCAGCCAGGCCCGGCCGACCTCGCCCCAACGCTCGTCCGGCACGCCGACCACCGCCGCCTCCAGGACGTCGGGATGCGCCAGCAGCACGGTCTCGACCTCGGTCGGGTACACGTTCTCGCCGCCGGAGATGTACATGTCCTTGATGCGGTCGACGATGGACACGAAGCCGTCGGTGTCGGCGCGCGCCACGTCGCCTGTGCGCAGCCAGCCGTCGGCATCGAGCGCATCGGCGGTGGCGTCCGGGTGGTTCCAGTAGCCGGGAGTGACGTTGGCCCCGCGGATCAGCAGCTCGCCGGCCTCGCCGGCCGCCGCGTCGCGGCCGTCCGGGCCGACGATCCGGGCCTCGGTCATCGGCAGCGGCTTGCCGACAGCACCGCGCTTCAGCACTGCCTCCTCGGGACGCATCAGGAACGTCGTCGGCCCGGTTTCGGTCATGCCGTAGCCCTGGCAGATCGTCACGCCGCAGCGGGCGTACAGCTCGATCAACGGGTGCGGCAGCGGCGCTCCGCCGCTCGCCCAGGAACGCACGCGCGACAGGTCGGCGCCCGCGAAGCGCGGATGCACGCTCAGTGCCTGGTAGATCGCCGGCACGCCCAGCAGCGCGGTCAGCGCGCCGGCCTCGATCAGGTCGAGGAAGCGGTCGGCGTCGAAGCCCGGCAGGACCTTGACCGAGCCGCCGGCGATCAGCGTAGGCAGGCTGTGCAGGTTGATGCCGGCGGTGTGGAACAGCGGCAGGTAGTTCGGCGTGACGTCGCCCGCCGTCAGGTCGATGGCGCTCGCCAGGTTGACGAAGTTGGCGTGCGCCATGCCGAAGGTCTGCATCACCGCCTTCGGCCGGCCGGTGGTGCCGGAGGTGTAGAGCATGTACCAGAGGCCGTCCGCCGGCCACCGCGGGTCCCAGTCGCGGCGCCCCGCCGCGGCGTCGCGCAGTGCCTGGTAGCTGCCCGGCTCGACCGGCTCGCGCTCGGCGTGGATGCGCGCCAGCGGCAGGTCTGGTCGCATCGCCGCCAGCGCCGTCGCCAGAGCCGAGTTCGGGCCGTCATGCAACAGCAGCCGTGGAGCGCAGTCGTCGACCAGCGGTGCCAGCTCGGTGACGGTCAGCCGCCAGTTCAGCGGCACCAGCACCACCCGCGCCTTGCCGCAGGCGAACAGAATCTCGAAAAACGACGCGGCGTTGTGCATCAGCACGGCGACCCGGTCGCCGGCGACGATGCCGCGATCGCGCAGCGCGGCGGCGAACCGGCAGGCGCGGGCGTCGAGCTCCCGGTAGGTGAGCGCGGCGCCGCCCACCACGACCTCTTCCAGGGCGACCTTGTCGGGCATCAGCTGGGCGCGCTTGGCGGCGATGTCGACGATGCTGAACATCCGCTGCCTCCCCTACCCGGCCGCGCGCACGCCCGCGGCGACATGCCCGTCCAGGACCACCAGCCATTCGGCGATCCGGGCATCGAGGCAGTCCGCTGGCACCACCTCGGTCACCAGGCCGAGCGTGGCGGCCTCTTCGGCTGCGACTGGACGGTTCAGCAGTCGGATCTCGCGGGCGCGCTGCACGCCGATGCGGTTGGGCAGGATCACCGTCCAACCGCCGTCCGGCGCGACCAGGCTGCTGTGCCGATCCGGCCGGTCGAGGGTCAGCCGGGCGACGCCGTCCGCGATACCCAAGCGCACCAGCTCGCGTCCGCCCACCATCGCGGTCACTCCCGCCCGGGGAGCGGGCGCAGCCCGCGGTCGATCATGTCGGTGATGCTGTCGATCACCGGCGTGACGTCGCGATTCGGCTCCCAGATGCCATAGCGCAGGCCGGCAAACAGCGAGATCCCCATCAGCGCCCAGGACCGGCCCTCGGTCTCGCCCGCCCGCACGTCGCCGCCGGCCACCGCCCGGTCGAGCGCGGCCTCGTAGGCGGCGCCGAACTCCATGAAATACCGGCGGTACGCCTCGGGGTCGACGAACTGGCTTTCCATGACGATGCGGTACAGGTTGCCGTGCTCGCGCACGAAGCCGATGAAGGCGCGCAGGCCGGCGCGCTCGACCTCGGTGCGGTTCGGCGCGTCGGCGACATGCTCGGCTAGGTAGCACCGCAGGCGCGCACCGAGATCGGCGACCAGCTCCCGGTACAGCGCTTCCTTGCTGTCGAAGTAGATGTAGAACGTGCCCTGCGCGACGCCGGCGTTCGAGGTGATGCTGGCGACCGAGGCGTCGTGGAAGCCGCGCGCGCCGAACTCGAGTTCGGCCGCGTCCAGAATCCGCCGGAGCGTCCGCCGCCCGCGTGCCGTCTTCGGTGCCTTCTCCCCGAGCATGACCATTTTTTTCTTTTATGAAACATGACTCAGGTGTCATGTTGTGAGGAAACCAGCCGCGAGTCAACGGCGAATCGGATCCAGGGCGAGACCATGCCGAGCTACGATCCGGGGGACGGCCACCTGCTGCACTACGACGACGCCGGCGCCGGGCGCCCGGTCGTCCTGCTGCATGGCTGGGCCTGCCACGCCGGCTACTTCACGCCGCAGATCGACGGCCTCGCCGGCCGCTTCCGGATCGTGGCGCCCGATCTGCGCGGACACAGGCGGTCGCACCGGCCCGGCGATGCGCCCGACCTCGCGATGCTGGCGGAGGACCTGCACGGCCTGCTCGGCCAGCTCGGCCCACCGGCCGCGGTGCTGGTCGGCTGGTCGATGGGCGCCCTGGTCGCCTTCGAGTACATCCGCCGCTTCGGGGCCGGCGGTATCGCCGGCCTGGTGGTGGTCGACATGACGCCGCGGGTCGTCAACGACGCCGGCTGGGATCTCGGCCTGATCGGCGGCTACGGCTCGGCACAGGCCGAGCGGGCGCCGGTCCTGATGCGTCAGGACTGGGCGCGCTGGGTGGAGGCATTCCTGCCGGCGGTATTGGCCGACGGCCGCGATCCGGACCCGGCCCTGCTGGGCTGGATCGCGGGCGCGATGCGCGGCTGCGATCCCGACGCGATGGCGGCACTGTGGCGCGCCATCGCGTCCGCCGACTATCGGGTCGACGCCGGCTCGATCACGGTGCCGACGCTGATCCTGCACGGCGCCCGAAGTCGGCTCTACGGCCCGCGGACGGCGGCGTGGCTCGCCGACGCGATCCCGGGCGCGGCGCTCGCGACGGTGCCGGAGGCCGGGCATGCGCCGCATCTGGAGCAGCCCGACGCCTTCAACCGGCTGCTCGCGGCATTCGGCGCTTCCGCACCATTCCCCCCGACGGTTCCGGGGATCGTTTAAAGCGGGGGGGTCGACCACGGCACGGCGCAGCGGATGCTCGGGGACATCCAGCGCGTCGTCGCGGCGCTCCAGGAGGCGGCATTGCTGTCCGAGGCTGTCCGGCTGCGCAGGTTCGACCCGACCCTGCGGTTGAAGGACTATCGGTTGCGCAAGATCCAAGGCCCCCACGGCACGCTGACAATCCGCGTCCCACGCTTGGTGCGTATCGGCACAGGTGACCGGGCGCCGGCACTGCTGCGTGGATCGGCACGCTAGACCGCGGAGTATCGAGAGGTGCTGGCACGCCTCGGGGCCTGGATGAGCTTCCGCACCGCCGCCGGGCTGGTCGAGGAGCTGTTCCCGCTGGCCTCGGGACGGAGCACGAGCACCGTGCGCCGGCGGGTCTTCGCAGAAGCTGCGCGGGTCGACGCCCAACACAGCACCGGCCGTGCCGAGCCAGCGGCTGCAGCGAGGTCGATCGACGTCGGTGTGCATCACCTACGTGCGGAACTGCGCGGCCGACGGGCCTCGCCACCACGAAGTGTTGATCGGGATCGCAATGGCGGACGACGGCCGGAGCCGGCGCCTCGGGGGCGTCATCGCCACCCTCGATCCGCCACACGAGCTGATCGCCGGCGCTCTCCAGCAGCTGGGCCGGGACAACCGATACGACCATCACGGCCTACACTGACGGTGCCGAAATGTTGCGCCGCTGGCTCGCAAAGGCCGGTGTCCCGGGGCGGCCGATCCTTGACTGGGCGCATCTGGCGCGGCGGGTGCAGGCCGCGAAGACGACGGACAAGGGCCTGCAGGTTCTCACCGGACGCGAGTATCGCCCGACCGGCGATCCCGGCCCGGCGGATGCGCACCGCGGTCAATAACCTGCGGGACTATGTCGACGGCCAGAGCGCCTATCTCGTCGACTACGCGGGGGGCACCTCGAGATGCGGTCGTCGGGCTGTTGAGCCGATAGGTTCGGCGGCACCTAACCGAGGAGGACCGCATCTTGAGGTGCCCCCAAGTACCGGGGACTGTTCTAAACGTGGGGAGTCGCACCGCCTGGGGGTCGCAGTTGGATACCCGCAGTGCCGTGCGTTGATGGCAGCGACGCGGACGGTGACGACGGCATGGGCACTGCACCGAGGAAGTGCAGACATGACCGCCTTGGCCGCGCGTCCCCCATGTTCCGATCAGTCCCGAGGCGGTGCCGGGCTGGGAGAATCTCGTGGACAAGGCGCTCGAGATCGAGAGCGCCTTTGCGGACCCGCAACCTCGACGGCAGCCTGCGCTCGCTCTTCACCGGTTGGTATCCCGGCATGGCCATCACTTCGTCGAATCTCCCCATAAATGAACCATGAATCACAAATCATTTTTAATTGACCCTTTCGAGTGGTCACCATCATACTAACGTCAAAGCCATAGAGAGCCCCGATGGCGCCACGTCAGCCAGGCAATGACCGACTACTGCAGTTCTACGAAGGCATGCTGACGATTCGGCGCGCCGAGGAGCGGTTGCAGGCACTGTTCGCCGACGGTGAGGTGCCGGGTTTCATCCATCTCTCGATTGGCCAGGAGGCGGTGCCGGTCGGCATCTCGGCCAGCCTCCGCCCGACCGACACCGTCGCCTCCAACCACCGCGGCCACGGCCACGCGCTCGCCAAGGGCATCGACCTCGACGGCTTCTTCGCCGAGCTGATGGGGCGCGAGACCGGGCTGTGCCGGGGCCGCGGCGGGTCGATGCACGTCGCTGACGTGGCGATCGGCATGCTGGGCGCCAACGGCATCGTCGGCGCCGGCCTGCCGATCGCGCTCGGCAGCGCGCTGGCGCACCGCACCCGCGGCACCGACGCGGTCGCGGGCGCCTACTTCGGCGACGGCGCGCTGGCCGAGGGCGTCCTGCACGAGTGCCTGAACATCGCCGCGCTGTGGCGCCTGCCGATGCTGTTCGCGTGCGAGAACAACGGCTGGTCGGAGTTCAGTCCGACCGACCGGCAGATGAAGGCGAAGCTGGGGGATCTGGCCGGTGCCTTCGCGATCCCGCACCACGACGTCGACGGCAACGACGTCGAAGCGGTCGCGGCCGCCGCCGCCGAGTGCATCGCGGCGCTGCGGCGCGGCGACGGCCCGCGAGTGCTGGAGTGCCGGACGACCCGGGTGCGCGGGCATTTCGAGGGTGACCGCCAGGACTACCGCCCGCCGGACGAGATCGCCGGCCTGAAGGACGCCGACCCGATCGCCCGCTGCCGCGCCCGGCTGCTGGCGGCCGGTGTCGCCGAGGCCAGGCTCGACGCCGTCGCCGACGCCGTCGACGGCCGGATCGGGCGCGCCGTCGAGCGCGCCCGCGCCGCGGCGGAACCGGGCTTCGCCGCCGCCCTCGCCGACGTCTACACCGCCGCAGCGGGAGGCTGAGCGATGGCCGAGACCCGCTACGGCAAGGCGGTCACCCAGGCGCTGCACGACGCCATGGCGGCCGACCCGTCGGTGATCCTGTTCGGCGAGGACGTCGGCGAGGCCGGCGGCCCGTTCAAGGCGACCCGCGGCCTGCAGGAAGCGTTCGGCCCCGAGCGGGTGCGCGACACCCCGATCTCCGAAGCGGCGATCGCCGGCATGGCGGTCGGCGCGGCACTCAGCGGCCTCAAGCCGGTCGCCGAGATCATGTTCATGGACTTTATCACCCTGGCGATGGACCAGCTGGTCAACCAGGCCGCCAAGGCGCGCTTCATGTTCGGCGGCCGCAACTCGGTCCCGCTGACCCTGCGCACCCCGCACGGCGGCGGGCTGAATGCCGGGCCGCAGCACTCGCAGTGCCTGGAGGCCTGGCTCGCCCACATCCCCGGCCTGAAGGTGGTGTGCCCGGCGACCCCGGCCGACGCCTACGGCCTGCTGCGCGCCGCCATCGACGATCCGGACCCGGTGATCGTGGTCGAGAACAAGGCGCTGTACGCGCTGAAGGGCGAGATCGGCGAGCCGCCGGCGGCGGTGGCGATCGGCGAGGCCCGCGTTGCCCGCGCCGGCTCGGACGTGACGGTGGTGACCTACGGCGCGGCGCTGCACACCGCACTGGCCGCGGCTGCGACGCTGGCCGGCGACGGCGTCGAGGCCGAGGTGCTCGACCTGCGCTCGCTGCAGCCCTGGGACGAGGCCGCGGTGCTGGCCAGCCTGGCGCGCACCCACCGCCTGGTGGTGCTGCACGAGGCGGTCGAGGCGTTCGGGATCGGCGCCGAGATCGCCGCCCGCATGGCCGATGTCGGCTTCGACGAGCTGGACGCGCCGATCGTGCGGGTCGGCGCGCCGTTCATGCCGATGCCGTACGCGAGCGCGCTCGAGAAAACCTACCTGCCGGGCGCGGACGACATCGTCGCCGCGGTCCGCCGCACGCTCGCCTGACGACGCACGAGGAGAGACGCGATGAGCGACGATGCAGTCCTGGTGGAGGTCGACGGCGCGATCGGCCAGATCACCATCAACCGCCCCGAGACCCTGAACGCCCTCGACGTGCCGACCTGCCTCGCGCTCGAGGGCGCGCTCGACCGGCTGGAGAGCGACCCGGCGGTGCGGGTGATCGTGGTCACCGGCAGCGGCCGGGCGTTCGTCGCCGGCGGCGACATCGGCGACCTGAATTCGCGCCATGGCCTCGCCCACTACCAGGAGTTCGCCGAGGACATCCACCGGGTGTTCCGCCGCTTCGAGACCTGCGACAAGCCGACCATCGCCGCCGTGAACGGCTTCGCGCTCGGCGGCGGCACCGAGCTGCTGCTGTGCCTCGACATCCGCATCCTGTCGGACAAGGCGAGGCTCGGCCTGCCGGAGATCACGCTCGGCATCTTCCCGGGCGCCGGCGGCACGCAGCGTCTGATCCGCCAGGTGCCGCTGTGCCGCGCCAAGGAACTGATGTTCGCCGGCGACCACGTCTCGGCGGCCGAGGCGGTGGCGATCGGCCTCGCCAACCGGGTAGTGCCGCACGACCAGCTGATGGCCGAGACCCGGGCGCTGGCCGCCCGGATCGCCGAGAAGTCGCCGCTCACCCTCAAGCTCCTGAAGCGCACCATCGCCGACGGCGCCGACATGGCGCTGCCGTCGGCGCTGCGCCACGAGCAGGCGACGATCAGCCTCGTCATGGACAGCCGGGACGCGCATGAGGGCTGCTCGGCGTTTCTGGAGAAACGCAAGGCGCGGTTCGAAGGCGCCTGAGCGCCCGGGACCGAAGGAGCCGCAGATGGCCGACCTGGTGATGCCGAAGCTCGGGCTGACCATGACCGAAGGCCTGCTGGCCGAGTGGCGGGTCGCGCCCGGCAACGCGTTCGCGGCCGGCGACCTGCTGTTCGTGGTCGAGACCGAGAAGATCGCCAACGAGGTCGAGGCGCAGGCCCCCGGGCGCATCGACGCGATCCTGGTGGCGGCCGGCGAGACGGTCCCGGTCGGCACGCCGATCGCCCGGCTGGCCGGGGCGGAAGCCGCGCCGTCCCGCCCGACCGCCACCGACAGAGCGCGCGTCGTCGCCACCCCGCTGGCCCGCCGCCTGGCCGCCCAGCACGGAGTCGACCTGGCGACCGTCGCCGGTAGCGGACCGAACGGACGGATCAAGGCGGCCGACGTTGAACGCAGCACCGCCGCGTCGGCGGCGCCGGCCCCGGCAAGGCCGCTGACTGCCGCGCCTGCGCCCACCCCAACCCGTGCCGCCGAAGCCCGCGCCGCCACCGCCCGGAGGGTCACCAACTCCAAGCGCGACGTGCCGCATTTCTACGTGCAGACCGAGGCCGAAATCACCGCGCTCTCGGCGCTGCGGGCCGAGCTGAACGCCGACGGGCGCTACCAGCGGGTCTCGGTGTCGCACCTGCTGGTCAAGGCGCTCGGCGCCGCGCTTGCCGCCATGCCGGAGATCAACCGCGTCTGGCTCGACGGCCACGCGCTCGACCTGGACGGCATCGACGTCGGGCTGGTCGTCGACACCGGCGACGGCCTGCGCATCCCGGTGATCCGCGATGTCGCCGCCCGGCCGCTCGACGCCGTCGCCGCCGAGGCGCGCGACAAGATGGAGCGCGCGCGCGCCGGCCGGCTGACCGCCGACGACGTCGGCGGCGGCGCCGTCAGCCTGTCGAACGTCGGCATGCACGACGTCACCGCACTGGTGCCGATCATCAACCCGCCGCAGGCGATGATCCTGGGCGTCGGCGCGGAGCGCGGCGTATTCCGGCCGGACGACCAGGGCCAGCCAGCGCTCCGGCGCGAGATCGTGCTGTCGCTCGCCTGCGACCACCGCGTCGTCGACGGCGCGCTGGCCGCGCGCTTCCTGGCGGCGGTCGCCGCCGCGATCCGGTCGCCGCTCGGGCTGCTGCGGCCCGCCCCCTGACCAAGAAGAGGACACCGAGGCCGATGGATTTCGCGCTATCCGAAGAGCAGAGGCTCCTCACCGAGACCGCGCGCCGGGTCGGGGAAGCGTTCGGCCCCGACTACTGGCGGCAGAAGGACCAGGAAAAGGCCTACCCCAAGGAGTGCTGGGACGCGATCTGCGCCGCCGGGCTGGCCGGCGCCATGCTGCCGGAGGAGTACGGCGGCAGCGGCCTCGGCATGGTCGAGACCGCGCTGATCATCGAGGAGCTGTGCGCCGCCGGCGCCGGCTCGACGCTGGCGCAGATCTTCATGCTGAACCCGATCTTCGGCGGCGTGGCGATCTCGAAATACGGCAGCGAGGAGATGAAGCGGGAGTGGCTGCCCAAGCTGTGCTCGGGTGCGATGACGTTCAGCATGGGCCTGACCGAGCCGGACGCCGGGTCGAACGCGCTGGAGGTGCGGACCTTCGCGCGCCGCGACGGCAACGGCTGGCGGGTCAACGGCCGCAAGATCTGGATCACCGGCGTTCCGCAGGCCGACAAGATGCTGATCGTCGCCCGCACAATTCCGGTGGCCGAGGCGCCGAAGCGCACCCACGGCATGTCGCTGTTCATGGTCGACGTGAACCGCGAGGGGCTGGCGCACACGGCCATCGACAAGGTCGGCACCAACACCCTGCCCTCCTCCTCGGTGTTCTTCGACGACCTGCGGGTCGAGCCGGAGGAGCTGATCGGCACCGAGCACGAGGGCTGGCGCCAGCTGCTCGACGTGCTGAACACCGAGCGCGTCGTCACCACCGCCGGCCTGCTCGGCACCGGCCGGCTGGCGATCCGGCTCGCCGTCGACTACGCGCTCGGCCGCAAAGTGTTCGGCGACCGGCCGATCGGCTCCTACCAGGCGCTGCAGTTCCCGCTGGCCCAGCACTGGGCGGAGCTGGAATGCGCGCGCGTGCTGAACTTCAAGGCCGCGTGGCTGTACGACAACGGCCAGCCCTTCGGCAGCGAGAGCAACGCCGCCAAGCTGATCGCCTCACAGGCGGCGTCGGCCGCCGCCGAGCAGGCGATGCAGACCATGGGCGGCATGGGCTACGCCAAGGAGATGCACGCCGAGCGGCTGTGGCGCGATGCCCGGCTGTTCCGGTTCGCGCCAATCTCGGAGGAGATGATCCTGAACTACATCGCCACCGCCAATCTGGGACTCCCGAAAGCCTACTGACGCGCCGCGAGCCGGCGGAGACCGGCCCCGAGGAAACCACCCGATGCAGAACCTGACGACGTTCCTGCGCTACCACGCCGACCGCCGGCCGGAGGCCGAGGCGATCCTGTACGACGGCGGCCGGATCAGCTACCGCGACCTGCTGGACCGGGCACTCCGGCTGGCCGGCTGGCTGCGGCGCGAGGGCGTCGGCGAGGGCGACGTGGTGGCGTTGGTCATGAAGAACAGCCCGGCCTTCCTCGAGCTCGCCTTCGCGGCCAGCCACCTCGGCGCGGTGTTCCTGCCGGTCAACTACCGCCTGGCGGCCGAGGAGGTCGCGTACATCGTCGGCCACGCCGGTGCCGCCATCGTGTTCGTGGACGAGGAGTTGCTGGCCTCCGCCGAGACGCTAACGGTGCGCGTGATGCCGGTGACGGCGGCGATCCAGGCTGACACCCGCGTGCTGGCCGGGCGCGACACGCCGCCGACGCCGATCGCGCGGCGGCGGCCCGACGACCTGTTCCGGCTGATGTACACCTCCGGCACCACCGACCGGCCGAAGGGCGTCATGCACACCTACTCGAACGAGTACTGGAAGTGCATGGACCACGTGATGGACCTGCAGATCACGCGCGCCGACCGGCTGTGCGTGGTCGGCCCGCTCTACCACGTCGGCGCCTTCGACCTGCCGGGTATCGCGGTGCTGTGGATGGGCGGGACCATCGCCCTGCTCCGCGACTATTCCCCCGAGGCGGTGCTGGCCTGCATCGAGCGCGACCGGGCGACCGGCATCTGGATGGCGCCGGTGATGACCAACGGCATCCTGAACCACCCCGAGCGGGGCCGCCGGGACGTGTCGTCGCTGCGCTGGTGCGTGGCCGGCGGCGACCGCACGCCGGAATCCCGCATCCGCGAGTTCGGTGAGGTCTTCCCGAACGCCCGCTACGTCGACGCCTACGGCCTGACCGAGACCTGCGCCGCTGACACCACCATGGAAGCGGGGCGGGAGATCGAGAAGATCGGCTCGGTCGGACGGGCGCTCGCCCATGTCGAGATCGAGATCCGCGACGACGGCGGCGAGCCGCTGGTCGCCGGGATGGAGGGTGAGATCTGCCTGCGCGGCGCCAAGGTCACCCGCGGCTACTGGAAGGACCCGGAGCGCACGGCGGCGTCGTTCTGGCCGGACGACTGGTTCCGCACCGGCGACGTCGGCTACCTCGACGGCGACGGCTTCCTGTACCTGACCGACCGCAAGAAGGACCTGATCATCTCCGGCGGTGAGAACATTGCCTCCTCCGAGGTCGAGCGCGTGGTCTACGAAATGGCCGAGGTCAGCGAGGTCGCGGTGGTCGGCCGGCCGGACCCGAAGTGGGGCGAGCGACCGGTCGCCGTCGTGGTGCTTCGCGAGGGCGCCAATCTCGACTATGCAGCGCTGGAGGCGCACTGCCGCACCCGCCTCGCCCGCTTCAAGATGCCGAAGGAGCTGCACGTCGTCGACGCCCTGCCCCGCAACCCGTCCGGCAAGGTCCTGAAGCGCGTGCTGCGTGACCGGTTCCGCACCGAGACGTGAGGCGGCCAGCAACACGAGGGGAAGGCGCTGAAAGTACGCCTGACAACGAAAAGGCGGAACAGGACAGGAACTCGCGGCCCCGCGGAACCAGATCTTGCGTACAAAACCTCATGCATTCGGGCCGGACAGCGCCGGTCGTCGCCTGCGTGGCTCCGCGAGAATGGCGGAATTCTGCCATCGCGTTGTTTAGCGTACTTCCAACGCTATGCCCTCCATATCCTGGAAGTACCAGAAAGCTTGGGGCGGTCCTGCGGCGAGAGGCGCTTCGGTCTCAGCCTCTGGATCGACAGCCATGTCGGGATACCAGCGGCCGAAGAGCGAACGCAGGCTGCCGTCGAGGGTCCGGGTCCGGGTCTGGAGCAGCCGATGCGCACCGCGGCGCGACCAGCGCATCTGCTGCCGCTTGGCGAAGCGCTTGCCGAGCACGACGTTGACCGTCGCCTCGACGAACGACGTCGAGACCCGCTCGCCGTAGCGGTGGCGCTCGGCGTAGCTCGGGATCGCATCGGCATTGTTCGCGATGTAGCCGTGGAACTCGGCTGCTGCCTTGCGCAGTGCCGGCAGGCTCGCGTAGGCGCTGTCGATCTCGAGCACCATCTCGACGAGATCCGCGCAGCTCGGCACCGCCTCGTGCAGGTTGCCATGCCAGAGCAGGCCCTTGATCCGGCGCAGCAGCCAATCGAGTTGCCCGGCGCCGTCCTCGTCGTGGTGCGCGAGGCCGCGGACGTACTGCCCGAGCACGGTCAGGCGCATGGTGATGTGGAACCAGTCGAGGATGTGATCGGCGAAGGGGGCCACCTCGCCCGCCATCGCGCGCACCGTGTCTCCGCCGTCGGTGAGGAAGGTGATCTCCTGGTTCATCTGCAGACCCTGCTCGGCGAGCAGCTCCTGCAGCCGGCGCCGCGGCTCGGCGTCGACCGTGGCGACGAAGCCGAAGGATCGGCTGTCGCGGTCCTCCGGCATCGAGCGGCCGACCAGGACCTCGAAGTTCCCGGCTTCACCCCGCTTCTCGCGGCCGCGGACGTAGCCGCCATCGAGGCCGACCACGATCTCACCCTCGGGCGGTGGCAGCGCGGCCCAGTCGCGCGGCGTACCCTCGGCGAGGCGACGGGGCACATCGTCGAGATCGGCATCGGCGCGCTCGGCGACGCGGTGGAGCTGGTCGCGAACGGTCTCGGGGTTCAGCGTACGCGCCACCGGCAGCACGTCCCGGAGCAGAGCGACGGTGACGCCGTAGGACACCAGCGAGGCCCAGCGGGTCTGGAGATAGAGCATCTCCGGCGCGATGCGCTCGGTGAACAGCTCCCTGAGCGGCGAGACGGTGCGCGTCCCGCTGCAATCGCAGGCGCAGCACCGCCGCTCGTCAGCGAAGGCGCCGGCCTGGGCGGCGACGATCCGCTCCTGCACCCGGGCGAGCATGGTCTTACCCTCTTCGAGGGAGAGCCCGATCGCCTCGAGCCGGTCGTAGGGCTTGTCGAGGACCAGTACCGTCTCGTCCGCGCACGCCGCGTCGCCCGTCGTGATCCGCAGACTGATCTCGATCCGCATGGCCGCCTCCTTCCAATCTCCAACGAACAGGAAGAAGGGCGACCCCGCGCTCAGATCCACTGGTGCATCCGGTCGAGATGCGCCTCTGCGAGCAGCGCCTGGTTGACGGCGCGCCGGGAGAAGCCCGTGTCGAGAAGCGCCTGGCGAGCGCGCATACGGTCGACGGCATCTTCCAGCTCGACCCGCTCGATGGGATCGGTCAGCGCAGTGGGCACCGTACCGTCGACGATGTCCTGGGCCGCCTCGGCGATCAGGGCGGCGTCCAGGTAGGCATCCAGGCCGCGTGCTTCGTCGCGCCGTGCGAGGTAGCCGGACGGTCCCCCGCACTCCTCGGGCGGACAGGCACCGGCGCCGGCGACGCAGACCGGCAGTGGCTTGCCCGGTGGCGGATCGAGCCGCTCTTCGACGCGGACCTCGTGGGCCCATCCATCGGTCATGTCGTAGCGGTAGATCAGCTTGGCGCCGCCGCGCAGCCGGAACGATGTAAGCGCCACGTCGGGCGAGGCCGCGGAGAGTTCCCGCGAGCCATACCGCCCGCCGCCGCGCTCGAAGACGAACAGGTGCAGGCTCTTCCAGCCCATGGCGGCATCCTATCCATCCACTGCGGTCGCTGCCATCGGATCAGCAGCCGGCCGCGCCGCGCACCACGGTACTTCCCAAAAGTGGACGCCACATTCCACCCACAGCTGCGGAATCCAAATGACTGCATTGGCCCCGACCCGTGTGCTGCGCGGCGGCCCGAGCAATTCGACACCCGAGCAATTCGAATCTTGACTCATCGTTCATTTTTTGATGAGATTTCCCATACAAAATGAATGTCTCTATAGAGAATGAGCTTTGGGGTGGAAAAGGGTAAGCCCGTCAACGTACTGGTCTCTTCGATCCGTGTGCTCCGCTACCTCGGCGCCGCCAAGCAGCCGGTCCGCGCCGCGCATGTCGCGCGCGAACTCGGAATCAACCCCAGCACCTGCTTCAACATCCTGCAGACCCTGCTCCGCGAGGGGCTGGTCAGCGTCGACCGCGCCTCCGGCGCCTACGAGCCGGGGCTCGGCCTGCTCGCATTGGCCACCGGCGCCATGGAGCGCGCCGGGCTCCGCGATGTCGTCCGCCCGCATCTGGAGGACCTCGCCCGACGCTTCAGCGTGGCCGCCACCCTCTGGCAGCGGCTCGGCAGCGACCGGGTGATCCTGACCGACTACGCCGAAGGCGGCTCGCCAGTGCGGATCGCCATGAACATCGGGCAGCGACTGCACCTCCTGGTGGGGGCCCTCGGCCGCTGCATGGCGGCGCATGCCGGGCTCGCCGAGGACGAGCTGCGCACGCTCTACGCGTCGCTACGCTCCGACAGCCCGCTGCCGTTCGACCAGTTCATGGAGCAAGTGCGCGAGGTGCGCCGCCTCGGCTACGCGGTCGACACCGGCCAGTTCGTTAATGGCGTCACCACGGTTTCCGGGCCGATCCGCGACGCCACCGGTGCTCCGGTCGCCGCGGTCAGCGTCGTCGGGCTCAGCGCCCAGTTCCCGGACGACGCATCGATCCAGCGGATCGGCGAGGCGCTGGCCGGCGTCACCGACCAGATCGACCGGGCTCTGTCGGGCACCGGTGCAGCGTCGCAGATGCGATAGCAGACCTCCAGGCAAGGAACAGCGGAATGGACTTCGCATACTCCCCCGAGCATGAGCAGCTCCGCACCACGGTTCGCCGCTTCGCCGAGGCCGAGATGGCCCCCCTTGTCGAGGAGGCCGAGGAGAGCGAGCGGTTCCCGCGCCAGCTGTTCCGGCGTTGGGCCGAGGTCGGCCTGCTCGGTGTGCGCTATCCGGAGGCGGACGGCGGCGCGGGTTTCGACAAGCTCGCCGACTGCATCGTGCGCGAGGAGTTCAGCCGAATCTGCCAATCATTCGCCTCGTCCTGGTCGGCGCACACCCATCTCGGCATCTGGCCGATCTGGAGGACCGGCACGCCGGAGCAGAAGGCGCGGTTCCTGCAGCCGGCGCTGCGGGGCGAGAAGATCGCGGGCTTCGGCCTGTCGGAGCCGGACGGCGGCTCGGACATCCGGGCAATGAAGACCCGTGCGACGAAAGTCGATGGCGGGTACCGCCTCACCGGCAGCAAGATGTACATCACCAATGCTCCGATCGCCGATTTCCTGCTGGTGGCGGCCCGCACCGCACCCGAGCTGAAGCCGGATTCCATCAGCCTGTTCATCGTCGAGCTGCCCAACCCCGGCTTCGCGATCTCGTCGCTGAAGAAGGAGGGCATCCGCGCCAGCGAGACCGGGCTGATCTACATAGAGGACGCCTTCGTTCCAGACAGCTGCCTGCTCGCTGGCCGCGAGGGCACCTACCCAGTGCTGCTGGAGAGCCTCTCAGAGAACCGCGTCGGCGTCGCGGCAAACTGTGTCGGTATCGCGACTGCCGCATTCGAGGCGTCGATGGCCTACGCCGAAGAACGCAAGGTGCGCGGCAAGCCGATCGGGTCCTACCAAGCGATCGGCCATCGGCTCGCCGACATGGCGGCCGAGATCGAAGCGGCACGCTGGCTGGTGAACTACGGCGCCTGGCGCGTCGACGTCGGTACCATCGACGCCGCCACCGCCGCCAAGGTCAAGCTGACCGCCGCCGATATGGCGTTGCGCGTGACCGAGTCGGCGATCCGCCTGCATGGCGGCGCCGGCATCATGCGGGAGTACCCCGTCGGACGGCATCACCGTGACGCCTTGGTCTACGTCATCGGAGAGGGGACGGCGGAGATCCAGCGGAACATCATCGCCCGCTCGCTGGGCTTCTGAGGGACATGGCTATGACCGCGGGCTTCGAAGCCATCGAATACTCAAGCCGGGACGGCATCGCCGTCGTGCGCCTGAACCGTCCGGCGCAGCGCAACGCGCTCGATCTGACCATGCGCGGGGAGATCGGCCGAGCGGTCGAGGCCATCCGCGACGACGCCAGCATCCGCGTCTTGCTGCTGATCGGCAGCGGCGGCTCGTTCTGCGCCGGCGGCGACTTGAAGGCCCTGACCGAACGCGAGCGCGGCGCGCTTGCCAACCGCGACCGCATCCGCCGGCTGCACCTGTGGTTCTCCGAGCTCCTCAACCTGGAGAAGCCGGTGGTCGCGGCCGTCGACGGCCCGGCGTTCGGCGCCGGCCTCAATCTCGCGCTCGCCGCCGATTTCATCCTGGCCTCGCCGCGCGCCCGCTTCTGCGCCGTGTTCGCCCGTATCGGGCTGGTGCCGGATCTCGGCGGCTTCTTCCTGCTGCCGCGCATCGTCGGGCTGCAGAAGGCCCGCGAGCTGATCTTCACTGCCCGCGTCGTCGGCGCCGAGGAAGCTCAGCGGCTCGGGATAGTGACCGAGATCCATTCGGAAGAGACCCTGGAGCCGGCAGCGATGGCTTGGTGCCGGCGGCTGCTCGAGGCGCCGACCGGGACCATCGGGATGGCCAAGAACATCCTCAACCAGTCCTTCAACCTCGACCAGCGGGCGCTCGCCGAGCTGGAGGCGTATGCCCAGGCGGTGGCGATGGAGACCGCCGACCACCGGACGCGGGTGGGCGACTTCCTGGCGAAGAAGCCGCTGCGCTACGACTGGGAAGCGCTCGGCCGGGCGGAGGACGGACAATGACCGTGCAGGCGATCATCGCCGGTGCGGCCGATACCGCCGTTGGCAAGCTCGACGGCTCGACCTGTCTCGGCCTGCACGCCGAGGCAGCGGCATCGGCAATCGCCGATGCCGGCCTGCAGCCGGCCGACATCGACGGCGTGCTGTGCGGGTACTCGCTGGTCGAGCCGCACCTGATGCTTTCTTCGGTGTTCTGCGAGTACTTCGGGATCACGCCGTCGTACAGCGCCGCCGTTCAAGCGGGCGGTGCGACCGCCTGCATCATGGTCATGCAGGCGGCAGCGCTGGTCTCGGCGGGCGTGTGTCGTAACGTGCTGGTGGTGTGCGGCGACAACCGGCTGACCGGGCTGTCTCGCGACGGCGCCGTCGCCGCCCTTGCCCAGGTAGGCCACCCGCAGTTCGAGCGGCCGTTCGGCTTCAGCGTTCCGGCCGCGTACGCCCTGGTCGCGCAACGCTACATGCACGACTACGGCGCGACCCCTGAACATCTTGCCGCCATCGCGGTGACCACACGCACGCATGCAATGCGGCACCCGAAGGCACAGATGCGAACCCCGATCACGGTCGAGGACGTTCTCGCCTCCAAGCCGATCGCCACACCGCTTCGGCTGCTCGACTGCTGCTTGGTCTCGGATGGGGCCGCAGCCGTCGTGGTGAGCGGGGCCGCGGTGGCGCGCGACCTGCCGCGGCCGGCTGTCGGCCTGCTGGGCGCCGGGCAGATGAACACCCACGAGCACATCCTCGCGGCACCATCGCTCACCGACTTCGGCTGCCACCAGTCATCGCGGCAGGCTTTCGGGCGCGCCGGCGTGTCCCCGGCCGACATCGACGTCGCGGAGATATACGATTCATTCACGATCACGCTGCTCGTAGAACTGGAGTCCATCGGCTTCTTCGAGCGAGGCGAGGCCGGACCGGCGATCGCCTCCGGCGCCCTCGACCTGGGCGGGCGCCTGCCGTGCAACACCCATGGCGGCCTGCTTTCCTACGCCCACTCCGGCGCTGCGGGGGGCCTGTTCCACGTGGTCGAAGCCGTCCGGCAACTGCGCGGCGAGGCCGAGCGCCGCCAGGTCGCGGACGCCGAACTGGCCTTCGTGCACGGCGACGGAGGCATCCTCTCCGCCCACTGCTCGCTCGTCCTCGGAAGGATGTGATCGATGGACCGTCCGCTCCCCGTTCCGAATGCCGACACCGCGCCGTTCTGGGACGGCTGTGCGGCGGGTGTCGTCACGGTTCAGCGCTGCGAGGCGTGCGGCGCCACCCAGTTCCCGCCGCGCCCGTTCTGCACGTCCTGCCGCTCGAACCGATTGACCTGGGGGCCGACCAGCGGCCGGGCCACCGTGGCGTCCTTCACGGTCGTGCACCGCGCACCCGTGCCGGCGTTCAGGGAGGCGGTCCCCTACGTGCTGGCCCTCGTCGACCTCCCGGAAGGTCCGCGGCTGATGACCAATGTCGTCGATTGCGACCCGCAGGACGTGCGGATCGGCCAGGCCGTCCGCTTCGTGTTCCGCCGCGTGGCCGATGGGGCTCCGCCTCTTCCCTGCTGCGTCCCGGACCCGGAGGTCGCGTGATGTTCGTCTACGACAGCCACGTTCCGGGGGAGGCACTCGGCGAGCGCGAATACCTGTTCGACGAGGCGACGCTGCGTCAGTGGCTCGCCCTCTACCCCGAGGACGAGGACGGCGACCGGATGCCGGCCGGGATGATGGCGGTCGTCAGCATGCGGGCCTATTCCGACATCCTCAAGCCGCGCCCGCCCGGCAACGTGCACGCGGCACAGACCTTCACGCTGCTGAGCCCGCCGAGGCTGGGCAGCGTCCTGACCACGCGGTTCAGCTGCCGCGCGAAGGAGCTGAAACGCGAGCGCCGCTGGGTGTGGCTGCACAGCGAGACCGTCCACCCCGACGGCTCCGTCGCCTTTACCGGCGACATGGGCGTGATCTGGGCGGCGTGAGGGAAACCACGATGACCGCACAGCCTCTCCCCAGCGAACTCCGCCCGTGCAGCAAGCGGATCGATCGCAAGGCGATCCTGCTGTACGCCCGGATCACCGACGACTTCAACCCGATCCATGTCGACGAGGAGTTCGCGGCGCAGTCGCCGATGGGCGGCATCATCGCCCACGGGATGCTGTCGCTGAACCTGATCTTCCAGTCCCTGCGGGCCACGCTCGGCAACGCCGGCAGCCGGGACATGGAAGTCGCGATCCGCTTCACCAAGCCGGTGCGGATCGACGACATGGTCACCGCAGGCGGCAGCCTGACGGACGCCGCCACCGGACGCTACGAGGTGTGGGTGCGCAACCAGGCCGGGGAGGCGGTGATCGCCGGCTCGGCGTCTCCCGTCGCCGGGAGGGGGACATGACGGCCGGGCGGTCTGCGGCAGGCACCATCTCGCAGACGGCCGCCCGTTGGCTGCTGAGCGGCATCGCGCTCGGCGCCGGGGTGTTCTTCATCTTCACCGCCTGGCACGGCGCCTATCCGGCCCTGATCCAGCGCCCGGTCATGCTCGGAGCCGCACTCGCGGTGGTGTTTCTCGGGCGGCTCGCCGCCGACGGCCCGGCTCGCGGACCGGCCGTGGCGTGGACCGTCTGCCTGTGGCTGGCGACGGCCGCCAGCCTCGCGACCTGCGCCTTCCTCGTGGTCAACTTCGAGGCGATCGCCGAGAGCGAGGGCTACTTCGGCCAGACCGAGGTCGTGTTGGCCAGCGTGCTGATCGGCGTGCTCCTGCTCGCCACCTGGATCACCTTCGGCCCCGCCCTGCCGCTGATCGCCGGGATCTTCCTGCTGTATGCGCTGTTCGGCCGCGAGCTGCCGGACCTGTTCGCGCATCGCGGCCTGCGCTGGAGTTCCCTCGCGACTGGAAACTACCTCACGACAAAGGGCATGCTGGGACTTCCACTCGGCGTGGTGACCGATGTGGTGGTGTACTTCCTGATCTTCACTGCGTTCCTGGCCGCGACGGGGGCCTCGCAGGTGTTCATCGACCTGGCACAGCGCCTGGTCGGCGGGATGCGCGGGGGCCCTGCCAAGATGGCAGTGGTCGGCAGCGGGCTGCTCGGCACCATCTCCGGATCCGCGGTCGCCAACGTGGTCGGTAGCGGCACCTTCACGATCCCGCTGATGCGGCATGCCGGATACCGGCCAGCCTTCGCCGGAGCGGTGGAGGCCGTGGCGTCCTCCGGCGGGCAGCTGATGCCGCCGGTCATGGGCGCTTCGGTGTTCGTCATGGCCGACATGCTGGGGGTCGGATACGCAACCATCATGCTCGCAGCACTGGTTCCCGCGCTGCTGTACTACGTCAACCTTTTCCTCGTCGTCGACCTCGAGGCGGCACGGCTCGGCTTGCGTGGGGTGGACCGTCAGGATCGCGGACCGGGGCCCGCCCTGAGCCGGGCAGCTCCCCTGCTGCTGCCGCTCGTGACACTGTTCGGCCTGGTGCTGATGCAATACTCGCCCGGATACGCCGCCCTGCTATCCCTGGGCGTGCTGCTGGTGGTGAACCTGCTGCGCCGGAGCGATCGCATCACCCCGCGGCAGATTGCGGCCGCGATTGTCGATGGCGTAGTCAGCACCGCTCCGGTCGCGGTCGCGGTCGCGGTCGCCGGAATCGTGGTCGGCGTGGTCGAGGTCACCGGCCTCGGGCTCAACCTGACCACCATGATGACCAGCATGTCCGGGGGCTCGGTGCTCCTGCTGCTGGCGATCACCATGGTCAGCTCGATCATCCTCGGCATGGGGCTTCCCACCGTCGCCTGCTACATCATCCTCGCCCTGATCATTGCCCCGATCATGATCCGGCTTGGCGTGGTCCCGATGTCGGCGCACCTGTTCGTGTTCTACTTCGGCATCCTGTCGGCGATCACGCCGCCGGTCGCACTCGCGTCCTTCGCCGCGGCCGGCCTCGCCGGGTCCTCGCCGCTCCAGACGTCGTGGGAGTCGCTCAAGCTCGCCCTGCCGGCCTTCTTCATGCCGTATCTGTTCGTGCTGCAACCGGGGTTGCTGTACCAGGGGGATCTAGGCGCGCTGGCGGTACCGCTACTGTGCGCCTCGGTCGCGATCGTAGCCCTCTCGGCCGCCAGCGTCGGTTACTTCCGAGCCCCGCTCGGGCCCCTGCGGCGCTGTCTGTTCTTCATCGGCGGACTGTTGGTCTTCGCCCCGGACCACGTCACCGACGTGCTCGGCGTGGCGTTGATCGCCCTCGTCATCGGCTACGGCGAGGTCTTCCGCCGCAAGGCCGTCGAAGTCGCCTAACTACCCACAACAAAAACAAGAATGCGCGTCCATAGGAGGAAAACATGAAGTCCACGTGCAGATCGATACGTTCCCTCGCCGTCGGCGGCGCCTTGCTGCTTGCCGGGGTTGCCCTTCCCGCGGCCGCCGAGGATCGCCTGGACCTCGGGTTCGCCACCTCGTCCAGCGGCGGCACCGGCTACATGTACGCGGTGGCCGTCGCCACCGTGGTCAATGCGAATGAGCCCGGGATCAAGATCACCGCGTTCCCGAGCGCCGGCGTCATCGAGAACGACCGGCTGCTGCGCAATGGTGAAGCGCAGCTGATCCTGCACACCGGCGGCCAAGCCTACAGCTCGTACATGGGCGAGGGAAAGTATCCTTCGGCATACAAAGAGCTGCGCGCGCTCTGGCCGATCTACGCCTCGCTGATCCAGATCGTCGTGCCGGCCGATTCCGACGCGAAACGACCGGGGGATCTGAGCGACAAGCGCGTCGGGCTCGGTGCGCCCGGCTCGTCGGCCAACAAGCATGTCCGCCAGGTGCTCGAGATCGAGGGTCTGCCGGACGGCAAGTTCAGGGCCCAGCCCAACAGCCTGCCCGAGCAGGTGACCGCGCTGAAGGATGGCAAGCTGGACGCCCTCTCCATCATCATGGGCGCTTCGGCTCCGGCGTTGATGGACCTCGCCACCAGCCGGCAGGCGCGTTGGCTGCCGCTGTCCGAGGACACGGTCGCCAAGCTGGAAGCAATGAATCCGCCGGGCGCGATCGTACCCGTCACGATCCCGGCGAACGCCTACCAGGGCCAGGCCGAGCCGGTCCCGACGGTCGGGCTGCCGATCTGGGTGATGACCAACGCCAAGCTGAGCGACGAGGCCGCCGAGCGCATCGTCGGCACCTTCTTCGATCGCCTGAAGGAGGCCGCCGAGGTCCATCCGGTGGTGAAGGAGACGACGAAGGACTTCCTGCAGGGCGCAAAGCCCCCGGTCCCGTGGCATGAAGGTGCCCGCAAGGCGCTCGAAGCGCGCGGATACAAGCTCAAGGCCGCGCAGTGAAAGGGATGGCGGGCGTGAGCACGATGACCACCAAGCCTGTCGCCGCGCCGGCCACCCTCGGCACGTTGTTTGACGCCCGAAGCGTCGCCGTCGTCGGCGCTTCGGGCGACCCCGGACGCATTGGCGGCCGGCCCGTCGCCTACATGAAGGCCCTCGGCTATTCCGGTGAAATCCTGCCGGTCAACCCGACCCGAACGGAGGTCCAGGGCCTGCCGGCATACCCGTCGCTGACGGCGATCGGCCGGCCGGTCGACCTAGTCGTGATCGCGACGCCCGCGGACACGGTGGAGACGGCCCTGAAGGAGGCGGTCGAGATCGGTGCCAAGGGCGCCGTGATCTTCTCTTCCGGCTTCTCCGAACTGGACCAGCACGGCGCGGACCGTCAGCGCCGGCTCTCGGAGATCGCCCATGCCGGCGGCTTGCGTCTGATCGGCCCGAACTGCCTCGGGCTGTTCGATACCCGCTCGCGGATCGCCGCGACCTTCACCACGGCACTGGAATCGCTCGACATCGCCGTCGGCGGTTTCGCCTGCGTCAGCCAGAGCGGCGCGCTCGCCGCCTACTGGCTCGACATGGTGCGCCAGGCCGGCATCGGCGTCAGCCGCTGGATTTCCACTGGCAACGAGGGCGGCGTCAGCGTTGCCGACGCGCTGGCGTTCCTCGCCGAGGACGACGCCACCGGCGTCATCGGCATGTACATTGAAGACATCAAGGACGGCGAGCGCTTCCGCGCGGCGGCTCTGGCCGCCCGGCGAGCCGGCAAGCCGGTGCTCGCCATCAAAGCCGGGCGGTCGGCGGCCGGGGCCATGGCCGCCGCCTCGCACACGGGCGCGCTGTCCGGCGAGTTCGCAAGCTACGAAGCGTTCTTCCGGCAGTTCGGGATCGTCTCGGTGCGCTCGCTGTCCGAGATGGTCCAGGTCGCGAAGCTTCACCTCGCGGGTGCTGTGCCCGCCGGCGACCGGATCGGCATCGTCTCGGTCTCCGGTGGTGCCGGTGTCATGCTGGCCGACGCCGCGCACCTCGCCGGGTTCTCCGTCGAGCCGCTTTGGCAGGCCACCCGCGCCGCCCTCGGCGACGTGCTGCCGAGTTTCGCCAAGCCGCAGAACCCGATCGATCTGACGGGCTCGGTGGTGCAGCAGCGCGACGTGTTCCGCCAGGCCCTTCACATCGTCGCCACCGCACCCGAACTCGACGCAGTGGTGCTGTTCATCGGCCTTATGCATTCCATTGCCGACGAGCTCGCCGAGGGGCTGGCCGCCATATACGCCGCCGCTGGCAAGCCGGTGGTGGTGGTCTGGGTCGGAGCGCCGCCCGCCGTGGTGCACCGGCTTGAAGCCGCCGGGATCGTCGTGTTCCCCGATATTCCGGAAGCGATCGCCGCGCTCGCCGCGGCGCGTGCGCCCGGACGGGCCACCATCCACGGCGGTCCGCTCCCGGAAGGCAGCCTCGCCGCGCCGGACGGACCGCATCGGGCGCTGGCCGAGCACGCCGCCAAGCGGCTGGTCGCGGATGTCGGCGGCGTTGCGGTGCCGGAGGGGCGCCTCCTGCGCTCGGCCGCCGAGATCGGCCCCGAGTTGCGGGACGGGCGCTGGGTCGCGAAGCTGCAGAGCGCGGACGTCCTGCACAAGAGCGACCTCGGCGCGGTTCGCCTCGGGCTCCAGGGCCTGAAGGGGATCCGGGAGGCCGTCGAGGACCTGTTGACGCTCGGCGAGCGGCTGCAGGTGCCCGTCGACGGCGTGCTGGTCGAGCGGATGGTGCCGTTCGTCCTCGAACTCGTCATCGGCTTGCGGCGCGACCCGACGTTCGGGCCGATGCTCGTGGTCGGCCGCGGCGGCACCTCGGTCGAGCTCGAACCCGACGTGGCGATCGGATTCCTGCCGCTCGACGACCGCGATGTCGAGGCGTTGTTGCGGAGCCTGCGCTGCGCACCGCTGTTCGACGGCTTCCGCGGCCGCCCGGCCGTCGACGTGGCCGCCGCAGCCGCTGCCATCGGGCGCCAGGCGCGCGCTTTCCTGGCCGATCCGTCGCTGATCGAGCTGGAGATCAACCCCTTGGTGCTGCCGGCTGCCGGCGACGGGCCGCCGATGGCGCTCGACGCCCTGGCCAGGGTCGCCGGGCGATGAGCCAGCGGATCCTGGTCGACCGGCGCGGGGCGGTCACCCGCGTGGTGATCGACCGACCGGAGAAGCTGAACGCTCTATCGGCCGGCATGATGGATTCCATTGCCGACGCCGTGGAAGGCTGCGACACCAGCGTCCTGGCGATTGCCGGCAGCGGCGACCGCACGCTGTGCGCCGGAGCCGACATCGGTGAGTTCGCGACCGGTGCCGAGGCTCTCGCGCGCCAGGAAAAGGCGCTCCTGCGGATGATCGCGGCCTTGGCCCGCGCGCGCTGCCTGACGATCACCGCCGCGCACGGCCGCGTGCTCGGCGGCGGCGGCATGATCGCCGCCCTCTCGGACATCGTGCTGGCGCGTGAGGACCTGCAGATCGGTTTCCCGGAGATCCGGTTCGGCATGTTCCCGATCATCGTCCACGCCGTGCTGCTCGAACGGCTTCCGGCGGCAATCGCCTGGCAGCTATGCAGCACCGGTCGGACGCTCGATGCCGAAGCCTGCCTCAACCTCGGGCTCGCGAGCCGGGTTGTTGCCGCCGACAGGTTCGCCGCCACCGTGGAGCACGCGGTCGACTGGTATGCCGAGCGGTCGGCCGTTTTCGAGCTGATGCGCGCGGCAACCCGCGTGGTCGATGCCGACCGGCTTGCAGCCCGACTGCATGACGTGGCGCCCCTGATGCTGCGCAACTACGCCCTGCCCGGCGTCGCCGACCGCATCCGCGCGGTGCTGCAGCCGGGATCCGCACCGACCTCGACCGACACTGCCGACCAGGAGCCTCGCCGATGACCAGCGCCACGCGTCCAGTCCCGCGCAACAGCGTCGAGGAACCCGTCTTCCGCGACATGTGCCGCCGCTTCGCCGCCGCCGAGGCGGAGCCGCGCTGGGAGCAGGCGGACCGGGAACGAGCCTTCCCGCGCGACTTCTTCCGGGCCTGCTCGGCCGCCGGGCTGATCGGCATCAGCGCGCCGGAGGCGATCGGCGGCACCGACCTCGGCTGTGTCGAGGAGGCCGTGTGCATGGAGGAGGTCGCACGGGTCAACCCGAACCTCGCCGTCTCGATCCTGGTGCAGAACGTCGCCAACGCCCTGCTCTACTTCCACGGCTCCGACGTCCACCGGGAGATCGCCCAGCGCAACATCACCGGCGAGTGCCTGCTGGCGATCGCGGTGACTGAGCCCGAAGCCGGCAACGATGTGCAGAACGTTCGCGTCAGTGCCCGCAGGGACCCCGGCGGCGACTGGATCATCGACGGCATCAAGGCGTTCATCACCCTCGGCGGCGAAGCCGACGTGCTGGTGCTTCTGGCACAGACCGACCGGTCGCAGGGCCGCCGGGGCATGCAGTTCTTCGCGGTCGACCGCGCCTCCCCGGGACTGCAGGCGGTCCCGATCGACACTTATGTGAACAGGCCGGCGCCGACCTACCGGATCATGCTGGACCAAGTGCGGGTCCCCGAGGAGCGTCGGCTCGCGGCTGGATTCTCCGAGATCATGGCCGGCTTCAACCGCGAACGGATCATGGTGGCGGCGCGCTGGCTTGGCCACATGCGACATGCACAGGAATGGGCCCTGTCCTATGCCAGGGAGCGCCACCAATTCGGCCGCCCGATCGGAGCCAACCAGTCGATCGCATTCATGCTGGCGCAGAACCAAGTCGATATCGAGGCGGCTCACCACCTCACCTACCACGCGGCGCAGCGGTGGGACAGTGGGGCGCCGATCCGCGACATCATCATGGACGTCTCGACGGCCAAGCTGTTCGCCACCCAGGCAGTGCTGCGCGTGACCCAGAACGCCCTGCACGCCGGCGGCGGCTGGGGTCTGACCTCGGAACTCCCGGTCATGCGGATGGCTATGGACGCCCTGGTCGCCCCGGTCACCGTGGGCAGTTACGAGATCCAGCTTCGCGCCATCGCCCGTCAACTCGGGCTGCCCTGCGACTGATACCAACTCGCGCTGAAGGAGACTCACGGGATTCCCAGATTTGGTGATCCGTGATTCGATAGGACAAACATGTAGAGGTTTGCCATGGCAGCAGCGATCGGACTTCGGACGGACTTCGATGGCGCA
>Ga0209024_1001011_pt1 | contig 30621 bp, 30 predicted proteins | sample AutmiccommunBRH5_FD_187380 | JGI IMG/M metagenome (GOLD analysis project Ga0209024, IMG submission 187380) | Deep subsurface microbial communities from Mt. Terri, Switzerland - Autotrophic microbial communities BRH/5 (SPAdes) (version 2) | ecosystem: Environmental > Aquatic > Deep subsurface >...
TGATCTGCGACAATCTCTCCAGCCACAAATGTGCCGGGGTGCGCGAGGCTCTTCACGCCGTGGGTGCCGACATTGAATACCTCCCGCCCTACAGTCCGGATCTCAACCCCATCGAAATGGCCTTTGCGAAAATCAAGGCACACATGCGCGCTTTTGCTCCACGCTCCTTTGAGCAAATCGTCTCCAGCTTGAACGAGGCCCTCGATTCCTTCTCCGAGACCATCTGCTCAAACCTCTTTAGACACGCCAATTATACGACCGATTAAACGCAGAATGCTCTAGCCACCGCTCTGCATTGGCCCGAGCTACTGGCCCAGAACCCGCCTCTATCCAGCGCTGACATCGCCTTGCGCGCTCAAATCAGCCCCGGTCGGGTGCGTGAGATTCTAAGACTGACGAAGCTGCACCCCGACATCCAAGCAGACATTCTTCGAATGGACCGGAAGCAGGCTGTCAGGCGGTATCCCGAGCAGATCCTGCGAATGCTTACTTCGATTCCGCCCGAGCAACAGTTGGAACGATACTCAAGTCGTCGACATGGATGACGCATTCGCACCGTCGGGATGGTAGGTTCCGCCCCGGAAGAAATCGTTCTAATCGTTCCACCGACGTCCGATGTTGTCCTGTTAGAAGCGCAGGTGGAAGTTCCCATTGTGTGGGATCGAGGTAGCCGAAAGTGAACGGGGCAAGGAGTGTCCAGAAACCAAGCAGAACCACGCACCAATAAATCGAAAGCGTCTCCTGGTGGTGCATCTGGAGCATGAGCCCATCACTGTAGGGCTCGCCGTACCCATGGCCGTGCCCGCGGCCTCCTTCGTGATGCTCCTGTTTGCTCTGCGGCCTGCATCCGGGCCATCGGTCGGGTGACGCCTCGACTTCCCATACCGCCGCCATGACCACCGTCGTCGCCGGAAGTAGTTTGGGTTCCTTCATTTCGCCGCCGCTGTCTTTCATCTGGTGCCGACGAACGCTCGGCCTTCTGGCGGTAGTTGAATTAGCGCTTAGGACTTCTGGTACGGCACAGCATCAGGCCTACTGGAATGCCCCGAGTAGACGGAGTGTGAGGCCGTAGGCAATTACGGTAGCGGTGGCGGAGACGCCGAGGGACAGCCAGAAGTGCACGCCGCGCTGGAGGAGCGCTGCCAGCGCGAGGAAGAATACCAGCGAGGGCAAGACGAGCCAGAAAATGTCCTTGCTCAATTGCGTGATCCGGGCCGCGTCCTTCGTGTCGATGTAGAGCCAGATGATGGCGATCAGGAAGGTTAGTGGTAGGGAGGCGATGAGTCCTGCCCAGACGCTGGAGCGTTTGGCTATCTCCGAAACGGCTACGATGATCAGGGCGGAAAGGAGCGTCTTGACGATGTAGTAGATCATGGCGACGGCGCAAAAAAGGGAAGAAGGCGCCCGACCGCGGGAGGGCCGGGCGCCATAATGATTAATTGGCGGTCGGGGCAAGCATTCGACCGAAGCGGGCGTAGAGGGAGGGAATGACCACCATATTGAGGAAGGTCGAGGTGATGAGTCCGCCGAGAATGACAATCGCCATGGGAGCCTCGATCTCTTTGCCCGGCTCGCCTTGGCCCAGCGCAAGCGGGATGAGGGCAAGGGCGGCGGTGAGGGCGGTCATGAGGATCGGGTTGAGGCGTTCAATCGAACCCTGGCGGACGGCTTCGGCAAGCGGCAGCCCTTCGCGCATCAAGGTGTGGTAGTGGGAGATGAGGAGGATGCCGTTGCGCGCGGCGATCCCGAAGAGGGTGATGAAGCCGACGAGCGAGGCCACACTCACGACGCCACCTGTCATCCATGTCGCCCAGATGCCGCCGATGAGGGCGAGTGGCAGGTTGACGAGCGCGAAGAGCACGTCGCGCATGTTTCGGAACTCATGATAGAGGATCAGCATGATGAGCACGAGGGACACCAGCGAAAACACGGCAATTGCACGCGATGCTGCCTGCTCACTCTCGAATTGCCCGCCGTATTCGACGTAGTAGTCCGGCGGCAGGGCGAGGTTGGCCGCCAGCCGTTCCTGAATATCGCCAATCACTCCGCCGAGATCACGGTCCGCGACATTGGCCTGCACGACGATTTTGCGCTGCGCGTTTTCCCGCCCGATCTGGTTCGGCCCCAGATCGTAGTCAATCGTAGCGAACTGCGAGAGCGGCAGCATGGAGCCGTCGGGCGTGCTGATGAGCGCGTCGCGGATCGCTTCGATGCTGTCCCGGCTGGACTCGCCGTAGCGCACCACGATGTCGAAGGCCTGTTGCCCCTCAAGCACGCGTCCGGCCACTTCGCCGTTGAAGGCGACATCCACCGTGCGAGCCAACTGCCCGGCGGTGACGCCATACAGGGCCATGGCCTCGCGATCGAAGCGGATGGCGATCTGCGGCGTGTTCACCATCGGCTCGACGGCGAGATCGACGACCCCGCGGACCTCAGCCATTTGCGCTTCGATTTCCTGCGCCAGACGTCGGAGGGTCGGGAGGTCGGGGCCAAAGAGTTTCACGGCGATGCTCGCCCGCGTTCCCGAAAGCATGTGGTCGATGCGGTGGCTGATTGGCTGACCGACCGTGAACTGCACGCCGGCAATGTCGGCCAACGCCTCGCGGGCCTGTTCCATCGCTACCTCCCGATCGACCGCCTCGAGGTCGAGAACGACGTCCAGCTCGCCCGCATTGACCGGCTGAGCGTGTTCGTCGAGCTCGGCCCGTCCCGTGCGGCGCTGAACGCTGACGACGCCGGGAATGCCGAGCAGCCGCCGCTCCGCCATGCGCCCGAGCTGGTCGGACTCATCGAGAGCGGTGTCCGGCGCGGTTACGTAGCTCACCGTAAGCGCGCCTTCGTTGAACTCAGGCAGGAATGAGCGGCCGAGGCCCGGCGCGATGACCGCTGCGCTCAACACAAGGAGGACAGCCAACCCGATCGAGAGCCAGGACCAGCGCAGGGCGAAGTCGAGGGTACGTCGGTACGCCGGCTTGAGCAGTCCCGCGAGCCAGCCTTCGTTTTCCGCCGCGAGGTTGCGGGAGGAAGGAAGGAGCAGCGCGGCAAGCACCGGTGTGACGGTCAGTGCAATGGCGAGGCTGGCGAAGATCGAGACGATATAGGCCACCCCCATTGGCTGGAGCAATCGACCTTCGACCCCGCTGAGGAAAAAGAGTGGCAGGAAAACCACGGTTATGATGAGGGTCGCGCTCACCATCGGGCGCCGGATTTCCTTGGAGGCGTCGAGGACCACTTCTCCCACCGGTCGCCGCTCGGGCTCCGGGCGTTGACGATTTTCCCGCAGGCGTCGAAAGACGTTTTCCACGTCGATGATGGCGTCGTCCACCAGCGCGCCGATGGCGATGCCGATGCCACCGAGAGTCATCGTGTTGAGCCCCACGCCCATGGCGCGGAAGACGAGAAAGGTGGTCGCAATTGAAAGCGGAATCGCCAGCACAGAGATAAGCGTGATGCGAAAATTCCCGAGGAAGAGGAAGAGGACGATGATCACGAGGATGGCGCCGTCACGGAGCGCCTTGAGCACGTTACTTACCGCCACCTCAATGAAGTCCGCCTGACGAAACGAGTCTGTTTGCAGGCCCATCCCGGGCGGCAATGAAGGCTCGATCTCAGCCAAAGCCTCGTCTATGCGCTCCGTTAGCTCGAGCGTATTCACCCCGGGTTGTTTAGTCACCGAGAGCACCACCGCGGGCCGGGCGTTGGCCGAGCCGGTGCCGAAACTGACGGCGGGGCCGATCGCTACCTCGGCAACGTCCTCCAGGAGAATTGAGGCGGGACCGCGGCGTGCGACTACAGAACGGGCGAGCTGATCCACATTGGAGGCGCGGCCGAGCCCCCGGATCTGGTATTCCTTGCTGCGGGAGCGAAGGACGCCCCCGGAGGCGTTTTCACTTGCCTCGCTCGCGGCCTGATAAACTTCATTGAGGGACAGTCCATATGCGGCGAGCCGCTCGGGATCCACCTGGATCTGGTATTCCTTCACCTGACCGCCGATCGGAATGACCTGCGCAATGCCGGCAATGGACATGAGACGGCGGCGGATTGTCCAGTCGGCGACCGTTCGCAGCGCCATCGTGGAGGCTTCCTCGGAGTCCGCATAGAGCCCTATGAGCATGATTTCGCCCATGATCGAAGACATCGGCGCCATGATCGGCGAAGGCACGTCGGCCGGAAGCGAGGTCTGGGCGGCCTGCAGCTTTTCGGAAACAACCTGTCGGGCGGCGTAGACATCCATATCCCAGTCAAACTCGACGTGCACGATACTGATGCCCGGAGCGGAAAACGAGCGCACCCGCCGCACCCCGGTGGCACCGTTGACGGCCGCCTCCAAGGGCATGGTGACGAGAGACTCAACCTGTTCGGGCGCCATGCCATGCGCCTCTGTCAGAACCGTGACGGTGGGCGCGTTGAGGTCCGGGAAGACATCGATCGGCAGGCGAAAAGCGGTGTAGAGTCCGCTGAGAAGCAGAGCCGTGGCGGCCACCAGGACCAATGCGCGGTTCTGCAGGGAAAAACGAATAACGGCGTCAAACATCTTGGATACTCCTCCTCTTAGTGTGCGTGGCCGTGACCCATTTCGTTCGTGCTCAACGAGGAGAGACGGATGGCGGTGGCGCCTCGGGTGACCACGCGCTCGCCGGGCTCGATGTCGGCAAGCACCCGCACGAACTGTCCGTCGGAGGCGCCGAGTCGCGGGTAGCGTTTTTCCACCGTTTCCCCCGCGGTGAGAACGTAGACTAGAGGTGCGCCCTGTTCCTCATTGAGCGCTTCGACGGGAATTGCTGGTCCTGCGTTCGCCGTGTCTTCGGCAATGAGATGAACGGTCGCCCGGGAGCCGGGGATGAGCCGCTTCTCCGGATTGTCGAAGAGGAAGCGAAGCTGCGCCAAGCCCTCCTGCTGACCGCTCACGGGGCCTGAGGAAACCGGTTTTCCGCCAAGATGGGAGATCCGGTAGCGCTCGGCTCCCCCCAGCACCTCGAAGACCGCATCGGTCACCGGCGGAAAGCCATAGAGCCGCGGCGTGGGGACGGCAGCTTTCAGCAGGAGCCGCGAATCGTCCACGATGATCGCAAGCGGATCACCCGCCATGATCCGCTGGCCCGGCCGGACGCGAATTTCGCTCAGGACACCCGCGAAAGGGGCCGCGGCGATGGCTTGAAAATGCTCCATGTCCTCCGAGGCGTTTTCGCCTCCCAACCGGTTGATCGCCGATTCGAGGGTCTGCAGGCGGATGCGTGCCGCCTCCACCCGTTTCTCGGCGACGGCTTCCTCTTCGAAGAGGCGCTGCAAGCGTTGCAGTTCGAGGCGGGCGAGGAGGTAGTCCTCCCGGAGACCCGCGAGGCCGGCGCTCCAGCTGGCGTCCGGTTCGATCGAAAAAAGCGCCGTGCCACGCGTCACCTCGGCTCCGGCTTCGAGCAATCCTCCGTTCCCCTCGAACCGCACGATGCCGTCGGCGGGAGCCGGGATGATGGCCTGCCCAGCGGCGGGAATCTGAAGCGTGCCAAAGGCGCGGACGGAGGGATTCACCGTTCGGCTTTCGGCGGGAACGGTGGCAAAGAGAATCCGCCACTGCTGTTCCTTGAGAAATGAAATCGCGTCGGGGGATTCGGCCTCCTCCTCTGCCGCCGGGATCTCGGCGGTCGACCGGTAAACGACAACGTCCTCCAACCGATGGGTGTCGTCGAGCTGCGGGCCCCGCAGAATCAGCTCCATTGTGGCAGGTCCCGTGAAAGGCGGAGTGATCGTAGGAAGAAAAATCCCGTCGCGTGCCGGTTGCGAGACGGTCACCGCATAGGGTTGTCCGGACTGTGGTGTCAGTCGCACCTCGAGCGAGCCGCGGGTGATCGGCGAGAAGTCCGAGAGGCGCGTGAGGTGCACGATGAGCCTTGCCGGCTCGCCACGCACCAGCGGCGGGTGCTCCATGAAAAGCTCCGAGTCTTCGGTGTAGTGAGTAACCGAGACGACCGGACCTTCATCCGCGCCATGCTCATGTCCATGATCATCGCCGTGGTCGCCGTGGTCGTCGTGGCCACCTGGGCCGTGTGCATGTCCGCGATCGTCCGCGTTGGCTTCGCGCGCATGTCCGTGGTCCTCATGGGCAGCGACGGCGCCTTCATCCCCGTGCGGATGGGGGTGGTCGTGCTCCGCATCCTCGGAAGTTCCTCTCAGATCGTCCGCATGCGGATGGTCGTGGCCGTCCTCGTGCGGGTGGTCATGGTCCGCCGTCGGCGCCGGATGGGCGTGGGCCGTGTCCTCATGCGGATGAGGATGGGGATGGTCATGATCGTGCTGGGCGGCAAGCGGTAAGGCAAGGGCGAGCCCGGCTGTGAACGTGAGCGAAAAGGAAAAACGGAAAGAGTTCATTGTTCGATGGAGTCGGAAGCTTGAGATTGGAGGGGAAGGGCACTGGCAGTGGCGTGCGCCAGCTCGACCGCGGCGAGACGGAGGCTTTCTTCGAACTGGACCTCACTGCGGGAGGCCTCGAGGAAAGCGCGGACGGCATCCAATTGTTCGAGAAGTGAAGCCTCACCTGCCACAAAGCTTGCGGTCGAGGCGCGCAGGAAATTTTCGGCCGTCTCTTCGCCGTCAGTGGCAAGACTGCCGGCGGGCGCGTGCGATTCGGCGAGCCGGTTCCATCGGCGCAAAGCGGCTGCGACCTCGCCTTCGGCGTTCCGATGAGCCTGAAGTAGCGCAACTTCAGCCCTCGTTGCTTCGCTTCGAGCCAATCGCGCAGGTGCCCGGTTGCCGGCAAAGACCGGAAGCTCGACGGTGACACCGACATAGGCACCCTCACGGCCGCTCTCGTCCTCCTTCATTCCCAGTTCGAGCGCCGCCTCGGGCCAGCCTTCGCGTCGGGCGGTATGGGCTTCGGCCCGGAGCCAGCGAGCCATCGCTTGGGCGGCTTGGAGATCCGGCCGGTTGTCACGCGCGGCAGCTCGGGCGGCCGACTCATCAGCAAACGAGGGCGCTCGAAAGCCGAGAGACGTCATCGGTTCCGCGTCGGGATCGCCCGTCAGGGCGCTCAGGCGCGTCTCCAGATCGAAGAGTGCAGCTTGCACTTCCGCAACTTCGTAGCGGTGCTGCTGGAGAGCGAGGTCGATGCGCCGCAATTCAGCGGCGGGCGCCTCGCCGGAGCTGACGGAGGCTTGAGCAACCTGCCGCACGCGTTCTAAGGCGGCCAGCACAGTCTCGAGCTGTTCGATCTCTTGTCGGCGGGCCGCATAGTGAATGTAGATTTGGGCGATATCCCGAACGAGACGTCGGTGCTCTTGCGCAAGCTGCAGGCGAGCGATGTCTCCGCGGAGCTCCGCTGCCTCGATGCGAGCGCCGCGCTTCCAGATGAAGTCCAGCGGCGTGGACAAGCCGGCAGTGGTTTCGCGGGTGCGTTCGAGCGCTCCGGAGCGATCGAGTGACTCGTATTCAAAGAAGACCGAGGGATTCGGAAAGGAGGCGGCCGCCTGCCGCCGCGCCGTCGCGGCTTCCTCGTTGACTGTTTCGAGCGCGGTGAATTGCGCTGCGGAGACCGCGCGGTCAATCGCGGTCTCAAGGGCGATCGGCTCCGCCGAGAGAGCGGCCCCGAGCATCAGCCCGAGGGCGGACGCGACGGTTCGTGGAATCGGAGTCCCGGAGGCGCGGCGACGGCGTCGTCGCACGAAGATAGGGAATGGCATGCTTATTTGGCTTCAAAATGGGTTCCTGGAAACGAGCGATCGATGCCCGGACAAGCCTAGGCGTTTCACGCTCATGAATCGCCGTCGCGCAGGGCGCAACGACGAGAGATGGAATCCATTGTCGCTCAAACGAGCAGTCGAATCGTAGCAATAAAGATCTCGCCGGGTCTTCCACGGACGGGCGGCGCTCGGGGCGGCCGCTCCAAGCCGGCGGTGCCAAACGCCTCCGGCGGCGGCAAAATCTGGACCACTCCGATCGGGCCCAGACTGCGGAAAGCTGGAGTCGAAAGCGCCGCTTCCCAATAAACCTGGAGTCCCTCCAAATCTCCGCCGATCAATTCATGAGTGCATGGTTCGTGATGATCGTCCGGCGTCTGCGAATGACCGTGGCCGTGGTGATTTCCGTGTCTGGTCTCATGGCCGCGCCCTTCCGCATGCTGACGAGCGTGTTCTCCGGCGCAAGCCGACCCAAAAAATGCGTGGGAGGGACCGGAAGCATGACGGCATATCTCAATCGATGCCGGGGCTTGGAGCGCCACGAGCAGAGAAATGAGGATGAAGATGATCGGCCGCATGCGAGAACCGCTCATCAGAAAGAGGCGGGCAAGCGCCGTCAAGCGCGCTCCTGTGCATCCGCCGTGTCCACGGGCCGCCGGTTAATGCCAAGGCACATCGCCCCAGAACGCTGCGTAGGGCGCGTTTCCCGGGGCAGTTCAGCTCCAAAAAGTTCGCATTTGGAACAAAGTAATGGCGGAGAGCGAGGGATTCGAACCCCCGGTACCGTTTCCGGCACACCTGATTTCGAGTCAGGCCCATTCGGCCACTCTGGCAGCTCTCCGTTCTTTTTTTCGAGCACAGAAACCCGGAAAAAGAAGCGCAATCCAAAACCAGCTGGCCCGGCTGCTGTCAAGACTTGCTCCTTGCGGCAGCAAACCTTTGTGCTCATCACCTTCATCATGTCAGCATGCCTCGCTCAAACGACGGTTAATTCTTCAGAGCTCGCTACCTCCTTGGCGCAAGCCGCGGTGGAAAAGGGGTTAGCCGCCTGCGTGCAGATCGAGGGGCCGCTGAAATCCGTCTATCGTTGGCAAGGCGTGATCGAGACCGCTGAGGAGTGGCGGCTGACCTTCAAGACCACTCCGCGCCAACTGGTCGCTTTGTCAGGTTGGATTCAGAAAGTGCACCCGTACAAAACGCCGGAGTGGCTGGTTTGGGAGGCGCGGGCATCAATGGGTTATGGTGACTGGTTGACAGAGGCAACGCTGGTGACCGACTGAGATCTGGGGGGGGCTTGCTAATCTAGGCTGGCCAAAGAGACAGTTGCGGATTTATTCGGCCGGGATGAATGCAACTCACCCTTCCATTGCGGCGCTGGCTTTGACGGTTCTTATTCAGGCGCCGGCAGCGATTGCCGACATTGTCGTGACCACCGACGGGTCACAGCTTCACGGCGAGATCCTCCGCGTCTCCGAAGAAAAACTGGAGTTCAAAACCGAGTACGCTGGCACTCTCGAAATTCCTCTCGAAGCGATAGAGCACTTTACGACCGAAGAGGCCGCGGCCGTCCGCTTGGACGACGGCAATGTGTTGGTGGGGCAGGTGGCTTCTCCCGAGCCGGGAGCGATCGCGGTGACCACCAGTGGGGGGGTTGTCCAAGCCCGCACCGAAGATGTTGCCGCAGTCTGGGCTGTGGATGAGCGGGATCCAGACGATGTGGCGCGGGAGACCGCTCTGCAAAATCAAATGCGCCGCTGGTCCTATGAAGCAGCGGTGGCGATTGGCGGGCGTTCGGGCAACACCACTCGGTCGAACATCGGCGTGAATCTTGGCGCGACGCTTGAAGGACCTGTAGATCGCTTGGAAATTCGCGGGAGCTATCATTACGCGTCAGAGGAGACCGGTCCGTCCGGTCAGGAGGTCAACCGACGTTCAGCGGACGAGGCAGTTCTCGCCATGTCTTACACCAGCTTTTTCAGTAAACACTTTGGCTGGTACCTCCGAGAAGAAATCGAGTACGACACCTTTGAAAACATTGCATTCCGAAGCACAACGGCGGGCGGTATTACCTACCGGATCTTTGATCGTCCCCGGCACCGCCTCGAGACACGCGCCGGTTTGGCTTACCGTTACGAAAGCTATTACGATCTCGACTTTGATGGCGATGGCACGGTGGATCTGGCGGAGGCTGAAGCGAGCTCCGACAACTTCCCGGGGCTGGATTTTGGCCTGGATCACTATTGGCAGTTCGCCGAGTGGGGCGAGCTGAACAATACCATCACCTACACCCCCAGCATCAATGACCTTGGAGATTACCTCATCGATCATCGATCGGCAATTGATATCCCGCTGGGAGCTTCAGACTTTTGGAAACTGCGGCTGTCTTTGAGTAACCAATACAATAGCCAGCCGACCGGTGGACGCGAAAAACTGGACACAACATACGCACTCAGCCTCTTGCTGAAGTGGAAATAAACGGTTCGTTGCTCAGGAAATAAAACCTATGGAAACCATTGAAATTAACCGGGAAGCAATCGTCGTTTTTGTGAGTTTCTGGGGGCTGCGCGTGCTCGCGGCGCTCCTGATCCTTATCGTAGGGCGTTGGGTTGCCAATAAGGTCACTGCCGGGGTGCGAACCGGAATGACCAAGCGGGCGGTCGATCCTGCCCTGACCTCCTTCATTACCAGCATCCTCTACTACGCCATGCTGGCGGCGGTTGTGATTTCCGCCATCGGCCAAGTGGGTATTCGGACCACTTCGTTCGTGGCTGTGCTGGGGGCTGCCGGTTTGGCCATTGGCTTGGCTTTGCAAGGAGCGCTCTCCAATTTTGCCGCGGGAACTCTGCTCATGCTTTTTCGGCCCTTTCGGATCGGCGATTTTATCGAGGCTGGAGGTACTGCGGGAATTGTGGAGGAGATTGGCATTCTCATGACGATTATGAACAGTCCCGAGAACAAGAGGATCTTTGTTCCGAACAGTCAGATCATGGGCGGGAACATCACCAACATCACCGCCAACCCGCGCCGTCGAATCGACCTCGAAATTGGCATCTCTTACGATGACGACGTCGATCGTGCGAAAGAGCTGATACGGGAAGTGGTTACGAGCCATCCCAAAGTGCTTTCCGACCCGGCGCCGGTGGTCGAGTTGTGGGAACTTGGCGAGAGCAGCGTCAATTTGATTGTGCGGCCGTGGGCGGAAAAAGCGGACTGGTTTCCCACTCGCTGTGAACTGCTTCCGGCAATCAAGAAGCGGCTGGAAGCGGAGGGAATGTCCATCCCGTTCCCGCAGCGTGATGTTCATTTGATCCAGTCCTAGCGAATCCAGTTCTCATCATTTCAGCCGTCCTTTCCCGGGTGGGGGAGGGCGGCTTTTTGCTTGCCAAGCCGATCACCCCGTTGAAGCGTCTCCCTTTTGCGTGCCTCACATTGTGAGACACTGCTGCATTGCCTCTTTTCCGATCACTCCATGCGACACACAATTTCGGTCCTCGTAGAAAACAAATTCGGCGTCCTGGCGCGGATTGCCGGCATGTTTAGCGGCCGCGGGTTTAACATCGACACCTTGAACGTCGGCCCGACACACGACCCCAAGTATTCCCGCATTACGGTGACGGTGAAAGGGGATAATCAGCAGCTGGATCAGTGCATCAAACAGCTGCACAAGATCATCGATGTGATTGAAGTGGTCGACCTCGACCAAGGATCTTTTGCTGCGCGCGAGCTGGTCCTTTTGAAGTTGGCTGCCGATGGTGAAAAGCGTACGGAGCTTGTTCAGATCTGTGATATTTTCCGGGCCAACATCGTCGACGTTTCCCAGCAAAGCATGATCATCGAACTCACCGGTCGCCCGAGCAAAATCGAGGCCTTTTTGGAGATGGTGACACCCTTTGGGGTCAAACAAATGGCGCGCACCGGAATTGCCGCCCTGCCGCGAAACCGGAAACTCGAGTTGTCGCAATAACACTTTTTGTCCTGGCCAACGATCGGCCGTACACCCCTATACCGCGAAGAAGATACCATGCCTGCTAAGGTTTACACCGACAATGAAGCCGACCTCTCGGCCCTCAATGGAAAGAAACTGGCGATCATCGGCTTTGGCTCCCAAGGTCATGCGCACGCCCTCAACTTGAAGGAGAGTGGCCTCGAAGTCATCATCGGCCTTTACAAAGGAAGTAAGTCCATTCCCGTCGCCCAGAAGCTTGGCTTTGAGGTGATGGAGACTGCCGAAGCCGTCAAGGCCGCGGACGTGATCATGATTGCGGTCCCTGACATGAAGCAGCGGTCGCTCTACGAGACCGAAATCGAGCCCAACCTCGAAAAGGGCAAGACGCTGGTTTTCATCCACGGCTTTGCGATTCACTTCGAACTGATCACCCCGCCCAAGGGCGTCAATGTGATCATGGTGGCACCGAAAGGTCCGGGACACGTGGTGCGTACTCAGTATCAGGAAGGCAAAGGGGTTCCGGCCCTCATCGCAGTGCTTAAAGGTTCTTCCCGCGAATCCAAAGATGTCGCGCTGGCATGGGCCAAAGGAATCGGATCGACCCGCGCCGGCGTTCTCCAGACGACCTTCAAAGAAGAAACCGAAACGGACCTCTTTGGCGAGCAGGCAGTTCTCTGTGGCGGTGCCAGTGCGCTGGTGCAGTGCGGCTACGAAGTGCTTGTCGAAGCCGGTTACCAGCCGGAGATGGCCTATTTCGAGTGCCTCCACGAGCTGAAGCTGATCGTCGACCTCATGGTTGAGTCCGGCATCAGCGGCATGCGGTTCTCCATCTCTGAAACTGCTGAATACGGCGACTATACCCGTGGACCACGCGTGATCACTGCTCAGACCAAGAAGGCGATGCAGAAGATTCTCGCCGAAATCCAGAGTGGCAAGTTTGCCAAAGAATGGGTGAAGGAAGCTGAGCAAGGATTTCCGAACTACAAACAGTTTCAGAAGGACAGCGCCGCGCACCCGATCGAAAAGACCGGCGAACGTTTGCGCAGCATGATGCCTTGGGTGAAAAAGCGTAACCTCAAGGGCTCACAAGCCTCTTACGCGAACTAAGGGTTTCTGCGTTTTTCCCTCATCGGACAGCAAATTTGCGACCGCTCCGCAGCCCGGAGCGGTCGTTTGTATCTTTGCCTCCCGCGATGAACCACCGGAGAGCCGACCCTCCTCGGCTGTGAATCTTGCCCTCGGCACTGTTTCCCTCACACTCAATCCTCCGTGACGCATTCTCGAAACCATTGGATCCTTGCCACGCGTAAATCGCCGCTGGCCCTTGCCCAGACTGTGATGGCGCAATCAGCGTTGGCAGCCGCCCATCCCGCGGCGCGGGTGGAGCAGCTGCCGATGACCACGACGGGTGACGAGCGCCTGCAGTGGTCGCTGGAGGTGAAAGGGGGTAAAGGGCTTTTTACCTCGGAACTGGAACGGGCCATTTTGGCTGGAGAAGCCGATTTTGCGGTGCATTCCGCCAAAGATCTCCCGACCGAAATGGATCCGGGGCTGGAAATTGTCGGCTATCTGCCGCGCGAAGATCCGGGTGACGTTTTGATCCTTCGCGAGGGTGTCGATCGTCCCGCGAGCATGGCATCCGGCAGTCCACGTCGCCGGCAGCAGGTGGCGCGATTATTTCCCAACGCAGAATGGAAGGAGATCCGCGGCAATGTCGGAACCCGCCTGCAAAAGCTGGCCGATGGTTATGCCGACGGTGGCGTGATGGCTGCGGCCGGCCTGAAGCGATTGGGCATTACCCATTTTCCCGGCCTGATCTTCCGCCCCCTGACCGTCACTGAATGTGTTCCCGCCGCCGGTCAGGGTGCGATTGCCGTTCAGGCGCGCAAGGGCGACGGCATTGTTTGGGACGGAATCCTCTGCACCCAGACCGCTCAGGCGGTTTCGATCGAACGCGCCGCCCTTTCGGCGTTGGGTGGGGGCTGTCACAATTCGGCCGCCGCACACTGGACCGACGGTCGCCTTTACCTGTTTGACGAATCGTTTGGACGGCGCGAGGTGCCGTTTGACGCATCCGAACCCGCGGGGATACGCGCGGCGGTGGAGTCACTCCTTAAATCTTTTTAGCTATGAGTAATGCATCATCGCTCGCGGGCCGGCGAATCGTCGTTACCCGCAATCTGGAAACAGCCAGCCGTCTTTCGAGTCGACTCACCGAACTCGGGGCGGAAGTGCTCGAGCTGCCGCTCATTCATGTCGTCTATGAGGCGGACAAACAGGCGACGGCTGATATCTTTGGTGAGATCGCCCAGTATGAGTGGATCGTTTTCACCAGCGCTCACGGAGTCCGTGGATTCTTCAAGTTGTTTGCGAACGTGTTCGAAGATATTCGTTCGCTGGGACCGATGCGCATTGCCGTTGTCGGGGAAGGCACGGCGAGCGCCGTTCGCGAGTGGCATCTGAAAGTGGACCTGCAACCGGAAGAAGCCACCGCCGACGCCTTGGGTGATGCCTTGGCGCAAGAGCAATCGCTCGACAACCTCCGGGTGCTTGTCGTGACCGGAAACCGCAATCGCGAGGACTTGGTCAAACGACTCAACGAAGCGCAATCCATCGTCGACACGCTTGAGGTTTACAAGACGCACTTGACGGATTTGACCAACAATCCGGCTGCGGCGGTGTTTCGACAGCAGGGGGCGGACGCATTGATTTTTTCCAGTTCCTCCGCGGTGCAATCGTTTGGACGACAGGCCACGCAGCTCAAGTTGGCGTCTGGAGCCCGGGTGCCAGCCTTGGCAAGTTTTGGCCCTCAAACCACTGCCACCATGAAGCAGGCACACATTCCTGTCGCGATCGAGGCGGCCACCCCCAGCTTGGATGCAATGGTTGCGGCCTTGGAAGCGCACTTTGAAAGGCATTAGGATCAAAGCCCGCGATATTCCCTGTGAATTGACTCACGGCCGGAACCGGTTTCCATTCCCGCTTGGATAGCTCCGTATTTTTTACACACCGTCTCCAGAAGTCCATATGAGCAAGCCCCTCGTCAAAATATGTGGAATCACGTCTCGGGAGGATGCCGAGATGGCTCTGGAACTTGGGGCAGATCTGCTCGGAATTATCCTGCATGAAAGATCGCCTCGGGCCGTTCCGCTGGCCGAGGTGACGGAACTGCTGGAGTTTATTCCAGTGGGTCAGCGGGTACTGGTGGATGTGTCGACTCCGACTGACGTGCTCGCGAGTTACAAACAACTACCGTTTGACTATTTTCAAATGCACTTCGATCTCGACGTGGCCATCGCTACGGTTGCGGCATGGTCCGGAATGATCGGACGGGAGCGGCTGTGGCTGGCTCCGCGAGTTCCGGCGCAGGAACATTGTTTTCCCCAGATTATCATGGAGTTTGCGGACACCCTGTTGGTGGACACTTACTCGAAGGAGGCATTTGGTGGAACAGGTAAAGCCGGTGACTGGGAGCGTTTTCAGGACTGGTCCACGCTGTATCAACACAAACGTTGGGTGCTCGCCGGTGGACTTTCTCCATTGAATATTGCCCAAGCTCTGGAAGCCACGGAAGCCGAGATCGTTGACGTAAATAGCGGTGTTGAATTGTCTCCCGGGGTCAAAGATCCTCATTTGGTCGAGGCGTTCATGCAGCAAGTGCATCACTGGACAGAGCAGCGCGCCCCCCGCGACTAGATCGCTGAAGATTGGCTTTACTCCGATTCCGGATCGACAGCACCGCATTCGTTAATTGTGGATGGGTCATGGCATTTTGGAACGCCCGGGTAGCCCGGAGAATCGTGCTGGTGTTGGGTGCGGCGGTTGGAACTGTTACGGCCTGGGGCAAGACTTCGGTTGATAGTTGGGAGCCGCTGGACACTTTTCAGGGTCGTTGCGCAGCAGAGGATCTGAGGGAGCGGCTTGCACGGGTCTATGCTCCTTACGCGGGCTGGGATCAGTGGATTCAGATCACCCCGGAAGCGGCATGGATTCGGGTGCACGCCTCGCAGCCATACTTTTATTATCGTTTGGGGTTGAATCAGGGGCGGGGCGAGGACGATCCGCAACTCGATGATGCGCTGCTCGGAAAACCCTTTGAGGATTGGGTGATTGCTATTGATCCCGGACATATCGGCGGGGAGTGGGGGCCGTTGGAGCAGCGCTCTTTCCGGATCGGTGACCAACCCGTCGTCCAAGAGGGTGACCTCGTCCTTGCCGCTGCCCGTCGCCTGCTCCGGGGACTCGCGTCTCACGGAGTTTCAGCGGTATTGGTTCGGGATTCCCCTCAACCGGTTACCGCATTACGTCCAGCCGATTTTCGGGCTCAAGCCCAGCGGGAATTAACTGCGGGGCCGAATGATTCCCCCTCCGACGATGCCATCCGCCGGCGTGCAGAGCTGCTTTTTTACCGACAAAGCGAGATCCAGGCGCGGGCCAAGCGGGTAAACGAGGAAATTCGACCCGATCTGGTCATTGCTCTGCATATCGATGCGACAGCGTGGGAAGATCCCGCCAGGCCGGCACTCTTGTCAAAAAACGGCGGGCACATCATCGTCAATGGCGGTTTCATGGAGGGCGAATTGCAGAATGAAGAAATGCGCCGTGCCATGGTTTTGCGCCTGCTGAAAGGCTATGATCGGATTGAGATCCCGATTGCGGTGGCAATCGCTGAAGCGATGGTTCGGCATACCGGCCTGCCTCCAGCAACCTACCGAGGCGAGAACGCGGCCATGGTTGAGGGAAATCCTTACATTTGGGCGCGCAACCTCATGGCCAATCGGACCTATGATGCTCCTGTGGTTTACTTGGAACCATGGACACTCAATAGCCTTGAGGTTTATCCATGGGCCGCCTTGGGCGACTATGATGGGGAACAGGAAGTAAACGGGCAGATGCGCGCGTCATTACCCGCCATTTATGCCGCCTTTGTGCTTGAGGGACTGCTGACCGCGCTGAAAAGGGAAGAAGACTCCGCTTCCGAGATCGACGAATCTTTACGCTGAGAATGGCATAAAAAAGGCCGCGATTCAGGTCGCGGCTTTGTGGAGGAAAGTTGTTAGAGCGTTCCTTAAGCGCGGCTCTGATAAGAACCGTCGGCCGTGGAGATGCGCAGTTTCTCGCCCTGTTTGATGAAGAGGGGCGTATTCACGCGAATGCCGGTTTCCATGACCACAGTCTTGGTGGCCCCGGTCGCGCTGTCGCCTTTGACGGCATCCGGCGCTTCGACAACCTCGAGTTCTACGGTTGAAGGGACTTCGACCTGCACCGGCTCATCGTCGACGAAGAGAATTTTCACCTGGCAATTCGGGGCCATATAATTCTTCGCGTCTCCGACCACCGATTCAGGCAGTTCAAAGGTCTCGTAGGTATCGAGATCCATGAAGGCGAAGTTGTCGCGATCCTGATAACTGAATTCGACATTCTTCGAGTCAGTCTGCAGCACCTCGACGCTCTCGGTGGAGCTGAAACGAACGTCATTGCTGCGCCCGTTGCGCAAGTTGCGCAGTTTGGCCTGCACGAAGGCCCGGAGGTTTCCGGGGGTGCGGTGCATGACGTCGAGAACAAGATTGGGCTCGCCGTTGTAACGGATGACGCGGCCCTTGCGGAGATCGTTTGCGGAAGGCATGGGATTGGAGGAAAAGGAGAAAACGAAAGCACGCGCCCGCTTGCGCCGCAAGCATTCTTCAATCCTTCGAATCGAGCTCAGCGCCTCAATGGAGCATGTTCGTCGGCGGAGGGGCGGGGCAGCACAAGGCCGAGAAAAAACGGCACCAACAGTATTCCGGCACCGATGAAATAGGCGTTCATCGAACCGAGAGACCAAAAGGCCGTTGCACCAGCCAACGGACCGAAGGCGCGGGCGAGGGAGCCGGCGGCGCGGAAAGCTCCCAAGTATTCTCCTTGACGGTCATCGGGAGAATAGAGCGAAACGAGCGAACTCAAGGCCGGGCTGCCCAGGCCAATGCCGAGTCCCATCAGGGCGAGACCTGCATAAAAAAGCGCGCTGTCGCGAGCCGCACCCAGACAGCAAAGCCCGAGGACCCCGGCGAGCGTGCCCGCCAGCACCAGATTGATTTCACCGATCCGCCGCCCGTATTTCCGCACCGCATAGCCTTGCGTGAATGCCAGCACGAATCCGACGAAGAGGAAGATGAAAGTCATCTGCCGGGGATTGTAATACAAGCGTTCCGCGGCCAGGAATGTCAGGGTGAATTCCATCGCGGAAAAGGCGAAAATGAATACGAAGTAGATGCGAGTGGCCGAGCGCACGTGTGGGTGCTGCAGGCCGATGAACGAAAACCAGCTCCGACGTCCCTCAACGCTCTTGTCGTCTACTTTTGCCCGGGTTTCAGGAAATGCCCGGGCAACCCAGATCCAGTTGGCGAGGGCCAGCAGCGCAGCACAGGCGGCGGGAAATGAGAATGGGTTTAAACCCCACGTATCCGCGTCCGAAAAGTGCTCGAGCGGATTCCAGATTGAAGCGAGGCCGCCGATTGCCGGTCCGACGATAAAGCCCAGCCCAAAAGCCATTCCAATCAGTCCCATGCCCTTGGTGCGGTTTTCGCGACTCGTGACATCGGCGACGGCCGCCGTTGCGACTGCGATGTTGCCCGCCATGATTCCTCCGATCACCCGGGAAACGAGTAGCACTGCAAACGACCCGCTGACGATCCATGCGAGGTAGCCGATGAAAGTTCCTCCGACCGTGATCAGGAGAACGTTTCGGCGCCCATGGCGGTCGGAGAGCCGTCCCCAGATGGGTGCCGCGACGAACTGTAACAGGCTGTAAAGCGAGCCGAGGATACCCCCGAAAAGCACCGCCGTAAGAAAAGTATTATCACCGCCGCCGGGAGAAGCCCGTTCGAGAAAAGCGATTAGCTGGCCAATGAGGCTGCTGTCCCCTTCCCGGGGCAAATACCATTCCAGCATGGCCGGAAAAAGCGGGAAGATGACGGAGAATCCCACTAAATCGAGGAAGACCGTGAGAAAGATGACTCCGAGTGATCCCTTTCGGCGCGGATCTGCCGATGGCTCTGACGTCGCGTCCATCGTGGAGGTAGCTCTAAACAGAGGCCTTGGCCTGACGCGCACGAAACGCCGCTGCCACGTTGTCCGGAATAAACTTGGACACACGGGATGCGTCAAAATAAGCCACCTGCTTCATCAGAGTCGAGCTGGTGAAGAAATAACGGGAGCCCGGCATGAGGAAAATCGTTTCAACGTCGGGTTCCAGATCCCGGTTCATTTGCGTCATCTGAAATTCAAACTCGAAATCCGAGGCAGCACGCAGTCCGCGGATGAGGGCAATCGCATTTTGTTCGCGGGCGAAATCAACCACCAGTCCCTCAAAGGTGATCACGCGGGAGTTCAAACCTTGGATGTTTTCCTCGATAAAGCGCATCCGCTCCTCCACGGGAAACATCGGGTTTTTGTGACGGTTAGGAGCCACCGCTACGAGCACCTCGTCGAAGATTCGGCACGCCCGCCGGAGAATATCGAGATGCCCATTGGTCACGGGATCAAAGGTTCCAGGGTAGAGGGCTCGTCGCATCAGGCATCCCATACGAGATAGGGTTTTAAGTTGCCGCAAGAGTGAATTTGATCAGGGCTGGAGCGCAAAACCGTGAAGCAGCTACCGAACATCATCACCCTTTCCCGCGTTCTCGTGCTCGCATTCCTTTGGTGGGTGGCTTTTGAACGTTGGACCGGGGCAGCCACCCTGGCGTTTTTCTGCATCCTCTATGGAGCTGTATCTGATTTCCTCGACGGTTATCTGGCGCGCCGGTTGAACGTCATCAGTAATTTCGGGAAGATCATGGACGCCTTGGTCGACAAGGTAATGGTCCTCGGCTCACTCGTTTTGCTCATGGTGGTGGGAACATTGTATCCGCTCTGGCTGGCCCTGCCGCTTTCCATCCTGATCGCCATCCGGGAGTTGGGGATCACTTGGATGCGGCTGGTGGCGGCGCGCAAAGGGGTTGTCTTGGCCGCTGAGACTTCCGGCAAGCGCAAGGCGATCTGGCAGATCACAGCTGTGTGTGTGCTTTTTGCCCACCCGATGTTTGCGCGGGATGTGCTGATATGGCTCAACCTGGATGCGCCGCTGTTTGAGCTGTGGATTTGGCTCAACGGGATGATTTACTTTCTCTACGCTTCCTACCTGACGATCAGTTCGGGCGCGATGTATGTGGGGAAATACTGGCGGGTATTCACCGCGCCTGCTAACCACCGATGAAACAGCCCTCTTCGTATCCTTGGATGGCTGCACTTCCCACTGCATGGGTCGTGGGTGCCGCAACGATTGGACCTGTCGGCAAGTGGGGCAAGGCCCCCGGAACGAATGGTTCCGTGGTCGGTCTGTTACTCTACACGGTCGTTTTTCACGGCCAACCGCTTTGGGCCCAGGTGTTAATGGCTGTTGGTCTCGCACTCGCCGCTATCGTGATCTGCGATGAAGCCGAAAGGCGTCTATTCAAACGGGACCCGGGGGAGATCATCCTCGACGAAGTGGTGGCCATGCCGCTGGTGTTTCTCGGGCTCAGCGAAACACTGAATCTCGCCGGGCACATCTGGATTTTCATGGTTATCGGATTCCTGCTCTTTCGGATATTCGATATCTTGAAACCCTTTGGCATCGCCCGTTTGCAACGGCTCCCGGGCGGGCAAGGTGTGGTCGTCGACGACTTGGCGGCGGGCATCGCCTCCGCACTGGTGCTCCGCATCATCATCTGGAGCTTGATCACCATTGAGGTGATTATTTTGCCAGCTTCCTGAGTGCGGCGAGGTACCCTTCGACTCCCAGTCCGGCGATCACACCGGCACAGGCGGGGGCCGTCAGGCTGCGATGGCGAAAAGCCTCCCGTTGGTAAACCTGGCTCAGGTGGACTTCGATCACCGGCAATCCACTGGCTTTGACCGCGTCATGCAGCGCGATGCTGGTGTGGGTGTAAGCCGCGAAATTGGCGATGATCCCACTGACGCCTGCATCGGTCCATGCATGGATCTGCTCCACCAGGGCTCCCTCAGATGCGCTTTGGAAGAAGTCGACATTCACTCCGAATAATTCCGCCTCGTCGTGGATGATCTTCTCGATTTGAGCCAATGTCTGAGAACCATAAATTGCGGGTTCCCGTTTGCCGAGGCGGTCGAGATTGGGGCCGTTGAGAATGCCGATCGTCTTCATGATCAAGCTTTAAAGGGTAATCCGGATGGAATGCACGCCTAAAGAATGGCGCGGAGGTGGCTGCTGGATCTTAGAGTGGGCATTCCGTGGCAACGAATTCCCATGCGAGACCAAACTGTTCGGCCACCTCGGCGGCGAGGGCTTTGACCCCGAAAACCTCCGTCGCGTAATGACCGCAGCAGTACAGGTTGAAGCCTTCTTCTTGAGCGACGTTGAAATGTTCCTGCCTAAGTTCTCCGGTGATCAGTGTATCGGTTCCGTTGCGCTTGAGGTAAGGCAGGGCCGAACGTCCACTACCGGTGAGAATCGCTATGCGCTTGGGCGTTTTCGATCCAAATTCCATCGGTGTGAATGAATGTGGAAACTGTGCCTGAAGCCGTTTTGCCAAACCCGCACGATCGCCCTCGTGCCGCACCAGGAGCCCAATTTCAGTTCCTTCGTAGTCGAGAAAACTCCGTTCGGCTTCCAGCCCCAGTTCTTTTGCCAACAAGGCATTATTGCCAATCTCAGGATGCGCATCGAGGGGCAGGTGAGCCCCGTAGACAGCAAGATTCCCGTCGAGGGCTGTTTTCACCTTCATGTAATGACGCCCCGTTAGCGGAACGGGTGGTGTCCAAAAAAGGCCGTGGTGCACGATCAGGAAGTCGATACCGCGCGCGATCGCCTTCTCGAAAGGCACCCGTCCCGCATCGACTGCTGCGCCGACTTTTGAGATGGTGCCGTTGTTCTCGATCTGCAGGCCATTTTCTGCGCCGGGAAAATCGCTTACCACGGTGCGGCGGGTGCGTTCGTCACAGAATTCAACAACATCGCTCAACAAAGCCATGCGCTCACTTTTTGAAGAAAGCTCCTCGTCGGCAACCTGATCTTTGAAATGCTGGAGGGAAATGTTCCCCTGAATGCGGGGATCGTGAACCCTTCGTACCATCCACTGATGAAATGAGCCAGCGCATCGAAGCCATCATTTTTGACATGGACGGAACCTTGCTCGACACCGAGCGGTTGGCTTGGGAAGCGTGGAATGCTGCAGTCGCGGAGGTAGGGGTCACTTTTCCCGAAACTTTTTATCCCACAATTATTGGCTGTACCCGACCCGATTATACGATTCGCATCCGGGAAACGATCAGTGCGCCTGAACGTCTCGAAGCGTTCCTCGCCGCGATGCCCCGCCACTATGAGGCTCTGATCGAGGTGAAGGGCTTACCCTTGCGGCCGGGAGTGCTGACCACACTTGACTGGTTGACGGCGCGTAAAGTGCCTTTGGCCGTGGCCACCTCGACCGGCCGGCAGACTGCAGAACGTAAGCTCGTGCTCTCAAAACTGGATCGGTATTTCGTTTCGTTGACTGCCGGAAACGAAGTGAAACGGGGGAAACCCGAACCCGATATTTTCATCGAATCACTGCGACGGTTGGATCAGCCGGCCGAAGCGTGTCTGGCCATTGAAGACAGCCCCAACGGACTCCGCGCAGCTGTTGCCGCCGGATTGAAGACCGTCTTAATCCCAGATCTCGCACCCGTGGCACCCGAAGTCGCTCGGCTGGCTTGGCGGCAGTACGATCGTATGGACGAAGTCATACCGCTGCTGGCGGAAAAGATTGTTGCCCACTAAGCGCCCGGGCGTCCCTGCCAACGATGCGCAAAAAACGCGCCGACCAAACCACCTAAAATGTGTGCAAAGCGCGCCACTTGGTCCGAGGAGTCGAACGCCCGATAAAGCTCCTGACCGAGAAACAGGACGCAGACCAAAAGAAATGTCATGGGAATCACCCCCGAACGCGCCCGGGTGTAACTGGCCAGCACGATGAAAGCAAAGGCAACGCCGCTGGCTCCGAGCAATCGCGCCGAGCCGAAAAGCGGCGTGATCAGGAGCATGGGCAATGCCGTCACGATCGCTGTTACCGCTGTGACCAACAGCAGTTTCTTGACCCGATACTTTTCCTCCAGAATCGGTCCAATTAGCAGAATTACGGACAGATTATAAACCAAGTGTTCGGGCGAAGCATGTCCAAGGACATGAAGGAGCACCGTTGGGTAGGTGATCGGATTCGCCCAGTCAAACCCGTGCCCAACACTGAACACCGTCTGCGTCGCCCAGCCGCCAGTAAAAACCGAGAGCACAAAGACAGCAACGCAGGTGAAAGAAAACGTCAGGGTGAACGGAGCGTTATAGCTCAATTGGAGCTTGCGCATGGCTCTCACCATAGGTCGCCAACCCCACAGCGCAAGTCCGCCGACAAGCTTAATTTGTCAGACAAATTAAGTCTGCGCATTAAGCTTGTCGGGAGATTGTTGGAGAGGGTGATCATTGGCGGAGTTCGCAAGCGTGGGCGCTGAAGCCGGCACCAAAGCTGGTTAGCCACAGGTGAGATGGGCTGGAAGAAAGCGCTGGACGAGTGGCTGCCCAAGTGGGAGGGAGCGAGACGCGTGAGGCGAAGGCGGTTTGACTGAGGTAGGAGGCGAGGGCGAAGAGGATGGAGGGGCTACTCAGGTTTCCTCCGTGCCTGAGGATCCAGCGACTCTCGGAAAAAGGATCTCCTTCGAAGGCGTCAGACAACGCGTCGACCACATCCCGGCCCCCGGGGTGGGTGAGTCGGTAGGTCCCGGGCGGCGGGGGTGCATTATCATGCAAACCTCTAACCATTTTTGCGGCGACGGCGGGAACGGTCCGTGCAAGTTGATTGCGAAGTTTGCCGCCACGATTGGCAAATCGGAGCAGTTCCCGGTCTTGGGGGCGATGGACGGTGGTGAAGTTGCCCAATCTCCAAGCTGGCAGCCCTTCCGGTGGTTTGGAGCGGAGTATGGCACAGGCGGCACCATCTCCAAACAGGCTGGCACTGATAAGCACCCCAGGATCATCATCGAGATAGAAAGCGGCGCTGCAGATTTCAACGGCGACCACAGCCACCCGTGCTCCGGGTTCTGCCATGGCGAAAGCGTTTGCCGCCCGGAGCGCAGGAATTGCAGCGCCACATCCCATGCCGACCAAGTCATTCAGGTAAGCATTGATTCGCATGCCCAAGGCTTCGGCTATATAACTGCTGACCCCGGGGCAGAGGTAGCCGGTGCAGGTGCAGACAAAGAGTGCATCGAGCTCGGAAGCTTGCAGTTCGGCGCGCTCCAAGGCTTGACGTAAAGCGTGGGCTGCCACCGTCGGCGCATGACGTTCAAAAGCGCGGTTGAGCGCCTCGGCATCGAGATCAAAAATGTGGTCGAGGTCTTCAATCGCCAGATGTCGGGTCTCGATTCCATTGTTCGCTTTGAGCAACTTCTCCATCAGTATCTGCGAACGGGGCCTGAGGCGTTGGCGGGCTTGAGAGCGTTCGAAGATCGCGCAAAGGTCTGCTTGACGATGAACCGAAGGGGGAACGGTCGCAGCCAAACTCTGGAGATAGATGGGAGGGGATGGATTCAAATCAGGATCGGGTCAGGTGATACAATTGATTCAAAGGGAGCAGACGTAAACGGGTCAGTTGGCCCAACCACTGTTGCGGAGGCGAAGCATGAAGCATGAAGTGAAGGAAGCGGGCGCAGCGTAACCGGCGACGAAGGCGTGCGTGACGTTGTTGAATCAGGCCTGTCGTTACACCCCAGTTGTATTTACCCTGGGCATACGCCACGAGTGGATCAAGCGCCAGCGCCGCGCTTTCGAGTGCCATGGCCATGCCGTGTCCAGTGTAGGGCGGCGTCATGCCCCGGCTGTCTCCCAATCGCAGGTAGCCTGCACGTGAGGTGTCCTGGCGGAAATCGAGTCCGGCTACCGCACAGCGGGATTTGGGATCGCATTGGGCCGCCACGAGCCGTTCCCGAAGCTGAAAGAGTTGCGCCTGCTCCAGATAGGTTTCGAGCAGGGAATCCCGGTTACCATCGGGAAGCTCCCGTTGTTGAAAAAGGCCGCATAGATTGACTCGGCCATCTTCGATCCGACTCAGCCCCACATAGGCGTTTTTACCGAGATGCACTTCGAGATCCGCGTCGAGAGCGAACGGTGGCAAAACATGAATCTTTAGTCCCAACCATCGCCGGCCGAGACTTCCTCGTGCCGGAACGCGTCCAGTTGCCTGAATCAAGCCTTCTTCAAGATCCTGCTTGTCCGCCTCACACGATAAGGAAATGCGGGAGTGTTCAACGAGCTTCCCGCCCGCGTTGACGAAAGCCTTGGCTAGTGCGGCATCCAAGCGAAAGCGGGAAATGCCCTGTGCGGGCGCGGGAAGGTTCCAATCACGAAGCATCTGATTCCTGCGAAACCAGCGAACGCTGTTCAATGAAATCGCTTCAGTCAGCAGCGGCTCCAGATCGAGAATGCGAATGGTTTCAGGTGTGAGTCCGCTGATGAATTCCCCGCATACTTTATGGCGCGGATAAGTGCCGGCTTCGTGGAGCTCTACCGGGATTCCCCGTTGGGCCAGGGCGCGGCCGAGGCTCAGACCCGCGAGGCCGCCACCCGCAATGGTGAGCTGGTTGATCACCGCATTCCCTCCCGGCGTTTGGCTACAAGACGGTAGGCCCCGAGCGCCGAGCAGCGGATGGTCCAATGCCACTCGTGCGGGTCCAGCCCCAGCAGGTGTGGCAGCTCTTCATCTTGAAACCCGGCCCGCACACTGACCACGGCATCGTGGCGGGAAACGTAATTCATTCCGAGGAGAAAGGCACAACGCGCCTGCCAGATGTGGGCTTTTCGGCGAGCGGTTTCGTTGATGATCAGCACCTGCGCTGAATGCGTAATGCTCCCTTGCAACGCGCGCAGTTCGGCATCGGTAAACTGATGAAGAATGTGATTGGCGACGATGACAGCTGCTTGAGCGGAGGCCTGGGCTGTGCGGATGTCGGCTTGTTCCCAACTCCATGGCTCGGGCCAAGCGGGCGGACGGTTCCAGAGGTCGATGCCGGTGTATTCCCATTCCCGGGCGGCGGAGATCTTACGCACCAGATAGCGTCCGAGGGAGCCATCTCCTGCGGCAAGTTCCACAATGCGGTTGTCAGGCGTAAGGTCGATCCGGTGCAGTTGATCCGCAATCCAGCGGAAGTTGCCCATCAACGCATTGAGCCGCCGCATGTCCCGTCGATTGGCGAGCGCATCCGGATGGTTTTCTGGAAGCCGATCGAGAATTTCGGCAAGAACTTGGCGCTGCATGGTTTAGAAGAACCTGTATTTCCAACATTCGCAACGCAACCCGAAGCCTGCCCATGGAATTGATGTTTACAGGCGAATGCGGACGCTCTGGAGTGGTTGCATGTCGTTGGACAAATCAGCAGCGACGGTGGCGGGTCCGTCTTCAAGTCTCGTCCAGGCGGTAGCCGAGCTCGTCGCACAATCGGGCGAACGCCCTTCGTGGGATGACTATTTCATGAGCACGGCCTTGCTCATTTCTTCCCGCAGCGCCTGTGAGCGATTGCACGTGGGTTGTGTGATGGTTTCGGGAGGTTCTCAGCAAAATCGAATCGTGGCTGCGGGCTATAACGGCTTTCTCCCGGGAGCCCCCCACACCAGCCGGATCCTTGAAGGCCATGAGCAGGGCACGGTCCACGCGGAGCAAAATGCAATTGCCGATGCCGCCCGTCGCGGCGTGGCACTGGATGGTGCAACTGTTTATGTAACCCATTTCCCCTGTGTGAATTGCGCCAAAATTATGGCGGCGGCCGGGATACGGGCCATCAAGTATCATTTTGACTACCGAAACAGCCCGTTGGTCGGAGATTTGCTGACGGAGGCGGGAGTCTCCATCATCCAACTCTAATCCATGCAAGATCTTGAAAACACGCCGCCGAGCTTGCGCGGACAACTCCTCGTTGCGCACCCTACGTTAAGCGATCCTCATTTTCGTCGGGCGGTAATTTTGCTTTCCGAGCATTCTGGGGAGGTGGGAGCCATCGGCGTAATTCTGAATCGGCCTTTGTTAAAGACATTGGGAACGGTGCGCGCTGATTTGGCCGACAGTGAACTGACTGCGGTCCCGGTTTTTGAAGGCGGGCCGGTGGAGCCCGATAAGGTGATTCTTACTGCTTGGCGCTGGAATTTCGGCGAAGGAACGTTTCAGCTCTATTTTGGAATTGCTCCGGAGATGATTGCTGAACTGCGGGCGGAAGATCCCTGTTTTGAGGTTCGCGCCTACCTCGGCTACAGCGGTTGGGGCGGAGGTCAGCTTGAGGGCGAATTGGCCGCTCCGGCTTGGCTGGTCACACCACTTTCCGAAGAGCAGATGGAGGTGGAAAGGCTGGACTCTCTGTGGCGTATGCTAATTGACCAGTGGCAGCCCGAGTTGGGATTTCTCGCCGACGCTCCCGAAGATCCTGGGCTGAATTGAAGTGCGGCCTCAGCCCTTTTCAACCTGATCGAAGATCTCGCGGTCGAAAGCATTTTCGCTCTTGGCGACCACGCAACTGACTACGCAGTCGCCGGTGACATTGACGGCGGTACGCACCATGTCGAGTAGGCGGTCAATCCCTATAATCAAGCCAATGCCTTCGACTGGTAGACCCGCCTGCGTCAGCACCATGGAAAGCATGATCAGGCCGACTCCGGGCACGCCAGCAGTTCCGATTGAGGCGAGCGTGGCGGTCAAGACCACCATAAGGAGTTGGATAACCGTCAGATCGATGCCGTAGACTTGGGCGATAAAAACGGTGGCCACCCCCTGCATAATTGCGGTGCCATCCATGTTGAGCGTTGCTCCGAGCGGGACGGTGAATGCGGCAACCGAGCGTTTCACTCCAAGCTTTTGTTCCACCACTTCGAGGGTGACCGGAAGCGTCGCATTGCTGGAAGCGGTCGAAAAGGCAAAGACCTGAACGCTGCGAATTTTTTTAAGAAAATGAACAGGATTCAGACCGCTGAAGATTTTAAGAAAGAGGGAATACGTGATAACGGTGTGCGCCAGCAGCAACATGAGCACCAACAGGAAATAATTGATCAACGGGCGGAATGCGTCGAATCCTTGGGTGGCAAAGGTTTGGGCAATCAAGGCAAAGACACCGTAAGGTGCGAGCGTCATGATGACCCAGACTAGTTTCATGATCACCGCGTTGAGGTCTTCAAAGAACGAGAGCATGCGTTTGCCCGCCTCGCCTGCGGTCGACATGGCAATGCCGAGGAGAATGGCAAAAACGATCAGCGGCAGCATATCGCCTTGGCTGGTGGCTTTGACGATGTTGCTCGGAAGGATTCCAATAATCACATCGGCAAATGGGGGCACCTCTGGAGCTTCGAAAACGATGGATTCACCCCGGGGAAAGTTGGTGCCGGGTTGAAGGAGGGTGGCCGCCAAGAGCGCCCCCGAGATCGCGACAGCCGTTGTCAGTAGATACAGCCCGAGCGTTTTGCTGCCGAGGCGGCCCAGCTGCGTAATATCAGAGAGCGAAGCAGTTCCGCAGACGAGCGATGCCAACACCAGCGGGATCACGATTACCTGGAGCAGGCGGACAAATGCCTGCCCGACAATATGAAAGAGACCGTCAGCACCGTAAGTAATCAGCGCTTGATAAACGACATGTTCACCGTCGAACGTTCCCAACAGATTGATCGCCAAGCCGACCACCAGACCGAGTGACATGCCTCCAAGGATCTTGATCGTGAGTGTCCGGTTTCCGGGGGAAGCGGCGGATTTTGAGGGTGCGAGAGGAGCTTTCATGGACGAGAGAACTGACTGGTGATGGGCGGCCGACAGGAAACGAAATCGCTCAGCGCAAATCCGACGTGGGGTGGCGCGTCTGTCTGGAACGGCAAGACGAAGGCAGTGAGGCCTATCTCGGCGGGCCGGCTTGCATGCGGCTAGCACAGGCTTGACGGTGCTGCTTGCCAACCCTTTTTCTTTTCGACTTCGACCTCAGGTCAAACCACTCATTTAATTTGCCCATGATTATTAAGCCACGTATCCGCGGATTTGTTTGTATCACCGCTCATCCAGACGGATGTGCCGCCCATGTCCGGGAACAAATCGCTCACGTGCGTGCGCAGGGGCCGATTGAGAAAAGCCCCAAACGGGTTCTTGTGATTGGATCGTCGACGGGCTACGGCTTGTCCGCGCGGATCGTCTCCGCCTTTGGTTGCGGTGCCGATACGCTTGGCGTCTTCTTTGAACGTCCCGCTTCAAACGGAAAACCGGCCTCAGCCGGCTGGTACAATTCCGTCGCTTTCGAAGAGGAAGCAAAAAAAGCAGGTCTTTGGGCGAAGTCGCTCAACGGAGACGCTTTTTCAAACGAGCTGAAGGCGCAGGCGATTGAGGCGATCAAGGAGAAGATGGGGCAGGTCGATCTGGTTGTTTACAGCCTCGCTTCCCCACGCCGCACGGATCCTCGCACCGGCGAAACCTTTCGCAGCACGCTCAAGCCGATTGGCGAATCTTACACCGCCAAGAATCTGGATACCGACAAGAAGGAGATTACCAGCGTCACCATCGAGCCCGCTTCCCAGGAAGAGATTGACCACACGGTTAAAGTCATGGGCGGCGAGGATTGGGAAATGTGGATTGAGGCGCTGAATGATGCTGGCGTGCTTGCTCCGGGCGCGACGACTTGTGCCTTTGACTACATCGGCCCGAAAGTCACTTGGCCCGTTTACACCAACGGGTCGATTGGTGCCGCCAAGAAGCACCTCCGTGAAACCGCCAGCCGGATTGACGCGATGCTTAAAGTCGATCGCGGCCGAGCCTTCGTCTCAGTCAATAAAGCAGTGGTCACTCAAGCGAGCAGTGCCATTCCGGTTGTCCCGCTTTATATCTCGATCCTCTTCAAGGTGATGAAAGAGAAGGGGCTGCACGAAGACTGCATTCACCAGATCGATCGCCTCTTCCGCACGCAGATGTGGAACGATGGCTACCTTAACTTCGACGACGAAGGCCGCGTGCGGGTCGACGATTGGGAAATGCGCGAGGATGTGCAATCCGCGGTCGCCGCGATCTGGCCGGACGTCACCACGGAGACGATTGATGCATTAACCGATTTCGACGGTTACCAGGAAAATTTCCTACGCCTTTTCGGCTTTGGATTGTCGGGCGTCGATTACGCGGCTGAAGTCGAGCCGGAGCGTGAATTTCCCGCCTAGGGATCGTTATCCTTGGCTCGTTGAGCGGCTCTGATGGTTGGCTGCTTTCTTGCAATCTGATTACAGCCCTGGAAAGACCACGTGGTTTTACACACCCGAACGTAGCTGTAACCTGCGCCCTGACCTGCTGCATCTTTTGAACAAGGATGGAGTAGCCGGGGAGGTTGCCCTCCCAAGCGCTCACACCACCGGGCATACGGATCACGTACCACCGCGGTTCCTCAAGAATATGTTCTTTGCAAGGAACGGAGCCGATCGAGCAGCTTGAGCAGGTTCATCGTGTCGAAGGGCTTGCGCGGGTAAGTGAGGTTCATGTGGGAGGCCCCACTGTCGACCAAGGACCGCGCTCGTTCCATACGCCGATCCGGGCATGTTCGGGGTTGAGTCCCCGGGCCTTGAGTTTGCGCAAGCGGGTGTGTCCGCGTTTCCACTGGCGCCAAAGAATGCACCGCAGTCGGCGGGGTAACGGCAGAAGGCGTGGACTCGGCCGGGACTCCGGATTAAGGAGTATCCGCTTGTCCTTCACCTTGCGCCGCAGGAGCGCCGCCCTCCAGCCGTGCCATGGAGGGGCCAGGACCCTCGTTGCGTTGGTTGCATCTTTCCGCCCTGTAATTCGCGGAAGACCGCCGAACCGATCAAGCGCCGCAGGAGCGTCGCCCTAGTGTGCCCGGCATGGGCGACATCTAGTCAGATGAAAAGAGATGACCGGAGACAGTGACAGTAACCGTAGCGAACCCCAAGGGGAAGTCCGTGAGGACCAACTGAAAGCAGGGGCAGAGCAAAGG
>Ga0209024_1001013_pt1 | contig 30585 bp, 33 predicted proteins | sample AutmiccommunBRH5_FD_187380 | JGI IMG/M metagenome (GOLD analysis project Ga0209024, IMG submission 187380) | Deep subsurface microbial communities from Mt. Terri, Switzerland - Autotrophic microbial communities BRH/5 (SPAdes) (version 2) | ecosystem: Environmental > Aquatic > Deep subsurface >...
GCTGGCGGATAGATTGCAGGGCGCTGTTAAGAGCATTGGTCAATTGATTCGAATCATTCGCCGTGTAGTAGGCACCATGCCCATATTCGGCAGCATCTTCGAGCATCTGGTTATCGACGGCGAAGCCAACCGTGTAGGTGTGCAGGTTCTGCTTCAAGTGAGCACTGTCGTTGAAGCTCTTGCCGGCCAGATCGGTGCCGCTCTTGATCAGGTCAATGTCGTAGGCGAACTTGGCGATATCGTCCAAATAAAAGGTGCTACCCTCACCCGTACCCGATAACGTTCCATCGGAATAAGGCATGTCACTAGGCTCATTTTTGCCATCCCAGTCAGGAATGTTATTTGCTCCGGCCACCTCTGGGTTGTCTCGATCCGGATCATTATCGGGAAACGACGCATCGTGAGTCGGCAAGCCATCAGTAAGAATCACGCCAAAATTTTTCTGGCACCGGTACTGTATGGGACTGGTGTAATCGCCTGAGCCAGTTCCTTGATAACGGCTCATTCCTCGGAAGTAGCGCGACACTTCGTAGTAGCTTTCAGCAAGGGGCGTATTAGCAGTTGGCTGCAGCTGATCGATACCAGCGATCAAATTGGCGTAGTTCTGGTCCGCCTGTGCCTGAGTAATGCCCTGTGAAGGGGAAAGCGCCACAACCTGATTCAGAATGCTTCCGCCCGGACCCGCGTTAGAGTGGGTCGCTGCGTTGAATGCCGACAACCCCATCCGCATACCTCGGTTTGCCGAGACAATCGCCTTAGCCGCATCGCGCGCAACCGCCATTCGGTATTCGTTTGGCAATATTGTGCGCAGATCGTTTCCGCTGTCACCGCCTGAGGTATAGGTATTATATATATATGCTAGATACTTTGACGTATAGCGCGTATTGCCATTACCTGCGGGATCTGGCAACGCATAACAACGACGACCATTTCCATCGGTAGAAGCGTAAAGCGCTTTATAACCTGAGGCGCAAGTCCATTTACTAAGCGTGGAAAGTGAGATATTTCCATCAAACACCCCTCCCCCCCAATAACTATTTCCACCGCTTGAGTAGATATAATAGGGTGGCGGCAAGTCACTCGAATCCACACCGAGCGGCGGAATGGCGTTGTACATGCTGCCCGAATTATCCACCAATAACATGACATTGGGCGGAACGCTTCCAGAAATGGAAAGTGGCTCGTTTGGAAAAGGCCCGATTGCGTATACCGGAGAGGCCAGGTAAAGGGAAAAAGCCGCCCCAAAAGCCGAAGCTCTATATTTGTCCATATGCATCCTTAACGACTCACTGTCGACTGCAGTACCACCACGGCATCACCCGAACCACCTCCGGCACGCGCCGTAACGCGGTAGGAATTGACGACAGGAACTTCACCTTCATCGCTCGGCGCGAAGGTCTGGGTCGTGAGCCATTCGATGGTGTATCTGGGAACAGCCTGCACCCCGGCATAACTGTCGGAAACCTGCTGGGAACGTTCAGCCCACGGGTAGTTGTCCTCGACAGGCCGAACACCCGTGTAATCGGGACTTATCAACCCGCTGGTGCCGGCCGCGGAGAACAGCACCCCTGTCTGGCGCAGATGATCCTCACCTACGCGCAGGGCCGCTTCGGCAGCCTGGAACGCGAGGTTCTTGTCGCGCTCGTTGCCCGCCATCCGCTCCTGGAGCGTGGAGTCCTGGATAGAGGCAATTCCGATCATCGTCAGTATCAGCAGGAATACCAGGCTGATGATCAACGCCGAGCCGTTCTGCATGTGTTTTTGCATAACTCTCACCGAACCCGATTACGAATAGCGACAACGCTGCCGAAGGTTTGCCGTAGACGGCCATCGGCAGCGACTGCGGCGCCGTTGAAGTTGATCGATTGCACCGCCTCGCCCGCTTTTGCCACGACGTTGTCGTCCGTGCTGCTCAACAGAAGGCGGAAGCGCACGCTAACCACCCTCGACCAGTCCGTAACGTCATTGGCCGAGCGGTATACATTGGCGACGGGGTTATTGCCCGTCTTGATGCCGTACTCCACTTGGAAGTCCTCGACGCCATCCACTAACTCGGCGGGATTGGCGCTGGTGTCGGATCGATTGGCAAAGCGCCGCTGGATCCAAAGCGCCCGTATAGGCGTTCCGTCGTTCGAGAGTCGTGCGGTATCCCTTACGAAAAACGCAACCTCTTCGAAGGCCATTACCTCGGCATCCGTTCCGTACGCCTTGCTGAGGCGGTTGCTGGTGTTCATGTTGCTCGCATGGGCAACCGTGGTTTTTCCGCCTGCCGAGGAAACACTGGTCGCACGGAAGACGTCAGCCGACACGCAATCAGCGATGAACAAGGTATCGCCTGCCTCGAGCCCCAGCCGATTGTCCACGACCTGGATATTGGCGTTGTCGACGGCCATGTTGCCGGTCAGTTGCAGACCGAGGTTGGAGGCCTTGCGGATGGTCAGCACATCGGTCCCGGCACTTGCGTTCCAGCTATTGCTGGAAGCCACGTTGTTCGCCCCGCCCATGATCGCCCCCAGCGGGTTCGTCGCATCCAGCGGAGCAGGAGACGCGATGACATTGATGTCGATCTCTTCGATGTTGCCGCATCCCATGTAGCCTGCCATCCGACTCTCGGCAGCCAGCAGGCCGACGGCGAATCGCCCATTTTCCTGCAGCCGGGACATTGCATCCTGAACCCGGTAGGTCGTTTTGCTCGACAGGAACATCTGCATGACCGCAGCCCCGATCACTAGGCTGAGGACAAGTGCCACCATGAGTTCGACCAGACTCAGGCCTTGGCTCCGCTTGAAATTCACAGACAGTCCCTCTCGCAAAGCCGGGTGGTAAAGACGAACTGCTGGGCCGCCTCGCCACCCGACTTGGTCTCATCCCATTGCACGGTTATCGAGTAGATATCGCCATTCTTGCCCACGCTTCCATTACCCGCGGGCAACTGGGTCGCCATCGCTGCCTTCCATTCCCGCAGGTCCGTCTCAGCGATACCGCTACCGGTCGGAGCGCTGTCGCTAAGGCCAATCGAGTAACTTCCCGCCAGCGCGGCTGGCGCATTGGCTCGCATACGATCGGCAATGTCGTACGCCAGGAAAGTCGCATGCGAGCGAAAGGCTGCGGTCTGGTTGAACTGAAGAGCGTTCAACTGAAGACCTATCATGCCGAGAATCCCGACTCCCAATATCAACATCGACACGAGAACTTCGATAAGCCCGAAGCCCTCCATTCTTCTTTCCATCTTATTGGCACTCCTTTCGCGCAACCGCCGCTCTTCCCATCGCGTTAACGCTGACTATTCGCTCATAGCGACATTCGAGATTCGGAATCGTATAGGCGAAACTCACGGTTGTACCGGCAGCAACACTATCCAGCCGTCCTTGCCCGTTGAATATGACTTCACTCGCAGTCGACGTCAGACTTGCATTCCCGTCGAGCCCAGGAAAGACCCTGATCAACTCACCATCATCGAGCGTGGAATTGACATTTGCATCCGCCCATATACGCCACCCGGCATGCCAGTTGCCGTTATTAGAGGACGTGACCCTGACCTGCCCTCCTCGCTTGACAGACTCGCTTCGCGCCAAGTTGAGCGCATTGAGTAGCAGCCCCGCCTGGGTCTGCGCGCGATTCTGGCGGATAAGGTTGCCGAATTCCGGCACGGCAATACTCAACACGATTGCCAGAATGGCCATCGTCACCATTAGTTCGGTCAACGTGAATCCAAGACTTCGCCGCATGCAAACCTTCCCCTTGAGATGCGCTGACAGTATTCTCTGGTCCGTTTGGATATTCATTCCAAGGCAGATGGTCGGAGGCGAAAGCCAGACGACTGGCACTCATCTGCCAGATCACAGACAGGCAGGACGCCATGCTTACATCAAAGGGACTTAGTCTCGTAGAGTTACTTGTCACACTTTCGATAATCAGCATTCTTTCCCTGATCGCAATACCGGGGATGGGTAGGCTGAGACAGGACCAAGAGCTTTCCAACTATCTTTCAACGCTACGGGGAAGCCTGGCCTACGCGCGGCAGGAAGCGATCCGCACCGGCAGCAGCGTATCGATCACCCCCAAGCAGAGCCGCTGGCAGAATGGATGGCAGGTCTTCCTCGATGCCAACCATGACGGCATCGTGCAAGCACACGAGCGAGTGCTGAGGGATGCGGCGCCAGTGCGAAACGGGCTGTCCCTTTCCGGCAACACCCCCGTGCAAAGCTACATTCGCTACACCCCGAGCGGCAGGGCTACCCTGGTCAATGGCGCCTACCAGATGGGCACGCTGGCGCTCTGCCAGAACGACGGCGGCAAGGGCTACAAGTTGCGCCTGAACAATGCAGGGCGGGTTTCGGCGATCGCCGTCAGCGGTTGCGAAGCCTTCTAGAGCGCTTTGACCCGCAACTCTTTCGGCATCGAGAACGTCACGTTCTCTGGGCGGCCCTCCAGCTCATCCATGCCGCTGGCGCCCCACTCCTTGAGCCGCTCGATCACCCCACGCACCAGCACTTCAGGGGCTGATGCACCGGCGGTGATACCGATACGCTCGATGTTTTCGAACCATTCGCGCTTAAGGTCTTCGGCGCCGTCGATGAGATAAGCCGGCGTGCTCATCCGCTCGGCGAGTTCGCGCAGGCGGTTAGAGTTCGAGCTATTCGGGCTACCCACGACCAGAACCACATCGCATTCATCGGCCAGTTGCTTCACCGCATCCTGGCGATTCTGGGTGGCGTAGCAGATGTCATCCTTGCGCGGGCCGCCGATGCTTGGAAACTTGCTGCGCAGCGCGTCGATGACACGGCTGGTGTCATCCATGGAGAGCGTTGTCTGGGTGACAAAGGCCAGCGCCTCGGGGTCGCGCACTTGCAGCTGAGCGACGTCTTCCTCGTCTTCAACCAAGTAGATCGCGCCACCGTTGCGCGCATCGTACTGGCCCATAGTGCCTTCGACTTCCGGGTGGCCCTGATGACCGATCAAGATGCACTCACGCCCATCACGACTGTACTTGGCGACTTCCAGATGCACCTTGGTCACCAGCGGACAGGTGGCGTCGAAAACCTTCAAACCACGCTTCTCCGCCTCCAGCCGCACAGCCTGGGAGACGCCATGGGCACTGAAGATGACAATGACGTCGTCTGGCACCTGGTCCAGCTCTTCGACGAAGATCGCCCCACGCGCACGCAGGTCTTCGACCACGAACTTGTTGTGCACCACTTCATGCCGCACATAGATCGGCGGCCCGAAAACTTCCAGGGCCCGGTTGACGATTTCGATGGCGCGATCCACACCCGCGCAGAAGCCGCGAGGGTTGGCGAGTTTGATTTGCATGGTAAGTCTCGGCACGCGAAGGCTTGATGACGGGTGAGTGTAACGCGATACGGCACAGGCGTTCTCTGACGCCCTGTATCGGCCAGCGGGAGGGAAGCAATCCTCCCGGCTGGCCAGCTCCGTTACACCGGTTTGACGTCGATGATCTCGACCTCGAAGGTCAGGATCTTGCCAGCCAATGGATGATTGAAGTCTACGGTGACCTGACTCTCGTCGAACGCCTTCACCACGCCCGGCAGCTCAGTACGCGCCGCATCCTGAAAGCTGACCATCAACCCTTCGGAAAGCTCCATCCCGGCGAATTGGCTGCGCGGCATGACCTGCACATTCTGCGGGTTGACCTGGCCGAAGCCCTGCTCCGGAGCAATCTGCAGGGTGCGTTTGTCGCCCACCTTGAGGCCGTAGAGGTGCTGCTCGAAGCCTGGCAGCAGGTTGCCGTCACCCACCTTGAAGGTTGCTGGCTTCTTGTCGAACGTGCTGTCGACCAGCTCGCCCGTTTCCAGGCCAAGCGCGAAATGCAGGGTGACTTCCTTGTCCGGCCCAATGCGCTGTTCAGTCATGTGCAGCTTCTCCGGTCTTGTTGCCCTTGAACATGTCCAGCGCCAGCATGGCGGCACCGACGGTGATGGCGCTATCAGCGATATTGAACGCGGGGAAATACCAGCGGTTCTGCCAATGCACCAGAATGAAATCGACCACATGGCCTAACACCACGCGATCGTAGAGATTGCCCAGCGCGCCGCCCAACACGAGCGCCAACGCTACTGCCAGCCAGGTTTCGTTTGCTTTCAGCCGCTTCAGCCAGACCACCAGCACGACACTGACGCCAACTGCGATCACCGCAAACAGCCAACGCTGCCAGCCGCCATGATCGGCAAGGAAGCTGAACGCCGCCCCCGTGTTGTAGGCCAGCGTCCAGGCGAAGTAGCCCGGAATCACGTCGACCTTCTGGTACAGGCTGAAGTTGGCCTCAAAGTAGTGTTTGGTCGCCTGATCGAAGGCGATCACCAGCACACTGAGCCACAGCCAGGCGAGCCGACCGAAACGCGCACTCATTGCACAGCCTCCGGCTCGCTGATCGTCCGGCGCACATCACGCATAGTGACGAACCTCACCAGCGCCTTCGATATTCTCCACACAGCGACCGCAGATGTCCGGATGCTCGGCATGCGTACCAACGTCCGGCAGATGGTGCCAGCAACGACCACACTTGCTATGTCCGGTCTTGCGGACCACCAGCTTGAGGCCGGCCAGCTCGCTCTCCACAGCCTCGGCTGGGGCCTGAGCCAGTGGTGCGATATCTACGGCAGAGGTGATCAGCACGAAGCGCAGCTCGTTGCCCAGCTTGGCCAACTCCGCAGCCAACGCGCCTTCTGCATACAGCGTGACTTCCGCCTGCAGATTGCCGCCAATGGTCTTGGTCGCACGCTGGTTTTCCAGTTCCTTGTTCACCGCGGTCTTGACCGCCATGACCTTGTCCCAGAAAGCGCGATCCAGCTCGGCGTCCTGTGGTAGCGCGGTCAGGCCCGTGTACCAGGTATTGAGCATCACCGATTCGTTGCGCTCGCCCGGCAGGTACTGCCAGATTTCCTCGGCGGTGAAGGCCAGGATCGGAGCGATCCAGCGCACCAGCGCCTCGGCGATGTGATACAGCGCGGTCTGGCAGGAGCGACGCGGCAGGCTGTCCGCACCAGTGGTGTACTGGCGGTCCTTGATGATGTCCAGATAGAAGCCGCCCAACTCCTGCACGCAGAAGTTGTGCACCTTCTGGTAGACGTTCCAGAAGCGATAGGTAGTGTAGGCCTCCTCGATCTCCTGCTGCAGCAGCAGTGCGCGGTCGATGGCCCAGCGGTCCAGGGCGATCAGCTGATCATTCGGCACCATGTGCTGCGCGGGATCGAAGCCGTCGAGATTCGAGAGCAGGAAGCGTGCGGTGTTGCGGATACGACGGTAGGCATCGGCGCTGCGCTGCAGGATCTGCTTGGATACCGCCATCTCGCCGGAATAGTCGGTGGCCGAGACCCACAGACGCAGGATGTCGGCGCCCATGCTGTCGGTAATTTCCTGCGGCGCGATGACGTTGCCGAGGGACTTGGACATCTTGCGGCCGTTCTCGTCCACGGTGAAGCCGTGGGTCAGCAGGCCCTTGTACGGTGCATGCCCGTCGATGGCTGCGCCGGTCAGCAGCGATGAATGGAACCAGCCGCGATGCTGGTCGGAGCCTTCCAGATAGAGATCGGCACGCGGGCCGCTTTCGTGACCCATGGGGTGCGAGCCACGCATCACATGCCAGTGGGTGGTGCCGGAATCGAACCAGACATCGAGGGTGTCGGTGATCTTTTCGTACTGCGCCGCTTCTTCGCCAAGCAGCTCCGCCGCATCCTGCTTCGACCAGGCCTCGATACCGCCCTGTTCGACGCGCTGCGCCACCTGCTCCATCAGCTCGACGGTGCGCGGGTGCAGCTCGCCACTTTCCTTGTGCAGGAAGAACGGGATCGGCACGCCCCAGGTGCGCTGGCGCGAGATGCACCAGTCCGGGCGCCCGGCGATCATGCCGTGCAGGCGCGCCTGGCCCCAGGCAGGGACGAACTCGGTCTGCTCGATGGCATCCAGTGCACGGCGGCGCAGCGAGCTGCCGTCATGGGCAACCTTGTCCATACCGACGAACCACTGCGCCGTGGCGCGGTAGATCAGCGGCGTCTTGTGCCGCCAGCAGTGCATGTAGCTGTGCTGGATCGACTCGTGCTTGAGCAGCGCGCCGACCTCGGCGAGCTTCTCGACAATAGCCGGGTTGGCTTTCCAGATGAACTGTCCACCAAAGAACGGCAGGTCGGAGACGTAGACGCCGTTGCTCTGCACCGGGCCGAGGATGTCGTCGTTCTCCATCCCGTAGTGCTTGCAGGAGCGGAAGTCGTCCTCGCCGTAGGCCGGCGCCGAGTGGACGATACCGGTACCGGCACCGGTTTCCACGTAATCGGCCAGGTAGATCGGGGCGAAGCGCTCGTAGAACGGATGACGGAAGCGGATCAGCTCCAGCACCTTGCCTTCGCAACGGGCGATGATTTCACCAGCCAGACCGTAGCGCTGCAGGCAGGACTCGACCAGTTCCTCGGCCAGCACCAGCAGGCGCTCGCCGGTGTCGACCAGCGCATAGACGAACTCGGGGTGCACGTTCAGTGCCTGGTTGGCCGGAATGGTCCAGGGCGTGGTGGTCCAGATCACGATGCTGGCAGGCTTGGCCAGATTCGGCAGACCGAACGCAGCAGCCAGCTTGTCGGCATCCTCGACTTCGAAGGCGACGTCGATGGCATCGGATTTCTTGTCCTGATATTCGACCTCCGCCTCGGCCAGCGCCGAACCGCAGTCGAAGCACCAGTTCACCGGCTTCAGGCCCTTGAAGACGAAGCCGCCTTCGACCAGTTTGGCCAGGGCGCGGATTTCCCCCGCTTCATTTGCAAAGTCCATGGTCTTGTACGGATTGTCCCAGTCACCCAGGACGCCGAGGCGGATGAAGTCGGCCTTCTGCCCTTCGATCTGTTCGGCCGCGTAGGCACGGCAACGCTCGCGGGTCAGATCGGCCGGCTGGTTCTTGCCGAAGGTGGTCTCGACCTTGTGCTCGATCGGCAGACCGTGGCAATCCCAACCCGGCACATAGGGCGCGTCGAAACCAGCCAGGGTGCGCGAGCGGACGATCATGTCCTTGATCACCTTGTTCACCGCGTGGCCAATGTGAATATTGCCGTTGGCATACGGCGGGCCATCGTGCAGGACGAACTTCGGGCGACCTTCGCCGATCTGCCGCAGCTTCCGGTACAGGTCAATGCTGTTCCAGCGCTGCAGAATCTCCGGCTCGCGCTGTGGCAGACCGGCCTTCATCGGAAATGCCGTGGACGGCAGATTGAGGGTCGCTTTGTAATCGGTCATTTCAGTCCTGACTCGTCATGAGGGGTGAAGCCCGCCAGTAATCGCGGGCAGCGGCGATGTCGGCTTCGATCGCCGTCTTGAGCGCCTCCAGCGAGGCGAAACGCTGCTCGTCGCGCAGCTTGCGATGGAAGGTGACCTGCACCAGACGCCCATACAGGTCGCCCTGATAATCGAGCAGATGCACTTCCAAGTGTGGTTTACCGTCACTTTTGACCGTAGGTCGCATGCCGATGTTGGCGACACCGGCAAGCGACTTGTCGTCCAGCTCGAGACTGACCAGAAACACGCCACTCAGCGGCGTGTTGCGGCGTTTGAGCTGCACATTGGCAGTTGGCGCGCCGAGCTGGCGGCCCAGTTTCTGCCCGTGCATGACCCGGCCGGTGATACCGAACGGTCTGCCGAGCAGCGCTTCGGCGCAGGCCAGGTCACCCTCCGCCAGCACCTGACGCAGCCGCGTGCTACTGACCCGCTCGCCGTCCACCTCAATGGTGGTGGCGGCCTCGACCGAGAAGCCTTCGGCCGCGCCGGCCTTGAGCAGGAAGTCGAAATCTCCGGCGCGGTCGCAACCGAAACGGAAATCGTCACCGACTTCCAAATGCCGCACACCCAACCCTTCCACCAGCGTGGCGTGGACAAATTCAGCGGCACTCAGCTCTCGCAGGCGGCGATTGAAGGCCAGACACAACACCAGATCGACGCCCTGCTCGCTCAACAGCTGCAGTTTTTCACGCAAGCGGGTGAGCCGCGCCGGCGCCTTGTCCGGCGAAAAGAACTCACGCGGTTGCGGCTCGAAGATCACTACGCAGCTGGGCAGCCCCAATTCGGCCGCACGCTCGCGCAGCCGCGCCAGGATGGCCTGATGCCCCCGGTGCACGCCGTCGAAATTGCCGATGGTGGCGACGCAGCCCCGATGCCGGGGTCGCAGATTGTGAAGGCCTCGAACCAGCTGCATACCGCACTTCTTGCTTGAAAAGTGGCCGATTATACGCACGTGCCGCGCATCCCGGACAGGTTTGCTCCGCCCGTGAATCGTCGATCAATGCCGCAAATGCCGCGGTCGCAGCCCGGTCAGCAACAACCCGGCGGCGAATGCCGCGAGCCCTGCGCAAACGAGAATCCCCAACCGCAGCGCTCGCTGCTGCCAGCCCCAGACGAACCACTCCTGCGCCGGCACGTTGAACCACCAGACCGTCGCCACCATCGCCGCACAGGCAGCTGCCAGGCGTAACCCGAACAGCCACCAGCCCGGTGCAGGACGGTAGACGCCAACCTTGTACAGCCCCCAGAACAGCAGCACAGCGTTGAGCATCGACGACAATGAAGTCGCCAGCGCCAGCCCGACATGCTGTAACGGCCAGATCAGGATCAGGTTCATTACCATGTTCGCGACCATGCAAATGACCGCGACGCGTACCGGCGTCTTCAGATCCTGACGAGCGAAGAAACCCGGCGCCAGCACCTTGATCAGCATGAACGCCAGCACGCCGAGAGAATAGGCCTGCAGCGCCCTGGCCGATTGCACCACCGCCTCCTCGCTCATGGCGCCGTAATAGAACAGGCTGGCGATCATTGGCTCGGCGAGAATACCCAGCGCCAGCGCAGCGGGGACGCCTACCAGCAGCACCATGCGCAATGCCCAATCGACCGTTGCGGAGAACGCCTTTGGATCGTCTCCGGCATGCTGGCGCGACAAGCTTGGCAAGATCACCGTGCCAATCGCGATGCCAAACGCCCCCAACGGCAGCTCTGACAGGCGATCGGCGTAATACAACCAGGACACGCTGCCGGTCTGCAGAAAGGAAGCCAGCACTGTATCCAGCAACAGATTGATCTGACTGACCGAGACACCGAACAGCGCCGGCACCATCAGCAGCATGATGCGTCGAACGCCCTCGTCGCCCCGCTTTACCTTTGGCCGCGGCAGCAGGCCAAGCTTGGCGACATACGGCAGCTGGAAGGCCAGCTGGGCGAAACCGGCAATGAACACGCCCCAGGCAAGCGCCATGATCGGCTGATCGAAATAGGGCGTGAGAAACACAGCCGAGGCGATCATGCAGACATTGAGCAGCACCGGCGTGAAGCCCGGCACCGCGAAATGCCCGTAACTGTTGAGCACGCCGGAGGTGAATGCCGTCAGCGAGATCAGCATCAGGTAGGGAAAGGTGATGCGCAGCAGCTCGCCAGCCAGCTGCATCTTCCCCGGATCATCATGAAAGCCGGGCGCGAAGACCATTACCACATAGGGCGCAAACAGCACGCCCAGCGCAGTCAGCCCGGCAAGGATGAGCCCGAGCATGCCGGCGGTGCGATCCACCAACTGCTTGACGTCCTGCAGCGTGCGCTTGGTGCGATATTCCGAAAGCACCGGCACGAACGCCTGAGCGAATGCGCCCTCGGCAAATAGCCGGCGCAGAAAGTTGGGAATCTTGAACGCAATGAAGAACGCGTCGGCCGCAGCCCCCGAACCGAAGTAGCTGGCGACGACCATATCGCGTACCATGCCCAACACGCGTGACAGCAGGGTCATGACACTGACCACGGCGCTGGAGCGCAACAATCCGCCCTTGCCGGTTTTTTCGGACATTTGTCTTCCTAGAATTGCAGCGAGATTGATCGACCGAGCGCTCAGCGCCGGCCGGATCGATGGCCAGTTACGACACGAAAAGAGGCGGCGAGTTTAGCCGCAGCCCTTCTGTCCGACCAGCTTCTCAAGCCATTCGACCGGGCTTGACAAGCGCCCTTCGCGTCGGCATGATTCGCGGCCTTATTTGCTTTGCAATCCCCCAAGTTTTCGAGGAGTTCGACGGTGGCCAACAGCCCTTCCGCCAAAAAACGCGCAATTCAGGCTGAGAAGCGTCGCAGCCACAATGCCAGCTTGCGCTCCATGGTTCGTACCTACATCAAGAATGTGGTCAAGGCCATCGACGCCAAAGACCTGGACAAGGCTCGCACAGCCTACACTGCTGCTGTGCCGGTCATTGACCGCATGGCCGACAAAGGCATCATCCACAAGAACAAAGCTGCTCGTCACAAGAGCCGCCTGAACGGCCACATCAAGGCCCTCGGCGAAGCTGCTGCAGCCTAACTGCAGGTTCTTGAAAAAACCGGCCTAGCGCCGGTTTTTTTATGCCCAAATTTTGCCCCACTCGCAAAGGATGGGCCGATGCGCAAGTTACGGCGCAACCGGCCAAGGCAGAATCGGAATCGCCGTCACCGCATTCTGCGGGCTACCCTCGATGACGCGATCACTGTAGACCAGATAAACCAAGGTATTACGCGACTCATCAAAGAAGCGCACCACCTGCATGGTCTTGAACACCAGCGAGGTGCGCTCCTTGAACACTACATCGCCATCTTTGAGCTTGCCGTTGATGCGAATCGGCCCCACCTGGCGACAGGCGATGGACGCCTCGGCACGATCCTCCGCGAGCCCCAGCCCGCCCTTGATCCCACCGGTCTTGGCGCGAGACAGATAGCAGGTCACACCATCGACCAAGGGATCGTCGAACGCCTCCACGACGATCTTGTGATTCGGCCCGAGCCACTTGAAGACCGTATCCACCTCACCGATCTGCTCGGCCAACGCCAGCGAAGGGATGAGCAACCCAAAAACCAGCGAAAAATTGGCTAAACGCATCCTCACCTCAGACCAGAATCATGTTGTCGCGATGGATAAGCTCCGGCTCGTCGACATACCCGAGCAGCTTTTCAATTTCATCTGATGGCCGCCCAAGGATGCGCTGCGCCTCGGCTGCACTGTAGTTCACCAGACCGCGCGCGACCTCCGAACCCTGCGGACCGACACAGACGACCATCTCGCCACGACGAAACGCCCCCTGCACAGCCCTGACCCCAACCGGCAACAGGCTACGGTTACCCTGGCGCAGCGCGTGCACAGCACCGTCGTCCAGCGTCAGCGTGCCACGAGTCTGCAGGTGCCCAGCCAACCATTGCTTGCGCGCCGCATGCCGACTGCACTCCGGCGCCAGCAGCGTCCCCAGGCGATCACCCGCCTTGAGCCGCGCCAGCACCTGCTCGATGCGCCCACCAACGATCACCGTATGCGCACCAGAGCGCGCTGCCAGGCGCGCCGCACGAAGCTTGGTCTGCATGCCGCCACGCCCCAGCGCCCCTCCCGTGCCACCAGCCACTGCATCCAACGCAGGATCGTCGGCGCGCGCCTCACTGATGAGATTGGCTTGAGGATTGAAACGCGGGTCGGCGTCGAACATGCCGTCCCGGTCGGTCAGGATGACCAGCAGATCAGCCTCGACCAGGTTGGCGACCAGTGCAGCAAGCGTGTCGTTGTCGCCAAAGCGGATTTCGTCAGTGACCACCGTGTCGTTCTCGTTGATGACCGGCACCACACCGAGATCGATGAGCGTACGCAGCGTGCTGCGCGCATTGAGATAGCGCTTGCGGTCCGAGAGATCGTCGTGGGTGACGAGAATTTGCGCCGTCTGCTGATCGCAGCGAGCGAAGCTGGATTCCCAGGCGCGAATCAAGCCCATCTGTCCGACAGCGGCGGCCGCCTGCAACTCATGCACAGCCTTCGGTCGAGAGCTCCAACCAAGACGACTCATGCCCGCAGCAACCGCACCCGACGACACCAGCACGAGCTCCACACCTGCCTCGCGCAAGGCCACCATCTGATCGACCCAGACCGCCATCGCAGCCTGATCGAGCCCGCGGCCGTCGGCGGTCAGCAGCGCACTGCCGATCTTGACCACCCAGCGCCGCGCACCGCTCACCTTGTCCCGCATCGTTCCCGCCTTCTATACGGCCAAAACACTTCCGGATCGGACTGCGCACGAGGCAGCCCACCGACCACTCGCCTGACCAGGCCGCGCAGCGGCCCGGGGTTCGACTTAGCGCACGTAGATGATCTCGGCACCACCCTCGTCATCATCATCGTCATCGAAGTCGTCGTCTTCGACCTCATCGGCCGCCTTGACGCCAGCGCGGCGCAACGCACGCTGATCATCCAGCTCCTGCAAGCGGGCTCGCGCCTCATCCTCGATCTGGCGATCGAGCTCGGCCAGGGCCTCGGCGTAATCAGGCTCTTCGGCGATGCGCACAGTGCGCTCATCCAGATAACGCATGATCGCCTGACTCAGCGCTTCGGTACCCTCGCTCTCCAGCGCGGAGATGACGAATACAGGACCCTTCCAGTCCAAACGCTCGACCACCTGCCGGACACGTTGCTCACGCTCATCTTCCAGCAGCTGATCAGCCTTGTTCAGCACCAACCAGCGATCGCGCTGTGTCAGCGCCGGGCTGAACTTCTCCAGCTCATGCAGGATCACCTCCGCCGCATCGGCCGGGTCGCTACCATCTAACGGAGCCATATCCACCAGGTGCAGCAGCAGGCGAGTACGCGCCAAGTGCTTGAGGAAGCGAATCCCCAGCCCCGCGCCTTCGGCCGCCCCCTCGATGAGCCCCGGAATGTCGGCAATCACGAAGCTCTTGTAGCGTCCAACGCTGACAACACCGAGGTTCGGCACCAGAGTGGTGAACGGGTAGTCAGCGACCTTGGGCTTGGCCGCCGACACCGAGCGAATGAAGGTGCTCTTGCCGGCATTCGGCAAGCCCAGCAGGCCGACATCCGCCAACACCTTCAGCTCGAGCTTGAGATCACGAGCATCACCCGGCTTGCCCGGCGTGGTTTGCCGCGGCGCGCGATTGGTGCTGGACTTGAAGCGCGTATTGCCCAGCCCATGCCAGCCGCCTTGAGCCACCAGCAGGCGCTGCCCCGGCTTGGTGAGGTCGCCCATGATCTCCTGGGTAGCCGCATCGATGATGGTGGTACCAACCGGCACCGGCAGGACAAGATCCTCACCCTTGGCGCCTGTACAGTCGGTACTACCTCCCTTCTGCCCGTTCTGCGCATTGAAGCGACGGGTGTAGCGGTAGTCCACCAGCGTGTTGAGGTTCTCGTCGGCCTCCAGATACACCGAGCCGCCGTCACCGCCATCGCCGCCGTTGGGGCCACCCTTTTCGATGAACTTCTCACGACGAAAGCTCATCATGCCGTTGCCGCCGTCGCCGGCCTTTACAAAAATCGATACTTCATCGACGAATTTCATGGGAACGCCTCCCGTCGCAGGACGGGCTTAGGAAACAAGAAACGTAAGGGTCTTGCAAAAAACCCAGCGAAAACTGAATGAGCACCGAGCAGTTCTTTGCAAGAGCCTCACAGGATACAGAAACAAAAAAGCCCCGTCGCATGACAGGGCTTTTCCAGCAACGACGCAGTTAGGCTGCGACGACGCTCACGTAGCGACGGCCAAAAGCGCCCTTCACTTCGAACTTGATCACGCCTTCCACTTTTGCGAACAGGGTGTGATCCTTGCCCATGCCAACGCCGTAACCGGCATGGAACTGGGTGCCGCGCTGACGCACGATGATGTTGCCGGCCTTGATGGCCTGGCCGCCGTACATCTTCACGCCAAGGCGTTTGGCTTCTGAGTCGCGACCGTTGCGGGTAGAACCGCCAGCTTTTTTGTGTGCCATGAGTTCAATACTCCTATAAGGGGATTCAGGCCCGATTAGCCCTGAATACCGGTGATTTTGACCTCAGTGAACCACTGACGGTGGCCCTGACGCTTCATGTGGTGCTTACGACGGCGGAATTTGATGATGGTGACCTTGTCGTGACGGCCTTGGGCGATCACTTCAGCTGTAACCTTGGCACCATCGACCACCGGAGCGCCGATCTTTACATCATCGCCGTTGCCGATCAGCAGAACGCGGTCAAAGGTGACAGCTTCGCCAGTCGCAACTTCGAGTTTTTCAATCTTGAGGTATTCGCCTTCGGCGACCTTGTATTGCTTGCCGCCGGTTACGATAACTGCGTACATCTGTGTATCTCCGTTGATCCTGCTCACCCAGCGCTTTGAAAGAATGATTAGTGGCTGGCATGGCTGCATGGGGCCGGAAGGTGACGCCCGTGCAATTGCGTAAGGCAGGGAAATGCCCAGGGGGAAGTTCAGGGTCCGCGATTGTACGCATGCGATACACCCCGCGCAATAGCCAACTGGAGTTGCCTTGACAGTGCCAGACCCGCCCCCTAGCATGCCGCGCAATCTGCGAGGAGTCCCCGATGCAACCCCAGCCTTTCTATCAAGTTGTGGCGGACGATTTTGCCGCTGTCGACGGCATCATCCGCAAGCAACTGACTTCGCGCGTTCCTCTGGTGGAAAAGATCGGGGATTACATCACGTCGGCCGGCGGCAAGCGCCTGCGCCCACTGCTGGTGCTGCTCAGTGGCAGCGCGCTCGGCCATCAGGGCGATCAACTGCGCCTGTTGGCTGCCATCATCGAATTTCTGCACACGTCCACACTGCTGCATGACGACGTCGTCGACATGTCCGGCATGCGCCGCGGCCGCTCCACCGCCAACGCCCTGTGGGGCAATGCGCCAAGCGTACTGGTTGGCGACTTTCTATATGCACGTTCGTTCGAAATGATGGTGGAACTGGATTCCATGCCGGTGATGCGCATCATCTCCCAGGCAACGCGCGTCATTGCCGAAGGCGAAGTACTGCAGCTGTCGAAGGTCCGCGACGCCAGCACCACCGAAGAAATCTACATGGAGGTCATCCGCGGCAAGACCGCGATGCTCTTCGAAGCCTCGACCCACAGCGCCGCCACCCTGGCCGGCGCCAGCGAGGAACAGCGTGAAGCGCTGCGCACCTTCGGCGATCACCTCGGCATCGCCTTCCAGCTGGTCGACGATCTGCTCGATTACCAGGGCGACGCGGAAACCCTCGGCAAGAACGTCGGTGACGACCTCGCCGAAGGCAAGCCTACCCTTCCGCTGATCTACACCATGCGCGAAGGTACCGCCGAACAGGCCGCTCTGGTGCGCAAAGCCATCCAGAAAGGCGGCCTCGAAGACCTGGAAAGCATCCGCGCCGCTGTCGAGGCATCAGGTGCGCTGGACTACACCGCCAAGCTTGCCCGCGACTATGCCGAACGCGCCGTTGCCTGCCTCGAAGTGATTCCCGCGAATCAGTATCGTGATGCCCTGGTCGAGCTCTGCCGCTTCGCCGTGGCGCGCACCCACTGACACCCCAGCAATGTCGACGCTGCGCTTCGAGCGCAGCCTTCACCCCGACCGTTGATCCCTCACCTCCACCCTCATCAGGGGAATATTTGCGCTTGCATATTTGCAAATAACAATTATTCTCATTACGAGAATGAATTGGAGGTGACGCATGACTTATCTGATAGATGCCTGGCTGGATCGCCCGCAACCCTACCTGCGCATACTCGACCGGAATACCGGCGCCGTATGCGTTTCACTCGAAGGGGATGCACTGGAAGAGTTGCGAGAACAAGGTGATCTCGATGTGCAGGAGTTGAGCACGAGTGAACCCTGCGTGCTCAAGGAACAGGTTCGAAACCTGTTCCTCTTCAGCTATGCCCGCGCGCTGCGGCCCTGACCAGTACGCAATACCGAGATCGAGAGCCGCACACGGGCAAAGCGGTCAGGGCTCACCAGCAGCTTGTCGGTAACCGATTAGTCGCCGACCACAGACGCTACGCCCCAGCAGCCGGACTCAGAGCACGTCCAGCAGTTCGACGTCGAATACCAGCGTGCTGTGCGGCGGGATACTGCCAACGCCCTGAGCACCATAGGCCAGCTCGCTCGGTACATACAGGCGCCACTTGCTGCCGGCATTCATCAGCTGTAGTGCTTCGGTCCAGCCGGCGATCACGCCGCCTACCGGGAACTCGGCAGGCTGGCCACGCTGGTAGGAGCTGTCGAACACACTGCCGTCGATCAGCGTGCCGTGGTAATGCGTGCGCACACTGTCCTCGCGGGACGGTTTGGCGCCCTCACCGGTCGTCAGCACTTCGTATTGCAGACCCGACTCCAGCACCACAACGCCTTCGCGCTTGGCATTCTCGACAAGGAAGGCGCGACCTTCTGCTGCGGCAGCTTCGGCTTTCTGCTGCGCCTCGGCCTGCATGCGCTCGCGGATCACCGCGAAGCTCGCATGCAACGCTTCCGGGCTGACCTGGCTGGCGATGCCGGCGAAGGCATCACGGATGCCGGCGATGACTGCATCGAGACTGACGCCCGGCGGGGGATTGTCACGCAGCTGGTCGCCCAGCTGGCGGCCGATGCCGTAGCTCACACGGGTTTCGTCAGTGGATAGATTGAGGTCGGTCATGCCGGGCTCCGAGAGGAAAAAAAGGTCGGCCAGCCTAGCACAGCTGAAGCGAGCGGACGCAGCCACCCACGCCGCATTGCCGCCGGCAGTGCCTCCATTACCTGCCCTGCCGATTGCGCCGACAGCGTTCGGAGCAATAACGCACCTCATCCCAGCAGCGCGACCACTTCTTTCGCCAGGCAAACGGCAGGTTGCAGGCGGCACAGCACTTGAATGGCAGGTCCGCTTTCCTTCTCACAGCGCGTCCTCGGCATCCAGCCGCGCCAGAAGCGACTCGCCACGCTCCCACAGCGCCTGCTGCTTGCTGCCTTCCATGCGCGCGAGGTTGCGATAGACCATGCTCATCCGCGGATTACCCTGCAACTGCTCGCGGTGGCGCATGAGAAAGTGCCAGTACAACGCGTTGAACGGGCAGGCATCGTCTGTCGTGCTCTCGCGCACCTTGTAAGAGCAATCCTGACAATAGTTGGACATGCGTTTGATGTACTGGCCACTGGCACAGTAGGGCTTGGAGCCCAGGTAGCCGCCGTCGGCGTGCAGCACCATGCCCAGCACGTTGGGCAGTTCCACCCAGTCGAACGCATCCATATAGACCGCCAGGTACCAATCGCACAGCGCGGGCGGCGCGATGCCGGCGAGCAGCGCGAAATTACCGGTCACCATCAGCCGCTGGATATGGTGAGCGTAAGCATGCTCCAGCGTCTGCCCGATCACCTGGCGCATGCAGTTCATGCGCGTCTGCCCGGTCCAGTAGAACTCCGGCAGCGGCCTGGAATTGCCGAGGGCATTGCGTTGCGCATAGTCAGGCATCTGCAACCAATAGATACCGCGCACATACTCACGCCAGCCAATCAACTGGCGAATGAAGCCCTCGGCAGCGTTCAGCCCGACTCGCCCCTGCCGGTAGGCCGCATCCACGTCATCACACAAGCGGCGCAGGTCAAGCAGGCCGACGTTGAGCGCGGCGCCGACGCGCGCATGGAACAGGAACGGTTCGCCGCTGGCCATGGCGTCCTGGTAGTCACCGAAAGCGGCCAAGCCGAAATCGAGAAAATGCAGCCAGAGCTGTTCGGCCTCGGCGTGGGTGACGGGGTAATCGAAGCCGTCCAGACGGCCGTAGTGATGCGCGAAATGCTCGCTCACCAACGCCTGCACAGCGCGCGTGGTTTCGTCAGCGGCGAAGCGCAAGGTGATCGGGCCGTGCAATCCGCGTGGCAGCGGCTTGCGGTTGTCCGTATCGAGATTCCATACACCGCCCTCCGGTGTACCATCCGGATTCAGCAGAAGGCCCGTTTGGCGACGCATCTCGCGATAGAAGAACTCCATGCGCAGCTGTCGCTTGCCACTGGCCCAACTGGCGAACCCGGTCCGCGAGCAGAGGAAGCGGCGGTCGGCATGCCAGGTGATCGAAAGCCCACTGCTCTTGAGCGCCTGTTCGACCCGCCAGTCACCGGCCTCGGTGACATGGATTTCGTCAGGTCGATACCATGCGGCGAAGCGCGCCAGCTCCCCGGCCAGCGAACCGCTGTTGGCAGGATCGTCGAGTGTCACGTAATCCACCGTGATTCCGCGTTTGCGCAATGCCTCAGCGAAGTGCCGCATGGCGCTGAACAGAAAGATGATCTTCTGCGGGTGATGCGGGACGTGTCCGGCTTCTTCAGCGACCTCAGCGAGCAGCACCCGGTCACGCGTCGGATCGAGCCCATCCAGGGCGGAGAGCTCGAAGCTCAACTGGTCGCCGAGCACCAGGCGCAGTGCGGCGACGCTCACGACCAGTTATCTTGATGCTTACCGAACAGGGCGCTACCGACGCGCCTGCCGCCGGCCGTCACCACTGGGACCGCATGCCGACCGGCACGCGCAACGGCTCGCGGACGCCCTCGGCAAGACCGCACATCTCGTCGTACGGTGATTGCTGCACCAGATGAAAGGGCAGCTCCGGTAGCTCGCGTAACAGATCACGAGCGTGCTCGACGGACCGCAGATGCCACACATCGCCGCGCGCGTCGATCAGACTATGGCGCTGACCCTGCAGGTAGATGTCGAGAAGATAGATGCCGCCCTCGAGCGAAATCAGCTCGAGAGCGTCGATACGCCCAGCGTGGGCATGAGTGGTGAGATTCTGAAGGTTCATGGCGCTTGCCCATTTGAAAAGCAGTACAGAATATTTAACAAAAAACCAATTCTGTACAGCTTTTCAGCTTTAGCACCTGCGGAGGGACGCTCAGTGCTTGGTGAGCTTGTCGAGATAGCCCATGGCGAACGCCGAGACCACAAAGGTCAGGTGGATGATCACGTACCACATCAGCTTTTCGCTATCGAGCTGCTGGGCATCCATGAACATGCGTAGCAGGTGAATCGACGAGATTGCGACGATGGAGGCAGCGACCTTCATCTTCAGCGATCCGGAATCCATCTTGCCGAGCCAGTCGAGCTTTTCCTTGCCTTCCTCTATATCGAGCTGAGAAACGAAGTTCTCGTAGCCGGAGATCATCACCATCACCAGCAGCCCGCCAACCAGCGCCATGTCGATCAGCGACAGGAGCTTGAGAATCAGCTCGGCCTCACTGAGCGCGAGAATCGCCGGGAGGATATGGAAGATTTCCTGAAAGAACTTGATCGCCAGCGCCAGCAGCGCGAACGCCAGACCGAAATAGATGGGCGCCAGCAGCCAGCGGGCGGCGTACATGGCATTTTCGAGGATGCGCTCCATGAGGTCTCACAGCAGAAATGAGGAAGGCGCGAGTATACGCAGCCGCGCCGAGCGCACCAAGGCAGGCCAAGGTGCGTTCGGCGCATGTGGATAAGAAATTCATCGACTCCGGTGAGGCCCCGCTGCAGCCAGCCAGAAACGCGAAAGATTTGCAATGAGGCACGCTTAGGGGCGCGACTCCCAGCCACCGAGAAAGCGCGCCTGGTTGGCGTTCACTCGACGCAGCTCAGCCTGCATGTGCAACTGCCAGATGGACGGCTCATCGGATTCGCAGTAGCCCTGCCCCATCAGGTTGTCGGCAATCGCCGCCAGCACCGATTCGGCCATCGCAGGCCCGTGGAATGGGCCCTGGACCTTGATTGCCGTGGGCTGCCCGTCTGCCAGTCCAGCCGCACAGAGCAATGTCCACAGCCCATTGCCGCCGGCAAGCGGGCGTATGACGCATTCGATTCGGGTAACCAGGCCCAGGCACTGGCGGTTCAGACAAAGATTGTGTGGCATGACGGCAGTCCTCGCGTCGGGCCGACGCGGGAACATCCTGTGCGGATGTAGCGCGAGAGCCTGTTTATCCCCTGAAGCTGTGGATAATCCTGTGGATGGAGGGTGGATGCCCTCCTCCACTGCAGACCCGCCGCGCGCGCTATCGTTCCGTTCAAAAACCGCACAATGGCGAGCGTTACTTGCTCCCCTCGGACTCGGACGTTCCTTGCTCCGCTTGTGCCGGCTCGCTCTTGCCTTCTTCCTCGAGCTCGATCTCGGCAATGTCGCGCAACCGCTCGACTACCCGGGCGTTCACGCTGCCCTTGGGGAAATGGCCCTGCTCGTTGGTTGCACCCACATCTTCACCGACCAGCAGCGACAACGCTTCGTCCACCTGCCTGACAGCATAGACGTGGAACTGCTGCTGGCGTACGGCCTCCAGCACGCGTTCGTCGAGCATCAGCGTGGTGACATTGGCGAAGGGAATGATCACCCCCTGCTCGCCGGTCAGCCCGCGTGCCTCGCACAGGCGGAAAAAGCCCTCGATCTTCTCGTTGACCCCGCCGACCGCCTGCACTTCGCCGAACTGGTTGATCGAGCCGGTGATGGCGAAACATTGCTTGAGCGGCGTGCGTGAGAGCGCCGAGATCAGCGCGCAGCACTCGCCCAGCGAGGCACTGTCACCGTCGACGTAGCCGTAGGACTGCTCGAGCGCGATGCTTGCCGAGATTTCCAGCGGAAACTCCTGAGCGTAGCGGCTGCCGAGGTAGCCGGTGAGGATCATCACGCCCTTGGAGTGAATCGGTTGACCGAGATTGACCTCGCGCTCGATGTCGACGATCCCTGAACCGCCGGGATAGACGGTGGCAGAGATACGCGCCGGCATGCCGAATGCCGAGTCGCCGACTTCCAGCACGGTCAGCCCGTTGCACTTGCCGATCGCCGCACCTTCGCTGTCGATCAGAATCACTCCGGCCAGAATGTCTTCGAGAATCCTCGCCGAGACGCGACCGGTGCGCGTGGCCTTGGCCTTCAGTGCACGCTCGATATGGCCGACGTCCGTCACTTCGTCCTTGGCCAGCTGGCGAATGAAATCGGCTTCGCTGACCAGCTGGAACAGATCGCCGATACGCGCCGACAGCCGCCCCTGATGTTCAGCCAGGCGCGCGCTATAGGTCGCCAGACGCGCAACGGCCGCGGCAGTAAGCGGCGCCATGCCCTCTTCGGAAGTGCGGGTCTTCATCAGCTGGGCGAACTGTTCGAGGCTGTCCTCGGCCAGCGGGATGTCCTCGTCGAAGTCCACCAGCACGCGGAACATTTCCTGGAAGTCCGGATCCAGGTCCTGCAGCGTGTAATAGAGCTGGCGCGAGCCGATGATGATGACCTTCACGTGCAGCGGAATGACCTGCGGCGTCAGCGTCACGGTAGCCAAGCGGCCGAGTTCGGCCAGCGGCGATTCCATCTTCAGCTTGCGCGATTGCAGGGCGCGCTTGAGCGCTTCCCAGACAAATGGCTCGCTGAGCAGCTTTTCCGCCTCCAGCATCAGGAAGCCGCCGTTGGCGCGGTGCAGCGCGCCTGGACGCAACTGGCGATAGCTGGTGTAGAGCGCGCCCTGGTCGGTGTTGTACTCGATGCGACCGAACAGATTGTCATAGGTCGGGTGCGGCTCGAACACCACCGGCGCGCCACCATCGACCGGGTGACCGACCACCAGACTCGGGCTGTATTGCTCTTCCAGCAATACACGGTTCTGCGCTTCCGGACGGTTTTCGTCCACCAGCTGCTCGACCACAGTCTTCAGCAGATTGACCTGCACGGCCTGCAGGTACGCTTCGATACCGGCGTTCTCCGCATACTTCTCCGACAACGGTGCCAGCAGCGGCTGCAGGGCCTGGCTGATGGTCTCGTCATTGAGCTGGCGCAGCTGGTTGGTCGACTCACGCTTCCACTGCGGCAGGCTGGCGAGTTCCTCGTTCAGACGCACTTCCAGCGCGGAAATGTCTTCGTGATAACGCTCGCGCTCGGCTTCGGGCAGTTGGGCGAACTCGGTTTCGTCCAGCGCCTTGCCTTCCTTCATGGGCGTGAAGGCGATATTTGTGCTGTCGCGATAGAGAGCGATCTCCTTTTCCAAGGCGAGCTTCTCGATCACATCCAGCGCCTTGTCGTAGCGCTGATTGAAGCCGCGGTCGATGGCGCTCTTCTTCTGCTGGAAACTCGGATGCTCGAATACCGCCGGAAAGGTCGCCAGCAGGTTGTCGATCAACTGATTGATATCGGCGATGAACGCCGTTGCGCCGCCGTGAGGCAACTCCAGCACACGCGGCTCGCGAGGCTCGTCGAAGTTGTTCACGTAAACCCAGTCCGACGGCGTATCCAGACGCTTGCCTTCGGCCTTGAGGTAGCGCCGTACGAACGAGAAGCGTCCGGTGCCCGGCTCTCCCATCACGTAGACGTTGTATCCCGGACGCGGCATGGCCACGCCGAACTGCAGCGCCTCGACCGCGCGCTCCTGGCCGAGTACACCGAGAAACGGCTCCAGTTCAGAGGTGTCGTTGAAGTTGAATTGGCTGGGCTCGAAGGGACGGGTCAGCGCATCGGGTGCCAGGCGCAAGCCGGCAGCGACAGTTTCAGGCATCGGGAATCCTTGCTGGGGTGGCTCGTTGGCCACGATTGATGCCGTCATTCTGGCGCTGCGCCGGTCGCGCCGCAAGGCTGATACCCGGCTAACCCAGCCTCGCAACGACGCTGCATGGCCGAGCCACATGGATGGGAATCGCGAGCCGGCTGCGAATCGACACAAGCAGAAACATTTCGCCGCGCCCACTACGCCCGACCGCCTTGATGCAGGTCAAGCGGTCGCTTGACGAAAAGGAGCCTCCTAGAGCCAGCCAACACAAAAGGAGCTTCCGTGATGCGCCCCTCTATTCCGTTATTGCTTAGCAGCCTACTAATGACCAGCGCAGCGAACGCTGATGAGCTGCGTGAGCGCGCCAACGCGATGTTCAAACCGATTCCGGACAAGGTCACCGAGGTCCGCGGTCAGAAGGTCAGCGAAGATCAGGCAATGCTCGGTCACAAACTCTGGTTCGACCCGCGCCTGTCCAGCAGTCACGTCATCAGCTGCAACACCTGCCACAACCTGAGCATCGGCGGCAGCGACAACGTGCCAACCTCGATCGGTCACGGCTGGCAGAAGGGCCCGCGCAACTCGCCCACCGTGCTGAACGCCGTATTCAACGCCGCGCAGTTTTGGGACGGACGCGCCAAGGATCTGCAGGAACAGGCCAAGGGCCCGGTCCAGGCAAGCGTGGAAATGAACAGTACGCCCGAGCGTGTCGTCTCGACGCTGCAGAGCATTCCGGAGTACGCCGCCGAGTTCAAGATGGCCTTCCCCAACGACAAGGAGCCGGTCAGTTTCGACAACATGGCCTACGCCCTGGAAGCCTTCGAAGTCAGCCTGACCACGCCGAACTCGCCGTTCGACCGCTTCCTCAAGGGTGAGGACGGGGCGCTGGACGACAAGCAGAAACAGGGGCTCGCCCTGTTCATGGACGCCGGCTGCTCTTCCTGCCACAACGGCGTCAACCTTGGTGGCCAAGGTTACTTCCCCTTCGGCGTGATCAAGAAGCCCGGAGCCGAAGTGCTGCCGACCGGCGACAAGGGTCGCTTCGCGGTGACCAATACCGCCAGCGACGAGTACGTCTTCCGTGCCGCGCCGCTGCGCAATGTCGCGCTGACCCCGCCGTACTTCCACAGCGGTGAGGTCTGGGAGCTCGAACAGGCCGTTGCCATCATGGGTGACAGCCAACTGGGCCGTAAACTGGACAAGGACGAAGTCAGCGCGATTACCGCGTTCCTGCACAGCGTGACCGGCGAGCAGCCGCAAGTCGCCTATCCGGTACTTCCCGCCAGCACCGCGAACACTCCGAAGCCCGAGTGATCGCTCCCCGTTACCCGGCGCCAGCCGCCGGGTAACGGCCCCGTTTCAGCTTCCCCTTTGCTCCTTGAGCAGGTCGCGTATCTCGGTCAGCAACAACTCTTCCTTCGAGGGCGCAGGCGGCGCAGATGGCGCCTCGGCTTCCTTGCGCTTGAGATGGTTGATCGCCTTGATCGCCATGAAGATGGCGAAGGCGATGATCACGAAATCCACCACGGTCTGAATGAATGCACCGTACCGCAGCACCACCGCTGGCGCCTCGCCGACGGCGTCCTTGAGCACTATCGCCAGATCCGAGAAGTCCACCCCGCCGATCAGCAGCCCCAGCGGCGGCATGATCACCCCGTCGACGAACGACGACACGATCTTGCCGAACGCAGCGCCGATGACGATACCCACGGCCATGTCGACGACATTTCCCCGCACGGCAAACGCCTTGAATTCGTTGATCAGACTCATACGCAGATTTTCCTTTAGTGGATGACCGGGCCGCCCGCCATGCCCCCGCGGACATGGCGGTGAACGCCGTGGTAGAGCATAGCCGGGCTTGCCGGCGCAGGCCACGCCAGAACGCCTTTCATCGACCGGTTATTGCGAATGAGGTTCGCTTGATCGCCGTCAACCGGTTCTCGGAGGAGGGAGACTAAGGTGGACGCCTTCCTGACAAACCGGAGCGGTTTCCATGCACGTCGAACATCACCCACTGATCAAGGATTTCCCTGAGAAACGCGAGCAGTTGCAGAAACTGCGTCAGGAAGATCCGGCCTTCGCCCGCAAGGCGGACGAATACGAAGCGCTGGACAAGCGCATCTGCCGCGTCGAAGACGGTGTCGAAACCCTCGACGACAGCGCACTCAATGCCCTCAAGCAGGAGCGCGTGGCAATGAAGGACGATATCGCGCGCGACCTCAAGCGTGCGTCCGGTAGCTGCTGCGGTGGATGCTGCGGCTGATAGCGCCGACCAGTGAAAAAGGAAGCCCGCCACGCGGGCTTCTTGCTGTCTGGCCCGCTAGAACAATCCACCGAAGCGAAACCCAGAGCCGACCCAGACGAATGCAACCGCAGTCAGGGTGATCAGCACGATGTGCAGCCCCAGTTGCGGCAGGCGCTGCGCATCCAGCCTGGGAATCAATGCCAGCCGCGCATGCACGCCGAGCAGCGCGGTAAATCCGAGCAGTACCAGCTTGGCTTGCACCAGATGCGCCATGGGCGACGAATCGAACCATTGCCCATGGGGCAACCAGAGGCTGGCCAGCCAGAGCCCGCTGACGATCTGCACCAGCAGCGCAGGAATCCCGACGCGCTCGTAGAGTTGTTCGAACTGGCGTACCGGTTGCACATCGCGGCGACGCAGGGCACCCGGCAGCACACTGAACAGCAGTACCAGATGCCCGCCAACCCAGACACTGGCGCCCAGCAGATGCAGAAACAACAGATGTCGCATGACGCTCACTCCTGTTCGATTTGTTTACAGTCTGGCCGCTGCCTCGCCGCTTGTGGCTGATGGCGATCAAGTCAGCCGTTATCATGCGACACCACCTACCAGACCCGGAGTTTCCCATGGCCAAGGCCAAGCGCATGTATGGCTGCACCGAATGCGGCTCGACCTTCCCGAAATGGGCCGGCCAGTGCGGTGACTGTGGCGCCTGGAATACGCTGGTGGAAACGATCATCGAGGGTGCGGCACCGCCATCCGGCCGCGCAGGCTGGGCCGGGGAGCAGGCCAACATCAGGACGCTCGCCGAGGTCAGCGTTGAGGAAGTACCGCGATTCTCAACCGCTTCCGGCGAGCTGGATCGCGTACTCGGAGGGGGGCTGGTGGACGGCTCGGTAGTGCTGATCGGCGGTGATCCGGGTATCGGCAAGTCGACGATCCTGCTGCAGACCCTCTGCGCCATCGCCCAGCAGTACCCGGCGCTCTACGTCACCGGTGAAGAATCCCAGCAGCAGGTGGCCATGCGTGCGCGTCGTCTGGACCTGCCGCAGGACCGGCTCAAGGTGATGACCGAGACCTGCATCGAATCAATCATCGCCACCGCGCGGCTGGAAAAGCCCAAGGTGATGGTGATCGACTCGATCCAGACCATCTTCACCGAGCAGCTGCAGTCCGCGCCGGGCGGTGTGGCTCAGGTGCGCGAGAGCGCGGCGCTGCTGGTCCGCTTCGCCAAGCAGAGCGGCACGGCGATCTTCCTCGTCGGCCACGTGACCAAGGAAGGCGCCCTGGCCGGCCCGAGGGTGCTGGAGCACATGGTCGATACGGTGCTGTATTTCGAGGGCGAGTCCGACGGCCGTCTGCGCCTCTTGCGCGCAGTGAAGAACCGCTTCGGCGCGGTCAACGAGCTCGGTGTGTTCGGCATGACCGACAAGGGTCTGAAAGAAGTCACCAACCCGTCGGCGATCTTCCTCACCCGCGCCCAGGAAGCGGTGCCGGGCAGCGTGGTGATGGCTACCTGGGAAGGCACCAGGCCGATGCTGGTGGAGGTGCAGGCGCTGGTCGATACCAGCCACCTGGCCAACCCGCGCCGCGTCACCCTGGGCCTCGACCAGAACCGCCTGGCCATGCTGCTGGCCGTGCTGCATCGGCATGGCAGCATCCCCACCTACGATCAGGACGTGTTTATCAACGTGGTCGGCGGCGTGAAGGTGCTGGAAACCGCGGCGGATCTGGCGCTGATGGCCGCGGTGATCTCCAGCCTGCGCAACCGGCCGCTGGATACCGATCTGCTGGTATTCGGTGAAGTGGGCCTGTCGGGCGAGATCCGCCCGGTGCCAAGTGGTCAGGAGCGTCTGAAGGAGGCCGCCAAGCACGGCTTCAAGCGCGCCATCGTGCCCAAGGGCAATGCGCCGAAGGAGGCCCCCGCCGGTTTGCAGATCATCGCCGTGACACGCCTGGAGCAGGCGCTCGACGCGCTGTTCGAGTGATCGTTACTGGCCGCCGAGTGCGGCCAGCTCGCGTTCCAGCAGTGCCTCGTCGCCGAGGTTGAGTTCGACCAGGCGCCGCAGGTGGGCGATCGAGTCGAGATCGATATGCTGGCAGACGAAGCCGATCAGATCGCCCTCTTCATGGGTCATCGCCACCTCCATGCGCACCTCGGCATCATCGGCCAGGCGCACCCGCGCCTCGAACGGCTGTTCAGCATCGGCATCCCAGCCTTCAGGGCGGCGAACCAGCAGGCCTTTCAGGGACAGGTCATGCAGCTCGACCGGCCAGCGCCGGCCACCCTGCACCAACTCAGTGGCGGCATCGAACTCGATACGTTGGAAGCGCCGGCGATCACTGGGGGAATCAGTCATGAACATCACTCCGCGGTGTCTGAATTCACTATAGGACAACAACTCTCGACATCGCCGTTACAACCAGCGGCGCACCCGTCCACAGTACGCCAGATAGTCGTCGCCAAACAGCTGGGTCAGCAAGCGCTCCTCGTGCACGATCACGGCGCGCTGCATGGTGAAGATCAGGGCGGGCAGCAACAGCCAGGGCCACAGCGTGCCCCAGAGCAGCGCGATGCCACAGTAGATCAGGCTGTCGGCCAGATAGATCGGGTTGCGCGAGAAACCGAACGGCCCCTCTTCCAGCAGCTTCGCGGGCTTGCCATAGGGATTGACCGTGGTCCTGCGCCAGAGCATCAGCAAGCCGGCCCAGAGCATCAGCAACACGCCCGCGTCGATCAGCCCCCAGCCCAGGTAGTGAGTCCAGAGATTGCGCGGCAAGGCGATCGGCAACACCGACTCCAGCAGCCAGGCTGCCGCGAGAAACAGCAGATAGATGACCGGTGGCGGCAGGATCACACCCGTGGCGCGCTTGAACATGAGTCGGACTCCGGAGGAACAGGACACGGCAGTCTAGCGCGCCGCAATCGCCAGGGATCAGGAAGATGTGTCGCGACAACCGCCAGACAGCAAAAAGCCCGCTTTCGCGGGCTTTCGATGCAGCGATGTAACGTCTTAGTTGCCGTATACCGGGAACTTGGCGCAGACCGCTTCGACCTTGCCACGAACCGCTTCGATCACCGACTCGTCGCCCATGTTGTCGAGGATGTCGCAGATCCAGCCCGCCAGATCACGGCACTCGGTCTCGCCGAAGCCACGGGTAGTGACGGCCGGAGTACCGATACGCAGACCGGACGTCACGAACGGCGAACGCGGGTCGTTCGGCACGCTGTTCTTGTTCACGGTGATGTGCGCGTTGCCCAGGGCAGCATCCGCATCCTTACCGGTGATGTCCTGCTTGATCAGGCTGAGCAGGAACAGGTGGTTCTGAGTACCACCGGACACCACGTCGAAGCCGCGCTGGATGAACACCTCGGCCATGGCCTGAGCGTTTTTCACCACCTGCTGCTGATAGGCCTTGAACTCAGGCTGCAGCGCTTCCTTGAAGCACACGGCCTTGGCCGCGATGACGTGCTCCAGCGGGCCGCCCTGGGCACCCGGGAAGACAGCAGAGTTCAGCTTCTTCTCGATCTCGGCGTTGGCACGCGCCAGGATCAGGCCACCGCGCGGGCCGCGCAGGGTCTTGTGGGTGGTGGTGGTGACGACGTCAGCGAACGGCACCGGGTTCGGGTAGACGCCAGCGGCGACCAGACCGGCCACGTGGGCCATGTCGACGAACAGGTAGGCGCCGACCTTGTCGGCGATGGCGCGGAAGCGGGCGAAATCCAGCACCTGCGAATAGGCGGAGAAACCGGCGACGATCATCTTCGGCTTGTGCTCGACGGCCAGGCGCTCGACTTCGTCATAGTCGATCAGGCCCTGGTCGTTGATGCCGTACTGCACGGCGTTGTACAGCTTGCCGGAGGAGGAAACGCTGGCGCCGTGGGTGAGGTGGCCGCCGTGGGCCAGGCTCATTCCGAGGATGGTGTCGCCAGCGCTGAGCAGCGCCAGGTAGACGGCAGCATTGGCCTGGGAACCAGCATGCGGCTGGACGTTGGCGTAGTCGGCGCCGAACAGTTCCTTGGCGCGGTCGATGGCCAGCTGCTCGACCACGTCGACGTACTCGCAACCGCCGTAGTAGCGCTTGCCCGGATAGCCTTCGG
>Ga0209024_1001020_pt1 | contig 30383 bp, 35 predicted proteins | sample AutmiccommunBRH5_FD_187380 | JGI IMG/M metagenome (GOLD analysis project Ga0209024, IMG submission 187380) | Deep subsurface microbial communities from Mt. Terri, Switzerland - Autotrophic microbial communities BRH/5 (SPAdes) (version 2) | ecosystem: Environmental > Aquatic > Deep subsurface >...
GACAGGAATGCGGCGCTTCGAAATGTAGCAAGCAGCGCGGGTTCTGTTGGTAGCCCCGGGGGTGCGGGAGCAAAATTCGAAGCAGCGATGGATACCGTGCTTGGAAAGGCGGACGGTGCAGACTCGGTCGTAGGTCCAGGTTCGACCCAAGGGATCTCGGCTGCCGGGCGCGCGGAACCAGGTGGCTTTACCTCTACACTGCAAACACAGCTTCAAAAGATCAATGAAATCAACGCTCGCGCCGGAAAGTTGACGGTTGCCTATGAACGCGGCGAAGAGGTCGATATTGCAAAGGTAATGCTCGCGCGGCAGGAGTCGTCGATCGCGTTCGAGGCGACGTTGCAAGTTCGCAATAAGTTGCTTTCCGCGTATAAGGACATCATGAGCATGCCAGTCTAGCGAAAACCTTGTCGATCATATCATTGTAAGGAAGTCAGATACGAGCATCCCACCGTATCAGCTATGATGGGTTCAGATCGGCATCGAAGGGTATTCTGTTATGAGAAGATCGAGGGCGATTATCACAGCCATGTTTCTGTTACCTCTGGCCGTAACGGCTTGTGGCAGCAGCGAGGAAACGTCGGACATCTCCGAGGATCAGATGAACCATTATGCTGGCATACCGGAGCACGATCACCCGACGAATTCTACAAATGCGACACCGCAGTCGGCTACGCCGAATCCAGCGAAGAAGCAGTAGCGGCCATATTGCCGACCCCTGAAGCTGGATCCGGGCGCAATGTGATCTTGACCGATCAGGAGCCTTTCGGCTTGCGAGCGCTACTGTGCATGCTGATGATCTTCCAGCTGCTCCCCGAGCGCGTTAAGACGCTGGTTGCGACGCCAATACGTTCGGCAACAGCCCCGTTCTTCGGCTCGATCCGATAGCGGTAGGTCTCGGTGGCAAGTGCGACCGGACCCTCAAAGCGAACCTTCACCTTGTAGTCGGAAAATGTAAACGACTTGAAGGCTGCCAGCTCTGGCCCAAGATGATGGGCGAGGTATGTCGCGTAGGTTCCCTCCGAGCCACCCGTTTCGAATATCTGGGAGTCGGCCGCGAAGAGTCGCTCTGTTCCTTTCGCATCGAGCTTTTCAATCGCCGCCTTGTACTGCGACAGTACTGCCTCCACGGCCTTCGTATCCGCGAAGCGCGATGCAGGCTGGGCGGCGACCGCGATCGGCATCGCCAGTGCTGTGGCCATTGCCACCCTAAACGCCAAAATCATGTTTCCCCCTTCAAAATGCCAGATGGTTGAGGCCGCCATGCATGAAGGCGCGCCCCAGGAACCCTTGTACCGATATCGCCAGCGTCATCAAACCGAGCAAACCCCCAATACACCGCGCACGATCGGTCGGGCGCGGTGCGGTGCACTGTGGCCAGTTAGGCGAGGCCTATTCCAAATGTCGCGATCGAGGTGCCGAGCCAGCGGCGGCGGGAAGCTTTTGGCGCTGCTACTCTAGGTCCGCTGGCGGGGCCGATCGCGCACCTTGCACCGGCGAGCTGGCAAATGGCCCGAGCGCATGGCGGCGCGCGTGCTGGATGAACCCACCCTTTGGGATGCCGGCCAGCATCTGATGGTCAGCGCATCGCAGCCGAGCTGGGAGGTGATAGTCACGGCCGACAGGGTCTTGCGCGACAATCGCGAGACGATCAAGGGATGCCGCAAAGCCGCTGTGAAGGCGAAGCAGGCGGTGCGCTGCACGATCCAGAAAAAGGCGGCGGAATAGCTACGGACGCCTCCCGGCTCAGCCGCAAGAGGTGATGGTCCCGTCATGGACTCGCATCGGTGCTAGTGAGCCGATGCCCTGCCCCGATCGCCGCGACGGTTCCAGGCGAACCCGATCGCGATAGCCACCGCCATCAGGAGCTGCGCCAGCACGGATTGCCATGTAGGGAACAGGCCAAGTATTGAGAGCCTGGGCACATCGCGAAGCGGCGCTATGGCAATGATGCCCGCCTCTTGGAGAGCGGAAACCCCCTTGCCCGCGAGCACGACCGTCAGGATCGCCATCAGCCAGGAGCTGTAGCGGAAGAACTGCGTGATCGGCAGCGTGCGGCTGTAGCGAAGCATGGCCCAGGCGATCACCGCAAGCAGGAGAACGGCCGAGCCCGCCCCGGCCAGCAGCACGGGACCGTTTCCTTGCGACCAGAGCGCCGCGTAGAACAGGATTGTCTCAAAGACCTCCCGATAGACCACCACGAACGCCAGCCCGAACAGGAACCAGCCCGATCCTCCGGTGAGCGCCCGTGACATTTTTTCCCGGATATAGCGTTGCCACTGATCGGCTTGCGCCTTGCCGTGCATCCATATTCCAACCGAGAGCAGCACGACCGCAGCGAACAGCGACCCAAACCCTTCGGTCAGCTCCCGGCTCGCGCCGCTGATCCCGATTGCATAGGTGGCCACCACCCAGGTGATCCCCCCGGCAACGAGCGCGCTGATCCAACCGCCATGCACGTATCGCAGCGCCTCTCCTCGCTCCGCCTTGCGAAGGAACGCGATCATGGCGACGACGATGAGCAAGGCTTCGAGCCCCTCGCGCAGCAAGATCGTGAATGCGCCCAGGAACGTGGACGCTTCCGTGGCGGCATCAGGCGCCAGCGCCGCTTCCGCATCGTCGAACAGCCCGTCGAGCACTGACACCTTTTCCGCGAGCTCGTTGGGCGAGGCACCGCGGTCGATCGCGGCGCGAAACTCGCCCATCGCGCCTTCGATCCGGCCCATCAGCGCCGCGTCGCGCGCGGTGAGCGTTGGTTCGACCGGCTCGAACCCGTCGAGATAAGCCGACAAGGCCAGCTCCCTCGCCCCGCGCGCATCGCCACGCCGCGCTGCCGCTAGGCTTTGGGCGAGCTTGGCGCGCGCAACCGCAAGCGAGCCAGGCGCGTGTTGCATCACCTGATCGGGATGGCGGCGGAGATAGGCCATGACCGCATCGGCCTTCGCTTCGCCAATCGAGGTGGCGAGCGCGGCCGGGGTGAGCGCGACGAGGGTTTTCAGGTCCGGTATGCGCTGGCGAAGCGCCGGGTTTGACTTCCACAGCCGCTCGCCTTCGCGCGCCTGTTCGTCGGTGAAGGCGAAGCTCCCGGCGCGGAAGGCGAGCGCCCAGCGCTGATCGTTCGCCACATCGGCGAAGCTCTGCATCCCTGTCCCGTCGATCCCTTGCGTCACCACCTGATAGAGCGCGAACACGCTTCGCTGGCGGGCGCGCTCGGCATCAGTGAACGCGATCGGCGGCGGATCGAGCTTGGCGGCGTCGGGGCCATGCCCGTCGCCCGTCATGCCGTGGCAGGACGCGCAGGATTGTCGAAACAGCGCATCGGCCGAGGCGAGGTCCGGAGCCTTGTCGGGCGCGAGCGGCACTGGATAGGCGCGCAGCAGATCAGCCGCCAGCCCGTGCGCGGTGGTCGCCACCTGTTCAGCCGATGCCTTGCGCGCGATCATCCCTTGCAGGTTGTCGGCTCCTTGAACCAGCGCCGGCCGTTCCGGCTTCGCCGGCAGATCGCGCAGCCGCGTCGTAACGGACGCGGAGAACTCGTTCATCTCGGCATACTCGGCCGCGCTCTTGACCCGGCCCTCGGCAACCGCACCGCCATAATCGACGGCGATATAGTCGAGCAGCCGCCATGCGGTTTGCACGTCGCCGGGTTCGGCCATTGTCGCGGCCGGGATGAACAGCGCGGTGAGCGTGATGGCAAGCCGCAGGAGGACAAGTTTGAGACGCGTCACTTCATATTATCTTTGTCTCGATGCGATGCAGCTTAGCCGCAGGCCACCAACGATCCTGCGAAGGAATCGCATTAGCATGCTGGACCGTACCGGAACAGTGTCGATGCTCGCTTAAAGCTGTAGCCGCGGTCCACCGCCCCCGTCATCACCCCCGCCGCCTGAATGACCGCCCGGATAGAACTCGGTACCTGGACTGCGCCATGCTGTGCCCCTCCTCTCTGGAGGCGAGTAAGGCCTCAAATTACGTATTTGTCCCAGCTCGCATAATGTTCGGGGCTGCGCTTGCCGCGCGGCAGGCTGAGCCCGATGAGCGCGATTCCCACGACCACCGACACGATCGCCCCAAGGGGGCCGGCCCCTGTCAGCAGGAACGGGGCAGCGACGAGCCATGCCCCGAACGCGACATTGATGAAGCGGAGAGCGCGGGCCACCTCTGCGGTGGCAATGATCGCGACTGTGATCACGAGGGCGCCGACGACATGGTCGCTGTTCGCCATCTCGCCTTCGTTCCCCAGGATCACCCGCGTCAGCATCAGGAAGGCGCCGAGCACGATACTGGCCGCCAGCGTCCACGGCAGCGTCAGCCCGCGCTTCGCATCCGCCCAGAAGGTAGAAGGCGAGGCCATCACGTCGGATGCGTCCTCGGCCCCCGCCTCGACCGCGTCGCCCTGGAAGAAGGTGCGGATCAGCGGCTTGCCGCGGCGCTTCGCCCAGGCGAGGAACTGGCCCATGGCAATGACCTCGTCCAATGCGAACGGGATCATGATCAGCATGGCGAGCGCGGCGATCAGCGCCAGCGTGCTCCACGTGCCGATGACGATCGGCTGGCTGATGATGAAATAGATGCTGACGACGCCGAGCGGAATGACGAGAATGCCGAAGAAGGTCACCATCCACGGCATGGTCCGCCAGCGGTCGCGGGTGCCCATCACCGCCATAAGAATTTCGAGCACGTAGCTGACTGTACCAAGACCGCCGTCGGGGATCGGCCAAGCCTTCGACATGTCGGATGTAATGATCTCCTCGGTCCCATTGCGCGGGTCGGCCAGCGATCCAGCAAAGAACGGCTCCCACACAGTATCGATGTGGCCTAACTGGTAGGCCGTCAGGATACGCGAGGTCAGAAGCCCAATCAGCGCCATGGCGACGATCGGCAGCCGCTGCGCGTCCGTCGATGGCGAATAGGTCCAGCCAGGCGGGATGTTCTTGGGGTCCATCATGCCCGCCATGCTCATGCCCGGCATCATTGGCACGAGCACCGACAGGGCGATCACGGCCGAGCCGATGAGCAGGTTGTTGTTGTACTGCGCGGCGCTCGGGCTCCAGAAGATCAGCGGCGCGAAGAACAGCCAGATGCCGATGAACGCGACAGCCCACTGCGCCCATGTCTTGGTGCGCGGGGCGAGCGACAGCGCGCCGAACAGCGCGATGGCGAGCCCGCTGACGACATCGCTGATAGCCAGTGCGCTGGCCCGCCATTCGATCGAAGGCAGCCCGCGATCGACGGTTACGAAACGCGCGGCTTCGCCGACGCTCTGCGTGGTCATGGAATCATAGATGAGCGGGCTGGAGGCGAGCCACAGACCGAGACCGATGTTGGCGTAAAGCGCCCAGCGTGCGCGGCGCTCATCGCGGTCCATCAAGGCCATGTGATCGCCGTGCCCGCCGTGGTCCGACATGGCCGCGACCGCGGCGCCGGACCCGTGCCCCATCGCCGCGTGGTCCATTTTGCTGTGATCCATCCCGCCGTGATCTATGCCGCCCGTTCCGGCGGCCGCTGCGGGCTGGTGGTGGCCAGACCCCGCAAGCTCGGCCTCTGGCTCTTCATCCCACGCGACCAGGTTCTCGTTGAGCTTGTTGTTCCGGTACCAGGCCCGCGGATGCCGCTTGAGCGCAGCGACGATCGCCGGGAGCGTGTCGCGAAGGCTGTGCTTCGGTTCCCACCCGAGCAGCGACCGTGCGCGCGAGATGTCGAGGATATAGTGGTCGTTGCTGCTGTCGATCATCCAGGGCTGGATAAAGTCGTCGCTGCCGAGCGCTTCGTTCTGCAGGATGATCCCGGCCTTCGCGAGCGGCTGCGGGATGCGGATCGTCTTCCAGCCCTCGCCGTGGAGCGCCTCCCCGACGATGTCCTGGATCTCGGCATAGCCGGGCGGGTCGGGTTCGCCGACGAGCAGCGGCAGTTCTGACGGCAAGTCGTGCCGCCGATCGACGAGGCGCACCACGGCGTCGGCCAAGTCCTCGCGGTGCACCGATGACTGTGCCGCGCACAGCATGCCGGGATAGAAATGCGAGATCAGGCGGTGCTCGTAGATCTGCGATATCTGCTGCGCGAGAAACGCCGAGCGCCCGTCGTCGTCGTAAACTCCTGCGGCGCGGAGGAAGACGACGGGGATGTTCCCGTGGCGCTCATGCAGCAATGCCTCGGTGTCGACCTTGGACTGCGGATACGCCCAGGACGCACCGATTGGCGACTCCTCGCTGATGCGCTCCTCCGGAGTGGCGGTCGGCTTATGGACCAGCATCGTGCTGGCGAAGACGAATTGCTCGACCTCGAACGATTGCAGCCCGTCAATCAGCCGGCGGGTGCCCTGGACTGTCACCTTGTCATAGAGCGGGTTAGGCTTGCCGGTTATGTCGTAATAAGCGGCTAGGTGGATAACCGACGCGATGCGGGCGCCGTATCGTGCGCGCACCTCCTCGAGCGCGGCGCGGACCGCCTCGTCGGACCCGAGATCGATGGCGACCGCGGCCGCAGGAGGCGGCGGGTCCGGAGGACCGGCACGATCGAGTCCGACGACCGTGTAGCGTTCGCCGAGCCGGGCAATGAGCGCGGCGGCTATGAAACCGCTCGCACCCGTGATGAGGACGATCTCAGGAGCACCCTTGCCGCTCCCGGGCTCGCTGCGTTCGACGTCGGTCATGACTCTGCCACCCTCGTTCGTTCACCTTTGAATACATCAACAGACCCAGCAGAGCTAACCTCACCTACATGCCCGATGCGGGCGGTGCGAGGGTGCCGAGCCATGCTACGAGCGCCAAGATACCAATCACGCAGGTTGTCTCGACCGCCAGGCTGACCCGCAGCGTCATAAGCGCTCCGTCATGATCGTTCATGGCAATCGAGCGTTCGAAGGCCGGCGTGAGGCGGAACCGATTAAGCGACGCGAGTCCCAGCATCGCTGCGAACAAGACCAGCTTGGCGAGCAGCAGCAAGCCGTAGAGCGTCGTGCCCAAGGCCGTGAAATTGGCTGGGCCCACGAGCAGCCAGCTGTTGATCAAGCCGGTGATCACTAAAATGGCAACCACGAGCGTGCCCACCGCCCCGAAGCCGTGCAGCGCCCGATGGGTAAGCTGAAGGTGCGCGGCATCGATCGCCTCGGCGCGGCGCATCATCAGGAGAAGCAATCCGAACAGTGCGCCAACCCATATACCGCCTGCGAGGAGATGGAGAATGTCCGCGCCCAGGTGAAGCCATCCGGTGCTTCCCTCGTCCATGGCACCGTGCCCGTTCCACGCGAGTGTCGCCAACGCCGTAGCGGCGGCAATCATGGCCATCGCCAGCCATGATGCTCTGCCTCGCGCCAGTAGGACCGCGCCCCCGGCAATGACCAGCGCTACCATGCGCACCTTCCAGGCGGAGCCAACCGGTGGCCCTCCGAGCAAGGCAGCCACCGCGGCCTCGTCGACCGGCCAGAATGGAGATCCGGCCATCGACGAGGCCATGAGGATCAGGCCAGCGGCTGAGAGCAGCAACCCGAGCACAGCACTTCCCGAAAGCCAAGGCCGCAGAGCGATTGCATCCTCGCGCTCGCCGAGCCGAAGGCCATAGAGGCTGAACGCCGACAGGCCGAACAGCACCGCCAGGACGAGGTATAACGCCAAGCGGATGGCGACGGTCGGCCAGTCAATCATCCGCTCACTTCACCGTGAAGGTGTAGCTGCCAGTGATTTTGTGCGTGTCGCCGGAAACGACCTGCCAGTCGACGTTGTAACGCCCACGCGGGAGACGCTGCTTCGGGATGATCGTGAGCGTACGCCCGTCGGAGCCGACCGCGGCGCTGCTCGGCATCTTCATGGCCGCCATGCCAGGCATCGCGGCCATGATCAGTTCGGCCTTGGAGAAAGCAGGCACGAGTTTCTCGCTGAACTGGAGGCTGATCTTCTCCGGGGTCGCGACCGCCGCGTTGGCGGCGGGGCTGGCGGACACCAGCTTCGGGTGCGCGTTTGCCACGCCGCCTGCGAAGAACAAGGCGGCGGCAGCAGTCGTGATGAACAAGCGACGCATGCGGGTAATCTCCATTTCCGTTGAGTTCACCTGTATTACGCAGCAGGACGGGTCACCCCTCACGATCTTTTTTCGTGCCGCCGCACCCTCTTGATGAGGGGGAAGCGGCATCGGCACGTATTCACAAGGGAGTACAAAGCGCTTTCTACCTGCGCCTACCGTCCGAATGAGTAGGGCCGCGGGCCCGCCGGGCGCATGCGCGGGGTAATGATGAGGTTGCGGTTGACCAATCAAGGCTGGACTGGCGATCCCGAGGAGGTCATCGACTGTCTGATTGTGGGCGGCGGTCCCGCTGGCCTCACGACCGCGATCTATCTTTCCCGCTTTCTCAGGAGCTGCGTCGTTTACGACGCGGCGGCGGGGCGCGCCGCCTCCATCCCGCGCTCGCACAACCTCCCAGGATTTCCCGGCGGCATTTCCGGCGTCACGTTTCTTGCGCGCCTGCAGGCTCAGCTGCATGAATATGGCGGTACGGTCCAGAGCGGTGAGATCGACGCGATCGTCGCATCAGGCGATCACTTCTCGGCAAGTTGCGGACCGAACGTCCTGTACGCGCGGACCGTCGTGCTCGCGACGGGTGTCGTCAATCGACGTCCCGAGATGCCCGATGCGATGCATGACATCGGCGTCGCGCGTGGCCTTCTCCGCTACTGCCCGATTTGCGATGGTTATGAGGCTCGGCGGATGAGCGTGGCGGTGCTCGGCTGCGACCGCCATGGCGCTGAAGAAGCCGAATTCCTGCGCGCTTATGGTGCCAAGGTCACGCTTCTCGCCGAACGGTCGCTCGACCTCGCACCGACCGAATTTGCCAGGCTGACCCAGCAGGGCGTCGATGTCGCGCCCTCGCCTGTCGAGCAGCTGCGTCTTGGCGATTGTGTCGAGGTTCGATTGGCCAATGGCCTGGAGCTACAATTCGACACGCTTTACCCTGCGCTCGGCTCATCGCCTCGAACAGGGCTTGCCACTTCGCTGGGCGCGAAGCTCGCGGCAACGGGATGCGTGCTGACCGACGCCCACCAACAAACCTCGGTTGCCGGCCTCTACGCGGTTGGTGACGTTGTGGAAGGGCTCGATCAGATCAGCGTCGCGACCGGACAAGCAGCGGTCGCTGCGACCGCAATCCATAACCTGTTGCGCGACCGCGACAGCGGATTGGCATCCGCCATGGCCGGGCTGTGGCCGGCTCAGGGCCTACCGCCGACCTAGGGTGAGCCATTGGCAGTGCAACGAGTGAAAGCCCTAAACCGGAGCGCTGATTCGTACCACACGGCGATCGGCGACACGGCCCTTCTCGGTTCGATGATCCCGCACCACGATGGTGCGCGCGCGCAGGCGGCGTGGCCGTCGAAACTGTGCGCTACCCCCGGCGCCGGGGGTTAATCGATACGCCAAAGCGGCTGAACGGTCCGACGCAAAGGCCGGAACATTTCAGGTTCGTACCTCTTACTTAGACAGGGGGTGACCGCTACCTGAACAGGAGAGAACCATGCACCACATGCAAGAGATGATCGCCACGCATCCGGACGTGAAGGGAAACACGAACGACGCACTGATCCGCTGTATTGAGGAGTGCTACTCATGTGCTCAGATCTGCACGTCGTGCGCTGATGCCTGTCTGGCGGAAGAGATGGTCGCGCAGCTTCGCCAGTGCATTCGTCTGAACCTCGACTGCGCCGACATCTGCCTGGCGGCAGGTTCTCTCGGCACCCGCCGCACCGGCAGCAATGAGCAAGCGCTGGTCGCGGCTCTTCAAGCCTGCGCCATCGCCTGCGGGCTGTGCGCGGAGGAATGCGAGAAGCATGCGAGCACGCACGAGCATTGCCGCATCTGCGCTGAACACTGCCATCGCTGCGAGCAGGCCTGCAGCGAAGCAGTTCAGTCGATCCGCTGATCAGTCAAAGGGCGCGTCCTCGGTGAAGACGCGCCCTCGGCCGTGCCTGTTCAGAAAACGACCGCTTTATGCGCACAGCCGGACCGGTTCAGAATGCCAAGTGGTATATTCCGCCGTGCATGAAGGTTCCGCCAAGGAATCCCTGGATGGAGATAGCGAGCGTCATCAGGCCAAGCACCACCCAGTACAACGTCCGCGACCGCTCGGGAACCTTACGGTGGCGCGCTGGCATCCAAGCCAGCGCGACGCCGAAGACCGCGATCAAGGTCCCGAGCCAGCGATGCGTCATCAGGATCGGGTTGCGATCGGTCAGGTAGAACCCGCCCGCGAACCAACCCAGAAACGCCGCCGCGATCGCTCCCAGCGCGCCGACCACCAGCATTATATGTGCGACATGCTGATAGTCGCGGTTGCGGCGCCACAACCCGAACAGCTCCACCCCGAACGCACCGATGAACAGTGCGATGGGAAAATGAATGACCATGGTGTGCAGCCGGCCCAGCCAGCTCACAAGCCGTTCACCGAAACTCTTGTTCTTGTTGGCGGTCTCCTCGTGCATGCCGCCCATGTCCATGTCGTCGCCGGCGATGTCGCGGCCGCCCATGTTCATGTCCACGGTCGACATAGAGCCCATGCCCATGTGGCCGTCGCCAGCGTCTGCTCCATCCTTTTTCTGAGTCTCGACTGCGCTGTTAGCACCTGGCCCGGCCCCGAGCGCATCGTGATCTTCATGCGCCGCTGCCGATGTGCTTACTGACATTGCAACCGCAAGGAGCAAAGCGAAGGCTCCGCTTCGTTTACCGCGCATCACCCAACCCCTTGTTTCGTGTTCATCAATGCCCGTTTGCCTCACCCGGCCAAATCCTTTCGTGAAACCCATCGCCCGCTCTTCAAGACGAACTGGGCCGTGGAGCTACACCAGCTGCGGCGACCGCGTCTGCCGCCCCAGCCTGAAAAAACCGCCGATCAGCTGCCGTGGCGCGCGAACAGGCGGCGCCCGCCGGGACCGAAGGCGACCACGTCATAGGCCTGCGTCTTGACGCCCGGCACTTCCATTCCCGGCGAGCCGAGCGGCATACCGCCGACCGCGAGGCCTCGCACACCCTTGGGCCGGGTCGCGAGAGCCCGCTTCATATCGGCAATCGGCACGTGGCCCTCGAAAGCCATGCCATCGGCGATTGCTGTGTGGCAGGACGAGACGTCCGCAGGGACCCCCGCGCGCTTCTGCAGCGCCGGGCGATTGGAATCATCGACGACGCGCACCTGGCGCCCGAGCTGCCGCTGCACCTGCGCTGCCCACTTGGCGCAACAGCCGCAGCCGGGATCGCGGTGCATAACGATCGGGGTGGCCGCGCTGACGGCAACCGGAACCAACAAGGCTGCGGCAGTAAGCGCGGATCGTAAAGCTGTCTTCATGGAAAAACTCCTTGGTCATTCCTCCCGCCCCCTCGTGGGGCGGGAGGAACGAAGATTATCACTGAGGTCGCTTGCTCATCGACCGGAGCATCGCCTGGAGTGAACCGCCCCGGGTTTGCCGGAGGCTATTTGGTTTAAGTTACGCAGCCATGGGGACGTCGTCCAGCATTGCGTAGTACAGTTCCTCAGCTTCAGCCGGCGGGATATTGCCGATGGGCTCGAGCAGGCGCCGGTTGTTAAACCAGTCCACCCATTCCAGCGTGGCATATTCCACGGCTTCAAAGGACCGCCATGGTCCTCGCCGATGTATCACCTCGGCCTTATAAAGGCCGTTGATCGTCTCAGCCAAAGCATTGTCATAGCTGTCGCCGACGCTACCAACCGATGGCTCGATCCCGGCTTCGGCAAGCCGCTCCGAGTATCGGATCGACACGTATTGCGATCCGCGGTCGCTGTGATGGATGAGACCACCCCGATGGACAGGGCGTCGTTCGTGGATAGCCTGCTCCAGTGCGTCCAGCACGAAGCTGGCGTGGGCAGTCCTGCTGACGCGCCAGCCCACGATATAGCGGGCATAGACGTCGATCACGAACGCGACATAGACAAAGCCCGCCCACGTCGCGACATAGGTGAAGTCCGACACCCAGAGCATGTTGGGCGCCGGAGCATGGAACTGCCGGTTGACGTGATCGAGCGGGCAAGGCGCAGCCTTGTTGCTGATCGTGGTTCGCACAGGCTTGCCACGGATTACCCCCTGCAAACCCAGATCGCGCATCAGCCGCTCGATGGTGCATCGGGCCACAGCAAAGCCCTCGCGGTTCATCTGCCGCCAGACCTTGCGCACACCGTAAACGCCGAAATTCTCGGCAAAGACGCGCATGACCTCGGGCTTCAAATCCTGATCGCGCCGGGCACGATCTGACAGCCGCCCCGGATCCCGCCGCTGTGCGACACGCTCATGGTAGGTGGATGGGGCAATCGGCAGAACCCTACAAATCGGCTCGACCCCATATTCCGCCCGATGCTCGTCTATGAAAGCCGTCATCGTTTGAATGGGCGGTCGAGCTCCGCCTGGGCAAAATATGCGCTCGCCTTACGCAGTATCTCGTTGGCCTGGCGCAGTTCGCGGTTCTCGCGTTCCAGCGCCTTCAGGCGGTCCGCCATCTCGGTGGGCACACCAGCACGCTTGCCACTGTCCACCTCGGCCTTCTTTACCCACTCATTCAATGTGTGCGCCGAGCACCCGATCTTCTCGGCGATGGAAATCATTGCTGCCCAGCGGGAAGGATGTTCAGCCTCGTGATCCAGCACCATGCGCACCGCCCGTGCGCGAACCTCAGGTGCAAACTTGTTCGTCGTTTTGCTCATATCGGCTCCACTTACTCAGAAGTTGGAGCCTCCGGCAAACCCGGGGCGGTTCACAACCGAGTTTCTCGACTTCCTCAAGCGGATCGATGCCGAGATGCCCAAGGGACCGGACGTGCACATTGTGATGGACAACTATGCCACTCACAAGACGCCGAAGATCAAGGCCTGGCTGGCGCGTCGTTCGCATTGGCATGTCCACTTCACACCGACATCGGCCTCCTGGATCAATCAGGTCGAGCGCTGGTTTGCCGAATTGACGCGCAAGCAGCTGCAGCGCGGCGTCCACCGATCGACGGCGGAACTTGAAGCCGACATCACGGCATTCATTGCGGCTCACAATGAAAATCCCAAGCCGTACAAATGGGTGAAGTCAGCCGACGAGATCCTCGCCTCGGTCAAACGATACTGCCAAAAAACAATGAACCGAACTTCGGATTCAGGTGACTAGGCCATGCCGACGTGTCGGCGCTTGCTGCACACGTTATGGCAATGGAAGACTAAGCAAGGCCGAGTTGGTTCCAAGTTCTGTACCGTCCGGCAATCTCAGTCGCCTCTCTACACGAGGATGTGCATGTTCGCGTGCCTTGTTATCGGTGACAGCATTGGCGTCGGACTGTCGGGAGCGATCAATAACCGATACGCCAGTGGGTGCGATTCGGTGGTCGAGGCAGGCGCTACCATCGACCAGATACTGGCGTGGCGTAAACCCGCCAGGCTATATGGCACCACCGTCCTCGCCGTTGGATCCAACGATCAGCCGAGCCGACAGCTAACGCTCAAACTGACCAGACTACGCCAAAATATCGCGACAAAACGAGTGATCTGGATGCTGCCCTACTCCCGGGAGCGAGCCTATCTCATAAACTCGATTGCTGTGACGTTCGGCGACGACACGTTGGACATCGCGCGTTTCCGCACGAGCGACCGTGTCCACCCGATCAGCTACGATGAGATCGCGGCTGTTCTCCTGCCGAGGGGCCAACCACGGGGGAGCAGGAAATCCACTGTTGAGTGGTCTCAACGCAGTCGACGATAAAGCATCGACCTAAAACGCTGCATTTCATTCGAGTAAGCTGAGCTTAGTCCTCCATTGCTCCAGATGTTGGAGCGCAGGTCTCAAACCATGCGCCAATGGCCCCAAGCCATAGAGTTGATAGGATTCAGGCGGTGGCGACATCATTCGCGAGACCAGAGATACGCCTTCCAATTCCCGTAGGCGGACCGTGAGCACATTAGCGCTGATTTTCGGTATGGCTCGACGAATGGATGTAAATCGCAGCTCGTCTTTGCTCAGGGCTACCAGGATGTGCAACACCCATCGGGCACTCAATGTATGGAATATCGCGTCGGCCGCCGCAGGGTCTATCGCTTGAAAAAGCTGTCTTTCTGACTCGATGCACATCCAGTTACTTTCTCACCCTAAAAGGCGCACGGCCGGACTGAGTCAGCTACGCCGTTCGCGGTTCCGTCGGGCCCGGCTTGGCGGTGCTTGGAGGGTCGCCGACCCGCTCATGGACAATTGCGGAGGGCGTGCGCGAACGGCGGCGGCGAGCGGCCGAACTTGTGACCACCACTGCCTTGGTACGTCTTCGTCCCAGTGAAGAGCAGATGAGGGAAGGCGCTTTTTGACATCACGATTTGCCGATGCGCGAAGGTCCGATGAGGGACGACTCTGGGGCACCACGACGGATTTCATGTCACGCGATCCGCCAAATCAAGTGAAGCTACTCCCGACAAATCAAAGTACCGCAGTGCAACGCGCCTGATGCGTGCGTCACCGTTCGAATATAATACGCGGCGAAGCGTCCAACCCCTCAGCCTCGGCGCGGCGGAGCTTGCTCTTCGGGCCTCATCGCCTTACCTGCCGCCTCCCCCCGAGCGGGGTTGGAGTCGGAGAAACGAGCCGACCGACCACGTAGCCGCGGAACAAAGGCGGGTACGCGGTCCATATACGCACGATATGCCTGGCCAAATTCCGCGAGCGCCGCCTTCTCCTCATGCCGGGCAAGGCGAATATACATCACCACCAACACCGGAAACATGGCGAGCGTCAGTAACGTCGGCCATTGCAGCAGAAATCCGAGCATCACGAGGATGAACCCGATATATTGCGGATGGCGAACCTTGGCATAGATTCCCGTCGTTGCGGGCTTGTGAACGCGCTGGGCTGCGTGAAGCGGCGCCCATCCGGCCGAGATCAGCCAGAAGCCCGCGCCGATCAGCACGAAGCTGGCAAGATGGAACGGGCCAAAATGTGGGTTGACCCTCCAGCCGAACATCATCTCGAGCAGATGGCCGGCATCGTGGCTCCACCAGTCGAGGCCGGGGAAATGCGACTGGAGCCAACCCGAGAGCAAGAAGATGGTGAGCGGGAAGCCATACATTTCGGCGAAGAGTGCAACGATGAATGCGCTGAATGCGCCGAAGCTGCGCCAGTCGCGCCCGGTGGCGGGTTTGAAGAAGCTGTACGCGAATAGGATGAACACGGAGGCGTTGACCAGCGCCAGCCCCCAAAGACCATAGCCATAATCGGTATGCGTCATCGCGGCCCCCCTTCCACGCGCTCGTTCGAATTCGCAGGCAGTCCGGTCGGGACAGCACCCGGCATCTGGTCATGGCCATGCTGATGGCCGCCATGACCGTGATGCATGAACAGGTGCATGAGCGGACAGGCGAGCAGGATCAGATAGGGCAACACACCCAGGAAATGTGCGGTGTGCTCGGTGATGAGGAAAAAGCCCGCGACTAGCAGGAAGCCGATCAAAACGATCTTTCCACGCTTGCGCATGCGATGGTCATGCCCGTCCATATGCCGCTCTTCTCTCGCCAATGTCTTGCGAGCATAGATCCGAGTCCCGGGAGCAAGGTATAAGTAGAGACCGAAGTCCGTCATTCGCCCAAGAAGGCGATGCCGGCTGGTTCACAAACCTCACCATCCCTATCGGCGTTACGCAGTGGTCATGACGCGGCCGTCATTCTGCGGCTTTTGCGTATAGGCGTGCGCTGGTCGTCCACCAATGCTGCGCTAAGGACAATAAGCGTGAGAGGCAGGCCAGAGTTCATGCACAAGAAAAGGAAAAAGCATCATTCCCGCGGCCATGTCGGGGTGAACCTGCTCGAACGGGAAGCAAGGATCGACCTCGCCACGCGACCTGCCGACGGCCTTGGCGTCGCGTTCCTCGGCGCATCGGAAACGGTGACAGGGTCGCGCTATCTGGTGGACGACGGCGATACGCAGGTCGTGGTCGATTCCGGCCTGTTCCAGGGTCCGAGGGATTTGCGCCGCCTCAATTGGGCGCCGATCGCGCCCGAGGTTGCCGATGTCGGCCTGTTGCTGCTGACGCACGCGCATCTTGATCATTCCGGCGCGCTGCCACGCATGGCGCGCCTTGACTGGGACGGGACCGTCCTCAGCACCCGGGCGACCGAAGCTTTGTGCGAGCTTCTGCTCCCCGACAGCGGGCACCTCCAGGAAAAGGATGCGGAGTTCGCCAATCGCCACGGCTTTTCCAGGCACCAGCCCGCGCTGCCGCTCTACACGCAGGCTGACGCCCGCCTTGCGCTGCAGCTGTTCCGCACGGTCGAGTTCGGGGCGTGGCACCCGATCGCGGACGGCATCAGGGCGCGCTATCATCGCGCCGGCCACATCCTCGGCGCCGCCTCGATCGAGATCGATTGGAAGGGCCGCACGATCCTCTTCTCAGGTGATGTCGGGCGCTATGGCGACGCAGTCATGAAGGATCCCGAGCCACCTGCCCGTGCCGATTATGTCCTCGTGGAATCCACCTATGGCGATCGCCGCCACGAACAGGTCGATCCGACCAAGACCCTGGGGGACCATGTCGAACGGTGCGTCAAGCGTGGCGGGACCGTGGTGATCCCCGCCTTCGCCGTGGGCCGCGTCCAGTCCCTGCTCTACCATTTTTCCCGGCTGCGCGCCGAAGGCCGTCTGCGCGACATCCCGATCTTCCTCGACAGCCCGCTGGCGATCAACGCGAGCGGGCTGATGTGCGATTTCATGGACGAGCATCGCCTGACACGCGCCGAGTGTGAAGCGGCGTGCGGGGTCGCGCACTATGTGCGCGAAGTGGAAGAATCCAAAGAACTCACCGCCAACCCCGCCCCTAAGGTCATCATCTCGGCCAGTGGAATGGCGACGGGCGGCCGCGTGCTCCACCATCTCAAGCGCTTCGCGCCGGATGGGAAGAACCTCATCCTCTTCTCGGGCTTCCAGGCGGCGGGCACCCGCGGCGCCGCCATGATCGGAGGCGCCCGGACGATCAAGATCCACGGTGAGTATATCCCGGTCGAAGCCGAGGTCGCCAACCTGACGATGCTCTCGGCCCATGCCGACAGTGACGAGCTGATGCGCTGGCTCGGGTCTCTGCACGAGGCCCCACGCCATGTCTATGTCACCCATGGCGAGCCGACCGGCGCCCAGGTTCTGGCAAAGCGCGTCTCGGAGGAGCTGGGCTGGGCATGCAGCGTACCGGCGCTGGGTAGCTGGGGCATGCTCGCATGAAGCCCGGGATTATCGAGGACGCCGAAGCAGAGCCTGTCGCGACGACGCTGCGGGCACACCGCATCGGCCTGTCGGCCGCCGGAAGCGATCAGATCGCGGTCATGCGCCACGACTGTCCGGTCTGCCGCTCGGAAGGTCTCGCGTCGCGCGCGCAAGTTGCGCTGCGCGCCGGCGGGCGGGAAATCGTCGTCTCGCTGCTGCATAGTTCCGCGGAGGCTCCAGCGCCAGGCGAGATCGGCCTGTCCGAATCCGCTTGGCAGCGGCTCGGCGTCAGTGACGGCGATCCGGTCGAGATCGCGCACGCCCAGCCTCTCGCCTCGCTCAGCGACGTGCGTCGGCGCGTCTATGGCAATCGGCTTTCCGATGGGGCTTTTTCAGCGATCATCACCGACATCGCCGAGCGACGCTATAGCGATGTCCATCTCTCGGCGTTCGTCACGGCCTGCTCAGCGGTCCCGCTCGATACGGACGAAACGATCAGCCTGACCAGGGCGATGGTCGATGTCGGCGAGCGATTGCAGTGGCCCGGAGAGGTCATCGTCGACAAGCATAGCGTCGGTGGATTGCCGGGCAATCGCACCACGCCGATCATCGTCTCGATCATGGCCGCCGAGGGCCTCATCATGCCGAAGACATCGTCGCGGGCGATCACCTCGCCGGCCGGCACGGCGGACACGATGGAGGTGCTGGCCCCTGTCGACCTCGACGTTTCCGCAATCCGCAAAGTGGTCGAGCGCGAAGGCGGCTGCATCGCCTGGGGCGGCGCCGTTAATCTCAGTCCGGCCGACGATGTGATCATCGGCGTGGAACGGGTGCTCGATATCGATGCCGTCGGGCAGATGGTCGCCTCGGTGCTGTCCAAGAAAATCGCGGCCGGTGCGACCCATCTGGTCATCGACATCCCGGTTGGGCCGACGGCGAAGGTACGCGGCGCCGATGCCGCCGACACGCTCGAGCGCGCGCTGAGCTCGGTCGCCCAAGCCTTCGGGCTTCGCACGCGCGTGATGCGCGGCCCCGGCGCGGAGCCGATCGGACGGGGCATCGGCCCGGCGCTCGAGGCGCAGGACATCCTTGGCGTGCTCCAGGGTCAGGTGGGCGTCGAAGATCTCGCACACCGGGCCTGCGAGCTGGCGGGAGGACTCCTCGAGCTCACCGAGGCGGCATCCGCCGGCAAAGGCTATGCGCGGGCGCTCGAGTGCCTCGAAAGCGGCCGGGCCTGGGCCAAGTTCCAACGTATCTGCGAAGCGCAGGGCGGCATGCGAGCTCCTCCGGTCGCTCGGTTTCAGCAGGACATGATCGCTCCCCATCGCGGCCGCCTGGTGAGTATCGACAACCGCAAGCTTGCGACGGTCGCGAAGCTCGCCGGCGCGCCGATGGCCAAGGCCGCCGGCGTCGCGCTGCAGTGTCGGCTGAACCAGATGGTGGATGCCGGGGCTCCCTTGTGCACCATCCATGCCGAGAGTCCGGGCGAGCTCGACTATGCGGCGGCCTATGCGGTGAGCGACGGGCCGATCTTCGGGATTGAAGCGCTATGAACCGGCCCGTGCTGTTCGCGCTGCCAGGCAGCGAGGCCTTGGCACAGCCGCTATTCGCCGCGCTCGATGCAGAAGTCGGCACGATCGAGCATCGTCAGTTTCCTGACGGGGAAACCTATCTCAGGGTCGTAAACGACGTCAGCGACCGCGAGGTCATCCTGCTGTCCAGTCTCGATCATCCGGACGCCAAGCTGTTGCCGCTGCTGTTCGCAGCCGACACGGCGCGCGAGCTGGGCGCACGCCGGATCGGGCTCGTCGCCCCCTATCTCGCTTACATGCGTCAGGACATACGCTTCCATCCCGGCGAGGCGGTGACGTCGCGAACCTTTGCCGCGATCCTGTCCCGCCATCTCGACTGGCTGGTGACGGTCGATCCGCATCTCCATCGCTATCATGCGCTGTCGGAAATCTACCGCATCCCGACCCAGATTGTTCATGCCGCGCCGCTTCTGGCCTCGTGGATCAAGCGCAATGTCGCTCGTCCGCTGATCATCGGTCCGGACCTGGAAAGCGAACAGTGGGTCTCGCAGGTGGCGGCCGATGCGGATGCTCCGTTTCTCGTGTGCGAGAAAATCCGGTCTGGCGACCGTGACGTCACCATCTCGATTCCGAATGCCCCAGCTTTTCTCGATCGCCAGCCAGTGCTGGTCGACGATATCGCCTCGTCCGGCCGGACCCTCGCCGAGGCGGCGCGCCAGCTGGTCGGCATGGGGTTCGCGCGACCGCATTGCGTGGTCGTGCATCCGCTTTTTGCCGGCGATGCGGCGCACGTTCTGGGTGAGCTTGTCGAGAGGATCGTCAGCACGAACGCTGTTGCACATACCTCGAATAAAATCGACGTGATGCCGGCGATTGCGGAGGCCGTTCGCCACGGAATTTAATCGGTGTACTGCGCGTTAGTTCTTTAGTGCTCAATGCACGAAGAAAACGAGCGCCCGGCAAGCGCTGGGCGCATCCTCATCCATTGACCCTAAGTAAGTCCGAACCAATCTTCTGGGAACTCCCTTTTCGGAGAGAGTCGCGGCAGGAAAGGAGGATATGTCATGTCGCACACACGCTCGTTCCTTGATCCCTTCATCGTTGCTCGGCACCCACAGCTTGAGCCCGAAGTGAAGCGCGCCATCCTCGCCTCCTGGGCGTCCGATCGCTCGGCCGTCGAGGGCCAACCGGCCCTCCGTCGCCCACCAGGCGCCAGCAGCCCGGTGCCGGTCGACGATGTGATGGCAGCGCTGCGCTGGCTCGATCGCGCTGAGCGCGGCGCGGGCGACCGGCATATATCGCCCGGTTCAGAGACCCGGCAATGAGCCGCAGCGCGTTGCGGCGCTGGCGTGAACGGGGCAGCCGGACCGTCACGGTCTTGCTGCCCTTTGCCGACATCATGGAGATTGCGCTCGCGCTGCTGTCGCTCTCTCCGGATGAACTGGCGCGGCTCGATTGGAGCTTCGCCGATCGCAAGCGCCTGCTCGATCATCTCCTGCAGTCGGGCAAGCAGGCGCAGTCAGTGGACCGGGACAAGCTCGACCAGACATTGCTACGCCTCGCGCTTCCCGCGCGCGACGTGCGACGCCTGAAACGCTTTGCGCAGCGCGAACTTCCAAAAACGGCTACGAACGCGGCCGTGATCGAACGGCTGAGCACCGTGATCGAGGCTGCCGAGCCGGAGAGGCTCTAGCGCGGCTGTTCTATGACGCCACGCCCGCCGCATGCTCCCGGAGCGCCCGCGCGCGTGCGTCATAGGCGCGCGCGAGCTGCGCGTGAACGATGATCGCCTCTGGCATCGCCGCAGTCTCGGCCGCCGCCCACTCCTGAGCCGCGCGCCTCATGTAATAGTCCAGATCGTCGTCGACACTTCTCAAACCCGTCAACCTCCTAGAAGGCCCGGCTACGCGCCGAGCCGGAATACCAGTCCTGTCGAACGGCAATAGCGCTCGGCCGCATCACGATCGTGAAATCGCAGCTCGACATGGGCAAGAGGATCGCGCCCGCCGCTCCATCCCGTCAACGGTTCGACAAAGGGGAGACAGCGCGGCTCGAAGCGGACGCCGCCACTGGCCGCGCCGGTCCCGCCCGCGGGAAGCCGGTTCTCCTGCCGGCTCCAGGGGATCAAATCACGGAGCGCCATGACGGTTATCTCCTTGTCTGGCTAGAGTTGGAGCATGACCCGCCGGCCACCGCCCCCACGGGGACGGCGCCGGCGAGCCGATTATGATCGCGATCAGGCCGCCTGGGCGTCCTTGGGTGCCTCGATGCGGTCATTAGCGGCGTTCGCACCGCCGCTGATCTCGATCTTGCGCGGTTTCATCGCTTCGGGAACGACCCGCTTGAGCTGGATGCTCAGCAAGCCATACTCGAATGTCGCCTCGCCGGCCTCGATGAAGTCGGCAAGCTGGAATCGCCGCTCGAACGAACGGGTCGCGATGCCGCGATGCAGATAGTCGGCCTCGTCCTCATCCTCGGCGCGTTGGCCGGTGACGGTGAGCTGATTCTGCTGGGCAACGACCTCGATTTCGTTCGGTCGGAAGCCGGCGACGGCCAGCGTTATGCGATAGCTGTCCTCGCCGTCCCTCACGATGTCGAACGGTGGAAAGCCATCATCCTCGCGCTGACCCGCTTCGAGCATGTTGAACAAGCGGTCGAAGCCAACGGTGGAACGCCGATACGGCGCAAAGTCAAACGTGCTTCTCATTTCCAAATCCTCCTAGGGAAGCGATCTGGGCATGAGATGCGCCGGGAAGAGCCGGCGCCCTCCATGTCCACCGGACCCGAACACGGCGCCCGGCAACTTTAATTAGTAAAGCGCCACGCGGTTTCAAGAAGGACTGTCGATAGGCATGGATGGCGCATCCCCTAGCGCACGAGATGCGCCCCTACCAAGTCGGGCTGACAGCGCCCGTGAACGGGATTTCAATGTCGGTTTCTCAACCGGGCAGTGCCCCAACCAACCGCAAGGCGAGACGCGCGACGATGACGATCACGGACCATATCGCACGACAACGCGCCCTGCCCGTCAACTGGGCCGCCCCGAAGCAGTCGCTGCGATCACGATCGAATGGGCGCTTGGCAGCGCCGACGACACCGAAACCGTGATGAGGGCCACTCTCGACACATTGACGCCGGCAGCGCGCGAGACATTCGTGCTGAATAAAGTCAGCGGCCAAAGCTACGCCGAGATTGCGCGCAGCGTGGGCAGGTTTCCAGTGGGTTGTCCGCCGCAGGATGCTGGCGGCGATCCGGCGCATCGCGCAAGGCCCGCACAGCTTCGAAATATGGCTACGCATGCGTTGCCAGTAAAAGGCCGTGCCCGGCCACATTTCGCCTAGCTATCGGCTTCCACAGCCAGAATTTCGGGCTGCATCAGCAAAAGATGCGCGCTGATCTTCAATCCCGTGGCGATGCGCTCGATATTGTCGATCGAAACATTGCGCTCGCCGCGCTCAATCCCGCCGAAATAGGTGCGATCCATCTCGATATCATAGGCGAAGACCTGTTGGCTGACACCAAGGGCTTTCCGGTATCGGCGGATATTCGCTGCAACGGTAGCACGTAAACATCCAGGATCGGCGCGTTTCACCCTTCATGAATCGCCTGCAAGATGGTTATAAGGCGACGGGTTTTAAGTATCATTTTTCGGACCGCTGCTAAGTTGAAAGATTCGCCGAGTTTGGAAAACGCGCATGAACAGCCATTTGCCTGTCGGCCGATTGGCCGGGTATCTTGAAGCTCTTTCGCGAGAGAAAATCTGGCTCGCGATCGTCGCCGCCACCGGGGCCCTCGCAGCGCTCGACCACGCCGTGCCCACCGTCGGGTTCGCGCGCCTCTATATGCCGATCATCTGTGGATCCGCATGGGGCCTTGGCGCGCGCGAGGGCTATTCCGTCGCAGTGTTTGCAGCGATCCTGGCCGTCATGCCTGGCCTGCAGGTAGGGCCTCCGACAGGCCCGAGCATTTTTGGCCCTATCGCCGAAGGCCAGAGCTTCGCACAGGACATCCACGCCCGCCTGAGGACTGTTCTGGCAGGCCCGCCTTATCCGGTGACGTGCAGCATGGGGGCGGTGCTGATCCCTTCCGATGCCCCGCGCAACGCTGACGAATTGATGCACCTTGCCGGTCAGGCAACGTATCGCGCCAGGCAGACGGGTAAGAATGCCGTCGAGATCGCCAGGGCCGGCGATCCGCCAGCGCTCAGGCCGGTGTTGGCCACGGCCTGCCTCCGCAAGGGCAGGACATGAAAGATCTGGCTTCGCTTCGCCGGCGTGCCATCGCCCTCATGCGCGAAGCTATCGCGATGCTCGACGAGGCGAGAGAGCATCGCGCGGCGAACCATTTGCAGGCGGCGATCGATGCCGCTGAAAGGGTTTCCCCGATGAAGCCGGGTGACACGCTGCCGGACGACAGCATCGACACGCCAGAATCCACGTCGCAGCTTGCCGCCGATCCTGCGTTGGTACGCGCGATCGGCGGCGCGCTGGCGATGTTCGCCACGCTGATGGCGCGCCAGGGCGGCGCTCCGGTCGATGAAGTTGCCCGCCTCCTTGGTATCTACGCGGCCGCGACCAACGAGAGATCGGACGATGAGGGGCTGCTTATCGCGTGTTGGAGCGCTATCCTCCGCGACGTCGCGGAGGCACAGCGCGGGGAGACTTAGGACGCCAAGGGGGGTGTAGAGGAACCAGTCTGATGGAGAAACCGCAAGGTCCGGCGCTGGACTATAGTGTTGCTCTGGTTGTCGAGGATGAACCGCTCGTGCGCGTCTTCGCGACCAAAATTCTCAGGATGCGGGATACCGCGTGTTCGAGGCGTGCGACGCACAAGACGCGCTCACAATTCTTGAAGAGCGCCAAGACATTCGGATCGTCATGACCGATATTGAAATGCCCGGCGACATGGATGGCCTGGCGCTCGCCAGCACGATCCGGGAGCGCTGGCCCGAAACGGTCGTTCTCGTAAATTCAGGCCGCGTCCGACCTGAACCGGAAGCATTACCCGACCGTGCGGGCTTTATCGCCAAGCCCTATCGCGCCGCCGAGTTGCTACACCAGCTTGACGTGCTGATGGAGGAGCATGGCGTTCCGATTCTTTCGGATGGCGATATTCTTGAGGCATGGCACGCAGCCGAGCTAGCGCATGCGCAGGCGGATGCACTCGACAAGCCCGTCACGCTGGCGCACGCCATCGCGGCCGAACAAGCAGCGATCCAGCGCTTTGGCGTCGGATCTCATGCGGCCGCCTATGACGCGCGGTATCCCGATGCGCCGGAGCCGCGCCGATAGGTCAATTGGTCTCCCGGCGACAAACAGGTTGCCGCCGGGAGTGGTCAGCCGCACACGCTGGAGGGCCGCAGCGCGTCATAAGCGCAAACCTATCGCTATGCACCTTCCGAGAGAATGAAACTCGTCGGATTACGCATTGGGTGCGATAGACTGCCGTTTAAAAGAAGGGGGGTCGATGGGGTGCGGCGCCTATGTTCACTGTCGCACACGTCCGGCACGACGGTCTCGGGAAACGTCAAAGGGTGCGTCCGGTACGTCCTTGGGATAGCGAATGACTGGCCGCTCACAATTTTCTCGCATGTGTACTGTTTCCAATTTTTGTCCGGACCTGAGGATTGGTCAGCGACGTCAGATTCTCGGCCTAGAACGGCTCCTATGTCCCCAGCAGGTGCCCGAGCTTTGCGGCTCTGAAGTCGAGCCCGACAGACGCACTTTTGGGCCTCACGCCCCTTTTTGCAGGTAGCGCGTTCAGCCCCGTTGAGGGCGTGTACGTTTTCGGCCGCCGCGTTTTGGGGCGCCCCCCTTCCAGGAGACCAGACGGAGGTGCCCGAACTCCAGTGGTAAGAGCCGCCGTATCGGGGCGATGTCGAGCACCTGCGCCGTTGGAACTGCTGCGGCAATATTTCGGCCTTGACCTTGGACCATGGTCCTGCCCGTAAGAGGCCTCCCCAATAGCGGTGCCTTTGCGGCGCGGCACTCCAGATCGATCCGAGGAGTATGGGGAACAAGCGCGTCGTTCACATCGTCGATGACGAAGAGACAATCCGAAAGGCACTGCGATTCACGTTGCGTACCGCCGGCTTCGCCGTCGAGGCCTACGCTTCGGGGCCGGAGTTTCTGTCGGCCGCGGGTGACGCTAAGAAAGGCTGCGTGATCCTCGACATGCACATGCCGGACATGGACGGCCTTCAGGTCCAGGTGGAGCTGACGCGACGCGGGATTGATATGCCTGTCGTCATGCTCACCGGCAATGGCGATCCCACGCTCGCCGTGCAGGCAATGCAGGCGGGCGCTGCCGACTTTCTCGCCAAACCGGTCGAAAAGGCCGCATTGCTTGGCGCGATCGACCGCGCCTTCAGCTCGCTGGAGAATATAACCGGGCGTGCCGCAGAACAGGCCGACGCGCTGTCGAAAGCCGCGAGACTGACGCAGCGCGAACGGGCCGTTCTTAGAGGGATTGCGCGAGGCTATCCCAATAGCTTTATCGCAGATGAACTCGGTACCACGCCGCGCACGGTCGAGCTGGATCGAGCCAGCCTGATGGTCAAACTGGGAGCCCAAAGTTTGCCCGACTTGCTACGGATCGCGTTTGCTGTGGACCTGAACGGATCGCCTGAGGACGATCGCCATTAGGCTTCACCATCCTGCGACATCGGACGTTATGCGGATCGGCCCGTGGCGAGTTCGGCAATGATCGGACAATCCGGCCGCGCGTCGCCGTGGCAGCGTTCGGCGAGATCGACCAGCGTGTCGCGCAGCGCCGTCAGCGCTGCCGCCTTGCGCTCGAATTCCTCGGCACGGGCCAGCGCAAGCCGCTTCACCTCGCCACTCGCGCGACCCGTATCCGCCCAAAGGCCGAGCAAAGTGCGGATCTCCTCGATCGGAAACCCCAGATCGCGCGCATTGGCGATGAACCGCAGGCGATGAAGATCGCGCTCGTCATAGTCGCGATAGCCCGCACCCCGGCGCGGCGGCGCCGGGATGAGGCCTATCTTCTCATAATGGCGGATCATCCGCTCCGAGACGCCGCTCCGCCGAGACGTCTCGCCGATGTTCACAGCGCCTTCCGGTTGAGTCGCAGCGCGTTGGTGACCACGCTGACCGAGGAGAGCGCCATGGCGGCGGCCGCGATGATCGGCGAGAGCAGGATGCCGAACAGCGGATAGAGCGCGCCCGCCGCCACCGGCACGCCCGCGACATTGTAGATGAAGGCGAAGACGAGGTTCTGGCGGATGTTCGACATGGTCGCCTGGCTGAGCTTACGCGCCCGGACGATGCCGGTGAGGTCGCCCTTGAGCAGGGTCACGCCCGCGCTCTCGATGGCGACGTCGGTGCCCGAGCCCATGGCGATGCCGACATCGGCGGCGGCCAGCGCGGGGGCGTCGTTGACACCGTCGCCGGCCATGGCGACCACCCGCCCCTCGCGCTTGAACTTGGCGACCACGGCGCTTTTCTGATCGGGCAGCACCTCGGCTTCGACCTCGTCGATGCCCAGGCGCCGGGCGACCGCTTCCGCTGTCGTGCGGTTGTCGCCGGTCAGCATGACCACGCGAATACCCTCCGCCTTGAGCGCGGCGAGCGCTTCTGGCGTCGTGGCCTTCACCGGATCGGCGATGGCGAAGGCACCGCCGACGGTGCCGTCGATTCCGATGAAGATTGCGGTGGCGCCATCGCGTCGCAGTGCGTCGGCCTGGCCGGCGAGCGCCTCGGTGGCGACGCCCTCGTCGGCGAGGAACCGCGCATTGCCGAGGACGATGCGCCGCCCTTCGACCGTACCGAGCGCGCCGCGCCCGGTCGGCGAGTCGAAGTCGGTGACGTCGCTCGTGGCGATGGCGCGATCCTTCGCAGCCTCGACGATCGCCAGCGCGAGCGGATGTTCGGAAGCCCGTTCGACCGAGGCGGCAAGCCGCAGCAACTCGGCTTCGTCGAAGCCGGGCGCCGGCACGACCTGGGTGACGGCAGGGCGGCCTTCGGTCAGCGTGCCTGTCTTGTCGACGACGAGCGTGTCGACCTTCTCCATATGCTCGAGCGCTTCGGCATTCTTGATAAGGACGCCGAGTCCGGCGCCGCGGCCGACGCCCACCATGATCGACATCGGCGTGGCGAGACCCAGTGCACAGGGACAGGCGATGATCAGCACGGCGACCGCCGCCACCAGCCCATAGGCGAAGCGCGGCTCGGGGCCCCAGATACCCCAGGCGATAAACGCGACCACCGCAACCGCGATGACCACGGGCACGAACCAGCCCGACACCTGATCGGCCATGCGCTGGATCGGCGCGCGCGAGCGCTGCGCCTCGACGACCATCTGGACAATCCGCGCAAGCATGGTGTCGCGTCCGACCTTGTCGGCGACGATCACCAGCGCACCGGTCTGGTTGAGCGTGCCGCCGATCACCGTGTCGGCCTTGGCCTTGGTGACGGGCATGGATTCACCGCTGACCATCGACTCGTCGAGCGAGGAGCGGCCGTCCTCGACTACGCCGTCGACCGGCACCTTCTCGCCCGGCCGCACGCGCAGGCGGTCGCCGACCGCGACCAGATCGAGACTGATCTCCTCTTCGCTCCCGTCGGCGGCGATCCGGCGCGCGGTCTTGGGCGCGAGGTTGAGCAGCGCCTTGATCGCGCCCGAGGTCCGCTCACGCGCGCGCAGTTCGAGCACCTGGCCGAGCAGCACGAGAACGGTGATCACCGCGGCGGCCTCGAAATAGACGGCAACCATGCCGTCCTCGCCGCGGAAGGCAGGCGGGAACAGCTGAGGCGCGAGCGTCGCGACGACGCTGTAGATCCAGGCGACCCCCGTCCCCATCGCGATCAGGGTGAACATGTTGAGGTTGCGGGTCTTGAGCGAGGCCCAGCCACGCTCGAAGAACGGCCAGCCCGCCCAGAGCACGACAGGCGTCGCCAGCACGAACTGGATCCATACCGAGGTCGACATCGGCACGAGGCGATGGATCACAGGAAACAGGTGCGCCCCCATCTCGAGGATCAGCACCGGCAGGGCCAGCACCAGGCCAACCCAGAAACGCCGCGTGAAATCGACCAGCTCGTGGCTGGGACCGCTGTCGGCGGTCACGGTCGCGGGTTCGAGCGCCATGCCGCAGATCGGACAGGACCCGGGATGGTCCTGCCGGATCTCGGGATGCATAGGGCAGGTCCAGATCGTGCCCACGGGCGCTGCGAACGGCGGTGCCGGCGGGCCGAGATAGCGCTCGGGATCGGCGATGAACTTTGCCCGGCAGCCCGCGCTGCAGAAATGATAGCGTTCACCGCCATGATCGGCATGGTGCGCGGTGGTCGCCGGATCGACGGTCATGCCACAGACCGGGTCCTTGATGCCGGTCGCCGCTTTCGCGCCGCCGTGGCCGCCGCAGCAACCGCCGCCATGCGCCGCTCCATGTGTCTCGTTCATCGCCTTGCTCCTTTCGACGCCTGACGATCTAGGGTCTGACACCGTGTCAGGGTCAATACGTAATCGCCTAAGCGGCCAAATCGGCGTACCCGGTCGCTCGGCCGGGATCAGCCAAGGTCGTTCGCAACCGTAAGGCCCTGGGCCTGCGCCGGTCGATGCGCGGTAAGCAATTCGATCGCGCCGGTGATGGTCAAGAGCCGAAACGTCTCGGCCACATGCCTGAAGCCGGCCGCCGCGATCAGGCCGGGGAGCACGCCGTCGGCGTTGGGTCGGGTATCATCGATGCCATCGAGTCGCTGCACGGTCAGGCGGAAGGCGAGCCGCATGAGACCGTGCTGGCGGCCATAATCTGCGATCACCAGGCGGCCACCCGGGCGCAGCATGGCGAACATGGCGCGCAGGGTTGCCGCCTTCTCCCTGACCGGCATCTGATGCAGCACGAGACTCGATACGACAGCGTCGGCGGTGCCCGGGGCCACGTCCCTGGCAAATCCCTGACGCCAGTCGATATCGGCCTGCCGCGCAGCGGCCTTGTGCCGCGCGATGTCGAGCGCCTCGGCATCGGGATCGAGACCGATCACCTGCGTCCTGGGCTCGGCTTGCTTGAGCATCAGCGCGAAGCTGCCGGTGCCACAGCCGACGTCGACGACCGTCTCACCGGCTTTGGGCGCCAGGGCGGCGAGCATGGCGGCACGCCACCGCTTCTCCCGCGTCCACAGGCGGATCGCGCGATCATAGTCTTTCGTCGATCCGGTCCCGAGGGGCGGGGTGTAGGATTGCATAGGCTTCTCCCAACGCGAGGCGTCCGAAACGATAAGCTACATCGACATGGGCGGCGATAGTGTCCCCAGGCAGGCGACGAGCCCGAGAATGACGATCGCAAGCCCGCCTTCGACGAAGAGGCTCGCGCGCAACAGCGCCTGCGCCCGTGGCGCGTCCTCTTCCTCGATCGCCTGTGCCAGTGCCGGGGTCAGGCGGTAGCGGTTGAGCGCGGCAAGGCCCAGCATGCCCCCAAACAGCACCAGCTTGGCGATGAGCAGCAGGCCGTAGCTCGACTGACCGAGCGAGGCGATGTTGCCCGGGCCGACCAGAAACCAGCCGTTCACCGTCCCGGTCAGGATCAGCAGGGCGACGATGATCGTGCCGACGAGGGAGAAACCCCGCAGGGCTTCCTCGGCCAGTGTGACCTGGTCCATGTCTTCAGCGGCGACATCATCGGTTGCGAGCCTGGGAAGAACCAGCGCGAGGAAGGCGGCAAGCGCGCCGACCCAGGCGCCGGCGGCGAGCAGATGGATGAGATCGGCCAGCAGTTGCAGCCAGCCCGCCTCGCCTTCGCCGGCCGCGCCATGCCCGCTCCAGGCGAGGGTCGCGAGCGCGACCGCGCCCGCCAGAGTGGAGGCGATGAAGGCAGGACGGGATTGCCGGCGATAGAAGGGGATGCAGAGCAGAAGAACGAGGAGCGCGACGAGGCGCGCCTTCAGCGCCGTTCCCATGGAAGTGCCGTTGAACAGCTCTGCGACCATGGAAAGATCAGGCTGGGCGAGTGGCAGCCCGGTCATCGCCGCAGCCTGCAACGCGAACCCCAGCGCCGACAGCAGGAGGGCGAGACAGGCGAGACCGGCCACCATTGCCGCCATCGGCAGATGCCGCTGCACCATCCGGCCGCCGCCGGGCGCATAGAGCGCGAACAGCGGCAGGCCGAACAGCAGGCCGAGATCGACGTAGAGCGCCCAGCGGACGGCGACGAGTGCCACGTCGTTCATGGCGTCACTTGACGGTAAAGGCGAGATTGCCCTGGATGCGGTGCGTGTCGGTCGAGACGACGTGCCAGGCGACCTGATAGCTGCCCGCCATGAGCGGCTTGGCGAGCGTCAGCACGAGCGTCTTGTCGCCTTCGACGGACGTCTTGAAGCCGGTTACCGCCATGCGGTGGTTGGGCATGCCGGGCATGCCGGTCATCACGATCTCGGCGCCCGACAGCCTGGGCATCAGACCTTCACTGAAGGTGAGCGTTATACGCGACGGCGCCGGGACGCTGGCGTTGGCGGCGGGCGTCGAGGACACGAGCTTGGGATGGGCGTAGGCCGGAGCCGAAACACTCAGGCCGACGGCGGCGATGGCTGCGAGCGGCGAAAAGAAGCGCATTTGGACATTCTCCTGTCAGTGACATGAGAGAATACGCAGCCGCGACCTGCACCCCTCGCAATTTTCTTTTTGTTCCCGGACAAGGGTT
>Ga0209024_1001021_pt1 | contig 30324 bp, 28 predicted proteins | sample AutmiccommunBRH5_FD_187380 | JGI IMG/M metagenome (GOLD analysis project Ga0209024, IMG submission 187380) | Deep subsurface microbial communities from Mt. Terri, Switzerland - Autotrophic microbial communities BRH/5 (SPAdes) (version 2) | ecosystem: Environmental > Aquatic > Deep subsurface >...
TGGGCCACCTGCTTCACACAGGCGCACCCATGCAACCCAAAGACCTGTTTGCCGGCCTCTACCGCCGCCTGTTCCAGCGCCCGATGCGCAGGGTGGAGCGGCCGCTGATCGTGTGGATGGTGCCGCTGATCGGCCCGGCGGTGTCGCACGACTGGCCCAAGGCCTGCGCGCTGCTGGACCAGACGCTCGCCTCGATCCGGGCTGCGGACTACGACAACTGGGCGGTGGTGCTGTGCTGCCAGCAGCGCCCGCCGAACCTGCCAGACGATCCGCGCATCCATTTCCTGCAGGTGCCGGACCTGGCGCTGGCGAAGGGCATTTCCGACCATTCGGAAAAGGTGCGGCGGATGACGGATTATGTGGTGCAGACCTTCGAGGGGCCCACCTATGTCTCGCATCTGGATGCCGATGACCTGATGCACCCGGCCCTGCCGGGCTTTGTCGCGCGGGGCAACAACGGGCGCGGATATATCGTCACCCAGGGCTACATGATGGACTGGCGAACCGGCCGGTTGGCGCCGCTGGGGCAGGGGCAGGGTCAACCGTTCTGGATGCAATGCGGATCGTGCGGCTATTTCGCCGTCGATCTGGGCCGCCAGCGCTGGCCGGGGCTTTACCTGCGGCTGATCGGGAAGGGCCACAAAAGCTACATGACCCGCGCCGCCCGGCTGGGGCGCCCGCTGGAGCCGGTGCCGTTTCCGGCGATGATCTACCTCGTCAACCACGGCGACAACGTGCAGGTGCGCAAGGGCCATGACAAGCTGCCGACCGTGGAGCGGCTGGCGCTAACAGACCCCGAGGCCGAGGCGCGCGTGCATGCAGAATTCGGGCTGCGGAGGCAGCACGCGGCGGGGTGAAGCGGCAGGCGGTCGCGGCCTTGGCGCCGCAGGCGCGCGCCCTGACTGTTCAGAGCCCGGGCCGGCCCGGGCCCTGGTCAGTGCAGGACCTCACTCCACACTCACCGGCAATTCCAGCCCGCGGCTCTTCAGCAGCGCATGCCGCCGCACGCGCGACAGCTCGCCCCAGTTGCGCAACTCGAAGATGCGCTCGGCCGGGATGCCCTGCTCGGTGAGCTTGGCGAGCATCGGGGCTGAAATCGAGCTGACCTTGTCAAAGCGGGGCGGGATCCAACGGGCGCCGCTTGGGCGCGCCGGCACATCATGCGGGCAATGGATGACGTCGAGCCCGGCGCGGTGCGCCTCCCCGCGATACCAGAAGGCCGGGTCCGGCCCTGTAAACCGCGGTGCTGATGATCTTGGGCGCACAGTTGATGCCAAGACTGAGCAGTCGCACGGTCAGTCCTTGGGGAAGAGATCACCGCGATGGCCGCAGATGCGGGTTACGCATCCGGGAGCGCGAGCGACCTGCGTTCCTAAGCGTCAGCGGCCAGTGCGGTTCAGCACGGCCAAGGCGGTCTTGCCGATGATGCGCAGATCTGTGCCAGCCGAGAGGGTCCTGGCGTAGGACACATCCATCTGGACTCGCTCTTCATAGGCAACATCGTTGCGGCCAGACACCTGCCACAGGCCGGTAATGCCGGGCCGCATCGAAAGGTAGGCCCATTCGGACCCGCGATATTTGACGAGTTCCGCCTCGATCACCGGGCGCGGCCCGACGAAGCTCATCTCGCCGCACAGCACGTTCCAGATCTGGGGAAGCTCGTCGAGGCTGGTCTTGCGAAGGAACCCCCCAATCGGCGTAATTCGCGGATCGTTGTCCAGCTTGTATTCGCGGACCCATTGCGCGGCGGCGGCGGGGTTCTCCGCAAGGTAGTGCTGAAGCTTCGCCTCGGCATCCGGAACCATGGTGCGGATTTTCCAGCACTTGAAGGGTGTGCCAGCGCGCCCGATCCGGGTATGCCCGAAGAAGCCTTTGCCGCCATCCATGCGGGTCAACAGCCAGAGAATTCCGACAACCGGCGCAACCACAGGGAGAATCACCAAGGCCAGAACAATGTCGAACAGCCGTTTGGGGGCCCCGAGATATCGACGTCCTGCGGCTGAGCCTGCGGCGTCGATGTGGTCGAACCTGTCCGAAATCACCACATGCTTCATCACTTGCTCCCGCCCCGATAGGGTCGAATATCCTTGGACATCAATCAGCTGAAGGGAAAGCCCGCCAGCACCGGCTTAATTTCGGAGCGCCCCCCGAGGAGGCCGGCCCGTGTTACTTGCTACTGGGCAACACACACCCTGTCGTCTGCCAAGATCGTCCGCTACGCCCTGCTTTCGCAAGAGTTAAGATGCTGCAAGTGCGAAGGCCAGCGGGTTCCTGCCAGCCTGTGCCTTCTTGAACGGTAAATGTGACGTCGAAGTAAACTGCGTGCGACGCGGCGATAACACCTGCCTAGATTCTGGTCAACTTGGGAAAAGGCAGACGGGAATCAGCCGCGGCGCGCGGTTGCAGCCCGTGTGGGCAGGCCGTAGCGGTCAGGTCGAGAGCTGCCGGAGGGTGCCGTCCGGGTCCAGGATCGCCGCGCTGAGCCGCCCTGTCGCATAGGCTCCGGTATCGAGCGACAGCCGTCCGCCCTGTTGGCGGATTGCCGGCACGATTGTATGGCCATGGACCACCCAGAGCCCGTCGGTGCGGGGGCGCTGCTCGAACGCGTCATGACCCCAGAGCAGGACCTTGCGATCTTGCTGGGCGATCGGAAGGTCCGGGTCGGCCGCGGCATGGACCACTGCGACATTGCCGCTTTGCACATGGAGCGGCAGGTTGCGCAGCCAGTCTTCCATCGCCGGGCCCATTGCCTCGCGCAGGCCATCGCGGGCCCGGTCCAGCTCGGGACCCGCCATCGTCTCGCTGATGCCCCGCAGGCCGAAGCTGGCCAGCGTCTGCAACCCGCCATAGCGCAGCCAGCGGCGTCCGGTCTTTTGCGGATCGTCGAGAAACTGCAGCAGCATATCCTCATGGTTGCCGGCGAGGCAGGTGAGGCGGCTGCCGGGCTGGGTAGCTTCTTCCATCAGCAACTGCAGCACGGCCGCACTGGCATCGCCCCGGTCCACATAGTCGCCGACGCAGATGATCCTTGCGTCTTCATCCACCTCGGCCGCGATCTTCAGCGACAGCGTCTCCAGCAGATCGGCGCATCCATGGATGTCGCCGATGACGCAAAGCGGCACTTCGGGGGCGATCGGCGGGAGAGGGGCGTCGGGCAGGGTCACCTCCTGCTCGGGCGCGGGGGGCCGCTGGGGTTTGGTCAAATGGCGGATCATATTAGATAGCAACGTCATCCCTTTCGAATAGGAAATCGCGCGCGCTTTGCCAACCAGATTGACCAATGTGCACCAGAAGCCGGCATTCACGATACCGACAGATGCGATTTGGACACCCTCGGAGGAAACCTGCCGCCGTCGGATTTTCTCGCTTGCTGCCCTAAGCCAAGGTAACTAACAGAAGATGAAGAGACCAAGGCAGCAGGAACGATGCGCGGGATATTTGCACCAATGCCCTCTGCCAAAGCTGCGCCCGCCAGAGGTCGTTGGGGCCGGTACGCCCCTTCCGCTCTGGCAGTTCTTGCGATGACGAGCGCCCTGGTCCAGGACGCCGCGGCGCAGGACGCGCCAACCTATTCCACCTATGGCACTGTCGGCCTGATCGACATGCCGACCGGGGAAATGGCGCTCGATGGCGAGTTGGCCATCAGCACCAGCTACTATAGTGGCGTGCTGCGCAACTCGCTGACCTTTCAGATCGCGCCGCGGCTGTCGGGTACCTTCCGCTACTCGATCATCGACAATTACTTCGGCCCCGGCGACGATCAGGAGCTGTATGACCGCAGCTTCGATGTCAGCTATCAGATCAGCCAAGAAGGCGATGTGATGCCCGGTGTCGTGGTGGGCCTGCGCGACTTCGGTGGCAGCGGGGTGTTCGCCTCGGAGTTCGTCGCCGCCTCCAAGCATCTGCGCCCGGATCTGGTGGTGACGGGCGGCATCGGCTGGGGCCAGCTGGGGACCTATGGCAGCTTCGACAACCCGCTTGGGGTGCTGAATGACGGGTTCGAGACCCGGCCCTCCGGATTTGGCGGCATCGAGGATACCGGTCAGGTGGCGTTCGACACGTTCTTCCGTGGCCCGGCCGCACTGTTCGGCGGCGTCGAGTGGCGCCCGTCGGAGCGCCTGTCGTTCAAGGCGGAATACTCTTCGGATGCCTACAACCGCGAGGTGGACAACGCGGGCTTCGAACGCCGCACCCCCTTCAACTTTGCCGCGACCTACCGCACGCGCAGTGGCTTCGATCTGACCGGCTTTGCGCTGCACGGCTCGGAATTCGGGATGATGGCGACGCTGGCCATCGATCCGGCCAAGGCGCGCTTCACCTCGGGGCGCGAGCCGGCGCCGCCGCCGGTGGTGCCCGTCTCGCTGGCCGATCAGCGCGCGGCCGCCAGCTGGGGCGCGGTGCCGGGTCAGAGCCAGAGCGCGCGCGTCGCCGCGGCGCTCAAGGCGCAGGGGATCGAGCTGGAATCTCTCACCGTCACCGGCAGCACCGCCACAGTCCGCATCCGCAATGGCAGCTATGACGCCGCGCCGCAGGCCCTGGGCCGCACCGCGCGGGTGCTGACCGCAGAGCTTCCGGGCACGGTCAGCACCTTCCGCATCGTGCCGGTGGTGCGGGGGATCCCGGCCTCGGCCATCACCCTGCGCCGCGCCGATCTCGAAGAGCTGGAGCTGGCGCCGGACGGGACCTGGCAATCCTTCGCCCGTGCCGACATCTCGGATGCGGCGGGGGTGCGGTTCGATCCGGCGGGCGCGCCGCTGCGGCAATATCCCGATTTCAGCTGGAGCCTGCGGCCCTACAGCCAGCAGGCGCTGTTCGACCCCGATGCCCCGGTGCGGGCCGATGTGGGCGCGCAGCTGTCCTTTGGGCTCGATGTGGCGCCGGGGGTGATCGTCTCGGGCTCCGTCCGCAAGAAGGTTTTCGGCAACCTCGATGAATCGACCCGCGTGTCGAACTCGATCCTCCCCCATGTGCGCTCTGACGCGGTGAAATACGACAAGACCGAGGCTGCCGAGCTCACACACCTGACGGGCGAGTATTTCTTCCGGCCCGGCCCGGATCTCTATGGCCGGCTGACGGCGGGCTATCTGGAACGGATGTATGGCGGCGTGTCGGGCGAGATCCTGTGGAAGCCGGTCGACAGCCGGCTCGCGCTTGGCGCCGAGCTGAACTATGCCGTGCAGCGCGAGTTCGACAGCGGGTTCGGCTTTCAGGATTATGATATCTTCACGGGCCATGCCTCGGCCTATTACGACTTCGGCGGTGGCTATCTCGGCCAGATCGACGCTGGCCGCTACCTCGCCGGCGACTGGGGCGCGACCTTCGGGCTCGACCGCGAGTTCGGCAATGGCTTCACCATGGGGGCGTTCTTCACGCTGACCGACGTGTCCTTCGACGATTTCGGCGAGGGTTCGTTCGACAAGGGCATCCGCTTCTCGATCCCGCTCAGCTGGATCGCGGGCGAACCCTCGCAGCGCGGCTTCGGCACCACGATCCGGCCGACGACCCGCGATGGCGGCGCACGGCTTTCGGTGCGCAACCGGCTCTATGGCGTTACCCGCGACTATCACGGGCCCGAGCTGCAGGATAACTGGGGGAGGTTCTGGAGATGATCCTCTCATCCCGCCTGACCCTTGCCCTGCCGCTGCTGGCCCTGCTGACCGCCGGCTGCGAGCGTGTGGCCGGCTTTACCCAGATTGCCGGGACCCAGAGCCCGACGATGGCCGATGCGCAACCGCAGATCGCCGCCGACTTCACCGCCCGCGTTCAGGCCGGCGCGCCGCTGATGGTCGCCAATGTGATCGAGCGCAATGCCGTGACCACCTTCGTTCTGGTGTCCGAGCGCGGCGACGACCGGATCTGGCGCACCCGGGACAATGTCACGATCTCGACCCGCGACGGCTTCCTGACCAGCACCCGCGCGCTGGTCGGCGATCTGATGAGCGCCGATGTCGAGGAGAGCCGGGCCCTGGTGCTGGCGGGTCAGCCGGGGCTGGCGGTGCGCATCCATCGCTATCTTGACGGCCAGAACGGCATCGAGATCGACAGCTATGTCTGCGAGATCAGCCCGCGCGGCAGCGAGGATCTGGCCTTCGATGGCGTGCAGCTGCGCGCCAGCGTCATCGCCGAGACCTGCACCAACCCCGGCAATGACTTCGAGAACTTCTACTGGGTCTCGGGCGGTCGGGTGGTGCAGTCGCTGCAATGGATCGGCCCCGAAGTCGGCGCGATCTCGATGCGCGGGGTCATCCGGTGAACCCGCGTTTCCTTTTGCTTTCCTTCGGCCTCGGGCCGGCATTTCGATCCCAATAGCGGAGGATTTCCCGTGCGCATTCTGACGAGCCTGAGCGTGGTGGCCCTGCTGGCCGGCTGCGGCGTCGTATATCAAACCCCCTCGGTGCGCGAAGGCATCGGCGCTGATGCCAAGGTTCAGGTGGTGAAGATCACGCCCGAAACGCTGCTGGCGGCCAACCGCTCGACCTTCTCGCCCAAATCGCTGCCGGGCGTGTTCTCGGCGACGGCCGGGGCAGGCGGGTCGCTGCGCGGCGCCGGCGAGATCCCGGACACCGCCTTCCTGCCCGAGGGCCGCCCCGACATCCTGGAAACCCGGGTGCCGCCGCCGGTGCAAGATGGTCCCTATACCATCGGTGTCGGCGACGTCGTGCTGCTGGCAACACCGAAGGCCGGAAATACCGTGGAACAGCTGTCCGGCCTTCTGGCCGCGCAGAACAGCCGTCAGGGCTATACCGTGCAAGATGACGGCGCCATCGCGGTGCCCGATGTCGGCCGGGTGCCGGTCGCCGGGCTGACGCTGGAAGAGGCCGAGGCGATCGTCTTCCGCCGCCTTGTCGAGGCGCAGATCGACCCGACCTTCAGCCTCGAGATCGCGGAGTTCAACTCCAAGCGCGTGTCCATCGGCGGCGCGGTCAACACCCCGACCGTCGCGCCGATCTCGCTGACGCCGCTGCGGCTCGACCAGGCTCTGGTCGCGGCAGGCGGTGTCACGGTGGCCGATCAGGACTATGCCACCATCCGCATCTACCGCGACGGCACCATCTACCAGATCCCGCTGGCCGAGTTCTACAGCCAGCCCGACCTGCAAAAGGTCCGGCTGACGGATGGCGACAGCGTGTTCGTCGATACCGAATACGATCTGGCCAAGGCGGAGTCCTACTTCTCGGAGCAGATCCAGCTGGCCAATTTCCGGGCCAGTGTCCGGGCGTCCGCGATCAACGAGCTTCAGGCCGAGGTGTCGCTGCGCCGCGCCGACATGAACGAAGCGCGGGACAATTTCTCCACCCGGCTGGACCTTGACTCGGTCGAGCGCGACTATGTCTACCTGACCGGCGAGATCAAGGCGCAGAGCCGCTACCCGCTGCCCTTCGACCGCAAGGCCATGCTGGCCGATGCCCTCTATGGCGACGCCGGCGGCATTCCGAACCTGACCGGCAGCGCGCGCAACATCTATGTCCTGCGCTCCTCGGCCGATCCGCGCGAGTTCGGTGCGGTGACCGCCTGGCAGCTGGATCTGCGCAACGCCGCGAACATGGTGCTGGCGACAAGGTTCGAGCTGCGGCCGAACGATGTGGTGTTCGTCGCCGAGCAGCCGGTGACCAAGTGGAACCGCGTGGTCAACCAGATCACCCCGTCGATCATCAACCTGACGGCGAACGCGGCCCAGTAAGGGCGCAACGCCGCGAGGCTTGAAGGGGCGCTTCGGCGCCCCTTTTGCATGCGGCACGGCCGTGTCCGCGCTGTGCCAACGTTCCGCCGCGATACCGCCCGAATGGGGTGCCACAAATGCAGCACCGTCGCCCGGAAAACTCCCGTCCGGCTGGGAAGATCTTGGGGGACGGGCGGCGGCGGTGCTAGGGTATCGCAACCGTGAATGCGGGCAGATAAACAACAAAAAGAACAGGCATGACAGTTTCACCGGTGCTGGTCGTAGATCTCGACGGAACCCTGATCCGCTCGGACATTCTCTATGAAACCTTCTGGTCCGCCTTCGCGTCGGACTGGAAGATGCCGTTTCGGGCCATGGCGGCGCTGCGGCAGGGCAAGGCGGCGCTGAAGCGGGCACTGGCCGCGCGCGCCAAGGTCGATGTAACCTCGCTGCCCTATGACCCCGCGGTGCTGGAGCGGGTGCGGGACTGGCGGGCGGCGGGCGGGCGCACGGCGCTGGTCTCGGCCTCAGACCAGGAGATGGTCTCGGCGATTGCCGCGCATCTGGGGCTGTTCGATGTCGCCCATGGCTCGGCGGACGGGACCAACCTCAAGGGCGCGGAAAAGGCCGCGTTCTGCACCCGCAGCTTCGGGGAGGGCTATCACTACATGGGCGATGCTGCGGCCGATCTGCCGGTCTGGCAGGCCGCCGCCCGCGCGATCACCGTCAACGCCGCCCCCGCCACCCGCGCCGCGGTGGACCGGCTGGGGGTGGAGGCCGAGCATCTGACCACGGTGCCGGCGCCGGGGCGCGCCTATCTGCGGGCGCTTCGGCCGCATCAGTGGATGAAGAACCTGCTGGTTTTCGTGCCGATGTTCACGGCGCATCAGATGACCCCGGGCAATATCCTCGCCTCGCTGGCGGCCTTCGCGGCCTTCAGCCTGATTGCGTCGAGCGTCTATGTGCTGAACGACCTTCTGGATCTCTCGGCCGACCGCAGTCACCCGCGCAAGCGCAGCCGGCCCTTTGCCGCGGGGACGATCCCGATTGCGCAGGGCACCTTCATGGCCGGTGGGCTGCTGCTGGCGGGGCTGCTGGTTGCGGCGCTGCTTGGCGGGCCGTTCCTGCTGGTGATGGTGGGCTATTTCGCCATGACCACGGGCTATTCGCTCTACCTCAAGCGGCGGCTGGTGGTGGATATCTGCGCGCTGGCGGTGCTCTACACCATCCGCATCCTGGCGGGGGGCGCGGCGACCGATCTTCCGATCTCGGTCTGGCTGCTGGCCTTCTCGATCTTCCTGTTCTTCTCGCTGGCGGCGGTGAAGCGGCAGGCGGAACTGGTGGACGGCATCGCCTCGGGCAAGGTCACCGCGCATGGCCGCGGCTATCACGTCGATGACCTGTCGCTGGTGGAGTCGATGGCGACCTCGGCGGGTTATGTCGCGGTCCTGGTGATGGCGCTTTATGCCAGCACGGATGGCGTGGCCGATATCTACAGCGCGCCGCATATGCTGTGGGGGATCTGCCTCGTGCTGCTCTACTGGATCAGCCGGATGGTGATGATCGCGCACCGCGGCAAGATGCACGATGACCCGGTGGTCTTCGCGGTCAAGGACCCGGTCAGCCGCAGCTGCGTGATCCTGATGGCGGCGCTTGGCATCGCGGGGACGGTGCTGTGAGCTTGCAGGCGTTGATCCTGCGCTATGCGGTTTTCGCGCTGCTGGCGACGGTGGCGAACCTTGGCACGCAGCGCGCGGTGCTGGCGCTGGACGCATCGGCGCGGGGCTTTGCGCTCGCGGTGCTGGCGGGCACGGCGGTTGGGCTGGTGCTGAAATACATCCTCGACAAGCGCTGGATCTTCTTCGACACCGCCACCGGCGCGCGGGCGCATGGGCGCAAGTTCTCGCTTTATACCGCGATGGGGCTGGTCACGACCGCGATCTTCTGGGGGATGGAAACCGCCGCTTTCTGGATCTGGGGCACGGACCTTGCGCGAGAGGCGGGGGCGGTGCTGGGGCTTGCCATCGGCTATGTGGTGAAGTTCCACCTCGACCGGCGCTTCGTGTTCACGAGCATGGGGGTGCGGGCATGATCCTGTCGGGTTGGGGCCGGTTTCCGAAGCTGGAGTGCCGGGTGACGCGGCCACGCTCCGAGGCGGAGTTGCGGGTGCTGGTCGCCGAGGGCGCGCTGATCGCGCGGGGCAATGGCCGGTCCTATGGCGATGCGGCGCTGTCGGCGCGCAACACTGTGGACATGCGCGGCTTCTCGAAGATGCTCTCCTTCGATGCGGGCACGGGGGTGCTGGTGGCCGAGGCGGGGGTGCTGCTGGCCGATGTCATCGCCGCCTTCCTGCCGCGCGGCTGGTTCCCCCTCGTCACCCCCGGCACCAAGTTCGTGACCCTTGGCGGCATGATCGCCGCCGATGTGCATGGCAAGAACCACCACAAGGACGGCTCGATGGCCGCCAGCGTGGAGTGGGTCGAGGTGATGGACGGCGACGGCGTGGTGCATCGCGCCTCGGCCACGGAAAACCCCGACCTGTTCGGCTACACCCTTGGCGGCATGGGCCTGACCGGCATCATCCTGCGCGCCGCCATCAGGCTGCGGCGGGTAGTAAGCGCCTGGATCGTGCAGGAGACCTTGCCCGCGCCAAACCTTGCCGCCGCGATGGCGCTGTTCGAGGCGTCAGCCGAGGCCACCTATTCCGTCGCCTGGATCGACTGCCTTGCCAGCGGCGACAGCCTCGGCCGGTCGCTGGTGATGCTGGGCGAGCACGCCGTCCCGGCGGACCTCGACAACCGCCGCCGCGCGCGGCCCTTCGTGACACCGGCCAAGCGGCGGCTGACCGTGCCCTTCGATGCGCCCGGCTTCGCGCTGAACCGCTACAGCGTCGGGGCCTTCAACGCGCTTTACTGGCGCAAGGGGCGGCGGTCGGCGGGCCGGGCGCTGGTGGATTGGGACAGCTATTTCTACCCGCTGGACGGGATCGGCCACTGGAACCGCATCTATGGCCGCAAGGGCTTTGCCCAGTTCCAATGCGCGCTGCCGCTGGCCGCGTCCGAGCCCGGCCTGCGGGCGCTGCTGGGTGAAATCGCGGCCTCGGGTCAGGGGTCTTTCCTCGCGGTGCTCAAACGCTTCGGCGCGCAGGACAGCCGGTTTTCCTTCCCGATGGAAGGGTACACGCTGGCGCTCGACTTCCCGGTGAACGCCACCACGCTGGCGCTGCTGGACCGGCTCGACGCGATCACGCTGGACCATGGCGGCCGCTTCTACCTCGCCAAGGATGCCCGGATGTCCGCCGCCACCCTGCGCCGCGCCGATCCACGGCTGCCCGCGTTCCTTGCCATGCGCGCCGCCGAAGGCCGCGCCCGCAGCTTCGCCTCCGCTTTGTCCGAAAGGCTCGACCTATGACGCTTTCCCCCGTGCTGATCCTTGGCGGACGCTCCGATATCGGGCTGGCCTGCGCCCATGCCTTTGCCGCCAAGGGCCATCCCGTGCAGCTTGCCGCCCGCGATGCGGCGAGCCTGCAACCCGAGGCGACCGACCTTGGCCTCCGCCATTCCGTGCCGGTCAGCCTGCATGAGTTCGACGTGCTGGATACCGCAGGCCATGCCGCCTTCCTCGTTGCGCTGCCCGCCGCGCCGGGAATCGTGGTCTGTGCCATCGGCATGATGGGCGAGCAGGAGGCGAGCGAGATGGATTTCGCCGCCGCCGCGCAGGTGATGCGCTCGAACTACGAGGCGCCCGCCGCGATCCTTGGGCTGATCGCCAACCGGATGGAGGCGGCAGGCAGCGGCACCATCGTCGGCATCTCCTCGGTCGCGGGGGACCGGGGTAGGGCGACCAACTATGTCTATGGCTCGGCCAAGGCCGGGTTCACCGCCTTCCTGTCGGGCCTGCGCAACCGGCTGGCCAGGACCGGCGTGCATGTAGTGACGGTGAAGCCCGGCTTCGTCGCGACGCGGATGACGGCCGGCATGGACCTGCCCGCCAAGCTGGCCGCGCAGCCCGAAGAGCTGGGGGCGGCGGTGCTGAAAGCCGTCAGCCGCAAACGCAACGTGATCTATGTGCGCCCCGTCTGGGCGCTGGTGATGGCGATCATCCGCAATATCCCCGAGCCGATCTTCAAGAAGCTGAAGCTGTAGTCGGGCGGATCAGCGCGGCTTCTTCCCCGCGCACCGCCTCGGCCAGCCAGGTCATCACCGCCCGCTCGCGCGCAATCGGGCGCACGTCGCGGTGGCAGGTCATCCAGTAGTGGCGCCGCAGCCAGACCTCATCTGCCAGCACGATCTGCAGGTCGGGATGCTGGCTCGCGATGAAATAGGGCAGCACGCACAGCCCTTCGCCCAGCTTGGTCGCCGCCAGTTGGTTGAAGATGCTGGAGCTTCGGAACTGCGCACGCAGCCCCGGATGCACCTCGCCCAGATAGTCGAGGCCGGGGGCGAAGATCATCTCCTCGATATAGCCGATGAAGCGATGCTCCAGCAGCTGCTCGCGGCTGGTGATCGGCTCGTGCCGCGCGAGGTAGGCGCGCGTGCCATAGACGTGCAGGCTGTAATCGGTGATCTTGTCCGAGATGTAGGGGCTGGCTTTCGACGGGTCGAGCGTCACCGACACATCCGCCTCGCGCCGCGAGAGGGACAGGATCTGCGGCAGCGTCACCAGCTCCAGCAGGATGTTCGGAAAGCGGGCGCTGAACCGCGGCAGCAACCGGGTGGAAAAGAAGCTGCCAAAGCCCTCGGGCGTTGCCACCCGTAATATGCCGCGCTGGCCGACGCTGTCGCCCAGAAGCTCCACGTTCATGCGCTCGGTCTCCGCCTCGATGCGCTCGGCGGTTTCGATCAGGCGGCGGCCGAAGGTGGTGAGTTCATAGCCGCGCGGATTGCGCTCGAACAGGCGCAGCTTCAGCGCCGCCTCCAGCCGGTCGATGCGGCGCGAGACGGTGACATGGCTGGTCTGCAGCTGCCGCGCGGCGCGCGACAGCTGGCCGGTGCGCGCCACGGCCAGGAAGAACTGCAGGTCGTCCCAGTCGAAGTTGTGCAAGCCTTGCCCCCGTGTCTGTCCATAAATGGACAGAACCTGTATGCAATTAACCTTTCGCCAAGGCTTGTGTCAAAGCGCGTTTGCTGTGATCGTTGCAGCAGGACAGAGGGGAGAGGAGCCCTTCTGGCCATTTTTGAACAGAGACGTCGCGCCTGCACCCCAACCGGGGGGCAGCCTAGTGCTGTCCGGCGGGTCGCGCGTTTCAAGGGAGGTTAGACATGCGCAGAATTCTGATGTCCGCAAGTGCGCTTGCGGCACTCGCTTCGCCGTCACTGGCCGAGGTCAGCGACGGCAAGGTCAAGATCGGCATCCTGAACGACCAATCGGGCGTCTATGCCGATTTCGGCGGCAAGTTTTCCTACGAGGCCGCGCTGATGGCGGTCGAGGATTTCGGCGGCACCGTCCTGGACATGCCGGTGGAGGTGGTCACCGCCGACCACCAGAACAAGGCCGATATCGCCTCGAACATCGCGCGCCAGTGGTATGACACCGAACAGGTCGATGCTATCATGGAGCTGACAACCTCTTCCGTGGCGCTGGCCGTGCAGGCCCTGTCGAAGGAAAAGGCCAAGATCACCATCACCACCGGCGCGGCAACCACGGAACTGACCGGCGCGCAATGCTCGCCCTACGGGTTCCACTGGGCCTATGACACCCATGCGCTTGCCGTCGGCACCGGCGGCGCGCTGGTCGATCAGGGCGGCGACAAGTGGTTCTTCCTGACCGCCGACTATGCCTTCGGCTATTCGCTGGAGGAAAATACCGGCGCCTATGTCACCGCCAACGGCGGCGAGGTCGTCGGCGCCGTGCGTCACCCGCTGGCCACCACCGACTATTCGTCGTTCCTGCTGCAGGCGCAGGCCTCCGGCGCCAGCGTTATCGGCCTTGCCAATGCCGGGATGGATACCCAGAACGCCATCAAGCAGGCGTCCGAATTCGGCATCGTGCAAAGCGGCCAGCGCCTTGCCGCGCTGCTGTTCACGCTGGCCGAGGTCAATGGTATCGGGCTTGAAGCGGCGCAGGGCCTGACCCTGACCGAAAGCTTCTACTGGAACCGCAACGAGGAGACGGCCGAGTTCGGCAAGCGCTTCTTCGACCGCACCGGCGCGATGCCGAACATGGTCCATGCCGGCACCTATTCCGCCGTGCTGTCCTACCTGAAGGCGGTTGAGGCTGCCGGCGGGGATGAGACCGAGGCGGTGTCGGCCAAGCTGCACGAGCTGCCGGTGGATGACGTCTTCACCCATACCGGCAAGGTCGCTGCCAATGGCCGGATGATCACCGACGTGTTCCTGATGGAGGTGAAGAAGCCGGGCGACAGCGATATCGCGTGGGATTACTACAACGTGCTCGCCACGATCCCGGGCGATGAGGCCTATATCGACCCCGCGAAAAGCGGCTGCTCGCTGGTCACCCAGTAACGCATGATGATGACCGATACCCCTGTGCAGACGCAGGACCAGCCGCGGGTGGTGCTTTCCGCCCGCGGCCTGGGCAAGGATTTCGCCGGCTTCACGGCGGTGAACAACGTGGATCTGGACGTGCATCACGCCCGCATCCACGCGCTGATCGGACCGAACGGCGCCGGCAAGACCACGGTGTTCAACCTCTTGACCAAGTTCCTGCAACCGACCCGCGGCAAGATCACGTTGCTGGGGACCGACATCACCCGCATGGCGCCCGACAAGGTGGCGCGGATGGGCCTCGTGCGGTCCTTCCAGATTTCCGCGGTGTTCCCGCATCTGACGGTGCTGGAGAATGTGCGCGTCGCCTTGCAGCGGCCCAATGACCTCGCCGTGCAGTTCTGGCTGCCGATGTCCTCGCTGGACCGGCTCAATGGCCGGGCCGAGGTGCTGATCGACGATCTGGGCCTGAGCGAATACCGCGACACCCGCGCCGGGGACCTCTCCTATGGCCGCAAGCGGGTGCTGGAGATTGCGACGACATTGGCGCTCGACCCCGAGGTGCTGCTGCTGGATGAGCCGATGGCCGGCATGGGGCAGGAGGATGTGCAGATGGTCGCCGCGATCATCCGTGAGGTCGCCAAGCACCGCGCCGTGCTGATGGTGGAACACAACCTCAGCGTCGTCGCCGACATCTGCCACGAGGTGACGGTGCTGCAACGGGGCGAGATCATCGCGCAGGGCGATTACGCCACCGTGTCCGCCGATCCGCGCGTGCGCACCGCCTATATGGGAACCGAAGAATGAGTGCGCCGCTTCTGAACGTCGCCGGGCTGCACGCCTGGTATGGCGAAAGCCATGTGCTGCATGGCGTGGACCTGCATGTGAACGAAGGCGAGATGATCTGCATCCTGGGCCGCAACGGCATGGGCAAGACCACGACGCTGCGCACGATCATGGGCATCTTGCGCAAGCGCGAGGGCACCATCACCTTTGGCGGCCGCGATATGATGGGCGTGCCGCTGCACCGCTCTGCCCGCGCCGGCCTTGGCTTCGTGCCCGAGGAGCGGGGCATCTTCGCCACCCTCACCGTCGAGGAGAACCTGACCCTGCCGCCGGTCGTGGCCCCGGGCGGGATGGCGGTCGATGAGATTTATGAGCTGTTTCCGAACCTGCTGGAGCGCCGCACCAGCCCCGGAACCAAACTGTCGGGCGGCGAGCAACAGATGCTGGCGATGGCCCGCATCCTGCGCACCGGCGCGCGCTGCCTGCTGCTGGACGAGCCGACCGAGGGCCTCGCCCCCGTCATCATCCAGGCCATCGGCGCGGTTCTGGGCAAGCTCAAGGCCCGCGGCATGACCGTGGTGCTGGTCGAGCAGAACTTCCGCTTTGCCAGCAAGGTCGCCGACCGCTTCTACCTGATGGACCATGGCCGCATGACCGCCGAGTTCCCGGTGGCCGATCTGCCGGCCCGGATGGACCTTCTCAACCGCGAACTGGGGGTGTGACGATGACCATGATCTTCGGCATTCCGATCCAGGCGCTGCTGGGGCAGCTGCTGGTCGGGCTGATCAACGGGTCCTTCTACGCGATGCTGTCGCTGGGGCTTGCGGTGATCTTCGGCCTGCTGCGGGTGATCAACTTCGCCCATGGCGCGCAATACATGCTGGGGGCCTTCGTCGCCCTGCTGATGCTGAAATTCGCCGGCATCGGCTATTGGGGCGCGCTGATCCTTGCGCCGCTGGTGGTGGGGGCGATGGGGGCGCTGGTGGAGCGCACGATGCTCTCGCGGCTCTACAAGCTCGACCACCTCTATGGCCTCTTGTTCACCTTCGGACTGGCGCTGACCATCGAGGGCACCTTCCGCTATTTCTTCGGCGCCTCGGGCCAGCCCTACACGACGCCCGCCGCGCTGAGTGGCGGCGTCAACCTCGGCTTCATGTTCCTGCCGATCTATCGCGGCTGGGTGGTCGTGTTCTCGATGGTGGTCTGCCTCGCGGTCTGGTTCCTGATCGAGAAGACCAAGCTCGGCGCCTACCTGCGCGCCGCCACCGAAAACCCGGTGCTGGTGCAAAGCTTCGGCATCAACGTGCCCCTGCTGCTGACGCTGACCTACGGGCTTGGCGCGGGGCTTGCGGGGCTGGCGGGGGTGCTGGCGGCGCCGATCTACCAGGTCAGCCCGCTGATGGGGTCCAACATCATCATCATCGTCTTCGCGGTGGTCGTGGTCGGCGGCATGGGGTCGATCCTCGGCGCCATCATCACCGGCTACATGCTGGGCATTGCCGAGGGGCTGACCAAGGTCTTCTACCCCGAAGCCTCGAACATCGTGATCTTCGTCATCATGGCGATCGTCCTGATCCTGCGTCCCGCAGGCCTCTTCGGCAAGGATGCCTGACATGAGCCACAGCACACATACCGACACCGCGCCGACCCGCACCCTGGCGCTCGCCGGGCCGATCAAGGCCGCGATCCTGATCGGGGCGCTGGCCTTCCTGCTGGTGGCGCCGTTCCTGCTCTACCCGATCTTCCTGATGAAGCTTCTGTGCTTCGCGCTCTTCGCCGCGGCCTTCAACCTGCTGCTCGGCTACACCGGCCTTCTGTCCTTCGGCCATGCCACCTTCTTTGGCGGGGCGGCCTATTTCACCGCCCATGCGGTGAAGGTCTGGGGCTGGCCGCCCGAGTTCGGGCTGCTGCTGGGGGTCGCCGGCGCGGCGGGACTTGGCCTGATCATGGGCGCCATCGCCATCCGCCGGCAGGGCATCTACTTCGCGATGATCACCCTTGCCCTCAGCCAGATGTTCTTCTTCTTCTGCCTGCAGGCCGGCTTCACCCATGGCGAGGATGGCATCCAGTCGGTCCCGCGCGGGCACCTGCTGGGGTTCATAGACCTCAACAACTCCACCAACCTCTACTTCACCGTGCTGGGGGTGTTCCTGATCGGCATGGCGCTGATCTGGCGCTTCGTGAACTCGCCCTTCGGGATGATCCTGAAATCGATCCGCGAGAACGAGAACCGCGCCATCTCGCTTGGCTATTCCGTCGCCCGCTACAAGCTGGGGGCCTTCGTCATGTCGGCGGCGCTGACCGGCCTGGCGGGCGGGATGAAGGCGCTGGTGTTCCAGTTCGCCACGCTGACCGATGTCGGCTGGCAGATGTCGGGCGAGGTGATCCTGATGACCCTTCTGGGCGGCATCGGCACCCTGATCGGCCCGGTCTTCGGCGCGGGGCTGGTGGTCAGCTTGCAGAACTATCTCGCCACCTCGAACGTGCCGGTCACCATCATCACCGGCCTGGTGTTCATGGTCTGCGTGCTGCTGTTCCGCCGCGGGCTGGTCGGAGAGTTCTACGCCTCAAGGTTGGGGCGGATGCTGGGGTTCAATCCCGAGCGCTAAGACCCGCGCCGGGGGTGGCGCAAGGAGACCAGATGGACCACTTCGACTATATCGTCATCGGCGCCGGCAGCGCCGGATGCGTGCTGGCCAACCGCCTGTCGGAAGACCCGCGCAATTCGGTGCTGCTGCTGGAAGCGGGGGGGCGCGACAACTACCACTGGATCCATATCCCGGTCGGCTATCTCTATTGCATCGGCAACCCCCGCACCGACTGGCTGTTCAAGACCGAGGCCGAGCCGGGCCTGAACGGCCGGGCGCTGATGTATCCGCGCGGCAAGGTCCTCGGCGGCTGTTCGTCGATCAACGGCATGATCTACATGCGCGGGCAGGCGGCGGATTATGACCATTGGCGCCAGCTGGGATGCACCGGCTGGGGCTGGGACGATGTGCTGCCCGTCTTTCGCGGCCAGGAGGATTTCTACAAGGGCGCCAGTGACCTGCACGGGGTCGGGGGCGAATGGCGGGTGGAGAAGGCCCGCGTCCGGTGGGCCGTGCTCGATGCGTTTCTGGAGGCGGCGGTGCAGGCGGGCATCCCGCGCACCGAGGATTTCAACACCGGCGACAATGAGGGCGGCGGCTATTTCGACGTCAACCAGCGCTCCGGCATCCGCTGGAACACGGCGAAAGCCTTCCTGCGCCCCGCTGCCGGTCGCCCGAACCTGACGGTGCTGACCGGCGCGCAGGCGACGCGGCTGATCGTGGACGAGGGCGAGGTGCGGGGCGTCGCCTTCCATCACGCCGGCATGGACAAGACCGCCCGCGCGCGTCGCGAAACCGTGCTCTCCGCCGGGGCCATCGGCTCTCCGCAGCTGCTGGAGCTGTCGGGGATCGGTCGGGGCGACATCCTGCAGGCCGCCGGTATCGCGCCGATCTGCGAGGTGGCTGGGGTGGGCGAGAACCTGCAGGATCACCTGCAACTGCGCATGGTCTACAAGGTCACCGGGGTGCCGACGCTGAACGAGAAGGCCTCGACCCTGCTGGGCAAGGCCAGCATCGGCATGGAATACCTGCTGCGCCGGTCCGGCCCGATGTCGATGGCCCCCAGCCAGGTCGGGATCTTCACCCGCTCCGGCCCCGAGAAGGCCACGCCCGATCTTGAATACCACGTCCAGCCCGTCAGCCTCGACAAGTTCGGCGAGGCGGTGCATCCCTTCCCGGCGATGACGGCCTCCGTCTGCAACCTGCGCCCCGAAAGCCGCGGGTCCGTGCATGTCACCGGCCCCGACCCCCGCGCGCATCCCTCGATCCGGCCCAACTACCTTGCCACCGAGGGCGACCGCGAGGTGGCGGTGCGCGCGCTGGAACTCACCCGCCACATCGCGGCGCAGCCCGCCTTCGCCCGCTACAGCCCCGAGGAGTTCCGCCCCGGCGCGCAGCACCAGACGCGCGAGGAGCTGGCCCGCGCGGCAGGCGATATCGGCACCACCATCTTCCATCCGGTCGGCACCTGCCGGATGGGCGCGGACCCGGGCAGCGTGGTGGACCCCCGCCTGCGCTTCCGCGCGCTTGGGCGGCTGCGCATCGCCGATGCCTCGGTGATGCCCACCATCACCTCGGGCAATACCAATGCGCCGACGATCATGATCGCCGAGAAGGCCGCGGCGATGATCCTCGAGGATGCGAAGAGGGGCGCGGCATAATCTGTCGCGCATCACGGAGATCGCGCAATCATGTGATCCGGACCCGGCTGCGGAACAGTTGCCAGCCGTGGGGCGTTCTGTCACCGCAGAGAAGAACATCCCGGAGGAGATAAGGTGATGCGCAGCAAGATGAAGACGACACGGGCGGCCCGCGCGACAGCGCTGATGGCCAGCCTGTCGATGGCCCTGCCGGTTCCGGTCTATGCCCAGACGGACCCCACCGCGCTTTGCGCCGATGGCAGCGCCGCCCCCTGCGCCGAAGGCAACCTGCCCGAGGAGGACACAGGGACGGAAGACGAGGCCCAGGAAACGCCCGAAACCCAACCCGAGCCCGCCCCCGAGGAGGTGCCCGCCGATCCTGCGCCGGAAGTGACGCCCGAGCCCGCGCCCGAGCAGCAGCCGGTGCCCGAGGAAACTCCGGCCCCGACGCCCGAAGAGGTGCCGCAGCCCGACACCACCCCCGAGATCCCGGCCGGCGAGACCGAGGGCAGCCTTGGCGACGCGCTGAACAACCTGACAGAGGGCGAAGAGGCGCCGGCTGAAGAGCCGGCCGCCGAAGCCCCCGCCGAGGAAGCCCCCGCTGCAGAAGCGCCGGTCGAGGAACCCGCCGCGGAGGAACCCGCCGCGGAGGAGCCCGCCGTAGAGGAGGCTCCCGCCGAGGCCGAGCCGGCCGTGGAAGACCCTGCTGCCGAGGCCGGACCTTCCGATGAGGACCTGCGCCGTGCGCTGGAGGCCGAGACCGGCGCCGCGCCCGCCGAGGAGACCGCGCCCGAAGCCTCGCCCGAGGCTGAAGCCGGGACCGACGCTGAAGCCTCGCCGGAAGCAGAGGCCGGGACGGACGCTGAAGCCGCGCCCGAGGAGGATGCCGCGCAAACTCCCGCCGAGACCCCCACCGACGAACCCGCAGCCGAAGAGGGCGGCCTCGGCGCCGCGCTTGGCAACATGCTGAACGGTGACGATGCCGAAGAGCAGCCCGCCGAAGCCGAGACGGATGCTGCCGAGACCGATGCTGCCGAGACGGATGCGGCCGCCTCCGCCGAGGCGGAAGCTGCCGAGGCCGAGGCCGTGGCCGAGGTCGCCCCGGTGGTCGAGGATGGCCAGCCGACCGAGCAGATGCTGGTGGACCAGCCTGACGCTGCCTCAGGCGAGCCGACGGCAGCCGCTGCTCTGGAGGCCGTGATCGGCGACGATGGCGCGGCCGAGACCAGCGACAATGTCGCGGTACTGGAAGAGACGGTGACAGAGGACTCTGCCCGCTCCTCCTCCGAGGATTTTGACAACACCGTGTCCGAGACCCGTGCGGCGCGGAGCAACGATGACGATGATGACGACGACGATGACGACCGCTGGAACAGCGCGCTATCGGATCGCGAGAAGGTCATGCTGCTTGGCATGGGCGCGCTTGCCGTCGGTGCCGTCATCTCCAACAACCGCCGGGTGGAGCTGAACTCGGGCGACCGCGTGGTCGTGCAGCGCCCGGATGGCCAGTATGAGGTCATCAAGGACGATGACGTGCTGCTGCGCCAGCCCGGATCGAACGTGCGCACCGAGCAGTACAACGACGGCTCCAGCCGCACCACCGTGCTGCGCGACGATGGCTCGCGGATCGTGACCGTCTACAGCCCGGAAATGCGCGTCCTGCGCCGCACCCGGATCGACGCGGATGGCCGGGAATACCTGCTGATCGACGACACGGTGGCCTATGAGCCGGTGGATGTCGCGACGCTGCCCGCGCCCCGGCAGAACTTCGTCGAACTCGGCGCTGACGAGGCCGAACTGCGCGCCGCGCTGGAGCGGGAGTCGGATTTCGGCCGTCGCTTCAGCCTGTCGCAGGTGCGCAACATTTCCGAAGTGCGATCCTTGGTGCCGGTGATCGACGTCAACGCGATCACCTTCGCCACCGGCTCGGCCGCGATCTCTCCGGATCAGGCGCAGTCGCTAGCCTCGGTCGGGCGGCTGATCCAGGACTATGTCGACGAAAACCCGCGCGAGGTGTTCCTGATCGAGGGCCATACCGACGCCGTGGGCTCTGCCGCCTCGAACCTCGCGCTGTCCGACCGGCGTGCAGAATCGGTGGCGCTGGCGCTGACCGAGTATTTCGACGTGCCGCCGGAAAACATGGTCGTGCAGGGCTATGGCGAGAGCTATCTACGGGTGAACTCGCAGACGTCCGAGCAGGCGAACCGCCGCGCGAGCGTGCGCCGCATCACTGACCTGCTGCAGACCGCGTCGAACTGACGTTGCTGGACTGAAGCAAGGGGCCGTCCGCGCTGTGCGGGCGGCCCTTTTGCTTGGCCGAGGCCGGGGGCGCTGCCCCCGGACCCCCGGGATATTTTCAACCAGCAAGAATGACAGAGAGGCTGCGTTTTTGTCGCAGGGCGAGCGGGCGCGGACTTGATCTGCGTCAAATCGCGGCGCTGCGTGGCGCCATATTTCTTGACCACCGGTTCGCTTCTCCCTGAAATGCGGAACTCCCTGCCGCGGCGGACCGCCCCTAACCAACGTCTCCCTCGTCGGTCGGGAAATGCGCTGCGGGTCTCCCTCCCGCAGCGTTTTCCGTTTTTGCGGACCCTCTCGCCGCGGGGCGGCGTTTGGCATTGGCAAGCCCGACGAGCCCCTGCAGGATCGCGGGGCATAGGAGTGCCATGACCGATCATCCCATCCGCCCCGACCCCGACCGTATCCCCGAGCTTGCGCTGGACTGGCACCGTGCGGGCCGCGGAGCCGCGCTGGCGACGGTGGTGCAGACCTGGGGATCCGCGCCGCGGCAGGCCGGTAGCCAGATGGTGGTGGCGGGGGACGGGGCGATGATGGGCTCTGTCTCGGGCGGCTGCGTCGAGGGGGCGGTGGTGCTTGCGGCGCAGGAGGCGCTGGCGGAGGGGCAGGCACGGCTGCTGGAGTTCGGGGTCAGCGACGAGGACGCCTTCGCGGTGGGTCTGGCCTGCGGCGGCGAGATCCGGGTGCTGGTGCAGCCGGTGGGGGCGGCGCTGCCCGAGGCGGTGCTGGCGGATCTGGCGGCGGCGCGGGCGGCGCGGCAGGCGGTTGCGCTGCTGGTGGATCTGGAGGGGTTCGGGGCGCGGCTGGTGACGGCGGCGCAGGCGGACGCTGCGCTGGCGGAGCGGCTGCGCAGCGACCGGTCCGGCATCGACCCCGGCAGCACGGTCTTTGCCGGCCTGCACAACCCGCCGCTGCGGCTGATGGTCATCGGCGCCGTGCATATCGCGCAGGTGCTGCTGCCGATGGCGCGGCTGGCGGGGTTCGATCCGGTGCTGATCGACCCGCGCGGGGCTTTTGGGTCGGAGGCGCGGTTTCCGGGAGAGGTGATCCTGGACGACTGGCCCGATGCGGCGCTGGCGGCGCTTCAGCCCGATGCGCGCAGTGCGGTGGTGACGCTGGCCCATGATCCCAAGATCGACGATCCGGCGATCCTCGCCGCGCTATCCTCGCCGGTCTTCTACATCGGCTGCCTCGGCTCCACCCGCACCCATGCCAAGCGGCTGGAGCGGCTCAGGGCGGCGGGCGTGAGCGAGGCGGATATCGCGCGCATCCACGGCCCTGTAGGGCTGCGCATCGGCGCCAGGAGCCCGGCGGAGATTGCGGTGGCGATCCTGGCCGAGATCATTCAGCGGCTGCGCTCGGGCTAGAGCGGCGCGTGGACCGGGGCGCGCCGCCCTCGGGCGGGCCGGCCTCCTCGGGGTCGGTGGTCGCGGGCAGGGCGGCATCCGCCGTCTCGTCGATCAGCCGGGCGCTGCGCTGGCGGGTGACATAGCGCATGGCCCATTGCAGGGAGACCAGCAGCCGCTTTTCGAAGTTCACCAGCAGCCAGACATGGACCAGCGCCCACAGATACCAGGCGATGCCGCCCTTCATCTGCCAGCGCCCGAAATCGAACACCGCCGCGCCGCGACCGATCACCGCGGTATTGCCGCGGTTGTGGAAGTGGAATGGCCCCGGCGCCGGCCCGCCCCGGGCCTGTTTGCGCAGCGCGCGGCCGAGGTGCTGGCCCTGCTGGCGCGCGACCTGTGCCAGCGGGGGCAGGGGGGCGCCATCCTCGTCCAGCGCCAGCGCCGCGTCCCCGATGGCCCAGACCCCCGGGTAACCGGTCACGCCCAGATCCGGCCCCACCGGCAGGCGCCCGCCCTTGCCGGGCTCGGCCCCGAGCCAGCCCGCCACCGGCACCGCCTTCACCCCCGCCGCCCAGATCACGCAGCCCGCCGCGATGCGCTTGCCGCCGACGGTGACGAAGCCATCGCCCACCTCCTCGACGGCGCTGTCGGTCCAGATCTCGACATTGTCCTCATGCAGCTCATTCGCGGCATAGCGCGACAGCTTGTCCGGAAAGCCCGCGAGGATCCGTGGCCCGGCCTCGACCAGCAAGATGCGCAGGTCGTCGGGGAAGAGCCCGCGGAAATCCCGGTCGATCAGGAAGCGGCCAAGCTCGGCCACCGCGCCCGCCATCTCTACCCCCGTCGGCCCGCCGCCGACGATCACCGTGGTCAAGAGGTCGCGGCGGGCGTCGGGATCGGGCAGATGCTCGGCCTTCTCGAAGGCCAGCAGCAGGCGCTGGCGGATCAGCCGCGCCTCATGGATGGTCTTGAGGCCGGGGGCATGGGCGCGCCAGTCGTCATGGCCGAAATAGTTGTAGTCCGACCCCGCCGCCAGCACCAGCTGGCCGTAGCCCACGCGCCGCCCGTCGGCCAGCTGCAGCTCGCGCTCGGCAGGGTCGGCGCCGGTGACGCGCCCCAGCAGCACCCGCAGGTTGCGGTGGCGGCCAAGCGTGCGGCGGATCGGCTCGGAGATGTCGGCGGGCGACAGTGCGGCGGTGGCGACCTGGTAGAGCAGCGGCTGAAACAGGTTGTGGTTGCGCGCGTCGATCAGCAGCACGTCGAGATCGCTGCCCCCCAGCTCCAGCGCGCAGGCCAGCCCGGCAAAGCCGCCGCCGACGATGACGATCTGGGCGCTGAGGTCGGGGCCGGAGGTGTCGAGGGGGGTAGGGGGCAGGGGCATGGTATGGTCCTGATCGTGTGCGGCCGGGCGCCTGGGCCGGGGCCACAGGCGCGGCGGCGTCGGAGGCAAACCGCGCAATCGCCGGGTTGTTCCACGGTCAAGTGCAGAGCGGCAGGATGGCAGTGAAGGCGAAGTTGTAGACCGTCGCCACCGCCGCCGCCGCGGTCAGAAGCCGCGCGGTGGTGGCCAGCCGCGGCGCCAGCCCCGCCCCCCGGCGCAGCAGCCACAGCCCGGCCAGTGTCAGCGCAAGACCCGTGACCGGCAGCAGCACCAGCACGATGCGCAGCGGCAAGATCCCCCAGGGCCCGGGGGTCAGGCCCCAGCCGGTCTCGCAGCCCGTCGCGTGCCCGGCATAGACCGCGGTGAAGACCAGCGCCCAGAGGGTGAAGCCGCCGGCGATGGCGACGAGGATGCGGGTCCCGGCGCTCATGGCAACGCCGCCAGTGCCAGCGCCTTCAGCGCGGCAGGGAAGCCAAGCACCACGAGGCCCGCGGGCAGCAGCCCCGCCTGCCACAGGCGCAAGAGGTCGATGTCGATCCGGCGGCGGGCCGAGACATGGCCCGAGCGCAACCGGCGCAGCGCGTTGAAGGCCAGCACCGCGCCAATGGCGGCGTGCAGCCCCAGCCAGATCATCGCCGCCGCCAGCACCGCCTGCGCGGCATGGTCCTGCAAGGGCGGCAGAGCGGCGATCATCCAGCCCGCCGCCCCCAGCACGGCAAGGTTGGACGCCAGCGCCGCGCCCAGCATCGGCGCACCGCGCAGCACATCGCCCCGCGCCGCGCCGCGCGAGGTGATCCACCCCGCCGCTAGCGCCAAAGCCGCCAGCACCCCCGGCACCACCGGCAGGTCGGGCCAGACCGGCGGCGGCCAGCCGGGCGCCGCAATCGCCAGGAACAGCCCGCCGAACAGCAACGAGGCCAGCAGCGCGCCACCCGCTACCGCCAGCACCCGCAGCGCCCAGATTGCGGGCGGCACCGGCGCCTCGGAGGACAGCGGCAGCAGCGCGCCCTCCCCGGCGGGCAGGTCGCCCCGGTCGGCGGCGGCATGGTCCCCCACTGGCCAGCGCAGGAACAGCGCGACCACCACTAGGGCCGCCACAATCGCCAGCGGGTAGACCTTGAACAGCAGCGACAGGAACACCGCCCCCGTGGCGATGCCGGACCACAGCGGCAGGTAGGTCTGCTGCGGCAGGATCACGATCTGCTCTGGCTCGCCGCGGGCCACCGAAACCCCCGTCGTCTCCATCCAGCCATGGCGCGCGAAGCCCAGATAGCCCTCGCCCCGCGCCAGCACCGGGGCGATCTTGCGCGGCTCCAGCTTGTCGGCGCGGCCGGTGATGCGCGGGAAGGCGGCAAAGTTGTAGGGCGGCGGCGGCAGGGTCGGCACCGCCCATTCCAGCGTCGCCGCCTGCCAGGGGTCCGGCTCTGCCTTGCGGCCAAAGCGCAAGGTCATCAAGAGGTCGATCACGATCACCGCAAAGCCGATCGCCATCACGAAGCTGGAGATCGAGGAGATCAGGTTCAGCCAGTGCCAGCCACTCTCGGGCGCGTAAGCATGCACCCGCCGCGGCATCCCCATGAGCCCGGTGATGTGCATCAGGAAGAAGGTGCCGTTGAAGCCAAGGAACACCAGCCAGAACCCCAGCCGCGCCGCCGGCCCGTCATGCGCGCGGCCAGAGATCAGCGGCAGCCAGTGATAGCCCGCCGCCAGCATCGGGAACAGGAAGCCGCCGATCAGCACGTAATGCAGATGCGCCACTACGAAATGCGTGTCATGCGCCTGCCAGTCGAAGGGCACGATGGCCAGCATCACCCCGGTCAGCCCGCCCATCACGAAGATGAAGAAGAAGCCGAACACATGCAGCATCGAGACAGAGGTGCGCGGCCGCGCCTTCGGCTCGGGCTTGGGCCGCCGCTGTGCCAGCGTGGCGATCCAGGCGAAGATCTGCACCGCCGTCGGCACCGCCACCAGCGTGCTGGCCGCCGAGAACAGCGCCAGCGACAGGTGCGGCAGGCCGGTCGTGTACATGTGATGCACCCACAGCCCGAAGGACAGGAAGGCCATCGCCACCAGCGCCGCCACCACGGCGCGGTAGCCGGCCAGCGGGCGCCCGGCAAAGACCGGGATCAGCGTCGACAGGGCACCGGCCGCGGGCAGGAAGATGATGTAGACCTCGGGATGCCCGAACAGCCAGAACAGGTGCTGCCACAGCAGCGGATCGCCCCCCCGCAGCGGGTCGAAGAACGGCAGGCCAAAAGCCCGCTCCGCCTCCAGCAGGATCGAGCCGAGGATCAGCGGCGGGAAGCCCACCAGCATCATCGCCGCCACCGTCAGCATGTACCAGGCAAAGACCGGCATCCTGTCCATCGACATGCCCGGCGCGCGCAGGATCAGGATCGTGACGGTGATTTCCACCGCTGCAGAAATTGCGGAAATCTCGACGAAGGTCACCCCCAGTAGCCAGACATCGGCCCCGATCCCCGGTGAGAACGGCTGCGAGGACAGCGGCGTATACATGAACCAGCCGCCATCGGGCGCGGCCCCGGCCAGCATCGCCACGATCAGCAGCGTGCCGCCGAAGAGGTAGCACCAGTAGCCATAGGCCGAGAGCCTCGGGAAGGCCATGTCGCGCGCGCCCAGCATCTTGGGCAGCAGGTACATCGCCAGCCCCTCGAACAGCGGGATGGCGAACAGGAACATCATCACCGTGCCATGCATGGTGAAGACCTGCGCATAGAGCCCCGGCTCCAGGAAGCCGCTGTCCGGCGTCGCCAGCTGCACCCGGATCAGCATGGCCAGGATGCCGCCGATGGTGAAGAACACCAGCGCGGTGACCATGAAACGCACGCCCACGACCGAATGGTTTACCGCCGCGAAGCGCTGCCAGCCCGGCCCCGTGGCCCAGATCCGGCGCAGCCCGGCATCGAGCGCCAGCGGATCGGTCACGCCATCTCCCGGCGCCGCGGGCTGCGCGGGGGCGGGGCCGGGATCTGCGTCCGGCATCAGGCTCTGGACGGTTTCGGGGGGGCCGCTGGGGGGCTTGGTCATTCGGCAGGCTCCTGCGGTGGGGTCTCGCCGGCCAGCGTGGCGGCGAGGCCTTCTTCGGAATGGGCGATGACGTCGAAATGCATGAAGCTGTGGCCGGTGCCGCAATACTCGGCACACTGGCCGCCATAGGCGCCGGGGGTGTCGGCGGTCAGCAGGATCCGGGTCTCGCGCCCCGGGATCGCGTCGATCTTGCCCCCCAGCCGCGGCACCCAGAAGGAATGGATCACGTCAGCGCTGATTGCCGTCACCTCGACCGGGCGCCCGGCGGGAATGTGCAGCACGTCGATGCTCGGCTCCGCGCCGGGCTGGTCCGGATAGGTAAAGCTCCACTGCCATTGCTGGGCATGGGCGGTCACGCGGAACGGCGCCTCCCCGGTGCGCAGGATCGACTCCCCCAGCACCAGCGCGATCACTCCCAGCGGCAGCAGCACCGGCAGCGGCAGCACCAGCCCGCCCAGGATGATCCAGCGCCGCGCCGGGATCCTGGCCGCTGCCTCGGGCCGCAGCAGCGCCCAGAGGTAGAGGCCCATCACCAGCGTGAACAGCGCCGCCGCCGCGCCCAGCATCGACCACCACAGCAGCGCCACCGCCCCCGCCTGCGGGCCCGCAGGGTCCAGCGCCGAGAGCGGGCCGGCCATGATCCCCTCGCAGCCCGCCAGCAGCAGCGGCGCGGTCAGCAGTGCGCCGCGGCGGAACCGACCGCCGCGCCCGCCCGTTGCTGTTCCAGCAACGCCCGACCGTGAAGGAGCCCCCAGCCGATGCCGGACCCCAAGAGCCCAAGCGCCGACCGCAGCGAAGACCCGTTCACCAATGTGCTGGAGTCTGCCGACAGCGCCTCGATGGTGGCACTGGCCGGGCATCCCCTGCATGCGATGATGGTGCATTTCCCGATCGTCCTTGGCTTCGCTACGCTTGCCGCCGACCTGTTCTACTGGTGGGGGGGCGATCCGTTCTGGGCGCGCGCCGCGGTCTGGGCCGTCGGCGTCGCCTTCCTGGCCGGGGTGGCCGCAGGGCTGGTCGGCCTCGCCGAACTGCTGCTGGTGCGCGGCATCCGCCTGCGCGGCAGTGGCTGGGCGCATGGGGTGGCCGCGGTCATGCTGATCTCGGTCCTCGGCGCGAACTGGGGCCTGCGCCTCACGCGCCCCGAGGATGTGCTGCCGATGGGGCTTGGCCTCTCGGCGCTCGGCGCAGTGCTGGTCGGGTTCGCGGGCTGGCATGGGGGGAAGCTGATCTACCATCATGGGGTCGGGCTCGTGGCCGAGGAAGAGGAGCCGGACAACTCGCCCGAGGCGGAAGAAGACGCGCCGGTCGAGACGGCGGAGGACCCGGCACCCTGAGCGGCGCCCACCGGCGCAAGCGCCGGAACCACATCCCCCAGCCAATCCCCCAGGCCGCCCGGCGTGAAGACATGCGCGCCGGGCCCACCCGGCAGCGGCAGGTCGGGCTTGGCCAGCACCAGCGTCAGCGTGCCCGCCACCAGCAGCGCGGTCGTCGCGAAGGCAAAGGCGCCAAGGCGGTAGCGCGGCGGCTCCTCCTCCTTGAACAGCTCGACGATCCGGCTGGCGGCGAAGACATGGATCATCGCCAGCCCGGCGACCAGCAGCAGCTTGGCGGCGAACCACGGCACATAGACCTGCCGCAGGAAGATCAGCGCGGTGCCACTGGCGATGGCGATGATCGCGGCGGGCGACAGCACGGCGGTATAAAGGAAGCGCGCCCGGCGGTGCATCCGGTGCAGGGCCGGGCCTGCGGGATGGTTGGCCCGCTCGGCCAGCAGCGCGGGGAACAGCAGCAGGCCGCCGACCCAGACTCCGAGGCACAGGATATGGACGGCCTTGAGGATCGCGGTCAGCCCGGGCAGATCACCGCTCATGCGCGGGACATCCCGCGTTGCGGCTGCCGGAACAGCGACAGCACCTGCCACAGCGCCGCGCCCGCATAGGCCGGGGTGGCCAGCACCGCCATGGCGATCCCGGCCAGCTGCTGATCGGTCAGCGGGCTGATGCCCCAGGGGCCGGTCGTGGACAGATGCACCAGGAACAGCGGCGCGCCCGCGAACAGCAGCAGCCCGCCCAGAAGCCCCATCTGTGCCATCGTCGCCACCGCAGCCGCCACGGGTGCCGCAGGCCCCTCGCGCGGGTCCAGCAGCCCGCGCCACAGCCAGAGGGCTGAGGCGAGCAGGCTGATCTCCATCACCCAGTAAGCCATGTCCGAGGACAGCGCCCAGGCATAGGGCCCCGGCGCGTGCCAGAGCCAGGTCAGCACCGTATGCACCAGGGCGGCCACCGCGACGCCGCCCCGCCCGCGCGCGGGAAAGGCCAGCGCCAGCAGCGGCGCCGCCAGCGCGATCAGCAGCAGATGATGCACCACCCGCGCCGAGAACAGCGCCGAGGCCAGCGCGCAGATCGGCGAGACGAAGGCCAGCGCCAGCACCCCAAACCCGGCCAGCGCCAGACGCTGCCGGAAGGGCTCCGCGCGCAAGGCAAAGCCAGACAGCACAGCGCCCGCCAGCAGCAGCGCAATCAGCACCGGATCAAGGTTCCACGCGCCCCAAAGGTCGGATGGCACTGGCGCGGGGCCGCAATAGGGGATGTAGGTGGGGTCCATCAGGGCGCCTCAACGCTTGGCTCGGGATCACTCGGCCCGCTCAGCCCCAGCGTCGCCGGATTGGCGGGGTCATAGGCGGGCACCGAGCGCAGCTGCGTCTCTGTCCAGGGCAGGTGGATAAGCAGCGCGCCCTCCTCTGCCGGGGTGATCTGCATTTCGGAATAGGGCACCGCAACCTCATGCCGACCGACGCCCATCACCCCTTCCAGCGCCAGCACCACATGGCTGATCTTGCCCGAGCCGTCGGCCAGCAGCACGAAATCGGTGATGCGCCCAAGCGGGGTGCCGCGCGCATCCTCGACCCGCGCCCGGCGCAGGGCCTCGGTGCTGAGCGATGCGGTGGGGGCGGCTTCGGGCAGAGGGGCGGCGGGGGGAGGGGCGGCGAGTGGAGGGGCGACGGGCGGAGTGGCGGCGGGTTACCTGCAGAGCTGGGAGTTCGATCTCAGCTACACAACGTATGGCGGCGCGGGTCGCTATAACCTCATCAACGACCGCGATTTCGTCGCGGCAGTGGTCAAGTA